>Ga0114999_10002491_pt1 | contig 24134 bp, 19 predicted proteins | sample ArcticOcean_MG_C_3_FD_89820 | JGI IMG/M metagenome (GOLD analysis project Ga0114999, IMG submission 89820) | Marine microbial communities from western Arctic Ocean - ArcticOcean_MG_CB8_126 | ecosystem: Environmental > Aquatic > Marine > Oceanic | place: Arctic Ocean: Canada Basin | collected...
GTCCATGTCGACGTAATAGCGGCCGGCTGTCTGCATGGCGTCGAGCACGGCGGGAGCGGGGCTGGAGCCGCCCAACATGGTGCGCTCGCCTAGAGCGTTGATCACGGGCGTGGCGCCCATTGCGGCGTAGAGTTGCTGTGCGTCGTTCATTTGCTATCCTCCTCATTGTAGAATGTTTCGAGCATCTCCGCCGGGACTAGTAGTAGGGGCTGGCCGTTGTGCTCTAGGCGGAATTGCAGGTGTTTTACTAGATCGCGCTGGCGCGATTGGCTGGAGAGTAGGGCGGGTTTGAAAAAGTTGGTATTAAAGAGCGCGCGCTGTGGGCGCTCGACTAGCTGCACCGATTGGTGGGGGATGCCGGCTTTTTCTTTGGCCAATTGCACGGCGCGCGCCAGGCCGCCCAATTCGTCCACCAGGCCGTTGGCCATCGCGGCGCGGCCCGACCAGATGCGACCCTGGGCTAGTGTTTCGACCTCTTCGAGGGGAATATCGCGTCCGGCGGCTACCTTGGTGACGAAGTCGGCGTAGAGGGTGCGGATGGTGTGCTCCATTCTTTTCTTTTCATCTTCGTGCAAGTTGCGGTCGGGCAGGGCCAGTCCCAAAAGAGGCACGGTCATGCCAAAATTTAGATCGGCGTGGCGTCCAACTTGCACGTGGTCGGTAGACAGGCCCATTTTTTCTTTGAGACCCTGGTTGTACAACCAGCCGCCAATGACGCCGATGGAGCCGGTCAGTGTATTGGGGGCGGCGACGATGGCGTCGGCGTACATGGAGATCCAATAGCCGCCGGAGGCAGCGACGCGACCCTGGGAAACGATAACGGGTTTTTTGTCGCTGGTCTTTTTAATTTCGGCGGCCACTAGGTCTGAGGGCAGGACATCGCCGCCGGGCGAATCGACCCGCAGGACTACGGCACAAATGAGGGATCGTCGCGCACTGCCTCGATCTCTTTGACCAGGTGGCGGGCGGCGATGCCGGTGTCCATATCGCAGATGCCCAGGGCGTAGATTATGGCGATGCGCGGTCGTTCGCTCCAGCGCTCATCGTGTGGGGTGGGCAGGGCAGACGGTTTGATTAAGGGACGCGCCTGGCCTTCCAATTTGGTTATGCTTTCTTTTACCTGATCCCAGCGGCCCAATTCGTCGATTAGACCGTGTTTTAAGGCATCCTGAGGTAGGAAGACGGTTTCTTCGTCGACCAGGCGGTCGAATTCGGTGGCAGCGATGGGGCGGACGGCGCAGATTTCGTCGCGGGCCAGGGCGTAGAAATCGTCGATGAGGGCTTGTGTTTGGCGGCGCTCAGCGTCCGACATATCGTGGCGCACGATGGATTCGAAGGTGGATTTATAATCGTAGAAACGCCACTCTTCGGCGCCGATGCCCAATTTGTCCAGGGCGCCTTTGAGGTAAGTCTGGCCGGCGACTAAACCTTCCAGAATGATTAGGCCGGCCGGATCGAGGACGATGTGGTGGGCCACTGAGGCAAAGTGGTAGCGCCGCAGATCGGCGCGGTCGAGATAGACGACGATGCGTTTGCCCGTCGTTTTAAATTCTTGCAGAGCTTGGCGCACTTCCCAGGCCATGGCCGGGTTGATGCGCATGCCCGATAAATTGATGGCGATACCACCGACGCTGGCGTCGTTTTTGGCCCGTTCGATCAGGGCAAGCAATTCAACTAGGGTGCGGGAGGGATCAAAGAAGGTGTATTTGCGGTGGCGCACCGGACCGAAGAGGTTGAGATCGAGGTAGCGGTGTTGGGGGGTGAAGCGCTGGGTTAGGGCACTGGGTTCGTAGGCGCCCAATCTGAGGGCGTAGGTGTTGAAAGCGTGCGAGCGCTCTTCGTCAAAGCGCGATTGGGTCTGCAAGCTGAGATGTCCCAGGCTTAGGTCGAGACCGATGCTGATGGTTTCATTGTCAAAGTAGCGGCCGGTCAGGCGCAAACCCTGTAGGACTTGCACGGCCAGGCCGCCGCTCCAGAAATCGGCGCCCAATTCTTTGCTGGCCAGGGCGTAGTCGGCAAAGAAGGTGAGGCGCTGGTTGCCGCCGGGGCGCCAGCCCAAATCAAAGAGCGCTTCGCGGGCCGAGCCCGACAGCGCGGTGCTGAGGACTAGTCCCAATGAGAGGCTGGGCGCGGGTCGCCACAGCGAGCCGAGGGCGAGTAGGTTGCGGCGGCCGCTGGTATTGCCGCTGGACCAACCGTAGGCCAGTCCCATGCCGTTGTTGCGGTTGCCGCCGGCCAGGGAAATGCGGTATTCCTTAAGGTCGTCGCCGGGTAATTCTTGGTGCAGCACGCCAAAACCCAGGCGCGACATATTGCTGAAGAGCCCCCAATCACTGACGGCGCCGGGTTGATCGCTGCGGTCGGACCAGGTGAAGACGGTGCCGCTGGGTGGCGCATAAGTGAGCAGGGCGGGATTGATGTAACCGTAGAGTCCGGCGCCGCTACTGCCCGGCGCTCCCAGGAGGAATTCGCTGCGGGCGCTATAGGGGGTAAATTCTTGGCCCCACGCGGTGGTAGCGGCCAGGAGTAGGAGGAAGACAGTTCTATTGCGCTTTGACATAGATTAGGGCATCTTTCGTTTATTTCACGGTAATAACACGGAGAAAGAATATATGGAAGAAATACCGCGCCTGCCCGACGAATATCTGGTTCGCGCCAAGGAATTGGCGCTGGAACACCGCAACGACAGCAATTGCAAGTTGTGTTATAAACGCGGTTACCAGGGCGTCAACCAAAACAATCTGCTAGTCCCCTGCAGCAAATGCGTCGACAACGATGCCTTGATCGAGTCGTGGCGGACCTATGTGCGCGAGACGCCCGAATTGAAGGAACTCTACGGCGATTACTTCGAGGCGGAAGTGGAAGAAGGAGAAGAGGGAGAAGAGGAGAAAGTGGAAGAGGGAGAAGAGGAGAAAGTGGAAGAAGGAGAAGAGGAGAAAACTTAAGGTTTTATTCTGCGTCGAAGAGGGTGGTATCTCCTAGGCCCTGGCGCAGGACTTCGACCTGATCATCGACTAGCGAAACGACGCTGGAGGGCAGGACGGGAAGAGGGCCGCATTCGAGAATGAGATCGACCTCGTGCCCCAGAGTATCTTGCAAGTCGTACGGATCGGTGAGGACCTCCTCGTTGCTGCGATTGGCACTGGTGCTGACGATGGGACTGCCCAATTCTTGTACCAGGGCCAGGGGTACAGGGTGGTTGGGTACGCGCAGGCCTATGGTTTTTTGTTTGGTCTGCAAGAGGCGCGGGGTCTGGCGTGAGGCTGGTAGCACGAAGGTATAGGCGCCGGGCAGGCAGCGCTTGAGGATGCGGTAGGCAAAATTGGAGACGTGGGCGTACTGGCTCACATTGGTCAGATCGGCGCAAATGAAGGACATGGGTTTTTTGTCGTCGCGGCCCTTGATACGGCGGATGCGTTCGATGGCCTGTTTATTGGTGATGTCGCAGCCGAGGCCGTAGATGGTATCGGTGGGATAGATAATGACGGCGCCGCGGCGCAAGGCGTCGGCGGCGTGCTGGATATGGCGACCTTTGAGGCGGTCCGGGTGGATGGTGATGATTTCGGCCATTGGCTTTCCGCTTATTTTAAATGTGTCTTGACAGTAAAATATAGGTATAGAACTGCAGATTACTATGGGGCATACGATTATTGGTACGGCTGGGCATATTGACCACGGCAAAACACTTTTGGTCAAGGCGCTGACGGGGACGGATACGGACCGGGCGCCGGAGGAAAAGGCGCGGGGCATTACCATAGAATTGGGGTTTGCATTTCTGGGTGAGGAAGCGACTATTATCGATGTGCCCGGGCACGAGCGTTTTGTCAAGACGATGGTGGCCGGCGTCAGCACGATTGACGTGGCCTTGTTGGTGATCGCTGCCGACGATGGAGTTATGCCGCAGTCGCGCGAGCATCTCGACGTGTTAGAGCTATTAGGGGTGGAGCGCGGTATAGTGGTGCTCAATAAGGCCGATTTGGTAGATGAGGATTGGCTGGATCTGGTCGAGGAAGAGGTGCGGGAATTGGTGGCCGGCACTTTTCTTGAGGGGGCAGATATTGCGCGCGTCTCGGCGCTTGCGGGAGACGGTGTGGAGGCGTTGAAGAGTCAGATTGAGGCGTTGGTGGTACAGACGGAGGAAAGGCGCGGTGTGGGGCCGTTTCGGTTGCCGGTGGATCGTGCCTTTGTGGTCAAGGGATTTGGTTTAGTGGGCACGGGCACGGTGATTGCCGGACGTTTGGAGGGCAGGGAAGACGTGGAAGTATTGCCGGCAGGGGAGCGGCTGCGGGTGCGCGGTTTGCAGCGCCATGGGCAAGAAGTGGAGGCGGTGCAGGCCGGGGATCGGGCTGCTGTCAATTTGCCCGGGGTGAGTACCGAGCAGGTCGAGCGCGGCGATTGGCTGGCGGCGCCGGATTATTTTAAGCCGACTTATATGGTCGACGCGCGTCTGCGTTTATTGTTTTCCTGTCCGCGGGAATTGGTGCAGCGCACCCGGGTGCGTTTGCACATTGGCACGCGCGAGGCGATGGCGCGTGTGGTGCTGCTGGAGGGGGAGGCGCTGGAACCGGGTGGGGAGATGTTAGTGCAATTGCATATGGAAACGCCGGTGGTGGCGGTGTGGGGCGATCGTTTTGTCATTCGTCGCTATTCGCCGGCGCTGACTATTGGCGGCGGGCGCGTGCTCGAGCCGCATCCGCGCAAGCACCGCCGCGGCGACCGGCAGGCTGTGGCCTATCTCGAAGAATTGGATGGGACGGATGCCGAAGCGGCAGTGGAGGTGAAGCTGCGCTATCTGGGAGAGACGTTAAAGGCAGATCGAGAGTTGGCCGGCGAATTGGGTTTGGACTTGGAGCGGATCACGTCTTTGCTAGAGCAATTGGCAGAGGACGGCAAGGTGGCTCTGATCCGGGTTGACCAGGCGCTCTGTGCTGTGCACACCGAGACCGAGGCGGTGTTGGGCAAACGCGTCGAGGCGGCACTGGAGCAATTCCATGCGGAGAATCCCCTGAAGACGGGACTGCGGCGCGAAGAATTGCGTGCGCTCAGTCTGCGCCACGCCGCGCCGGCGCTTTTCGATCATTTGCTGCAGACGCTGGAGCGCCAAGGGCGGCTGGGTGTGGACGGTGCGATGATGTATCTGGCTGGGCACCGCATTCAGTTCAGTGCGGCTGAGGAAGAGCAGCGCGACAAGATCGAGATGGCATTAAAACAAGCAGAGTTGGCCGACATGCCTGGGGTCGATGAATTGGCGCGTCTGGCCGGTGTGGGGCAGCGCGAGGTGGAAAGTATTTTGCGGGCGCTGCAAACTTTGGGCGCGGTGGTGCCGCTGGAAGGGGGGTTGTGGCTGCACGCTGAAACTTTGGCGGCGGTGCAGGATAAGTTGCGGGGGTATTTGGCGGCCGAGGGACAGATTACGGTGGCGGCTTTCCGCGATTTGATTCAGGGCAATCGCAAATATGCCCTGGCTTTGCTCACCTACTTTGATAGTAGCGGTGTTACGCAGCGGCAGGGCGATGTGCGCGTACTATTGACCTAAGAACCCATTTTCCAGAATCCATCTCTATTGCGTTCGACGTAACGCTTTTCGCCGTGGCGCAGGGCCGGCACCACGTCCCCGGTTTTGGGATCGGTGCGCACGACGATGAAAACGCCGGAAAAATCGGGATCTTCCATAACTTTGTAAGGCACGCGTTTATTCTGGCCTGCCAGGCGTACTTCCACCCGGGCGAAGCGCACGCCCAACTCTATTTCCTTCGCCGATAAGCTTGCTTCTTCTTCTTGCCGTTTGCGCCCTTGCTGCGCCTTTTTGTGTTGCAAGAATTCTGCGGCGAATTGTTCGACGGCGGTGCGTTCGTGCGGGGTCAGGTCGGGGTAGAGGGAATCTATTTGGTGTTTGAGGTAGTGCTCTATCTTCTCGCGGCCTTTCTTGCGGTTGTTTGCTGTCGCGTACATTGAGTCCAGGGATTGGCTAATGTGGAGGATGCGCACTTCCTGGCAGAAGGGCGTCAACTCGATTAATTGGCCGATCAAGGTGATGAGTGCTCTGGCGCCAATGAGCGGTTTTTGGCGGATTGCGGGATTGGGATCGCTGAGAATATTAGAAAGTTCTTTGTTGCTGCGGGTGCGCAAGTGGTCGACGAAATGCTCGTCTATTTCGAGTTGTTCGAGCGGCTCTTTAAGGATGCGGCTATAAGGGGGCAGGTGCAGGGCGATCAGGTGGATTTCCTGGTCTTTGCACTCGGCTATCTCTACTGTGTTGGCGAGCAAATCGGGATCTTGGCGCAAGTGTTCGATGAGTGGCCTCAGGCCAGCGCTGTGGTCAGGTGTGGTGACGCGCTCTCGATGGCGGATGAGAAATTTGAGGACGGCGTCGCGCGCCGCGGGAATGCGCTTGAGGGCTGCGAAAACTTCGAGGCAGAAGACCGTCTCGGCGAGGGCGGGTTGCAGCTTTTCTTGGAGTTTGGCGCGCACGACGGTGCTATTGTGGCGGCGGCCCTGCTGACCGTCGATGATTTTGCGCAGATTGTGCGCCTCCAGATTGGTGAGCAGGCCGCGCTGTACGAAGGCGTCGAGATGTTGGGGGATTCGGGTCTTTTCCTCTTTCTGGAATTCGGTGTGCCAGCGCTCTTGCAAATGCATGCGCTCGCGCACGTCCTCGTCTATCTGTCCCATCCGTATGGCCTCTTCGATAGTGGCGTGTACGGACTCGGTCTGTTCTTGGGGATGGGGTGGGTCCTGAGGGATCTCAATTTCATCCCATAGGGTCGACGGGGGCTCGGCAAGTGGCAAGGCGTTTTGTGCGGCTGCGGGGCTGGAGGCGATGATGGCGGCTTGTTCTGCCAGATGGCGGACGATGGGTTGGACGCAGGCTAGTGGGTTGATGGCCTGGGCATCGAGGCCCTGGTCGGCAAAGAAGGAACGCATCTCGCCTTTGAGGAAACGCCGGATGACCGGGGCGCCTTTGGCCTGGACAGTGGTCAGGTTCCACTGTAATGTGTCGATGCCCTGGCGAAAGGCTTTGCTGATGGCGTTGCGTGCCCCGCTGGACAGGTAGGTTTCGGGGTGTTTGTTATTGAGCGCGGCGATGGCGGAGCGCAATTGGCTCTTGACTGCCGCGGTGGGCGAGTTGCCAGAGATGGTGTGGTAATCGGTCTCCATAGCGCGCTGAAAACGCGCCTGAGTGACCAGTGAATCGCCCGCCTCTAGGCGTTGGGCTATTCTGCACCACAGTTGGTATTGGAGATTGGTGGAAAGCGGAAGATCGTCTGCCTGCCCCTGGGGAGGGTGGAACAGTGCGAGTGCTTCCATGATTGGCTCCTGTCCGTTTATGCGGTTTTGGCAATGTGGGTTTGCTGTTGGTTGGCCAGCAAGCTTGCGACAACTTCGGTCAGGTCGGTGGTTTGAAAGGGTTTGGTCATGCAGTAATCGGCGCCGCATTCGAGGGCGCGGCTGACATTCTCGTCGCGGGAATAGGCGGTGAGCACGAGAATGGCGATGTGTTGGGTTTCGGGATTGTTCTTGATCAATTGGCACACCTTAAAACCGTTGAGGTGCGGCATCATGAGGTCGAGGACGATGAGGTCGGGTTGGTAGCGCGCCACCTGGATGCCGGCTTCGAAACCATCGGCGGCGGCGGCTAATTCGTAGGTATTTTGGCGGCGCAGAATATCGAAGACGAGGTCGATGATATCGGGTTCGTCATCGACGACCAGAATGCGCGGGGTGTGGGAAGCGGGTTGTTCTTGCTGGAAGGGCAGCATGCCGTGCGTTTTTAGGAAGGTTTGGAAATCGTCGAGATGCACCCGTTTGTGGCCGCCCGGCGTGGCGTGGGCTTTGAGTTTGGTGGCCTTGATCCAATTGACGACCGTTTCGTAGGACACCTGGCAGTGGTCGGCGATGTCGCCGGTGGTGAGGATGTTCTTTTTCTTGGCCATTTCTTTTCTTTTCTTGGAAAATTTGGATTATTTGTAATTTTTGTAAAATTTGGACTTTTTGGAATTTATAAGATCGAACAGAGGAAGTCAAGATATATTTTTACTCCAAGAGCAAATTATATTGACACTTTCTCTGTTTTTATTATGTTTGTTGAACATAATGTTTTATAAACATATATAATGGGGATTATGCGTTTAAAATTCTTAAATAGAAAAAAAGAAATACGTCGTTTGCGTAGAGCTGTCGAGTTGGAGGAAGCTGTTTTTATGGTTGTCTACGGAAGACGCCGCTGCGGCAAGTCGACTCTTTTGCAAGAAATCGTTCGCAGCCACGACATGTACTATCTGGCGGATCGGCGCGAGGCGAGCTTGCAAATTCAGAGTCTGGCAGTTGAAATCGCCAGGCAAATTCCCGGTTTTAATGAAGTAGACTATCCGTCGTGGCAGGCTTTGTTACAAACATTGAATGTCCGTTCCAAGCCGGGGGTTTGTCTGCTGCTGGACGAATTTCCCTACCTTGTGCAAGTGTCTCCCGAATTGCCAAGTCTAGTACAGAAATTCATCGATGATCGCAATACGGTAATAAATCTGATTATTTGTGGTTCATCGCAAAGAATGATGCAGGGTCTTGTCCTCGATGCCGCCGCGCCCCTGTACGGCCGCGCTACAGAGATTCTAAAAGTTCGTCCTTTGGAACCATTCTGGATACAGGAAGCTCTGGCGGTCCGAGGTATTCAAGCAGTCGAAGCGTATGCAGTATGGGGGGGCGTGCCCAGGTATTGGGAATTGGCGAAAGACTTTGGCGATCAGGAAGAAGCAATAAAGGAGCTGATTCTCGATAGAGACGGAGTGCTGCACAACGAACCAGAGAGATTGCTATTAGATGATATGCGCAGCGCAATGCAAGCACAGTCTCTGTTGTCGTTGATCGCAAATGGTTGCCATCGATTGTCAGAACTGGCGTCTAGACTTGGCAAGCCGGCAGGTCATCTAACCAGGCCGCTTTCCCATTTGATCGACCTGGGATATATAAGGCGAGAGTTACCCTATGGGGAGAGTGTGAAATCGACCCGGCGGTCGTTGTACAAGCTGAATGACCCTTTCTTGATGTTTTGGTATCGATATGTGCAGGCGAATAGATCGCTCTTGGAAAGAGATCTGCTAGATGAAGTTTATGCTGAATTGCAAAAGACCTTTTCCTTGTACGTTGCGGCTGTGTGGGAGGATTTGGCGCGTGCATCCACAGATAAGCTAGACCTTGCCGGTATGAAATGGAGCCCGGCTCAGCGTTGGTGGGGCCGCGGGCGAGACGGCAAAAACATGGAGGTCGATATTGTCTCTGAATCACTGGATGGCCAATCTATACTTTTTGGAGAGGCCAAATGGGAAATGCGTACTAATTTTAAAAGGGTAATTGATAAACTGAATTACTGTGCCCACAATTTCCCACATACCAACGGCAGAAAGGTTGTGCTGGCATATTGGCTGAAAGAATTTGATAAGGGGGTGTCTGCGACAGAAATAGTACTGCGCCCTGAAGAGGTTATAACGGCCTTGCGTTAGACTCTTTTTTGTAAGATCTAAGTTTGTTCCTCTATACAGCTTTTTAATAAGTCCAGGGCCGCGGCGCTAAAATGCAGCATATTGTCGCCGCGGTTTTCTAGGCCGGTGGCAATAGTGACGGCGCGTTCAATGGGACCGGCCACGCCGATACAGCTGTGTCCCGGCGGGTCGCCGTAGCGGTTGCCCGTGGGGCCGGAGGCGCCCGTCTCGCCGATGCCCCAATCGGCGTCGAGACGCAGGCGCGCGGCTCGGGCCAAGTGTAGGGCGTGGATTTCGGTGGCGGCGCGCGCTGCGGCCATGTCCGTGTCGGAGACGTCGATGAGGATTTGTTTGGCGGCGGAGGTGTAGACCGTGCCGCCTCCCTTGAAATAAGCTGAGGCGCCTGGCACTGCCAGCAGCGCCGCCGAGATCAGGCCACCGGCCGACGATTCGGCTATGGCCACGGTCTGGTTGCGTTCTTTGAGCAGGGCGCCGACGGCGCTGGCCATTGTTTTAAAGTCCATAATTATCCCCAGAGTGCAGGTTCGGGTGGGTGCAGTAGGCTGCCCTCGTAGTGCAGGGCCGCTTGGCGGTCGCGGGCCAGCAGGAGCGGGCCGTCCAGGTCGACGTAGCGGGCGCCTTGGGCCAGGAGCACGGCCGGTGCCATGGCCAGGGACGTGCCGACCATACAGCCGACCATGAAATCGATACCTACCTGGCACGCTTTTTCTTTTAGTGCCAAGGCTTCAGTCAGGCCACCTGTTTTGTCCAGTTTGATATTGAGTACTTCGTAACGCGCGGCTAGGGCGTCGACATCGTCGGAAGTATGGCAGGACTCGTCGGCGCAGAGTGGCACGGGATGTTCGACCTCGGCTAGGACGGCGTCGGCGGCGGCGGGCAAGGGCTGTTCGATCATGGCCACGCCCAATTGTGCCAGCTTGGCGGAGAAGGGTTCGACCTGGGCGGCGGACCAGCCCTCGTTGGCGTCGACGATGAGAGTCGAATCGGGGGCGTTGTGGCGGATGGCCGCGACGCGTTCTAAGTCGCCGTCGCCGGCCAGTTTTATTTTGAGCAGCGGCCGCTGGGCATTTTGGCGGGCTGCAGCGCCCATATTCTCGGGGGTATCGAGGCTGAGGGTGTAGGCTGTGGTGACGGTTTGCGGGGCGTCGAGCCCGGCCAATTGCCAAACTGGCTGGTCGGCGCTTTTGGCGTGCAAATCCCACAAGGCGCAGTCGAGGGCATTGCGCGCGGCGCCGGGTTTTAAGACTGCTGCCAGGCCGTCGCGTTCCAAGCCGTCGGCCAGGGCGGGGGCCAGCTCTTGCAATTGCGCCAGCACGCTGTCGACACTTTCGTCGTAGCGCGGGTAGGGCACGCATTCGCCCAAACCGCAGATGCCGTCGCGGTGCAATTCTACCACTACGACTTCGGAGGTAGTGCGGCTTCCGCGAGAGATGGTGAAGGTGCCGACAAAAGGCCAGCTCTCACTGCGGACTTTAAGTTGGGTCATGGGAAAAGATCAGAGTACGTCGACTAGAGGGCCAGCGCCAAAGCGGTAGGCGTCGACGGTGGGCAGGCCGATGCGGGCCTTCGTCTGGTGTAACAATTCTTGCGCCTCGGTTGCATCGAGGGCACTGGTATTGATGGAGAGGCCGGCGACGCGGCAGTCTGGATTGGTGAGCCGACCGGCCTGTTCGTTGGCCTGGATGCAGTCTGCCAATGAGGGCAGGGGGTAATCGGGTAAGCCGCGCATGTGTTGGCGCGTCGGCTCGTGGCACAGGATCAAACGATCGGCCTGGGCACCGTGCAAAAGGCCGAGGCTGACGCCGGCATAGGAAGCGTGGAAGAGCGAACCCTGGCCTTCGATCAGGTCCCAGTGGTCGGGGTCGTTATCGGGGGCCAGGTCCTCGGTGGCGCCGGCAATGAAGTCGGCCACAACCGCGTCTACCGAGACGCCGCTGCCAGCGATGAAGATACCGGTCTGGCCGGTGGCGCGAAAATCGGCTGGCATGTTCCTGCTGCGCATTTCGCGCTCAATAGCCAGGGTCGTGAACATTTTGCCGACTGAGCAATCTGTGCCTACGGTGAGCAGACGTTTGCCGCTGCGTTTCTTACCGCTGCCGATGTTGAATTCTTGGGTGGGGTAGCGCACGTCAAAGAGTTGCAAACCCTTGGCGGCGGCGCGCTCGCCCAATTGGGGACTGGCGCCCAGGCGGTTGTGCAGGCCGCTGGCAATGTCGTAGCCCAGGTCGAGGGCTTCGAGCAGGGTCTGGAGCCATAGATCGGAGATGATGCCGCCGCGGTTGGCTACACCCACGATTAGGGTGCGGGCGCCGCTCTGGCGACCTTGCTCCAGGGACATATCGGGTAGGCCTAGATCGGCGTTGCAATTGGGCAAGCGCAATTGGCCCAAGCACCAATCGGGGCGCCACATGGCGATGCCATTGGCGGTCTTGGCGGCCAGTTGATCGGCGGCGTCGCCCAGAAAGAGCAGGTAGGGGGGGTGGATTTGCATGGGTTGGAAATAGATGTTGTTATAGGTGTTTTTGCAGGCGCTCGCGGATTTCCTGTCGTTGAAGCGGTCGTCCAAGGTCTGAGACCCATTAATTTTAAGGTTTTCCGGTCTGGGCGCAATCCCCAATTTCACTGCGGCCGTTGGGCCCATGAGGATGGGGTGGCAATAGCAGTTGACGCGGGAGAGGTAGAAGGACTATCATAATCGCGACAATAAATGCAGTTAATGTGACTTTTAAATGGAATGGTGAGGTATGGCGAGTGAAGAATTAAAAAATGGCCAGGCCGCCGCTGTGGGCATGGCAGCTGAACAATTAGAACGAGCAGCCGGGTTACTGCAGGCCGAGATTGATAAGGGCAGTACCAGTGCCGCCTCTTTGCTGGTGGCGCGGCGCAATACGGTGGTGCTGGCGCGCGGTTTTGGGCAGCAGCGACCCGAGCCAGGGGCGGCGGCGGTAGAGCCCGATTCGGTCTTTTTGCTGGCGTCGATTACCAAACCAGTCACGGCCTGTGCCGCCATGCTCTTGGTCGACCAGGGGCAGCTTTCCCTCGGCGATCAGGTCTCTCAATACATTCCCGAGTACCGCGGCTGGGAGCGCGATAAAGTGAAGGTGGAAAACCTGCTATCGCACACCTCCGGCATGCCCGATATGTTGCCACAGAATATCGCACTGCGGCGTGCCAATAAGCCGCTGAGCGCTTTTGTCGAAGGGGCGATTCACACGGCGTTGCGCTACGAGCCCAATACGGACTTTTCGTACCAGAGCAAGGGCATCTTGCTGGCGGCCGAGATCGTCGAGCGCCTTAGCGGCAAGCGGCTGCGCGATTTTGAGGAAGAACAGATTTTCGCGCCCTTGGGCATGAGTAATAGTTCTCTGGGATTGGGCCGTTTTGCCATCGAAGACACGGTGTGGTGCGGTACGTCGATGGATATCGGTGAGGAGGGGCAGAGTTGGGGAGCGAATTCCCCTTATTGGCGCGACATCGGGTGTCCCTGGGGCGGCATGCACAGTACGGGGCCGGATCTGGCGATTTTGCTGCAGACGATGCTCAACGGCGGCGAGTACGCGGGCAAACGCGTTTTCAGTCGAGCGGCAGTAGAGGCGATGCGGCGCAATCAGAACCAACATTTGTCGGCCCCATGGGGGGTGGGTTGGGCGCTGCGCGATTCGCAGGTGTGGAACTTTTTTGGCGAGCTGGTTTCTGAAGGCACGTTCGGCCATGTAGGAGCTACTGGGACGGTAGCCTGGGCCGATCCTGAGCAGGAGTTAATTTGTGTAGTGCTGATGAACCAGATGGTGGAAGGGGGCAGTGTGTTGAGGAAGGTTTCGAATGCGGTGGCAGCGGCGGTGGTGGAGTGAGTTGGGCTGTCGGCGACGGTCGACAGGGGCATATGCGATAAACCAACGTGGACTTATAATTTGGCCATTGGTGGAATTATGGGCCGGCGATCGATCTATTTAATTCTGGCCTTCCTGGCAGGTATGCGCGGGGAGGGACAAGGGGATAGTCTGAGCGAAAGTGTGCTGCCCTTATTTAACATGGTCGGTGTGCAGGACTATGGTGGGGGCACATTGCGTTCTCTCGATCTGTGGCAGGAGGTGGAGACAGGGGAGAGGTGGCTGGCTTTTGTTCGGCATCGGGAAGACCTCTACAGGAAATATCTTAGGGGTGTGCGCGTGGCCGATTTGGACAAGCGAGCAGGAACGCTTGTCCTTTTTTTTTCGCAGGGGGTAAAAAGACAGCGCCAGACGGCAAAACTGCTGTTTTCCAGGAATGTCTTCGAGTACGGAGGACGGAGTCGGGATAGGGGGTGGGTGGGCGGGCTGCGTACTGTGGACTGGTCTGCCCGTATAGAATATGTTTTAGAAAGAGGGCGGTACCGGGCTAAAGTGGGTGTGGCGCGGTCGCGATCCAGGGGCCGCGATCAGCGCTTTGAGTTAACAGAATTCCACCGCTCCTCGACGGACCAGAGAATGAACGAGTTTTTCTGGGATTTGCTGGAGCCGACGTTCGGGGAAGAGATCGACTATACCTGGAAAGACCGCAGTTGGGAGCTGGAGGCGGGATGGCGGGTGGATCTGGCGCCGCGCGGACAGTTGGGTTTGACGGCGCATTGGCGAGATCAACGTCCCGCGGTGGACGTGCGCTACCTCAACAGCGGTTCTAGAGCCGAACTCCGCGGTTTGCGGCGGTCCGATTTGCGGCAGGCCCTATCAAGTTGGCGTTATGCGTTGGCTTACCAACGCCCATTGGGCCCGGCCTGGCGCCTGCACGGCGAATGGGGATATAGCCGCAGGGAAATGCACTTGCGAGCGCAGCAGCAGGATAGGCCACAGTCGGCGTCCGGCGTGTTGCTGGATCTGGTGGAGTTGGGCAATGGCTGGGGAGACGGGAAGGGGGTGGATGGCAAGATTCGGGGCAGCTGGCAAAGTCCGGCGCGGCTGCATATAGAGGCGGTCCTGGGTTGGGGCCGATCCACTTACCAGTTGCGGGGAGAAGGCTCGACGCCGGTGCTGGGTTTTCGTCTGCGCACCTTGCCGATATCGCACCAGGCCGATGTCGACCTGGTGGGCGAGATTGCCACCTGGGTCGGCGGCGTTGTGGCACATAAGACATGGCGTAGGTTACGGCTAGATGTGGGGGCGTTGGCGGCGCGGTCGGAATTGGAGGTGAGAACGCGGGCGGACGCGCAAATGGAATTCGGTCTCATCGTCCAGCCGCTGCACACGGTGTCGCGCTATCGAATAGGGTTGTACCGCTTTTTTGCGGTGCCGGCTGTACAATTGTCCGATCACTTCTTGGTCGAGTACCAGGTGGCGCAGTACTTGGTCGATATAACAGACAGGGAGCGGCCAGGTGCGCAAGCGGAGCGCGATGAAGAGACAAGAGGGGGTTTTGTGCAGATACTGACGTTGAAATACAAATTATAAAAAGGGGGTAAACCATGAAAGTCGCTCGCCGGTGTATCATTGCGTTTCAACTAGCTTTTCTGGCGTTCTGCATTTTACCGCTTGGTGCCCAGGAAGATGGGGAGGTGGATCTGCAATTCCAGACGGAGCCAACGCCGGAATACGCAGCGTACCTCGAGCAAAGAGCAGAGGAATTGGATGTCCAGATCGACGCTGGGGAACAAGAAGATTGGGCTCGCATGGCGTTGATTCTGGTCAGGCTGGCGCAGATTCAAATGGAGGCGGAGCGGACTGAAAACCGTATAGAAGCGGCCAATGAGGACATCGAATTCCAGCTCGACGAATTGGAACAGATATTGCGGGACGAAGTGGGTGGCGAGGACACCGAGAGCATTGAAAATTTCTTGCGAGCCGTGCGTCTGCGTTTTGTAGAAGAGCGCGACGTGGAGTTGGAGGAGCGCCTGGAGGTCATTGCTGACGAGATACAATTAGACAATGAGGAGATTGGCGCGGCGCTAGAGGATTTGGCCGAGGTAATGGAGGGCAATCTCGATGATGTCGGCGCGCAGTTGGACCCATTGCGCGCCGGAGAACAACCTTTCACCGTGTCCTTCTCCATCGTTGGAGATTATTTCGCAGAGACAGATATATTTGTGGTGGGGCGGGAAAATTTGGACGATGTGGAAGCCGTGGGGGAGGCGCTGGAAGAAGCCGGCGATTTACTGCTGGAGACTCTCGACTTGCTGGCCGCAGCCGAGCAAGGAGACGGCAATGCTGCGGCTATCGCCACTATGCGTGCCGCCCTGACGCAGCTGGATGCAGCCCTGGCCATTATCGAAGAGGCAATGGAAAAACAACCACTGAGCCTGCTGAGAGAAGGCGTAGGTGCGGTCGAAGATATTGAATACGCCGTCGAGGATCTGCGCGGCTGGGTCGTCGACGCCGACGAGATTTTGGCGGGGCGCACCTTTGCGGTGGGAGAGATGACAGTGCGTCCTTTAGCGCTGATCGAGAACCGCGCGGCGCACCCCGCGGTGAACGACGCACTCTTAGACGGCTTTATCGTCTTCAGTATGCTGGCCCAGCGGCAGTTCGAACGGGGGAAGGAATGGGATCTGGAGGTCGAGTTCTATGAGGAATTCGGTACTGAGGAAGACGTCGAACACGCCCTGCTGCGGGCTCAGAAGGCGCGCCTGGTCGGTTGGATTTGGGTTGTGGTGGTCGGCGGCAGCCTGGGCATCACCGATCCGCCCGATGAACTCTTCCGTCCGTTCTACAGTGCGGCGGACCCTGCGGCCTACACCTTCGGCGGACTTTTCCCGAACGGCTTGTCGGCGGCGATGCTGGAAATAATCGGTGCCGATATGGTGATCAATGCGACGGTTTCTGGCGCCGAGTTCGACGGCCATATGGAAACAATGCGCGCCAACTTTCAGGTTCGTGTCGAAGCCGATGAGGAGGACGCCGAAGCCCATGCGGGGCTGGCGATCATCCGCACCTATTTTTTGGTGGCGGACAATCACCAAGATGTTGGAGATGCGGTTGAGTTGTTCATCGAGGGCGATATTGTCGGCCTGGTCGAAGAGTTCGATGTGGAAGACTTCGATTACAGCGAAGAGTTAGACGAGATTCGCCAGCACCTAGACTACGCGCGGGAGGACGCCGACATGGTCTTCCTGGTGTTAGAAAAATTTGATGCAGACGAGGCGGCGCCCTTTGTCATCGACGCAGATGACGACTTCGCCCCTCTGCCGTTGACGGGCCCATTGTTGGGCCTGTTGCTGGATATGACCGAAGAGCTGGCCTATGCAGCCGGCGAACTGGCCGCAACCGCCGCTGCCATGTTGGATGGTTTGGAAGAATCCCTTGAACTTGATTTAGATCCCAATTTGCTCGACTTCACCGCGGTGGAGTCGAGTCTCGATTTTGCTCTGGCACTGGAGCGCTCGAATGAGAATTTTTTGCAGATCACGCCGGACGGCAGAGACAATCTACAAGCGGCCGGGGATGATATCGAAGATGGGCTGGTGGAGTTCAGCGGGGCGATGACGGAGATGCGCAATCTGTTGGTCGCGCTAGATAACGAGGGTATGGGCAGCGGCGGCATGGCGGATGCAATAGTGGACGTGGACGATTTTTACCAGGAGATGCGCCGAGATTTTGCAGACGAGGATATGATGACCTCGATAGATGGTCGGTCGGTCGATCTGTCGGCTTGGTTTGACGCGCCGCCCGATCTTCTATTGCAGCGTTTCATCTGGTATCTGGACGATGAAGAAGGTACCGACAATACGCTGGGTGGCCTCTTTCCCGACGGATTGCAGTCGGTCATTCTGGAGGAGCACAGCGCGGTTTTGCCGGCGAGTTTCTCTCTGGAGCAGAACTATCCCAACCCTTTTAATAGTGGCACGGTGATTCGTTTTGCTTTGCCTGTTGCTGCCCAGGTGCGGCTAGAAGTTTATGATCTAGCGGGTCAGGTGGTGGAGGTGCTGGTGGAAGGGGAGCGCGAGGCCGGGGTGTACACGGTGATTTGGGATGGGCGCAAGGAGAGCGGTGGGCAGTTGGCTAGTGGTATGTATTTGTACCGGTTGCGGGCGGGGCGGGAAGTGGAGCAGCGCAAAATGGTTTTGTTGCGGTGAAGTGGGCGGTGTCGGGGATGGCCGGCGCCATCCCCCACCGGCCTATGAACATATGGATTATTAACTGCGCTAGTTCTATTAAACCTTACGCCAAGAACTAACCTCTAGCGGAGGGAGGGTAGGGGGTGGTCCCCAGAGCGGGTTTCAGTCCCCCCTGTCCGCAGGACAGCGGAGAGGGGGGACTGACCTCGGAGCCCGGCAGGAGCCGGGCGAGAATGAGCGAGGGACCGCCCCCTACCCGACCGTCCCCACCAGAACCAACTCATCTACAAATCAACCCCATCATACCCTTTCAAAGGCCGGTACCAAATATTGCGATAACGCACCAGATCCCCGTGGTCCTGCAATTTGAGTGGACCGGTGGGGGCATGCGCCTTGTAATTATAGACATCGCGGTTCCCAGTGGGGCCCATGGCCTCGGCGTGGTTATGGACTAGAATGCCGTTGTGGATCAGCGTTAGATAAGCCGGAGAGACCAACTCGACGCCGCTGAAGCGAGGGGCGGTCCAGAAGATATCGTAGAAATGCCAATCGCCGGGTTTGCTACAGGCGTTAACCAGAGGTGGGTACTGGCCGTAAAGGGAGGCGGTAGTACCGTCGGCGTAGGTGGGGTTGTCGTAGCCGTCGAGGACTTGGATTTCGTAGATGGCCATGAGGAAAACGCCGCTGTTGCCGCGGCCTTGGCTCTCGCCCTTGATCTCGGCGGGACAGGCGAATTCGACGTGCAGTTGGCAGTCGCCGAAGCGCTCGGTCGATTCGATATCGCCGGTGCCGGGGACCACTTCGGCATAGCCGTTTTCTACTTTCCATCCGGCATCGCCGTCGCGGCCTTTCCAGCCGGACAAGTCGGTGCCGTCAAAGAGGGTAATGGCGTCGGAAGGGAGTTGGCCGGGTTGGGCCTGGGAGCTTGCCGTGCCCGGGGTGACGATGGTGGGCTGGGGACGCGTGGCGTCGTGGACGTGCCACTGGCCGCCAGGTAGTAGGGGGGTGTCGTCGTAACCGAGTTTTCCCATGATAGCCTTTCTCCTTATATAGGTTGTAAGGATAAAGGATAGGGGAATAGCCGGGCGAAGGCAAAGGTGGAAGGAGTGGATTTCTAGAGGTAGTCTTTGAGGAAACGGGCGGTGTGGGAGCGTTTGACTTTGCAGATTTCTTCGGGGGTGCCGGCGGCGATGACCTCGCCGCCAGAATGGCCGCCTTCGGGGCCTAGGTCGATGACGTAGTCGGCGGTTTTGATGACGTCGAGGTGATGCTCGATGACGACGACGGTGTGGCCGGCATCGACCAGGCGGTTAAGGCAGTCGAGCAGGCGGGCGCTGTCGGCCAGGTGCAGGCCGGTGGTGGGTTCGTCAAGGATGTAGGGGGCTTGTTGGGCTTTTTCGGTTAGGGCGTCTAGGGCGGATTGGAAGTGTTCTTGTACGTTCTTTTTGGTGTTCATTTTATTTTGGTGGGTGGAATGGGGTTGGCTTGGGACGCGATTTTGGGGTGGTCTCTCGCTCATGGCGCTCAACTCTTCGAGTTGGCGTACCCTCGGTGCTCGCCGGGCTCCTGCCCGGCTCCGAGGCATTACCCCCTGCGCCGCTCCTGCGGCTTCGGGGGTAATGAATCCGCTCTGAGACCACCCCAAAATCGCTCGATGCACGTTAAGGTGATTCATGGCATTGAGGTGAAATATATGAGGGCAATTATACTGAATATTTGTTCAGATATCAAATGAAATCTAAGTTGTGATTGGGAGGAGCTACGCTTATTATATCTGTTTAAACGTATATTCGGATATAGAGATGTATTAAGTGAGAAGGGAGGAGGTTATTGTGAATTTGTTTAAGAAATGTGCGGCGGAGTTTATTGGGGCTTTTGCTATTGTTTTTGGTGGTTGTGGGGCGGTGGCTGTGAGTCAGGTGACAGATGGGGCGATTCCGCATGTGGGGGTGGCTTTGAGTTTTGGGCTGATAGTTATGACGATGGTTTATGCGACGGGGCATCTTTCGGGGGCACATTTTAATCCGGCGGTGACCATTGCTTTTGCTTTTTCGCGGCATTTTCCCAAAAATGAGATAGGGCCGTATATCTTGGCGCAATGCGCTGGGGCAGCGGCGGCCAGTTATGTCCATGTGCTGACGTTGACGGGGCCGTTGCAGCAGCGTTTGCCTGGGGCGGTGTTGGAGTTAGGGGTGACTTTGCCGGTGGACGGGGTTTTTGTGACGGCGCTGGTGTGGGAATTTTTTCTGACCTTTTTGCTGATGTTTGTGATTATGGGGGTGGCTACGGATCATCGGGCGGTGGGGCAGGCGGCGGGCATGGCTATTGGTGGCACGGTGGGCTTTGAGGCGATGTTTGCCGGGCCGCTGTGTGGGGCGTCGATGAATCCGGCGCGCAGTTTTGGGCCGGCGTTGGCGGCGGGGGAATGGACGCATTTTGGCGCTTATGTGCTGGGGCCGGTGTTAGGGGCGTTGGCCGGGGCATTTTTTTATGAGTTCGTCCGTTGTCACCAGGCCGAGGCCAGTCAGGTCAAGGGGTGTTGTTGAGCGCTGGTTTTAATTGAGAGAGCGGGGTTTTTATGCAGAGAGATTTAGCTGTTTTTAAAGCTTGTGCCGACGCCACTCGTTTGCGTTTGCTTTTTCTTTTAGCGCAGCGCGAGTTGTGCGTTTGCGAGTTGGTTGAAGTGCTCGATATGGCGCAGGGCAAGGTGTCGCGCCATCTGGCGGTGCTCAAGCAGGCCCAATTGGTGCAGGATCGGCGCGAGGGGACCTGGATCTATTATTCGCTGGGAGGTCCTGGGAGCGGGTTGAGGCGGCGGTTAGTTGAGTATTTAACTGAGGTGGGGGAGGACAATGAAGTGGTACAGGGGGATGTGCAGCGCTTGTGCGAGTTGGCTGCACCGGGGGAGATATGTGCTTCTCAGGAGACGCCGGTGATGGCCAACGGAGACAAAGGAAAATGAGACGCGTCATATTTCTGTGCACGGGCAATTCCTGCCGCAGCCAGATGGCGGAAGGTTGGCTGCGGCATTTGGGCGACGGAGCATTCGAGGTATTCAGCGCCGGTACCCATCCGGCGGGGAAAAACCCCCTGGCCCTGCGCGCCATGGAAGAGGTCGGTGTCTACATTGCGGGACAGGAATCGGAAAATATTGACAAGTATGTGGAGCAGCCTTTCGACTATGTGATCACGGTATGCGACCGGGCCAAAGAGACGTGTCCGGTCTTTCCTGGTGGGGATAGGCAATTGCACTGGAGTTTTGATGATCCGGCCGCGGCCCAGGGGACGGACGAGGAACGTTTGCCGGAATTTCGGCGGGTGCGAGACGAGATAAGGGGGCGCATCGAACAGTTCTTGGAAAAGTCGGACTAATCATTTTCATTATTCGTCCGGCAACGATGGTGGGGGCGGAATGATGCTGGGTCCGGGCGCGGTTGGATCGCCGCCGCCGTCGGATGACCCCGTCAGCAAAGCACCGCCGGCGGCGGCAGCGCCGACCAGCAAGAGCCACAGCAAGGTCAGGCCGCTGCCTCCTTGTTCTTTGTTATCTTGTAAACTTTCACGTTGAGCATAGGTAGCAATCGAAACCGATTGGCTTAGCAGCCGGTCGACGGCAGCGTCGGTGCGGAAGAGGGGGAGGTTGCGGCCGTCGAGTTGTCCGTGTGGGTGTTGCCGGCCGCTGGTCAATTGTGGCACTTCCTGGGAAATATAGGTCAGTAGATTGCCCAGCCACACTAGGCCGCGGTCGTCTGCGGCGGCGCCCTGTAAAGCGCGCAAGAGGCTGGTGCTGAAGGCGCCGTGTTTCTCGCCAGCGAATTTATAAATGCCGCTGGCTGGTGCTGCTTCGCCTGGTTTGTGGGCCGAAACCCAGGAGAGTCCGGCGTCGCGCGGCAAGACAGTGGCCAGATCTTTGCCGGCGTTGAGGCTGCGTCCGGCAGCGCTGTCGGCGCTGGGGCGACCGGTGTCGAAGAGCAGGACGACCTGTTCCACGGTGGCCTGAAGGCGGCGGCAGGTTTGTGCCAGCATGGGCATGCCTAGGCCGGCATAGTAGAGGTTGTCGGCGTTGGCGTCGTGGGGGACAAAATAATAGGTGCTGCTCTGGCGGTCCTGGGCGCCGTGGCCGGCGAAGAAAATTAGTACTACGTCAGCGGTGCCGGCCTGGCCTAAAAATTGACTCAGGGCGCGCAGGATTTCGGCCCGGGTCGCCTGGGCGTTGACTAGGACGCGTTTTTGTACCTGGCGGAAGAGGCGGCCTTCTTGGGCGGCAAAGGCCTGGGCGATTTTGGCGGCGTCGCGGTCGGCATGCGCCAGGTTGAGGCGCGTGTCGGCGTACTCGGCGATGCCGATGGATAGCACCCATAGGGTGGACTGCTTTTGCAGTTGTTCCACCCGGGCCAGGTCGCCGGGGGCGGCTAGGAGGCCGGCCGGCAGGCACAGTTGCAGGGCGAGCCAGAGACTCAGGCCGGTTTTTGTGCAGGTCGATACACGTTGCATGAACAGTCTCCTCTTTTCCATGCGGCTGGCATTTGTTCAGCGCAATAAAATCATTTTGCGTGTCAACTGGCCTGTCGGTGTTTCTAGTGCGTAGAAATAAACCCCGCTGGCCACACTGCGACCTGCGGCATCAAAACCATCCCATCTTGCCAAATGCAGCCCGCCATCCTGGAATTGATCCACTAAAACGGTGAGCGGTCGGCCCAATAGATCGTAGATGGTCAAGCGCACTGCGCCGCGTTCGGCGAGTTGGTAGGAAATGAGCGTCTCGGCATTAAAGGGATTGGGATGGTTTTGCTCCAGCGCGTAGGTCGAAGGTAGGGTCTGGAATGTGGTGCTTAATTTTTCTACCTGGTCAGGGGCGCCGACAATTAGGCGGAAGTGACGTTTTTCTTTCGCGTTGAGGGCAAGCGGATAGAGTTCCACTTGCGATAATGGCATGGCGATATGCCGGTCGAGGTCGAGCAAGTGGGCGCTGCGGTGCGGCGGCAGATCTCCCATGGCGTTAAAGAAGAGTTGCGCCTGAGTTGCCGTGCTGCTCTCGATGACAAAGTCCCACTGTGCTGTCGGTGCGGGCGGTCTGAAATCGGCGGTGTAGGCGTCTGGATAGAGCGGCCAGTCTGGATGCGGTGTGTAGAGCCTGAGGTGTGGCCCCGGCGGCGGCGGCGGTTCGGGTAGATCCCAGCGGTCCCAGGCGAGTTGGGCGTCTGCTCTAAAGCCGATGAAATTGGCCAGGTCGCTATTGTGGTCGCCAGTGGCACCGATTTGCAAGACCCAGGTTGCGTTCTGGGTGGTGGCCTTGCCGCGCTGGTCGGCGGCGCGTGCTGGCACGAGCAGGGTGACGGGGTCGGTATTGGCATTTTTGACGGCGTAACCTTGCCAGGGCTCCAATTGATCGGTCGAGCGCGGGGTGGACCAAGTGATGCCGTCGTAAGCATAGGGGCCGGTGACCCCTACTGGATCGCCATTGGCGGCGGCGATGTCGCTCCAGCGCACTGGAAAAGCAAAGGGCGAGGCCAGGGTGTTCCAACCGGGCTCCAAAACGATTTCAAAGGGTGTTGTAAGCGGCACGGTGCGGCCGGCGCCACTGTTGAGGGTAAAACTGGGGGTGCGCGCGTGCAGCCAGAAGGCGCGACCTGGAGTAAAGTCGCCGATGTTGTCCTGGGTTAGCTCGCGGCAGGTGTTGCCAACAAAGCGGAAGAAACGCCACTGGAGTGGGTCGTAGGTGCCCAGGGCGGCGAGGCGGCGCAGCGGATTGCCGTCGTCGGCCAAGACGGGTAAGCTGACCAGGCGCCAGAGATCGGCCGCATGGGCGGTGGGTGCGGCGAAAGAGGTGAAGGTGACCTGGAGGGAGAGGGGGGATTGGGCTCCGGCGCTGGGCAGGGTGGCGCTATTGCCGGCTTGGTCGGTGGCTTGGAAGTAATATTCCAAGCCGCGGCGGGTTACGGCGGTGGCGGCGACGGATGTTTCATAGCTGGCATCGCTTTGGGGCATGGCCAGGGTGTTGAAGCGCTCTTCGCCGCCGGCCCGGTAAAAGAGGGAGACAGACTCTATGGCACCGGCGTCGGTGGCAGTGGTGCTCAGGGATAGGGCGCTATTGTAGCCGTGGGTAGAGACGGGCGCGCTTTCTAACGTTGGGGCGCTGATGTCGTAGTGGTAGGTGAAGAGGGTAGTAGCGGCGCTCCAATTGCCGGCCCGGTCGGCCGTGCGCAGGCGCAGGTAGTAGGTTTGTGCGTCGCTTAAGGAGGCGGCGACGGTATAGGCGGTTTCGCTCTGGACCGCGTCTAGGGCTACGGTGTCGGCTGCATCGGCGGTAAAGCGGACGGCGTAATGGGCTATGCCGGCGTCTTGGTCGGTGGCGCCGCTCCATTCGAAGTGCGGCGTTGAGGTTGTGTGCCAGGCTGCGTCGGCTAGGGCGTTGGCGCGGGAGGCATCGGTCCAGGCCGAGATGCGGCTGGGGTTTTGCGGCTCGGTGTCGTCCAGGTGCAGGGTGCGGGTGGTGCTGCTGCTGCGGTTGGCGGCGCGGTCGACGGCAACCGCGGACCATTCGTGAGTGCCCGGGGTGAGCAGATGGGTCAGGCTGGTCTGCGCGGTGCTGTCGATCTGGAGGCCATCAACGA
>Ga0114999_10002492_pt1 | contig 24131 bp, 25 predicted proteins | sample ArcticOcean_MG_C_3_FD_89820 | JGI IMG/M metagenome (GOLD analysis project Ga0114999, IMG submission 89820) | Marine microbial communities from western Arctic Ocean - ArcticOcean_MG_CB8_126 | ecosystem: Environmental > Aquatic > Marine > Oceanic | place: Arctic Ocean: Canada Basin | collected...
GTGGTGACCGATAACGGCTCGGCCTACGGCTTCGCTTCCCCGACCAGTGTCCACCGCGACCGCGCCCTCTCGGGCGCCGTCCGCTGGTACAACCGACGGAAGCCCCATGGATCGCTGGTCTCCTACCGGTCAGCCGTGTCTCACACCTCTGCGGTCAGTACACCTAGCGCACCCGAATCTGGTGCTCCGTCGTCGGAGTACCCGCCCGCGAACTCACCACTGCCACGTGCGTGAGGTGCCCATCGTCGCTGGGTGTCAGCAAGCCAAAACAGACGCCGTTCATCGGAACGTTGCCGCAAGACCAGATGCGCTCTCGCAGCGGATCGGCGGCCGTCCCGACGTAGATCTCAAATCGCCGCGCGGGACCCTCGATGTTGGTGACGCCACCAATGGTGAACTTGATGTTAGCGCCGGGCACGTCGAACGCCATCGCCAGGTAGTCGAAGTCCATCTCCCACGAGGGCCAGCGCAACCCGCCGATCAGCGGGCCGACGCCCGGATCCGTGCAGCCCGCAGCGCTGCAAGCCGCCATCGAGGTCTCGCGCGCTCCGGTGCTGAAGACGCGCCGCACGTCGGGCTGGCCGATCGTTCCGACGAACGTGTCCCAATCCATCGAGGCAGTGGATGTCGCCTGGTTGGTGCATGTCTCCGGTGCGGTGCTGAACCAGATGCTGGTGCACAGGCGGTAACTGGACGCGTCGTCACGCGGGGACCATACAAGTGCCGAGCTACCGGCGAGGCTGCCCTTCCCGGCCTCGAACCGAGCGAACGAGGGCCTCAGTACCGGCACGCCGTCGTCGCCATCGAGGTTGACCGTAATCGTGGCTATGTCGCGGTGATGGTAGCGGTCGCGGGCGGTGACCGTGAACTCGAGGGGCGCGCCGCCGTCCGGCGCCGTGAACGCCGCTTCGTCGCCCAGAGCCACGAACACCACGGTGGTCCCGGCGGTCTGCTCCCACTCGAAGGTAACGGGGTCGCCCTCGGGATCGGACGCGGCGGCGCGCAGTGTGACCTGGCTGCCGGGCACGGCCATTTGCGTCGGCGCGACCTGCAGCGTGGGGCCCTGGTTGGCCCCGTAGAGCTCCTGGAGTAGCCCTTGCTCGCTAGCGGTCACGGCCGTCGGGCAGGTCGAGAGGTCGTCTAGATCGAACGAGTTGAACATCAGGTCGGTCTTGCTATCGCTGTGCCCGAATCCGAGCACATGCCCGAATTCGTGGGCGATCACCGACCGCATGCAGACCTCGGGGACACCGACACCGAAGTCGATCACAACATCGAACTCGACAAAGCGTCGGTCGGCCGGGATGCCGAAGAATGGGATGTCGAACCAACTCCCGCTGGCGATCGCCACGGTGCTGCCAGTGACAACATTGCGACTGTCATCGAAGCCGACTTCGTTGATGCCATTGTCGTCCTCCCAGCGGAATCCACTGGCGCAGTCACCGCGGTAGTCGAAACCAACGGCAGCCTGGAGCGAGTTCCACGTCTCTGCTGAGTCTTCGACGTATGCCCGAAACTGCTCGGCCGTAAGATCGGCGGGGCGAGAGAACTGATGGGTGCAGAGTTGGACTGGGATCGCGTTGGAGAACCAGTGGCCGGGGGCGCCCCCACACTCCGTGGTGACGCCGCCGTTGTCGCAGTCGGTGAAGTAGGAAATGCCCTGCGTCGCACCGAGGACGGCGTCGATTGGGCGCGAACCGTGACCATTGCCCTCGGCGGTGACGCTCGGGGGTGCGATCACGAGCCCGAATGCTGTCAACGCAAGCGCGAAGGCGACCGCGGTCAGCGGAGCACGGAGCCGTGTGTCAAAACCGAGACGACCACGAGGCACTGGCTGTTCCGCCCATCAGGCTTCGGTGGGGTGCGTCGCCCTAACGTGCCACGACGACCGCCTTCGCGGCCAGTCAGACCAGTACCTCACGATCTTAGATTTACTCGGGTCGCTTGTAGACGATCACCGAGCGGCCGCTGATCTCGCCCGCCGCCAGGGCGCGCACGCCCTCGTTAATTTCATCCAATGACTGGCATTTCTTCGTCACCATCTTGTCGGGCGGTAGCGCGCCCTCGCGGTACCACTCGAGATACTGCGGGTAGTCAGCGACCGGGTGGCTCGAACCGCCCAGCGAGCCGATCAGGTGGCGCTCGCCGAGCGGGAACAGGCCCTGCGGAATCGTAATCGGACCCTGCGACACGCCGACGATCACTGCCGTGCCGCCGCGCGACGCCCCGAGGCGACCCGGCTTCGCGACCTCTACGATTTGGTGCAACGTGACCTCAGCACCGATCGCGTCGAACGCGAAGTCGACGCCGCCGCCGGTGAAGTCCTTCACCGTCTCGACCGGGTCAACTTCCGAGGCGTTGATCACGTCGGTCGCACCGAACTCCTTGGCGAACTCGAGCTTCTCGTCATTGAGATCGATCGCGATGATGCGTCTGGCCTCCGCGATCTGCGCGCCCGCGAGCACGTTAATAACGACAACGACAATGCCGAAGACGGCGACCGTGTTTCCGGGCTGGACCTTCGCCGAACCGAGAACCGCTCCGACACCGGTGACGGTGGCGCAGCCAATGATGGCGGTGTCCTCCATCGACAGGTCGTCCGCCAGCGGCAGCACCATCGGCTCGTGCGCGAGGACGTGCTCGGCCCAGATGGAGATACCGGGCCCCTCAACGTCGCGACCGCGGAAGCTGAAGCGTGTCCGCGGAATCGCCGGATACTCATCAGTGATGTCGCGCGGGACCCAGGTCATCATCATGGGCGGTCGCCCTCACGCACGTGCGTGAGGGCGACCGCCCGTGGCAGCCACGACGCCGGTGGCCTCGTATCCCAGCAGCAGCGGCCGCGGTAGATCCGGGTTGTGCATCTGGTGCAGCTGTGAATAGCAGATACCCGAGGCGTACAGCTCGACCAGCACCTCGTCCGGGTTGGGATCGGGAAGTTCGATCTGCTCGATCGTCAGCTGCTGTCCGTGCTCGACGTCCACTGCGGCGCGCGTCTGCGTGGCAATTCCTCTCAACCGGCGGCTTCCGGCGTCACGATACACTGGCGCCCGCACCACACCTGTGGTGCCTAGATCGACAGTCCCCGAGGAGGTCGTCCATGACGGAACAGCGCAACAGGTCGTCGAACGGAGCTCACGAGGCAGGTATTCACTATCCGCCGCAGGCGCAGCAGCCGCCAGCCGATCCGAACCCCTCGTATCGCCTCCCGCTCACGGGAGTACGCATCCTCGACATGAGCGTGTTCCAGCAGGGCACCTACGCCTCGGCGATGCTCGCGGACATGGGCGCTGATGTCGTGAAGATCGAGGGCCCGACAGCGCCCGATCCAGGTCGCGGCGGCGGCGGTGGCGACGCGCCGAACGGCCTCAGCCCGTATTTCCAGCACCTCAACCGCAACAAGCGCGGGATCTCGCTCGACCTCAAGCACGCGCGAGGTAAAGAGGTCTTCCTCAAGCTCGTGGAGACCGCTGACATCTTCCACAACAACATGCGGCCGGGCGTCCTCGATCGACTCGGACTGACCTACGAGGTGCTGAAGGAGCGCAACCCCCGGATCATCGTGTCGAACGCCACCGGATGGGGGAACGAGGGGCCGGACGCCGAGGCGCAGATAGGGAGCATGGACGTGCTCGCCCAGGCCCGAGGCGGGATCATGTCCGTCAACGGCTCGCCGGAGACCGGCCCGCTACCGGTCAACGTCCCGTTCGCCGACCACACCGGCGCTATCATTTCCGCCTTCGGGATGATGACCGCGCTCTGGGAACGCGAGCAGAGCGGCGAGGGCCAGGTGTCCGACACCTCGCTCTACGGCTCGCAGCTCTGCATCCAGGGCCTCAACATCACCGCGGCGATGTGGGGCATGGCACCTCGAGGCCTGACCGCCGACGAGGACCGGCCGCCACACTGGACGCGCTACCTCTGCCAGGACGGCGAGTACCTCCTCGTCGGTGGCGGCCAGCCCGCGAAGTGGTGGACGGAATTCTGCGAGGCGATGGGCGCACCCGAGCTCGCCGAGGGTGGAGCTCCCGCCCACATCAAGAGCGACCAGAACAAGACACGCCGCGCGCGGCTCCAGGAGATCTTCCTCACGAAGACGCGGGCCGACTGGCTCTCGATGCTTCAGCCGCGCTTCTTCGTGCAGCCAGTCGCCGACTACCTCGAGATCGCCGAGGACGAGCAGGCCTGGGCGAACGGCTACATCACAAACATGCCTGACCCACGCGACGCTGAGGCGCCGGTGCTGCCGACGGTCGGTCCGCCGGTCCGGTTGAGCCGCACCCCGGCCTCGATTCGTGCGGCCGCACCAGAGTTCGGCCAGCACACCGAAGAGGTGCTGCAGGAAGCCGGATACGACTGGGATCAGATCGCCGAGCTCCGCGAAGCGGGTGCGTTTGGCGACTTCGCGATGGTGTCCGGCTAGCAGGAACAGCGAACAATCGATCACGGGGATTGAGGACGCCTCGGCACGAGGCTAGAACGGCGACGCTATAAGCACAGTGAACACGATCCGAGGCCCGATCGACAGCAACTCGCTGGGCCGTACGCTCTCCCACGAGCATCTGACCAACGGCTTCAGCGGTATGGAGAACATCATCGGGTTGCTACCGCGCGCGGAGATGGTCGGCCGCAACCTCGACGCGCTCAACCGCGCGAAGGCCGCCGGTATCGACAGCATCATCGACTGCACGCCCTGGGACCTCGGTCGCCAAATGTGGCTGTTCGAGGCGGTCGCGGAGCGCTCGCCAGTGAACGTCGTCTGCTCCACCGGCGTCTACCGCTGGATCCCGCCGATCTACTGGGGCATGCACCCCGATGAGATCGCCGCTATCTGGATCGCCGAAGCCGAAGATGGCATCGAGGGCACCGGCATCAAGCCAGCGATCATCAAGCTCGCCTGGGACGTGGAGTACACCCTCACCGGCGGACGCACCTCGCCGCGCGCGATGATGGAACTGACCGCCCGCGCCGCCGCGCGCACCTCGAAGCACACCGGCATCCCGATCTCCTGCCACACCAGCGCCGTCGACGAACTCGGCTCGCCGCTGCTCGACATCTTCGAGGACGAGGGCCTCGACCTCGGAGCTGTCACGATCGGCCACTCGAACGACACTCAAGACTTCGCCTACCTGCGCGGCATTGCCTCACGAGGGGCGAACTTCGGCTTCGATCGTTTCTTCTCGATCAACGAGAACTACGTCGCCGAACGCGGTGGCATCGCCAAGGCGCTCGCCGACGTCGGACACGCGGACCACACCAGCCTCGGTCACGACGGCACGCCCGCTGGCCTTTGGGGTCGCTGGCGCCACGAACCGAACCCGGGCGTGTGGACGCTGGTCCCAGAGCACGAGGTGCCGTGGCTCCTCGAAACCGGCGTCTCCGAGGCGGACGTCGAGGTGATGCTGGCCGGCTCAATCTGCCGGACGTTCGAGGCGGCAGCGGGACAGGTTCGTTAGCCAGCAGCCGCGCTTGGCAGGCCGCGACGCACCGCGGCCTGCCGCATACAGTCTCGGTGCAGATCGTCGCGCTATAATTACGCCTCGCCGGGCGAACTACCGACTGATCGCCGGCTTGCGAGGGGGTATCAATGGTCACCGGGTACGCGGAGATCGCCAAGGACATTTCTGCGCTGAAGGCGCACCCGAATCTAGATGACTACAGCGGCCAGCGCGAAAGCTGGAACTGGGACGACGTCTGGGCTGAACTCGACATGCCCGATGGCCTGATCAACCAGGCGCACGAGTGCATCGACCGCCACGCCCTCGGCGAGCGCGCGAACAAGCTCGCGATGATCTGGGAGTCCACTGGCGGCGACGTCGAGAACTACACCTTCGCCGACATGAAGCGCGAGACCGACAAGGTGGCGAACGCCTTCCGAGACGCTGGCATCGAGAAGGGCGACCGCGTTTTCTTCCTCAGCGACCGCCTCCCGGAGTTGTACTTCGGGGTCTTCGGGACGCTGAAGCTCGGCGCAATCGTCGCACCGCTGTTCTCCGCGTTTGGCCCCGAGCCAATCAAGGACCGGGTCGCCCGCGCCGAGGGCAAGGTTATCGTCACGACGCCGAAACTACTCTCGAAGGTCAACCAGATCCGCGACCAGTTACCGAGCCTCGAGACCGTGATCGTGATCGACACCCGCGAGGGCACCGTCGTCGCCGAGAGTGACGTGGCGTGGTCAGACATCGTGCCCGGTGCTTCGGAGGACTTCGAGATCGAGAAGACCGGTGCCGAGGACTGGTCGGTCATGCACTTCACCAGCGGCACCACCGGTCTCCCCAAGGGCGCCGCGCACGTTCACAACACCGTCGTCAGCCACTACGCGACCGGTAAGTACGTGCTCGACCTTCACGAAGACGATATTTACTGGTGCACCGCCGACCCGGGTTGGGTCACAGGCACCTCGTACGGGATGTTCGCGCCGTGGAGTAACGGCATCACGCAGGTGATCGACGAAGGCGGATTCAGCGCGCGTCGTTGGTACGAGCTGATCGCGAAGCACAAGGTGAACGTCTGGTACACCGCCCCCACCGCGATCCGCCTGCTGATGAAGGCAGGCACCGACGTCACCAAGCGGCACGATTTGTCGTCTTTGCGTTATGTCATGTCTGTGGGTGAACCGCTCAACCCCGAGGGCGTCGTATGGGGCGAGGAGGCGTTCGGCCTCCCGATCCACGACAACTGGTGGCAGACCGAGACCGGCGCGATCATGATTGCGAACTACCCGGTCATGCCGATCCGCCCGGGCTCGATGGGCCGCCCCTTCCCGGGCATCCACGCCGCGATCATCGACGACGAGGGCAACGAAATCACGTCGCCGATGGCCGAGGGACAGCTCGCGGTGAAGCCCGGCTGGCCCTCGATGTTCCGCACCTACTGGAACGACCAGGAACGTTACGACTCCCGCTTCAAGAACGGCTGGTACCTCACCGGCGACAAGGCAAAGCGCGACGAGGATGGCTACTTCTGGTTCGTCGGCCGCGATGACGACGTCATCAACACGGCCGGCCACCTGGTCAGTCCATTCGAGGTCGAGAGCGCGATGATCGAGCACGCGGCCGTCGCCGAAGCGGGCGTCATCGGGAAGCCGGATGACCTCGCGATGGAGGTCGTGAAGGCCTTCGTCACGCTGAACGACGGCTTCGAGAACTCGAAAGAGCTCGTGCGCGACCTCAACAACCACGCGCGTAAGCGCCTCGGGCCAGCGGTCGCGCCTCGCGAAATCGAAATCATCGACATCCTACCGAAGACGCGAAGCGGCAAGATCATGCGCCGGCTGTTGAAGGCCCGTGAGCTGGGGCTCGACGAGGGCGACACCTCTACCCTCGAAGAGGACTAACAGCAGAGCCAGCGACCGACCGAAGACAGGGGCACCAATGGCAGACGAGAACGCAGCCGACGAAGACCCACAGATCCACCGTGGCCTCAACGGGGTCTACTTCGACCGCAGCGCCACGAGCTTCATCGACGGTCGCGAAGGCGTACTGCTCTACCGCGGTTACTCGATCCACGACCTGGCATCGGAGTCGACGTTCGAAGAGGTGGGCTACCTCCTCCTCTACGGCGAGCTGCCGAACGCCTCGGAACTGGCGAGCTTCAAGATCGAACTGACGGGCGCGAGGGAGTTGCCCGGCGGCGTCCTCGACGTGATTCGAGCGGTTTCGAACGCGCACCCGATGGACGTGCTGCGCACGGCTACCTCGGCACTGGCGGCCTTCGACCCGGATGTCGAGGACAACTCACGTGAAGCGACACTCCGCAAGAGCGTGCGGCTGACTGAGCAGGTCCCCTCGATCGTCGCTGCACACCATCGAATTCGGAATGGCCTCGACCCGGTCGAGCCCGACGCCGAGCTGGGACACGCCGCCAGCTTCCTCTACCTCCTGAACGGCGAGCGAGCGTCAGACGACGCGGTTGGCTTGATCGACAAGGACGCGATTTTGCACGCCGAGCACGGCGCGAACGCCTCGGCGTTCACCGCGCGCGTAGTGGCGGGGACCGACGCGAACCTGCACGCGGCTGTCACCTCGGCTATCGCCGCGCTCTCGGGCCCCGCGCATGGCGGCGCAGCCGAGAACGTGATGAAGATGGCGCAGGAGATCGGCGAGCCAGATCAGGCCGCCGGTTACGTGAAGGCGCTACGCAAGGACCGCAAGCCGGTGATGGGCTTCGGCCACCGCGTCTACCGCACCGAGGACCCTCGGGCGCGTCACATGCGCGAGGGTGTCCTTCGGCTGTCCCAGCAGATGGGCCAGCCGAAGTGGTACGAAATCCTCGACGCGACCGTCGAGGCGATGCGGCCCTACGCCCGCCTCGGCGTCAATGTGAACGTCGACTTCTACGCGGGCGTCGTCTACTACCTGCTCAGTATCCCTGAGGACCTGTTCGTACCGATCTTCGCGATGGGCCGCGTCCCCGGCTGGGGTGCCCAGGTCCTCGAGCAGTTCGAGCACAACATCCTGATCTGCCCACTGACCGTCTACAACGGCCCCAACCCGCGGGACTACGTCCCGCTGGCCGCTCGCTAGCTCCGACCCGGGCCGAACTTCGAGCAGCCTCGATCGCTGATGCCGAGCGTCGAGCTACGCCTTCCGGTAGCGATTCACCGCGATGGCCGCGGCAACGAGCGATACCGGTCAATCATCCCCTGGTTGGGGTCTTCGGCGAGGCCGGTTCCGGTGTTCATCGCCCTAAAGAGCACGGTCTGGACAAGGATGCCGGTGATCAGGAAATCGGCGTAGGAGGCCGACCCCGTCGCGATTGCTCCACCAAAGACGTAGTTGAACAGCAGGATGAACATCACCGGCTGAATCGCGACTCGGCGATGTAGTCGAAGCGCCGGCTCATCCGCAGGAGGTTGCGCTTCGACTACATCGCCGAGTCCGTCACCGTCCACCGCAGGCGAGCTGACGAGGCGGGCGGACCGATGCGGCGGATCGGGCGGGCATCAGACACCTCCCTCGGTAGTGCTGGCTTCCTCGGCAGCGTGTCCGGCAAGCGCGAGCAACACATCGTCCAACGTTGGCTGGTGCAGCCCAACATCGGTGATTCCCACGCCAGCCGCCTCGAGTTCCCGGACCGCGCGCGCGATCACCGCCGAGCCGTGCGTGGTCCCCACGGAAACGCGTCGTTCGCTTTCGTCGACCGTTGGCTCCTGCCCATCGAGGCGGCCAAGGACGGCGATCGCGTCCGCGAGCTGATGCGATTCCTCGACCTGTACAGCGAGCACAGCCTGCACAGTCTGGTGCTTCAGTTCGTCGGCCGTCCCCTCCGCCAGCACCTTGCCGTGGTCGATCACGGTGATCTGGTCGGCGAGCGCGTCGGCTTCCTCGAGGTACTGCGTCGTCAGTAGCACCGTCGTGCACTCTCTCACGAGGTCGCGGACACCTCCCACAGATCGAGGCGGCTCCGCGGGTCGAGGCCAGTCGTCGGATCATCGAGAAACAGGACCGGCAGCTCCGCGAGGATGCTCGCCGCGAGATCGAATCGCTCCAGCAGCGCGGAGGCGCGTCGCTGCGCCTCCGCGCTGCTGGAGGTGCTAAAGCCGAGCGACCAACTCAAGGTTCTCGCGACCGGTGAGGTAGTCGTCGACCGCGGCGCTCTGTCCGACAAGCCCAATTACATGGCGGAGCGCGACGTTATCCTCGACGACGGCACGACCGGAATCAGGAACGAGCAGCGTCGTGAGTACACAAACAAGGGTGGCCTTGCCCGCCCCATTCGGGCCGAGTAGACCTACGACGGTGCCGCGTTTGACGCGGAGATCGGCCCCATCGAGAGCGCGTACTTCGCCGTAATGCTTGTGGACACCCTCGACCAGCACAGCGACATCGTTGTCTTCGATCGGTAGCGCCTGTCGCGCCGTCCATGGTCGGAAGCGAACGTCGAAGTTACCAGCGCCGCACGCAGCTAGTCCGTCTAACGACCCTCGAGGTGCTGGCGGAGCCACTCGAGGCGGGTGTTCCACGCGGCTTCCCCACGGCTCAGTCACTCCGCCGCCGGCCATCACACCCGGACGCACGCGATAGATGAGCGCCCTCGGGCTTCACTCTCCACGAGGCCCGCTTCGCTGAGCACCGTGACGTGCTTCGGGACGCCCTGCCGTGTGATCGGCAGCCGCTGCGCCAGCGCCGTCGCCGTCGCGCCCTCGCCATCACCGAGGAACTGCAACACTTCGAGACGCCTCAGATCGCCGAGGGCGCGGAAGATGGCGCTGGCCTCGGTCGCGTTCACTGGCCCGAACTGCCCTCGAGTGCGCCAGCAGGCGAGGCAGTACGTCGACATCCCAGTCGGTCGTGTTGTCGCGGAACGTTCGGTCCGCGAGCGCGCCAGGCAGCGCCGAGAAGCCAGACTCGCGCAGGCTGAGGCGGGTGCCCTGCGGATGGTCTTCGAGTCAGAACTCGACACGGGTGGTGAGGTCGACGGCGACGCTCGCGTCCGGCTCGCTCTGAAACGATTGCCACGTCACCGCGAACAACTGCGCCGGCTCCAGCGCCACGATCGTGCAGCGGTGGTCGCCATGCTCGGCCCCGAACTCCAGTACCACCTCACCGTCGAGCTGCAGCTCGACGGTGGCGCCTCGCGACCACCAGCTCGCCAAGCCCCTCGGTCGTGGTCAGCACCGCCCAGACTTCGCTCCGAGGTGCCCGTAGCACGAGCTCGCGCTCGATCATGTCGGCAACCTCCGAGGTCACCCGTGCACCACAACGATCCCGCTCTTCAGGTAACTGCGGAGGTAATCCAACTCCTCGGTCCAGCCACCCTCGTTCGCTGAGAACAACTGCGCGGCCCACACCTCAGGCAGCGCAGGAACAGCATCGTGCGCCCGCGGTCGTCCGCCAGCGTGAACTCCACGCGTGTGAGCAGCTCGGGACCTGCCTCGATGCCGCCGCGGCCTGAGAACGGTCGCCAGAAGAAGGCGAAGCGTTCCTCCGACTCGATCACGTCGATCTGCGCCTCGTGTGTGCCCTGCTCCTCGCCGAAGTGGAACAACATCGTGCCGCCCGGCCGTGCATCAACCTCGGCACGATCCGCCCACCAGCCGGACAGGCCATCTGCTGTCGTCAGTGCCGCCCAGACGTCCGACCGACTTACCGAGAGACTCATTGCTCGTTCAATCACGTCCACCACTGGCATCGACTCCCCCTCATCAATATGAGTGCATAGCAACCGTTCTATTGCTATGCACTCATATAATTGCGACCGCAATCGCCAGTGCCGCGTCGTACGATGGCCCCTCGATGGAAGCCACCCTCAGTCCCCCGCTTGTCCTCCGTGACGCGACGCGCGAAGACCTCGCGGAGGTAGTGTCACTGATCCTCCCCGACTCGCTGAGCTCCCACATCGAGGGCGCCGCTGACGAGGCGGGGCCGATGCGCGCGTTCGAAGCGATCGAGGACGATCCCAACAACCAACTTGCCGTCGCCGAGCGTGACGGCAAGTTGATCGGCACCATGCAGCTCACCTGCATCCCACAACTCACGCTGCACGGCGGCCTGCTGATGCAGATCGAGAACGTGCGCGTCGATTCGACGCTGCGCAGCAGCGGTATCGGTCGGCAGATGATCGAGTGGGCGACCGGACAGGCCCGTGAGCGCGGCTGCGCGGTGGTCCAGCTGATGTCCAACGGTGAACGTGTCCGCGCCTTCTACGAGCAACTCGGATTGAACCAGTCACACCTCGGCTTCAAGTTGGTCATCTGAGATGCCGATCGTCCCGTCGCTCAAGGCCGCGGCAGTCGAAGGAGGCCTACTCGCGGTCGACCAGCCGATCGACGCGGCAGCCGCGTTCGCCCTCGTGCGCGACATGCCGTACCGCCGGGCGTCATCCCGCGCTCCCGAGGTGACGATTGCTGAATGGCAAGGCACCTGCTCCGGCAAGCACATTTTGCTCCAGGCGCTCTTCAAGGAGCTCGGCCTCAGCGCGATGATGATCCTCGCGCCGCACGAGTTCACCGCGGACAACTCCCCCTGGCTCCCACCTGCGCTCCTCGACGAGGTAAGTCGTGCGCCGGTGCTGGACGTGCACAATTTCCTCCGAGTACAGCCGGGGGCCAACGCAGATTGGATCACGGTCGACGCGACCTGGCCACTTGCCTTCGAGTCGTCGGGCCTACCGGTGAATCACGCATTCGATCGGCATCGCGACATGGCGATCGCCGCCGACCTGATCGAGATTCATCACGTCCCATCGGACCTCGATCCGGTGGAGATGGAGGAGCGGGTGCTCTCGGACTGGTCGGTCGCCGATCGAGAGCGACGCGAAGAGTTTCTTGAGCGACTGATGGGCTGGCTCGAATCGGTCGCGGCCGAGAGCTGATGTCGCCTCAGCGGGGGGCTCGCTAGGATGATCCCATGAAGCCAATGACCACGATGCAAACGCTCGTCTGGTCCGTCGTGCTCGCCGCCGGGTGGGTCGGGCTCCAGGTCTTCACGACCGACGAGCGAGACCTGCTGCCGCTGCTCTTCACCGGCGCGTTCTTCTTCGTGATCGCGTTCTCGTCGATGCGGCTCAGTTCGCGGGTGACCTCGTGGGCACAGCGGCGCAATGCGAAGCCGCCACCACCACCACCGGAATCGCTCGGGCCGACGACCGAGCGTCCCGAGCACGCTCAACGTCGGCGCGGAAAGCGCCGGAAGCGCCCGATCCGCCGGAAGCGTTAGCGAACCGCGCTGCTACTCGCAGGCGTCGATGATCGCCGCGACCATCTCCTCCGTACGCAGTTGGACCGTAAGTGGGTCCTGTAGCCCGTTGGTGATGTAGGCGACGGCCAGACCGCGCTTCGGATCAGCGTAGCCGACCGCGCACTGTTGCCCCGTGTGTCCAAAGACATCCGGTTCGTTGAACGGCGAGAACGCGCCCCCGGCGACGAACCCGAGCCCGTACGAGGACGGCAGGTGGCTCGTGTTGTCGAAGTCGACCGTGTTCTGCACTGACGTCGCCATGCGGACCAACGGCGGTGGCAGCGGGCATACGCCAGCATAGGCGTCGGAGTCGTTCCAGCGCCGCTCCAGCATCGCGTAGAACCGCGCGAGAGCCTCGGCGGTGCCGATTACGTTCGCGGCGGGAAGCTGCGCGCGCAGCGTCGAGGGCAAGCGGAAGCGCTCGACGATCCCGCTCGTCCGACGTTCGGTGCCATCGGGGTCATCGAAGGTGGATTCCGACATCGCGCGCGGGAGAGCGACGTGTTTAGTCACCTCGAGATCGGTCTCGCCGAGGCTCGCCTCCATGCCTAGCGGTTCGAATAGCTCGTCGCGCATGAAGGCGCGCGGCTCGCGACCGTCCACCCGACGAATCAGTTCGCCGAGTGCGATCCCGAACGTGACTGGATGGTAGCCAGTATCGGTTCCCGGAATCCATCGTGCCTCGACGTTCGCCGTCGCCTCGACAATCGAGTCCCAACGGTCGATCTGCTCCCAGTCGTAGTCGTGCGGGAAAACGGGGAAACCACCCTGGTGGGTGAGGACGTGGCGGACGGTACAAGCCTCCTTGCCACCGACAGCGAACTCGGGCCACACCTCGGCGAGCGGCATGTCGAGATCGAGTTGCTCGCGAGCGACCAACTCGAGGACGGCGACGGCAGTCAGCGGCTTCGTCGCCGAGAAGTACAACAGGCGGTCGTGGTCGCCCGACGCATCGCCGACACGGAACTCAAGCTGAAGCTCGCCGTCCCGATAGATTGCGAGCTGCGCGCCCGGGTGCCAGCGGCGCAGGAGGTGTTCCCGAGCCAGATCCTGGATCGCGTGGCGCCCGGCGGCTGTGAGTCCTCGAGCCATCAGCGTCGCCGCCGGTCCGACCGACTCACGAGTTGTGTCGCAGAATTATCTTGCCGAAGTTGGCGTTGGTCTCCATGTACCGATGCGCCTCGGACACCTCGGCCAGCGGGAACTCGCGATCGACGATCGGGCGCACTGTACCGCTCTCGAATAGCGGCAGCACGCGACTGACGAACTGCTGCGTGAGCGCCGCTTTTTCCTCGAGTGGTCGCGCGCGAAGCACCGTTCCGTGCACGCGTAGCCGCTTGCCCATCAGCGCTCCGAGGTTCACCTCAACCTTCGACCCGCCCATCATGCCGACGATGACCATGCGCCCTCGGATGGCCAGCGCACGCAGGTTTTGCGCCCAATACGGCGCACCGATCACATCGAGGACGACCTGCACGCCAGCACCAGCGGTCTGTTCGGTGACCACCTCGGCGAAGTCCGCATCGTGGTAATTGATGCCCACGTCCATGCCCAACTCGGATGCGCGAGCCAGTTTGTCGTCGCTACCAGCGGTTCCGAAGATGCGATTACCCTGGGCGGCGGCGAGTTGGATTGCGGCGGTACCCACCCCGGATCCGGCGGCATGGATCAGCACCCGCTCGCCCATCGCGAGCTCACATTGCGCGAACATCGCGTCGTACGCGGTGAGGAACACCTCGGGAATCGCCGCGGCTGTCGCCAGATCGAGGTCGTCCGGCACCGGCATCAGCAGCCGCTCGTGGACCACCACCTGGCCGCCGTAACCGCCACCACCCAGCAGCGCCATCACGCGATCGCCCACCTGCCAGCTCGTGACGCGGTCGCTCACCGCCTCGACGGTGCCCGACATTTCGAGGCCGGGGATGTCGTCACGCGTGCCAGGCGGGCCCGGATAGCGCCCCATCCGCTGCAACAGATCGGCCCGGTTCAGCGCCGACGCGTGTACCGCCACGAGGACGTCTTCGGGCCCGGGGATCGGTGGCGGGACGTCTTGGATTTGGAAGACTTCCGGACCGCCGGGTTCGGTTACAACCGCCGCCTGCATGCTGCCTCCGGATTACGCACTGATCGTGCTGCTATGTCGCGTGAGCGGCATCCTAGCACCGTGATGACGGGACCTATACTCGACCCTCAGCGCACGAACGCCAGACGAGGTAACGCATGACCGACGGCCAGGCGGCGACGAACCCGACCTCGCAGCTCGCAGCATTCATCGCGACTGCCGAGGTACCTGAAGCGGTGCGCGACACAGCGCGCCGCTATATGCTGGACTGGCTCGGCTCCACTCTTGCGGGCGGCGAGATGCGTTCTCCATCGCTGATGCGGCAAGTGGTCACAGCCCTCGGCGGGCATCCGCAGGCAACGGTGCTGGCGTCCGGCGACCACACCTCCGCCCCACTCGCTGCGCTTGCCAATGCTGCGGCATCGCACGTGCTCGAGATGGATGACCTCGATCCCGGGTCGATCTACCACCCGGCGGCGCCCACCGTGTCGGCTGCGCTCGCGGTGGCCGAGCAACTAGATGCCGACGGGGACGCGCTGCTCGACGCGATCGCAATTGGGTACGAGGTTGGCATCCGTGTGGGCGAGGCCTTGGGCCCGAATCACTACGAGCACTGGCATACCACAGGGACAGCGGGAACCTTCGGCGCAGCAGCCGCTGCAGCGCGCCTACACGGCCTGACCGAGGAACAGACGGTCCACGCCCTCGGCAGCGCCGGAACCACCACAGCGGGCCTCTGGGAGTTCCTGGAAGACGGCGCGATGTCGAAGCAGCTCCACCCGGCGAAGGCGGCCCACGACGGCATCCTGGCGGTGCTACTCGCGCAGCAGGGCTTCACCGCAGCGAGCCACATCCTCGAGGGCAAGAAGGGCGTCCTCGCCGCAATGACTGACGAGCCGTCCCCTGAGCGCCTGACGGACGGACTGACCTCGGAGATGCCGAATTGGCGCGTCGATGGAGTCGCATTCAAGGTCCACGCGGCGTGCCGCCACACGCACTCTGCCGTGGATGCGGCGCTGGAGCTGCGCGAACAGCACAGCATCGAACCGAAGCAGATCGAGAGCGTCCACGTGCGCATCTACGAGCAGGCGCTGGGACTCCTCGGTGGCGTTGAACCGACGACACCGTACAAGGCGAAGTTCTCGCTCGAGTTCTGCATCGCCGCCGCGCTGCAGTTCGGGGACCTCGGACCGGGGCGCTTCGACGAGTCCACGATCCGGCAAGCCTCGACGCTCCAGATCGCCGACAAGGTGTCGTTCGAGACAGACCCCGTGCTCGACGCCTGCTACCCCGAGGCGTGGCCCAGCGTCGTCACGATCACCCTCAACGATGGTTGCGAGCTGAGCACGCGGGTCGACTACCCGGCGGGGGACATCAGAGCTGGCGTCAAGAACGAGCAGGTCGCGGCGAAGTTCGCGCTCATGACCGGTCCGATCTTCGCCGAGGAGGCGAGAGCGTTCGCGGACCGGCTGCTCGACACGAGCCCCCCGCTGAGCGCCTCGGAAATCGTCGGTGCGGTCCGCACCGGCGGCCTCGCCGCGACGACCAGGCCTGCCGGACCTGGTAGCAGCTGACTCGCCTCGGCCGTCTCGCCATCACGGAACGCACACGCCTCCGATGCTAGGATCACGGCCGCATCAGGAGGCACTATGACTGAACTCAACGAGTCGCTCCGGCTGACGGTTGATGAGGCCACGGCGCGGCTCGATCCCGCGGACCTCCCGTTCGAAACGACCGACGATCTCTACGCTCTGGACGGCGTCTTCGGACAAGAGCGCGCGACTCGTTCGATCGAGTTCGCCCTCGGCATGGCGAGCCCCGGTTACAACCTCTTCGCTTCCGGGCCCGACGGGATCGGCAAGTCGACGATCGTCGACGGCTTCCTCCGCCGTCGGGCAGCACAGATGCCCGCGCCGAACGATTGGGTCTACGTCCACAACTTCGAGGATCCCGACCGACCCGTCGGAATCTCGCTCGACTCCGGAACTGGCCGGCCGTTCGCCGAGGCGGTCCGTCGCGCGGTTGAGTCCGCGAGCCAGGAGCTGGCAAGTACCTTCGACTCCGACTCGTACGCCCGACAACGCCAGGACGTGGCCGCCGAGGTCGAGGCCGAACGAGCGAAGGTGCTCGAATCGCTCCAGGTGATCGCGATTGGGATGGGGTTCGTCCTCCAGATGACCCCGCAGGGGGTCATCTCCGCCCCGCAGGTCGACGGCGAGCCGCTCTCAACCGAGGCATTCCAGGCGCTAGCGGAAGAGCAGCGCGACCAACTACAAACGAAGGGTGCCGAGCTCGAGAAGCACGTCCAGGAGTCGATGCTCGAGATGCGCGGCATCGAGCGCGGCGCCCGCGACCGCTTCGAACAGCTCGACACCGAGATCGCTGCGTTCGTGATTTCCCCATTGTTCGACCCACTGTTCGAGGCATACGGCACCAAGGGTGAGGTCGGCGCGTTCCTCGTCGCGGTGCGAGCCGACATCGAGAAGGAGCGCGACCAGTTCCGCGCGCAGCCCGCGGTACCTGCAGTACCGGGGCTCCCGATGCCACAGAGCCGGCCTCCGACGCGACGCTATGAGGTCAACACCGCCGTCTGCTACGAACACGGAGACGGCGCACCGGTGATCTTCGAGCGTCACCCGACCTACCAGAACCTGCTCGGCCGGATCGAGTACCACGGCCAACTCGGCACGGTGGTAACCGATCACATGCTGATCAAGCCGGGCTCCCTCGCACAGGCGAACGGCGGCTTCATTGTCCTGCGCCTCCGCGACCTGCTGAGCAATCCTGCGAGCCTAGAGGGCCTCAAGCGCGCGCTCAGTACCGGCAAGCTGGCAATCGAGAACCTGACCGAGGCCTACGGGCTGACGACCACGACGGCTCTCCGTCCCGAGCCGATCCCGCTGGCGGTGAAATGCGTGATCGTCGGCGATCCTGGGCTCTATGCGATGCTCTACCGCCTCGATCCAGTCTTCCGCGAACTCTTCCGTGTGAAAGCTGACTTCGAGACCGACTTCGAGCGCAACGCTGACAACGTGGGCGGCGTATCGGCGTTCATTCGCTCGCAGTGTGAACGCGGCGGCCTGCGCTGCTTCGACGCCTCAGCGACGGCTCGCCTCGTGGAGCACTCGTCACGCATGGTTGACCACCAGCGACGACTCTCGGCAAACATGGCGTCATTCCTCGACATCCTCCGTCAGGCTGACTACTGGGCCGGGCTCGACGGTGCCGCGGTGGTAGACGCCGGGCACGTGAACCGAGCACTCGAGGAGGCGGTCTACCGCTCCGCGCTGATCCGCGACCGTATCCAGGACGCGATCCAGGACGACTCGATCCACGTCGAAACGTCAGGCGCAGCGGTCGGACAGATCAACGCACTCTCGGTCTATGACCTCGGTGACATTAGCTTTGGGCGCCCGTCCCGAGTGACCTGCGTCGTGTCAGCCGGTCGTGGTCAGATCGTCATGGTCGAGCGCGAAAGCGACATGGCCGGACGCATCCACAACAAAGGCTTTTTGATCCTGCGTGGGTTCCTCACCGACCGCTTCGGCCAGCACGGCGCGTCGACTCTCCACGCGAGCATGACCTTCGAGCAGCTCTACGGGGACATCGACGGCGACTCCGCCTCATCCACCGAGCTCTACGTACTGCTCTCGGCCCTCGCCGAGGTGCCCATCTTTCAGGGGCGCGCGGTGACCGGCTCCGTCGATCAACACGGCAACGTCCAGCCGATCGGCGGCGCGACCGCGAAGGTAGAGGGCTTCCACGCGATCGTGAAGGAACGTGGACTGGACGGCAGTCAGGGAGTGCTGATCCCTCGGACGAACGTCGAGAACCTCGTACTTCGCCCCGAAGTCGCCGAGGACATCGAAAATGGTCTCTTCCACGTCTGGGGAGTCGACACGATCGAGCAAGGGGTCGAATTGTTGACCGGCGTCGCCGCAGGCGTCCCCGACGACGAAGGCATCTACCCCGAGGGCACGGTCTTCCGCCTGGTCAGAGACCGGCTCACGACGTTCGCCGAGGAACTCCGCGGTAAGCCCGAGGTGGCTGCGGCCCCCACCACCTACATGCACGCGCCTGAGGCCCCCGCTCCGTCCCCGCCCGGCATGCCGCCGGCACCACCTCCCGAGCCGCCCATCATCGTCTAGCAGGACCTGCCACCGTGTCAGAAGCCGGAGCGACTGACCTCGAAATCGGCACCGCGATGCCGGTGCTCGAACGACGCCTGGAACCGATCGCTGTCAGCCTGTCGGGGATCGGCATCATCCTCAGTGCTGGTATCTACGTGCTCGTGGGCGAAGCCGCGGGCGAGGCCGCGAACGGCGTCTGGCTCGCGTTCATGATCGGCGTGGCCATGGTAGCTGCCACCGGCCTCGCGTTCCCCAAGCTGGCGGCAGTGTTCCCCGAGGTCGGCGCCGCCGCGACCTACACGCGCGAAGCATTCAGCGTTTGCACGGCCTTTATCACCGGCTGGCTTGATATCGCCGTCAGCACGATCGGCGCGGTGGCGATCGCGTTCACCCTCGCCGAGGCGGCTGGGCTCGTCCTCGTGATTGCGGTGGGATTCCCGCAGCTCAGCGACGTGAACCTGTTCTCGCTGGAAAACGGCATCGTCGGTGTGCTCGGCGCAGGCTCGCTCGTCTACTTCGCCTATCAGGACTTCGAAGAGATCTCCACGCTCTCCGAGGAGACCATCAACCCACAGCGCAACATCCCGCTGGCAATCGTGATCGCCGTCATCGTCACGACGATTCTCTACATTCTCGTCGCGAGGATGGCCGTGTCGTCCCTCGCGTGGGACCAGCTCGCTGCGACCGACGCGCCACTGGCCAACATGGTCGAGGCGGTTTCGAGCGACCGCCTGGCGGATGTGATCTCCGCGATCGCACTCTTTGCCACTTTCAACACGGTACTGCTGTTGATCACGGCTGGCACCCGGATCAGCTATGGGGTGGCACGCCGGCGACTCCTGCCGGCCGTGTTCGGCCGCGTCTCGAAAACCACCCGCACCCCGTGCGTCGCCACTCTCGTCCTGACGCTTGCGGCGATTGCGCTCGCCTCAACGGGTGACATCGGGTTCATCGCTCAGGTGACCGACTTCTCGGTGCTCGCGCTGGTCGCGATCGTCAACACCGCGGTGATCGCCCTGCGTCACTCTCGGCCCGACGCCGAGCGGCCGTTCCGCCTACCGGGAACGATCAACGGCAGGCCGGTGATTGCGATCGTCGACCTGCTGGGCAATCTTGGCCTCGCGGCATACATGGACCGCAAGGCCAAGATCGCGAGCTTCGGCTTACTCGCCGTCGGAATTCTCGCGTCGTTCTACATCGTGCGCTACGAGCGAGGAGCCACCTCGTGATAATCGGGCGCACCCCGGAGGCGGACCGCCCGATTATCACGATCGACCTCGACGGGGTCGTCTGCGCGCCGCTGTTCGGACTCAACCTCGGGATTCACGACACATTCCTCGATCCGGACGTGCCGCCGCCCACCGCGCGGGTCTGGCCGCGCTGGCTCGGAGCGCCACTAGACCACCTGCGATTCGACGCCCGGCGACCGCTCAAGGATGCGAAGGAGGCACTACACCGGATAGCGATCCACCGCACCGTCGTGCTGCTGACCGGCCGCCGCTCCGCCCCGTCCTACTGGCTCCGTTGGTACAGCCTCGCGGAGTTCTACGACGACGTCGTCGTCAACGAAGGCGACCTCAAGAGCCCGCACCACAAACTGGAGCAAGTGCGCCGGCTCGGTGCGGTCGAGCACATCGACGACGACGCCCGGACGGCGCAACTACTCGCCGAGGAGGCAGGGTCCACCGTCTACCTCCGCGATTGGCCGCGCAACCGAGGTGTTCACCTCCACGAGCGCGTGCGACGCGTCCCCAACCTCGGTGCTGTCGCCGATCACATCGAGGCCACGACAAACGATCCCGCCTAGATCGGCCCGCGCACGCTGGCTAAGGTGAGGCGGTGACCTCTACCGCGCCGCCCGGCGAAGCCCCACCTGACGCGAACGCGGACCTGACGGACAACGAAGACGACCTCCTCAACCAGCCGACCGGCACGTTTGCCGCACTGCGCTACCGCAACCTGCGGCTGATCTGGATCGGCCAGACCGGACACGCGGCCGCACTCTGGATGGAGCAGATCGCACGCCCCTGGTTAGTCCTCGACCTCACCAACGGCAACGCCGTCCACCTCGGTAGCGTCGTCGCGATGCGCGTCATACCACAGCTCCTATTCGGGGTGTGGGCGGGCGTGATCGCTGACCGAGTCGACCGCAAGACGCTGCTGCAATTGACAAAAATCGGCGTGCTCACGCTCACCGTCGTCTTCGCGGCGATGCTGGTCTTCGGCATGTTGGAGCTGTGGCACGTTTACGCCGCAGCGTTCATTCGCGGGATTTTTATGGCATTCGATCAACCGGCGCGCCAGTCACTGATCGCCGATTCGGTCCCTCCGCGCCTCGTGACGAACGCCGTTGCGTTAATGTCCTCGACCCAGAACCTGATGCGCATCGTCGGCGTGATGATGAGCGGCCTGTTGATCGGCTTGATCGGTCTCGAGGGCACGTTCATCACGATCGCCGTCGTCTACCTTGTCTCGGTCGTTGTGACTCAGCTCATCGATGTGCCGCGTCGGAAACGGACAACCGCCAGCGGAGTGCGCGGCATCGTCAGCGACCTGATGGAGGGCGTCTGCTACGCGGCGCAGGCCCCCGCCGTCCGAGGCGTGCTGCTCCTATCGGTGATCTTCTACGGCGCGGGAATGATGTGGATGCAAGTCTTCGCTCCGCTGTTCGCCCGAACGGTGATGGACACCGGCGCGTTTGGATTCAGCGCACTGGTGGCGGCCGGTGGCGGTGGCTGCCTCCTCGGATCGCTGCTCATCGCCACGAGGCCGCCTCGACGCCCCGGCTGGCAAGTCGCGATGAGCATCGCGGTGATGGGCGCGATGTTGATACTGTTCGCGGGCAGCCCGTCGGTACCGGGCGTGGGAGGGTCGATTGCGCCGTACATCGCGCTATTCGCCGTCGGAATTTTCCACGGGGCTTACATCCCGCTCACCCATACGATTTTGCTCACAGCGACGCCCGAACACCTCCGCGGACGGGTAATCAGCCTCGTGTCCTTGGATCGTGCGATGACCACCGTCGGGGCAACGCTGGGCGGACTGCTCACCGCCGGCATCGGCGCGCAGGGGGCCCAGTTCGCGTACGGCCTGTTCACCCTCGTGACTGGCTTCGCGGTCTTCATACTCGCGCGGGGACTGCGTGACTACCGGCTCCGATAGCGCGACCCGGAGTCGTGCGACAATCGCTGGCATCACCTCGAACAGCCAATCACACCCGTGGGAACACCGTGCCTGAGTCCTCGGCCCTCTCCTCGATCTCGCTGCCAGAAGAGTTCTTCCAGCGCAGCGATCCGGCTCCCGACCCGCAGTTCTACAGCGAGCCGCGCTACGTCACCCACATCGACGACGCCACCATCGAGGCGTTGACCGTTCTCTACGCCGAGCTCATCCCTCCGAGGAGCGAGGTGCTCGACCTGATGTCCTCGTGGGTGTCGCATCTCCCGCCCGATATCGAGTACGGGCGAGTCGCCGGCCTCGGTATGAACGAGCAGGAATTGGCGACGAACCCCCGGCTCGCGGACTACGTCGTGCACGACCTGAACGAACACCCTGAGCTGCCGTTCCTCGATGCGAGCTTCGACTTCGTAGTCAATGCGGTCTCGGTGCAGTACCTGACTCAGCCCGCAGCAGTCTTTGCCTCGATCGCACGCGTGCTGCGGCCTAGTGGCACCTCAATCGTTGCGTTCTCGCATCGAATGTTCCCGACGAAGGCGATCGCCGTCTGGCAGCAGCTCACTCGCGACGACCGAGCGCGCCTCGTCGCCTCGTACCACGTGCTGGCCGGAGGTTTCGAGGAGCCCGTGTTCCTCGATCGGTCGCCAGACGGTGCGGACCCGCTATGGGCCGTTGTGGCGCGCCGCACAGCAAGCGCACCGACCGACGGCTAGTCGCTTGCGATCGTCGCACCGAGGCGGCGCAGTAGCGTCAGGCACGCCTCACGAGGGCCAGCGACGTACGCCGGGATACCGACCTGCTGGGGGGAGAGCGCCAACCGCTCGCCGTTGAGCATCAGCAGCGAACCGCCGACGGCCTCGAGCACCGCGACCCCACCGGCAACGTCCCAGACCGAGCGCGGGCCCGTGGAAAAATAGACGTCGGCTTGGCCATCGGCCGCGTGTACGAGCTTCACGGCGGCCGAACCACACGGGTACACGTCATACGGAATCTGATGCTGCAACTGCCGCCACTCGAAGTCGTGCCGCGAGACCACGACCCGCTCGACCGATTCCAGATGCTCGATCGAATCGAGCGCGACTCCGTCTCGGCGCGCCTCGCGACGATCACCGTGCACCAGTCCGGAGAGGACGCTCGATTCATCGTCGCTCGTCACCGGAAGACCAACGGCGCCGAGCACGATTTCGTCGTCGACGAATAGTCCCACCGAAACCCCGAACTCCGGGATGCCGCGGATGAACTCGCGAGTCCCATCGAGCGGGTCAACGACCCAGGTCGGCTCACCGTGGACCATCGGTGCGTCCTGACGGGACTCCTCGGAGATCCAGTGGGCACCATCGATCAGGCCCATCAGCTCACGGTGCAACACATCGTCAGCGGCGTGGTCTGCTTCGGTAACGGGCCCCTCGCCGGGCTTGTGCCCCACGCGAACGGTCTCCTGTGCCACCACTTCGAGGATCGCCTCGTTAGCCTGTACCACGGCATACTCAAGGCCTTCTCGCAGGCCATCGAGGTCAAGCAGAGCGGCCTGGGGTTCGTCGGTCACGCGCAGCCAGCGTCGACGCTATCGAGCGTGCGAACGCAATAGAACCGGTCGCCCATCTCTAACGATCCTGAAATAGACGGCAGTTGATTGGGTCGGTGCATCGCGCTCTCGGTCCTGCGGGTATGCACGAATGCTAACGGCTGGCATTCAGGCGAACGAACGCCTCCATCGAAACCTCGCGCCGACTACCGCGACTAGGTCGGACGCTCCCACTGGGCTGCCAGCCACCCGGCGTTGAAATCGAATGCATCGAACGCATAGCCAGTTACTCGTGATCCGGCCGACGCGACCTCGGTGGGGGTGACCAGCGGGAACATCCCGGGCGCATCCTCGAGGAGCACGCGCTGCGCTTCTCGAAATGCGGAGGCCCGTCGCTCAGGCACCAACTCGGAGAGTGCCGCGTTGACGGACGCATCGAACACCGGGTTGGAGTAGCCCCACAGCGAGAAGTTGCTGTCCACGCCACCTCCGGTATGCAGCCGCAGCCCGACATCGGGGGTTTCGAAGCCATCAAGCTCAAAGAGCGACGCCTCGAA
>Ga0114999_10002494_pt1 | contig 24127 bp, 5 predicted proteins | sample ArcticOcean_MG_C_3_FD_89820 | JGI IMG/M metagenome (GOLD analysis project Ga0114999, IMG submission 89820) | Marine microbial communities from western Arctic Ocean - ArcticOcean_MG_CB8_126 | ecosystem: Environmental > Aquatic > Marine > Oceanic | place: Arctic Ocean: Canada Basin | collected...
AGTCTCAATTTTAGCTTATTCTTAAGGGCAAAATTGAAAGCGATAGAAGTAGCTCCAAGGGGACCGATGCACAGCCAACAGCAAGAAAATCCTTCGAAAACACAGCACGCCTTTGTGTCCCTCGTAGACATGCTCCAATACCGGGCAGAGACGCAACCAGAAGACCTGGCTTTCACGTTCCTGCTGGACGGAGAGGTCGAGTCGGGTAGCCTGACCTACGCCCAACTCGACGCCCGGGCTCGAACGCTGGCATGTCGGCTTCTGACCCGAACCACACCAGGCGAGCGGGCTCTGCTGCTGTATCCCTCATCCCTCGACTACATCATCGGTTTCTTCGGATGCCTCTACGCCGGCGTGATTCCTGTGACGGTCTATCCCCCGAAACGCAATCGACCGGATCGGCGCCTTGAGGGAATCATCCGCGATGCAGGGCCCGCGGTCGCTCTGTGCCATGAGAGAGCCCGTCTGGGAATCGAAGACTGCCTCAAAGACCTTCCGGCGACCGAGACGCTGCAGTTGATGGCGGCGGATCTCACGGACGCTGTTGATGGAGGGGCCTGGTCCAAACCCGATGTGGGCACCGAGTCACTCGCCTACCTCCAGTATACTTCTGGTTCCACCGACCAATCCAAGGGAGTGATGGTTTCCCATGGGAATCTGCTACAGGCTATGAAAGAGCTAGACCTGAGCTTCCACCTGGGTCGCGGCAGGAAGATGGTCTCCTGGCTTCCCATCTCTCATGACTTTGGACTCATTTTCGGTGTTCTCCTGTCCGTATTCAGTGGGATCCCCTGCTACCTCATGTCACCACTGGCTTTCCTGCAAAAGCCCATCCGCTGGCTACAGGCGATCTCGACATATGGAGGGACGGACAGCCCCGCACCTAACTTTGGCTACGATCTGTGCGTTGAGAAAATCGACACAGCACAGCGCGACCAGCTGGATCTGTCATCGTGGCAGGTCGCCGCGATCGGGGCCGAACCGATTCGGGCGACGACCCTGCGCGAATTCAGTGATTTCTTCGCCCCCGTCGGATTTCAGCGCACAGCGATCTCTCCAGGATTCGGTTTGGCTGAGAGCACGCTCAAGGCCACGGCGATCGGCCTCGACCAGGATTATGTGTTCACCGATGTATACGCCGAGAAACTCGGCAAGGACCTGGCCGTGTCACCAGGTGATGCGGATGCGGCCGATATAGATGCAAACACCGCGCACATCCAGACACTTGTCAGTTCAGGGCATCCGCTGGGTGATACCCGTGTCGCGATCGTCGATCCCGACAGCCAGGAAGAATGCGCCGACAACAGTGTCGGTGAGATCTGGATTGCCGGCCCTATCGTAGCTGGAGGCTACTGGAATCAGCCGGAAGAGACTCGGAAGACCTTCCAGGGGCACCTGACATCCGGTGTGGGGCCCTTCCTCCGCACAGGAGACCTCGGCTTTATCCGAGATGGCGAGTGTTATGTGACCGGCCGCCTCAAGGATGTCGTTATAGTTCGTGGGGTCAACCACTATCCGCAGGATATCGAAGCGACCGTGCAGCGATCACACCCTGCGTTGCGTCCCGATTTCGGAGCCGCATTCTCCGTCACCGAAGACAACCAGGAACGGCTGGTCGTCGTCCAGGAGCTACGGCGAACGAGCTTGAAAGAGGCACATCCTGAACAGATTTTTGCCGCCATTCGGCGTGCCATCCTCCAGGATCACGACCTGAAGATCCACACGATCGCTCTGCTCCGAACCGCGTCGATTCGCAGGACCAGCAGCGGCAAGATCCAGCGACAAGCCTGCCAAAGTCAGTATCTGGCCGAGGGCTTCCCGACCGTCGCTGTCTGGCACCTGGGCGACGAAGGAAGCTCAGCGGCTCCTCTGGGGTCTTCTGTTAGTGTCACGTCCCATGCCGCCCGCGACTGGATCATTCGTTGGGTAGCAAGCCGATGCGAGCGCTCTCAGGACACGATCAACCCACAAGATGCGTTCGACGTCTATGGCATGGATTCGCTCACGGCGGTGGAACTCTCACAGGATCTGGGAGACTGGATCGGCATGGAGATCGATGAAACCATCGTTTGGAACTACCCGACGATCTCGGCGCTGGCGAAATTCGCTGCAGGTGAACGAGAGATCTCCGACCATGGCCAAACCTCGAAACCACTCCATGCGCCTAAGTCGACGCGCCAACAGCACGAATCCCTTGACGGACTAAGTGACGACGAATTAGTCGGCCTCCTGTATGAGGAAATTCGGACCAATGACCCAGAATGAGCTCGCTTCACTGGGTCCAAAATCTCCTGGTATGAAACAGGCACTCAAAGACGCTCTACTTGAGATCCGAAGACTTCGTAGCGAGTTAGCCAAGGCGCGGACACCCGAATCGACCCCGGTCGCCGTCGTCGGCATGGCGTGTCGGTTTCCTGGTGGGGCCAATGATCCCGAGTCTTTCTGGCGTTTGCTCAGTGATGGTGAGTGCCCCATCCAGACATCTCCGGAGAATCGGTGGGACCTGGAAGCCTGGTTTGATGACGATCCGGACGCTGCGGGTAGACTCTACACACAGCACGGTGGATACCTCTCCAACGTCGATGCCTTCGACCCTGATGTGTTTGGAATATCACCGCGTGAAGCCAAAGGCCTTGATCCCCAGCAGCGAATGCTGCTGGAAGTGACTTGGGAGGCCCTGGAGCGATCAGGTCTTTCGACCCCGGGGCTGCACGGCAGTGATACCGGCGTCTACATCGGCATGAGCACCGACGACTACGCCGAACTGACCTCGACGGCCTATGAGTCGATCGATGCCTGGAATGGCCTCGGCACGATGCGCAGTGTCGCAGCGGGTCGGCTTGCTTACACCTTCGGCCTCCAGGGGCCGGCCTTGCTTTTCGACACGTCCTGTTCTTCGTCGCTTACTGCGCTGCATCAAGCCTGCAATGACCTGCGTGCAGGTGTTGTGTCAGCGGCAATTGCAGGCGGGGTCAACCTGATTCTCACGCCCCGTTCCACCATCACCCTGTGCAGACTGAAGGCGCTTTCTCCAGACGGTCTCTGCAGAACCTTTGACGCCGCTGCGAATGGCTATGTGCGAGGTGAGGGATGTGGCGTCGTGGTCCTCAAGACGCTGGAACAGGCGCAACTGGACGGTGACGTGATACATGCCGTGATCCGCGGCTCTGCCATCAACCACGACGGGCAGAGCAACGGCCTGACCGCACCGAATGGCAAGGCACAGGAGCGACTGTTGCGTCGGGTTTTGCAGGAGAGCGACCTGGAACCATCACAGGTGCAATACATCGAGACCCATGGCACCGGCACATCACTCGGAGATCCGATTGAAGCGCAGGCGCTGGCGAACGTATACGGGCCCGGCCACAGCAAGGATCTGCCACTGCGGATCGGCTCGGTCAAGACCAACATCGGCCACCTCGAGGCGGCTGCGGGGATCGCCGCATTCATCAAGACCGTCCTGTCGCTTCAACATGCACAGATCGCCCCGCACCTTCACTTCAAGAATCCGAGTCCTTTCATAGATTGGGAGCACCTGCCACTCGCGGTACCAATCGAACGCCAGGCTTGGGAGCCACCTCAAGGGGGAGACAGACGAAGAGCGGCCGTCAGCGCTTTCGGCATGAGCGGTACCAATGTGCACCTCATCGTGGAGGAATCTCCAGATCCAGGTGACGTTTCGAAGGTGCCGCCACGACCGTGCAATTTGCTGACCCTGACGGCCAAGTCGGACGCGGCACTAGACGCTGTGGTCGCGAACTACGTTGACCTGCTGCAAACGACACAAGAGCCTCGCTTGGCGGATCTCTGCTACAGCGCCAACAGCCGGCGCATCCCTCTTGATCGTCGCGCCGCCTTCGTGGCCTCATCAGATGAGGAGCTTCTCTGCGCACTGCAGTCGTTTGCCACGTCCCGCGCCGGGTCGGAAGGGGGAGACGTTCTTCACACTCCCTCGCCTGCGCCACCGCCCCCGTGTATCGGCTTTCTCTTCACGGGTCAAGGCTCCCAATACCTCCGTATGGGAAGCGAACTGTATGACAGTCAGCCGGCCTTCTCCGACACACTGGATCGTTGCAACGAAACTCTCGAGCCGATTCTTGGTAGATCGCTGACCGAACTGATCGACGGAAAGTCGGATCTACTCGACCAAACGCAATACACGCAACCTGTCCTGTTTTCTCTGCAATGCGCCCTCTATCGATTGTGGGATGCGCTGGGCATTCGACCCGAGGCGGTGATGGGCCACAGCGTCGGCGAGTATGCGGCGGCATGGGCGGCAGGTGTCTTTGAGTTAGAAGAGGGGCTCCGCCTGATCGCCGAACGGGCGAGACTGATGCAGGCGATGCCCGGCAGCGGCAGTATGATTTCTGTCCTCGGCCCTCAGAAGCAGACCCTCGATTTGCTGTCGCAGTCAGGCGCAAAAATCGACGTGGCTGCCTTTAACGGCCCCGAGCACATCGTGCTCACAGGTGATGGCACGGCCCTGCGTACCATCGTTGCCAAACTGAAGAAAGACGGCCTCACTTGCCGACCGCTGACGGTATCGCATGCCTTTCACTCTTCCCACGTGGAGGGCATGCTTGCCGACTTTGAAACCTTCGCAAGCAACGTGGACTTCCGCGATCCCTCTATTCCGATGATCTCCAATTTGACCGGCCGTCCCATCGAACCCGGGCAAATTGGACCTCAATACTGGTCTCAGCACACACGCCAGGCCGTTCAATTCGAATCGGGTATCCAGTCTATGAAGGAGGTGGGTTGCCGTCTCTTTGTTGAGATCGGTCCCACCCCGGTGTTGAATCGCATGGGCAGAGCCGTGCTGAAGGATCACAGCATCGCTTGGCTCGCCAGTTTGCGTCATGATGTACCCGATTGGCGGCAAATTTTGCGTTCTGCGGGAGAGATGTATGTGCGCAACGTTGCCGTCGATTTCGAGGCGCTTGACCGCCCCTTCGCGAGCGCGCGTTGTCGTCTCCCAACCTATCCCTTTCAACGACAACGCTACTGGGTAGATGCTCCCTTGCCCGGCGTGCAGGCGTCCGCGGGCTTGCAGATATCCAACCCCATTCCGCAGACGTCAGAGGACGAGATCTACTACCGCCTTGAATGGGAACCGGTCGAAATCAGTAACCTCCAACGACGGCGCGAAACCATAGAGTCCTGGATCATTCTGTCTGACCGCGTGGGCATCGGGAATCATCTTGCCAAGCAAATCCGCCAGACGGGACAGCAGGTTACTTGCGTCAATGTCAATCCAGCGAGCAGCGAAATGTCACCCACCGACTGCGCTCGCGATGCCCTACTAAAAATTTCGCCTCCCGAGTCTGGCAGGATCGGGATCGTCTGTCTGGCGTCCATCGACCACACAACTCAAGACCAGGATCTGGCAGCAGCGGTGACGACCAATTGTGAGACGCTCATGCGCATCTCGCAGCATCTGCGATCTCAAGCACCGGGCGGTTTTCGACTTTGGGTGGCGACGCGCGGAGCTGTCGCGATCGACGCGAAGGAGCCGATCGCCGATCTATCCTCGTCGCCCCTGTGGGGCTTCGGTCGATCCTTGGCCTTGGAGTTTCCAGAATGCTGGGGTGGTCTCGTTGACCTGGATCACCAGGATGGTTCAGCCGAGAGTGCAGATCGTCTGTGGCAAGTGCTCGTTCAGCCGTGCACGGAGGGTCAGATCGCCTTCCGTCGAGGTAAGGCCCATCTGCCTAGAGTCCTGCCGGCTCCTTCTACCATTTCACCTGTCAGCATTCGATCGGATGCGACCTACCTGATCAGCGGTGGTCTGGGTGCGCTGGGGCTCCGCATGGCGAACTGGCTGGCCGACCATGGTGCGAAGAACCTGCTCCTCTTCGGTCGGCGCGGCCTCACTAATTCGTCAGAAAGAGCGGTGGCAGATCTCACGGCCAGGGGGGTCCACGTCCTCGCACTCAGCGCCGACGTCACCAGTCGCCAAGATATGCAAGACCTTCATGAGCGTGTCACGCAAGACTTGCCCCCAGTAAGGGGTATCTTCCATGCGGCCGGGCTCTCGGGGCTTTCCACAATAACCGAGCTCAGCGTGGAAGATCTGCGATCCGTCCTGGCGCCCAAAGTAGCAGGCAGTATCCACATCGACGAACTCGCCCGGCGACTGGATCTGGACTTCTTCGTCCTCTTCTCATCTATCGCGTCCTTGTGGGGTGCCAAGGGTCAAGCGCACTATGCGGCAGCCAACAGCTTTCTTGATGCGATCGCCGCGAACCGACGGGCACAGAATTTGCCAACCGTCAGCGTGTGGTGGGGCCCGTGGGATGGCGGCGGGATGGTCCAGGATGACGATCGGGCGACGCTGGACAGGATGGGAATCAGGCCCTTGTCTGCGGCGCAGACGAGCATAGCTCTCTGCCGGGTCCTGGCGGCCCAAAACGAACTTGCGGTGGTTGATGTCGACTGGTTTCGTCTACGTCCCCTGTTTGAGTCTGCAGGTGTGACCGGTCTGCTCTCAAGGGTTTCAGATGAAGAGAAAATTGCCCCCGAATGGGCCGCGGAGTCGGATCAGGGCCTGCGCGAATGGGAACTCACGCCCGATTCGGACAAGCCCACATATCTGCGCTCCCTTGTCACGACCGAAGTTGGGAGAGTTCTGGGACTTCCGGAGAAAGATCGTCCTGATCCAGGTCGAGGATTCTTCGACCTGGGCATGGACTCGATCATGGCCATCGACCTGAAGAAGAGACTTGAGGGTCTCCTGCGGATTGAGTTTCCGGCGACTGCAGCCTTCGATTACCCAACCGCCAACAGCCTCGCCGACTACTTGCGAGAAAGCCTCCCAACCGGTAAAGAGTCTGCAGATCCAGTTGAGACGGCGGATCACGAGCCGCAGATCGACGTTCCCAGCGGCACGGGCGGCGACATTGGCGATAAGCTGGCACGCCTGGAAGCCATAATCGGGCGGAACGAAAATCCCGAGAAGAATTCTGGGTGAGGGGATGACGGAGGCAGAGACAGATCGACAGGCGCCGAGCAGGATCGCGCATGCGCTGGATGCGGCAGCCGCCACGATCGAGCGCCATGAACTAGAAAAGCGCGAGCCAATCGCCATTATAGGGATGGCCTGTCGATTTCCTGGAGCGACCACGCCGGAGGCTTTTTGGAAACTTCTCGACTCGGGCGATGACGCCGTGACTGAAATTCCTTCAGAGCGCTGGGACATCGAAGAGCTCTATGACCCGGATCCAAAATGTCCCGGAAAAATGTACAGCCGTCATGGGGCGTTCCTGGAGGATGTCGGCGGTTTCGATGCTCCGCTTTTTCGCATCTCCCCACGGGAAGCCGAAAGTATGGATCCTCAGCAGCGGATCCTTCTGGAAGCAACATGGGAGGCACTGGAACGTGCAGGGACGAGTCCACTGTCACTCGAAGGCTCGGCGACATCCGTCCATGTTGGCGTTACGACGCATGACTACTCACAACTTCTAATCGCAGCGTCGCAGACCAACCCCCTTGGCACCTATTTCACTACGGGCAATGCCGGCAATGCCCTCGCAGGTCGCCTCTCATATTTCCTCGGTTTGCGGGGCCCCTCGATGGTTGTCGACACAGCCTGCTCTTCGTCGCTGGTGGCTACGCATCTGGCCTGCCAGAGTTTGCGAAACCGAGAAAGCAACCTCGCGATTACCGGTGGCGTGAATCTCGTTCTCGCACAGGAACTACAGGCAGCTCTGTGTCGGGCGAACATGCTTTCACCATCAGGTCGGTGCAGGACTTTCTCCGCCGACGCAGACGGCTACGTACGAGGTGAGGGGTGCGGCGTGATCATCATGAAGCGACTCTCCGATGCCCAGCGCGACTTGGATCCGATCTTGGCCGTGATCCGAGGCAGCGCCGTCAATCAGGATGGCTCGAGTTCCGGCTTCACCGTCCCCCATGGTCCGTCGCAGCAGGCGTTGATCCGTCGAGCTCTTGAGGCGGCACAGGTCGACGCAAGAGATGTCCGCTACCTGGAAGCACACGGTACGGGCACACCGCTGGGCGACCCGATAGAGGTCAATGCCGCGTCGGCAGTTTACGGCAAGGACCGGGATCAAAATCGACCTCTGATCATAGGATCTGTGAAGACCAATGTGGGCCACCTCGAGGCCGCCGCCGGCGTCGCGGGATTGATCAAGGTCGTGCTCTCATTGCAGGCGCAGAAGATACCCGCTCACCTGCATTTTTCGAAGCCCAACCCACATGTCCAGTGGACGGACCTCCCCATCCAGATCCCAACTCAATCCTTGGAGTGGACAGATGACGGGGTGCCGCGAATCGCGGCGATCAGTTCCTTTGGTGCCAGTGGCACCAATGCCCACGCGATTCTCGAAGAGGCGCCGCAGCACACTGCCGCCGATAACGATCAAGCCCCCGAGGCGAAACATGTTCTGCTGCTGTCTGCTGACACTGCCCCGGCACTGCGTGATCTTGCAGCGCAATACGACGCGTTTCTCGTGAAAAACCCCACCGTGCCATTGGCTGACGTGTGCTATACGGCAGCCGTCTGCCGTGCGCACCTCACCCACCGACATGCCGTGACTGGCTCCTCTAACAGAGCATTACAACAGAACCTGTCTTTGCTTCTCCAAGGCAGGACGGGTCCCGGCATCTACACGGGCAACGTGCGAAATACCCCTCCAACCGGTGCCCAAGCGCCGGTCGCGGGCATGTCTCCCAGTGACATCGCCACAATCTACGTCGAGGGTGGGGCGCTGCCGCAGGACATGTATCCGCGCCGTAGACCCATCGCGCTACCGACATATCCTTTCCAGCACCGGACCTATTGGGCAGCCGTTGCGGAGTCCGTCGCACGCCGTCGGCCCCCGTTGGATCGCCTTGATACAGCCACGGTTGAATACGAGACAATCTGGGAACCGGCGGCATCGAAGGCGGCGGATCTGGATGACACCCCATGCCACTGGCTCATCATAAACGGTGCGGCCGCTCCCAACCGGATCGTAGAGAGACTGGAGGAGCAAGGTCATTCTTGCATCGTCGTAGATGGCCTGATGGACCGCCCCCCCGCTGCTTTCCACGACTCCATTCTCGACGCTCTGTGCCAGGCCGTGGATCACCGTCCTCGCCGGATTCTCTACTTCGCAGAGCTCGAGCCCTCCGCTGTCGTCACCGACGCGGACACCCTCATTCATCAGGCGAGCCGCGCCTGTCTGGAACTGATCGGCCAGGTTCACTGCGCTAGTGAATTGCCGCAATCGAGCGACACCCGCATCTGGATCATCACGAGAGGACTCCAGCAGGAGTCGTCTCTGGTTTCGCTACCGCACCAACTCGCTCTCTCCGCCCTGTGGGCTCTGGGACGGACTGTCGCGACGGAACATCCAGAATTCTTCGGTGGCCTGATCGACCTGCCCGCAGACGTTGACGAGGCGCCGGAGTTGGTCCTGTCACTTCTCAACCGGGGGCCCGATCAGCTGGCTCTGCGTGGGCACGAGGCATTCACTCCGAAGCTTCGTCCCGTGATCGCGAAGTCCATCCCAACATCGACACCAAACATCCGTGCAGATGCAACCTATCTGGTAACCGGCGGCTTGGGTGGTCTCGGTCTGCATACTGCACGTTGGCTCGCTGACCATGGAGCAAAATCCCTGATTCTTGTCTCTCGTCGCGGCGAGACGCCCGAGTCAGCGCTGCGACTGGAATCCCTGCGAGCTCGAGGAATTCATGTATGGTCGCCGCGCGTCAATGTCGCCGACCTCAATGAGATGGACACGTTGCTTGCTGAGCTTCGCTCAGACTGGCCGCCGTTGCGGGGAATTTTTCATCTTGCCGGCGTGCTTGACGATCGTGTCGTGGCGCGACTAAATGCTGAGGCGCTGGCGGCAGTCTTCAGCCCCAAAATAGCTGGCGCCTGGAATCTTCATCTGTTGACGAAGGATCTGGAACTCGATCACTTCGTCCTGTTCTCCTCCCTTGCGTCGCTTGTAGGTTCTGCGGGGCAGGGAAACTACGCCGCCGCCAACGCCGCCCTGGATTCACTCGCAGGTTGCCGACACGCCGAAGGGCTGCCGGCGATCGCCCTCAACTGGGGGCCTTGGATGGGGACTGGGATGGCGGATTCCCTCGCTGCTCAACATCAGCAGCGATTGACGCGATCCGGCATCCGCCCCCTGGATCTGGACATTGGTTTCGAAGCACTTGAGCGAGCCATAAGTGCGGGGGCACCCCAGGTGATGGTTGCTAACGTCGACTGGGAACGTTTGTTCGCTGCAGGTAGACCACGCTTCCTCCACGAGTGGGCAAGTCATCTGGCTGGCACGACTCAGGAAGACAATGAGTCTTCTGTTGCACCATCGACTGGCATCGTCCTCGAGGGCGGGCCGCGGCCGCTCTCTGAACGGCTGACACAGTTCATCGCCGCACTTCTCGCTGAGGTTCTCATGCTCGATCCAAGTGAAATCGAACATGATCGCGGCCTGGAAGAGTACGGGATGGATTCGCTCACTGCGACAGAACTAAAGACACGAGTCGCATCGCGGCTGACGGTAGATCTTCCTCTGGGCCACTTGCTTGGCCGCGTGACGGTGATCGACTTGGTCGAACTGGTACAGGCGCACATGTCCGGCGACAGTCGCCCCAACGAACCGTTGATGGATGAGCAGGACTCGGAGACCATCGAGGTGCTGATATGAGCCTTCGCGAACGACTCCACCAACTGACCCATCAGGGCCTGCAGATCGAGGAGGATGATGGACAGCTGCGCGTAAGGGGCCCTAAGGATGTGCTGACCGCCGATGTGCAGGGTTTCCTGTCCGAGCACAAGAGCCAGATCCTTGAGCAGTTGCGACGTTCTTCAGTCACGGTGGCGCCTTCTCTGGAACCCGTCGTGCCCATGCCGCGCGCTGGCGACGGCACGCCGCTGTCCTTCGCCCAGAGCAGGCTCTGGTTCCTGCACCGACTCGATCCAACGACCTCAGTCTACCATATCTCAGGAGCGATCGAACTTCATGGAGTGGTAGACTCAGGTGCTCTTGAGAAAGCCCTCGAAGAGATCGTACGACGCCATGAGTCGTTGCGGACGGTGTTCCCCGAACAGGATGGGCGGCCTTCCCAGCAGGTCGTGCCTTTCGAACCACACTCTCTGCCGACACAGGATCTAAGGGACACCGATGCGGCCCTTGTAGAGGCACAGGTCGCACGGTGTAAGGATGAGGTCCTGCACGCGCCCTTCGATCTGACAAAGGGACCATTGTTCAGGGTCCGACTCCTGCTACTCAACGGGCGACAAAGCCTGCTGTTGATCTCCATGCATCATATCGTCGCGGATGGATCATCGGTTGCCGTGTTTGCCCGTGAACTGGGAGAGCTGTATCGCTGTTATTGCCACGACATCACTCCATCTCTCCCTGAGCTTCGCGTACAGTATCACGATTACACGCTGTGGCAGCAGTCCATCCTGTCCGATGACCGACTGCAATCGCAGATCTCTTATTGGGGCGAGCGGCTCCAGAGTGCACCTCCCCTGACGACATTTCCAACAGATTTTCCGAGACCGCCTAGTCAATCCTATCGGGGGACCGTCGAGCATTTCGAGCTGGACGATGAGCTCGTCAAGCGCCTCCGCCAGATGGGTCGCGAGCAAGGCACCACACTATTCATGACATTGCTGGCCGCCTACGCTGCGCTCATTTCGAAGTACAGCCGCCAGAACGACGTCGTCCTCGGCACTCCCGTAGCGAATCGCTCGCGCGAAGAGCTGGAACCCTTGATTGGCCTCTTCGCGAATACACTCGCACTGAGATTGGATCTGTCGGGAGATTACACCTTCTCGCAGCTGCTGGAGCAGACGCGCGACACCCTACGGGGTGCATTGGAGAATCAGGACGTCCCCTTCGAGCACCTCGTGTCTGAGATCCGGCCGGAACGTGACCCAAGCTATAACCCAGTCTTCCAGACCATGCTAGTCCTGCGCAAAGAACCTCTTCGCCTCCTAGACATGGGCGATCTCGCAGTCTCGTTGGTCGACACAGGAAGCACGACCTCAAAATTCGACACGCTGCTTGAGCTCGAGGAAACAGCGGACGGACTCAACGGGACCTGGGAGTACGCTGCGGATCTCTATCACCCTGAGACGGTTCGCCGGACGATCACCCACTTTAAGACCCTCCTGTCACGTCTTGCCGATCAACCCTACGATCCCATTGCGACAATTTCTCTGGCGACAGAGCAGGAACGACAGTTGGTGGTTGAGTCCTGGAACGAGACGGAGACGGACTACCCCGCAGACGCCACGATCCATCAGCTCTTTGAAGAGCAGGTTCGGAAGACGCCGCAGTCCGTGGCGGTGACGTTGCACTCCATTGATTGGTCTTACGAACATCTGAACACCGAGGCTGAGCAGGTCTCTCAAGCCCTGAGATCGCACGGTATCCAGCCTGACGAACTCGTGGGCATCTGCTCCTACCGTTCACTCCCCCTGATCGCCGGTCTGCTGGGTATCCTCAAGGCGGGCGGTGCCTACATCCCCCTCGAGCCCGACTACCCGGAGGACCGGCTTCGTTTCATGATCGGTGACACGGGTATAAGCGCGTTGCTGGTGACAGATGAGCTCATGCCGCGAATCCGGCAGCTGCTCGAATCGTCCGACCTGGAAACACATCCGACGCTGATCTCCCTCGACCGGCCGCAGATCACTACAGGTGGTGGCAGGACCGCCGCCGTGGGGCCGATGAACCTCGCGTATTGTCTCTACACGTCTGGTTCAACGGGCCGCCCAAAAGGGACACTGGTTCCCCATCGCGGTGTGATTCGTCTGGTCCGAGACACCGATTTTATGGACGTCTCTGCCGATCAGGTATTTCTCCAGTTCGCGCCGATCTCCTTCGATCTGTCGACACTCGAGATCTGGGGACCTCTGCTGAATGGTGGCAAGCTGGTTCTTATGACTCCCGGTACTCCTTCGTTGGAAGATCTGGGTGCCGCGATTCGTGACAATGGCATCACGACTCTATGGCTCATTGCCGGCATGTTCCGGCTGATGGTAGAGGAGCGAATCGAGGACCTGGGCGGACTGAAGCAGCTGATCGCCGGTGGCGACGTCCTCTCTGTTCCGCATGTCCGCAGGATGAAGCAACGACACCCACACTGTCGCATGATCAACGGCTATGGCCCCACCGAAAACACGACGTTCACTTGCTGTTATGACGTACCAGCTGACAATCTGCCGCAGAAGTCGGTTCCCATTGGACCACCTATCGCCAACACGCGAGTCTACATCGTTGACGAGAGCATGCAAGCCGTCCCTGTGGGCGTACCCGGCGAGCTTCTTGCGGCTGGGGACGGCGTCGCGATTGGCTATCTAAATCGACCCGAACTCACGAGCGAACGATTCATCGCCAATCCCCTGACAGGCGACGTGAACGACCAGGTCTACCGAACAGGAGATCTCGCCCGCTGGCTGGCAGACGGCACAATCGAGTTCCTCGGCCGCCTCGATCAACAGGCCAAGGTTCGCGGTTTCCGCGTCGAGCCTGGCGAACTGGAGAGTGTGCTGGACGAGCACGACCTGGTGCGCGAAGCGGCTGCCATTGTTCGTGAGACGCCAGACAACAGGAGAGAGCTGGCTGCCTATGCCGTACTTCACGGTGAACGGTCCGCCATCTCCGAAAATGAAATCATCGGGCAAATACGCGCTCATCTGAAAGAGCGGCTGCCCGACTACATGGTCCCATCAACGATCACCATCCTTGATCAGTTCCCTCTCAATGCCAATGGCAAGGTGGATCGTGCGGCCCTGCCCGCTCCCACAGGTGGTGCGGATGCCAACCAATTCGAGGCACCGCGGAACGAGACCGAACAGACCATGTGCCGCATCTGGTCCGACGTACTCGGCGTGCCCTCAATCGGTATTCGGGACAATTTCTTCGAGGCAGGCGGGGATTCCATCCAGAGCATTCAGATCGTTTCACGCGCCCGGCAACAGGGAATCGATCTGTCTCCGCGTATGATGATGCGACACCAGACCGTCGCCGAGCTCACCACGGCACTGGCCACCTCGGGCCCGGTTGAGTCGCAGTCGGTGCCTGTCGGCGACCAGAACGAGGTGTGGACACCGATTCAGACATGGTTCCAACAACTGGATCTACCACAGCCACATCACTTCAACCAGGCCGTGTTGCTCGAACTCGACGACGATCTGAACCCCGAGATAGTGCGATCGGCGTTAGAGGCGCTGATACACCAGCACCGTTCACTGCGAACCTGCTATCGGTACCACGGCAACGAGTGGACGCAGGAGGTTTCCCCGCCCGCCCCATTCACTGGTTTAGACGTCGTTCGGCTGCCCGGGCAACCAACAGCGGATGCCACACTCTCACAAGAGGCAGACAGGACTCAGGGTGATCTGGATCCAGCGGCTGGGGTCGTCGTGCGGGCCGTCTTTTTCAGCACGGATCCCGGCGAACCAGCAAGACTGCTGATCGTCGTCCATCACCTCGCCGTGGACGGCGTGTCGTGGCGGATCCTACTGGAAGATCTGGCCCTTGCATGCCAGCAGTTACGGCGTAGCGATACGATCCGCCTCCCGCAGGCCACGTCAACGCCCGCCGCATGGGCTTCCCGGCTTTCACAGTATGTGCGGCAGGAGATGACCGTAGATCAACAACAGTACTGGCGACGTCCCTCTGCTTTACCCCTCTTTCCACGAGACGAGGATGTCGTCGGTCGCAAATCAGTGGGGGCCGACGGACCAGTTGCGGTCGAACTCGAGAGCTCTCACACGCAGACGCTCCTGCGCGACGCGGCCCGTGTCTACCGCACAAGTCCACTCGAGTTGCTTGTCGCGGCTCTTCTGGCCTGCGTCACCCGGCGTCTGGGCACAAGTCAGTTGTATATCGATTTGGAGGGGCACGGCCGGGAGGATCTGTTTTCGCAAATTGATCTGAGTCGATCCGTCGGATGGTTCACAAGTCTCTATCCCGTACTGCTTGAGTCCCCATCGACTAAAGCGGAGGCAACGATCACCGCAGTGAAGGGGATACTTCGCTCCGTACCAGACAATGGCATCGGGTTCGGTGCACTCCGCTACCTCGGAACGGACGCACAGCGTGCTGCGGCAGAACAGATTCCTAACCCGCCGATCTCATTCAACTACCTCGGTCAGTCAGATCAAGTACTGCCGGACGACAGTCCGATCCGTCTTGCAGACGGCCCAACTGGTGACTCAACGGGAAAACAGAATCCCCGCCCTCACCTGATCGAGATCAACGCCCTGGTCCGTCACGGTCGTCTCTGTTTCGAATGGGTCTGGGACGATCGTCACATACACAAGGAAACGATCCAGCAGTGGGCCTCAAGTTATCTCGACGTCTTGCGAGAGTTCCTCGACCACTGCGGCAACAAAGTGACATGCGACTTCACTCCGTCGGACTTCCCTTTAGCCAACATCGACGCGGCCCATCTGGATCAGGTCCTTGCTGCCGTACATGCCGAAGCCGTCCAGAATGTCCTTCCCGTCTCAGCCACGCAACAGGGTATCCTGTTCCATCGTGAGGCCGATCCGGATTCTGACGCCTACATCATGCAGTTGCGCTTACGACTCGGCGGATCCCTTGATGAGACTGCGTTCGAGGAAGCTTGGGCGAATGTCACGGCGCGGCATTCTGCGCTGCGTGCTGGTTTCGTCGAGGACGACCAAGTTCACCTCCATCAGGTAATTGTCGATTCCGTGTCCCTGCCATGGAATCGACTTGACTGGCGTGGTGTCCCGGCAGCGGAACGGGTAGAGAAACTCGAAAGGCATTGCCGTGAGGAGCGTCGGGCTCCCTTTGACCTATCCCTGCCGCCGCTTTTTAGACTGAATCTCATTCAGACAGCTCAGCAGACGTACGAGTTCGTCTGGACCTGTCACCACGCGCTCATCGATGGCTGGAGCTTGGCCAACATCCTCGACGAGGTCGCTCGTTCGTACGGCGCGATCAGATCCGGCCGCGTGCCCGAACTGGCACAGGTGCCCGGCTATGAGTCCTATCTATCATGGCTTCAGTTACAACGAGCCGACACGGCGCGTGACTACTGGTCGAGGGAACTGAGCGGGTTCAGCTCGTCCACCCAGTTACGTGTCGAGGCTACGACCCAACAGACAGCGCCAAAAGAGCTCCTTGACCTGCACTGGGAGATCGATCGAGAAACGACGCGTCGTCTCGATGAGTGTGCGCGCCAACATCGCATCACCCTCAATACGCTCTTCCAGGCCGCCTGGTCATTGCTTCTGCGCCAGTTCAGTGGCTCTGACGACGTTCTGTTTGGCACCACCGTGTCGGGTAGAAACGCCGAGTTGGCAGACGTGGAGAGGATGGTAGGACTCTTCATCAGTACGATCCCGGTACGCGAACGGCTCGACGCAGATCAGCGGGTGAGCGACTGGCTGCGGGATCTACAGGAGCGTCATCTCGAACGCGATCTGCATTCCTTCGTCCCCCTCGTTGAGCTGTCGGCGCTCACGGATCTGCCAGGCGGCGCAGCACTGTTCCATCATCTGCTCGTCTTCGAAAACTATCCCATCGACGCTTCACTTCGCTCTGGCAACATCCCATTTGATGTTCAGGAAGTCTCCGTTTTCGATCAGACCAATTATCCGCTCACCGTGGCGATCAGTCCGGGTAAAACCATCGGCATCAAGATCGGTTACGACTCGTCAGTCTATGCCACGGACACGGTCGGAACCATCGCTCGGCAGCTCGAGCATTTTCTCACAGAACTGGTCGACCACGCGCAGGACAGGGTTGGGCAGATCGCAGCACTGCCGGCGGACGAACTGACAAAGGTCCTGGAGACCTGGAACGACACCGAGAGAGACTACGCGCTCGAAGGCACGCTGATGGATCTCTTCGAAGCCCAAGTGCAACGCTCCCCCAATGCGCCAGCCTTGATTTTTGAAGACCAGCGACTCACCTATGCCGAGTTGGACAAGGCATCGAATCGGCTTGCGTCCCGCCTGAAATCCATGGGCGCGGGGCCGGACATGCTCATTGGTATTGCCATGGAGCGCTCGATTGAGATGATCGTCGGGCTGTACGGCATTCTCAAGGCGGATGCCGCGTATGTTCCGATTGATCCAGACTATCCAGACGAGCGCGTCCGCTTCATGCTGGATGACTCGGGTATCTCGTTGCTGCTGACGCAGGAAAGATTTCTGCAACGATTCTCATCAGACCAGTATCGTTGCCTGGCCCTGGATACCGAATCGCTACAGGATGAGTCCGACGAAAGACCTGACCATCTTGTCCGTCCAGAACATCTGGCGTACATGATCTACACGTCGGGCTCCACGGGCAGGCCAAAAGGGGTGATGAATTCTCATCTCGGGATCTGTAACCGTCTATCCTGGATGCAAGAGGCCTACCCACTGGGCGCGTCCGACCGTGTGTTACAAAAAACCCCGTTCAGTTTTGACGTATCCGTCTGGGAGTTCTTTTGGCCTCTTCAGGTGGGTTCGGCCCTTGTGATCGCCAAGCCAAAGGGACACCTCGACAGTCGCTATCTTGCTCGTAGGATCCAGGAGGAGGCCGTGACAACGGTTCACTTTGTCCCCTCCATGCTGCAGATCTTTCTTGGTGAGCCTTCGATCCGCGAGTGTTCGACCCTGAAGCACATCATCTGCAGCGGAGAGGCCCTTCCGGTAGAGTCCGCCAATCTGTGTCGCCAGTTGATCGCCGCCGAGTTGCACAACCTGTACGGCCCGACGGAGGCCGCTGTAGATGTGACATCGTGGACGTGTCCGACCGAAATCCGAAGACATCACGTTCCGATTGGTCGCCCCATCGCCAACACGTCACTCTACATCCTCGACGCTGACATGAAACCAGTGCCCGTTGGCGTGCCCGGCGAGTTGCACATTGGTGGTATTTGCCTGGCTCGAGGCTACCACAATCAACCAGAACTCACCGCCTCGAAATTCGTCGCCCACCCCTTCTCAGCCGATTCAACGGCACGACTCTATAAGACCGGCGATCTCACCCGCTACCAGCCGGATGGTGATATCGAATTCCTCGGGCGTCTCGATCATCAGGTCAAGATCCGTGGATTCAGGATCGAGCTGGGCGAGATCGAGCAGGTCTTGAGAAGCCAAGAAGAATTAGCAGACTGCGTCGTACACATGGAGGTTGTCGCAGGAGAGGGCGAGCTGACAGCCTACTACGTCCGTAGCGAGGAAAGATCGGGGCCCTCGCTGAATGCCGACATGCTGAGAAATCGTGCCAAGCGGGAACTTCCCGACTACATGGTGCCCAGTCATTTCGTCGAGCTGGACGCGATCCCTCTGTCTCCCAATGGCAAGGTCGACCGACAGGCCCTGCCTCATCCTGGCACAGTGGCCGAAGCAAATGGCAGAGAAGAGCCCTTTGGCGAGGTGGAGGAACACGTCGCTCGATCATGGATGAACGTTCTGGGGACTGAGCAGGTTGGTCGGCATGATAATTTTTTTGATCTTGGGGGCCACTCTCTCCGACTCACGAAAGTGCACCGACAGCTCGAAGAGTATTTCGGCGACGCCGTTCCTGGCTTGATCGAGATGTTCCGCCTCCCAACAGTCCACGCCCAGGCCTGCGAGATCATCCTTCGGCGAGACGGCGTGTCAGCAGCAAGGCCTTCTGTCGCACGCACCACTCGCGAGTCGGTTCGCACCCAAAATCGCGACATCGCCCTGATCGGCATGTCCTGTAGATTTCCCGGCGCACCTAATGTCGATGCGTTCTGGCAGAATCTCCGTTCGGGCGTGGAATCTGTGACCTTCTTCTCCGATGAAGAGTTGCTCGAAGCTGGCGTCGACCCCGCACTGTTAGCGGATCCACGCTACGTGAAAGCCAACTCCATCGTGCAAGATGCCGACCGTTTCGATGCCGGTTTCTTTGGCTTCACACCGCGAGAAGCTGAGCTTCTCGACCCTCAACATCGGATCCTGCTGGAATGCTCGTGGGAGTCCTTCGAGAGCGGCGGCTACGATCCGCTGGCCTATGGTGGCCGTGTCGGAGTCTTCGCCGGGTGCGGCGCCAACAGCTACATCCTCAACAATCTGTATGGCAATCAGGAACTCGAAGACGTCGACTCTTTTCAGCTCTTGCTAGCCAGCGACAAGGACTACCTGTCCACTCGAATCTCCTACAAGCTGAACCTCAGCGGCCCGAGTATCAACGTGCAGACTGCCTGTTCGACGTCGCTCGTCGCCGTTGCACTCGCTTGCCAATCGCTGACGGAGGGGCACTGCGACATGGCACTGGCTGGGGGCGCAACTCTCAGCTGGCCACAAGTGAGGGGATACCTTCACAAAGAAGGAATGGTGTTCTCTTCCGACGGCCATTGCCGCGCCTTCGATGCTGACTCAGACGGCATGGTAAGTGGTAGCGGCGCTGGTGCCGTACTACTCAAGCCTCTCGACGCGGCTAAGGCGGACGGCGACACGATTTTCGCCGTGATCAAGGGCACTGCCGTGAACAACGACGGTGCGAACAAGATTGGTTTCACGGCTCCGAGCCAGGAAGGTCAGGCACAGGTCATCGAACAAGCCCTTGCCGCCAGCGGCGTGCAAGCCGACAGCGTCGCCTACATCGAGTCGCACGGTACGGGCACGACCTTGGGAGATCCAATCGAAATCGCTGCCCTCGCAAATGCTCACGGAGGCCGTGCGCCAGGAACGTGTGCGATCGGATCAGTAAAAACCAATATGGGACATCTGGACGCGGCGGCGGGGATTGCTGGACTCATAAAAGCGACACTCTGTCTGCGACACGGCGAGATCGCACCCAATTTGCACTACAACCGCCCGAATCCCGGAATCAACTTTGCGTCCACTCCATTCTACGTCCCCACAGAGTTGACACACTGGCCACACTCCGATCAGCACCCGCGCCGAGCGGGCGTCAGCTCCTTCGGTATCGGCGGGACGAATGTGCATCTAATTCTGGAAGAAGCGCCGCCTGTTACGGGACGCTCAGATACACGTGCACACCTCCCCTTCATCCTGTCGGCACGTACCCCGGAAGCTTTGCAGGGAGTTCGTGAGCAACTCGCACGATATGTGGAGGCGAACCTGGACGTCGATTCCGGCGATCTTGCATTCACATTGGCGCTGGGGCGACACGGCTTCGAGGAGCGCGCCTTCTGCACCGCCCGTACGGCGACAGAGTTACTGACGTCTTTGCGCGATGGCAAGAAAGAACTGTGGTCCGGTCGACTAGCTCCCTCGCAGAGTGAAGTCGCTTTCATGTTCCCGGGGCAGGGGTCGCAGTATCCTGGCATGGGACGGGATCTCTACGAGAATGAACCGGTGTTCCGCGAGCAGTTCGACCAGTGTGACCGGATTCTCACCCCCCTGCTCGGACAGAGCCTGAGGGACGTGCTGTTTCCCGCCGAGGTCAACGGTGACCACGCGGCAGCGGCGCTTCAGCAGACCCGTCTCACGCAACCCGCGCTGTTTGCAGTCGAATTCAGTCTTGCGCGTTTATGGATGAGTTGGGGCGTAAATCCTGTAGCCATGCTTGGCCACAGCATCGGCGAGTACGTCGCCGCGTGCCTTGCTGGTGTCTTCTCTCTCGAAGATGCACTACGAATCGTCAGCGAGCGGGCGCGCTTGATGCAACAGCTTCCGAGTGGCTCGATGCTGGCCGTTTGCATGGATGAAGTCGACCTGGCGCCATACTTGGATGATGGGTTGGATCTCGCTGTGCAGAATTCGCCATCAGCGCTCGTTGTCTCCGGACCGGAAGAATCCATACATCAGCTCTGCCTCCGATTGCAGGCGAAGAAGACACCGAACCAACTCCTACGAACGTCGCATGCCTTCCACTCGCGCATGATGGAACCCATTCTTGGGCCCTTCGTTCAATTTCTCACTCAGATGGATCTGCATGAACCCAAGATCCCCTTTGTATCAAATCTCACGGGAGACTGGATCACAGCTGCGCAAGCAACCGACCCATCCTACTGGGCTAGCCACCTGCGTCAAACCGTCCGCTTCAGCGACGGGCTTTCGCTCCTGCTCAATGGGTCATCCTACGGCCTGCTTGAGGTGGGGCCTGGAAAGGCTCTGACTGGTTTCGCACGGGCCAATCCAACTTGTGAAGCCAACCATCTGAGTCTCGCCTCCATGGACTCCGCAGATCACGACGCAGAGCAACGATCCCTTATCGAGACACTCAGTCGGTTGTGGATCGCCGGTGTTGATGTCGATTGGACGGCCGTCTTTTCGCAGGAACGTAGGCAGCGCATCCCCCTGCCCACCTATCCCTTCCAACGAAAACGGTATTGGATCGACCCACCAAAATCGACTGGGATCTCCGAAATATCTCAGCGCCTCCCGATAACACAGTGGCTCTCTTCCCCTACCTGGAAGCAGTGGCGGCAGCGTGACGATGTGCGCGACCTGAAACAGACTCGATGGTTGTTGTTTCTGGACGAGGAAGATTTGGGCAAGAGCATTGCCAGCAGACTTCGATCCGCAGGCGCTCGTGTCGCGACGGTCACTATGGGTGACCGTTTTCAACAGCTGGATGCAACGCAGTTCGTCGCCGCACCAGCAGATCCTGGCGCCTATGAGAATCTGATCGCAACGTTGTGTAAGGATGACCTCATGCCCACGGATGTCCTTCATCTTTGGCCACTGCCCTCTGCCGAATCGCAAGCGGACGCGGACGCTGCTCTGAGCCGGAGCTTCTACAGCCTCTTTGAGTTGGCCCGGGCCCTTGGCGCCGAAGCAGCCGATGCACGCCCCCGGATTCACAATGTGACGGCGAACATCTTCAGCGTCTTGGGAGAAGTCACCGAGAATCCCGTCGCCGCTACCGCTCTGGGTCCACTGAAGGTCATCCCAAAGGAATATCCTGGATTCGAGTGCAGAAATATCGACCTGAACTTGCGGCAAGACGGTAACGTCTCCCTTGCCCATATGCTGTGGCAGGAGTGCATTCGTAACACCGATCTGTCCGTGGCTCTGCGTGGAGATTTTCGCTGGGTGCGCGTCTTCGACCAAGGCTCGTCGGAGAACGTCGCCCCGGCTCGCATCCAGCAGGGCGCGACCTATCTGGTCACAGGGGGACTTGGGGGCATTGGATTCATCCTGGCGCGACATCTTGCTCAGGCAGCGGGGGCTGATCTTGTCCTCATCGGTAGAACTCCTCTGTCCGATATAGAGTCCGGACCAACAGGGGACGACGCACGACGTAAGCTCGAACGTTTGAGCGAGTTGCGATCTTTTGGCACACGCGTCGAATATTTCTCAGCCGATGTCAGTGACCTGAACCAGATGAAGGAAGCTCTGAACGCTGCCGCTGCTGACAGTCAGGGCATCCGAGGTGTAATTCATGCAGCAGGTGTAGCAGGCGGTGGCGTCATCCAGAAAAGAAGCCGCGAGGAGTGCGCCCGTGTCCTGGATCCAAAAGTGAAAGGCACACTCGTTCTTGATGAGTTGTTCCGCACAACTACCCTCGATTTTCTTCTGCTCTGTTCTTCTACCACGGCGGTGCTCGGAGAATTCGGCCAGGTCGACTACGCGGCAGCGAATCTGTTCCTGGATGCGTTCGCCTCCCGAGATACTACGCCTGAGCCAGCGGTCATCTCCGTGAATTGGGACACGTGGAAAGAGGTCGGCATGGCGGCTGAGACGTCCGTTCCCGCTGGACTGCGACAAGCGCGAAAGCGGGGCCTTGAGACAGGAATCAGCAACGCTGAAGGGATCGAGATTCTTGAACGGATCCTTGCGTCATCGCAAAGTCAGCTCGTTGTATCGACTCGCAATCTTCAATCTCGTATCGAGGCTGAAAGATTTTTCACACCAGATACAATCCCTGCCATGCGTGACACCGCGCAGCAGCACGATCGACCTGAACTCTCCAGCAAGTTCCGTCCCCCCGAGTCTACAACGCAGTCTGCCATCGCTCGGATCTGGGAGGGATCCTTAGGGATCCGTCGCGTCGGTGCAGATGATGACTTTTTCGAACTGGGCGGCGACTCGCTGCTCGCCACGCAGGTCATCTCGCGTATCCGTGACGAATTGGGCGTGTCCGTACCGATGCCAGGTTTCTTCAACCATCCCACACTCTCTGGTTTATCTGAAAGTATCGATACGATCCGCTGGGCAACTGCGCAGGACTCGGAGGCGCTCCCGGACGCAAAGGATCATAGGGAGACATTCGAGCTTTGATTGACCCGTCCGACAACTGCTCCATCGAGGAATTCCTCTCCCAGCTACGCCGCATAGATGTCACCGTTGCAGTAAAGGGAGACCGGCTCGCCATCGATGCGCCAGAGGGTGCAGTGACTCCGGAGTTACGTGCTCAACTTGCCGCTCGAAAGCAGGAAGTCCTCGGTTTCCTTGCCGAAGCGGGAGCGGCGACAGATGCTCCGATCACAGCAGCGACGAGAAATGAGCCAGCACCTCTGTCCTTCGCGCAGCAACGCATGTGGTTCCTCGATCAGTTACAGAGCCAGTCTTCGGCTTTCAACTCCCCCGTTCACATACGCTTTACCGGCCCCCTCGACCTCGAGGCCCTCGCACACAGCATCTGTGAGATCTTACAGCGCCACGAAATCCTGAGGACGAACTTTCCCATCCAGAGCGGATCACCAGTCCCTGTCGTGAGTCCGCCAAGCCCTATCGATCTACCCGTAGATGACTGCTCATCCATGGAGGAGATCGAGAAGCTGGAGTATATCCGCTGCCGCATGCAGGCAGAAGCCAAGACTCCTTTCGATATAGCCCACGACTCGCTGATTCGGACAACGATACTGCGCTGCGCTGCTGATGATCACATCCTGCTACTGACAACACACCACATTGTGTCGGACGGATGGTCCGTCGGCGTCTTCCTTCATGAGCTGACGGATCTCTACAAATCGTTCGATGCAGGTACAACTTGCCCCTTGCCCGAACCCCAGCTGCAGTATGCTGATTTCGCGCGCTGGCAGCACAGCACATTCGTGGGTGAGAAACTCGAGCGCGATCTCAACTATTGGAAAGACGTGCTCAGCGGGGCACCAGACCTGCTTGCCCTGCCGATCGACCGCCCCAGACCGGCCGTCTATCGCTACGAGGGTGGCAAGGTCCGCTTCTCCATTTAGAGTGATCTCACAACGCAGTTAAAGAAACTCGCAGAGCAAGAGA
>Ga0114999_10002497_pt1 | contig 24110 bp, 20 predicted proteins | sample ArcticOcean_MG_C_3_FD_89820 | JGI IMG/M metagenome (GOLD analysis project Ga0114999, IMG submission 89820) | Marine microbial communities from western Arctic Ocean - ArcticOcean_MG_CB8_126 | ecosystem: Environmental > Aquatic > Marine > Oceanic | place: Arctic Ocean: Canada Basin | collected...
GCCCCTCTGTTCCTCCAAATTCGTCAACAACTATTGCCATTTGAATTGCATTGTCTTGTAAATCTTCAAGTAAGTCATCTATTAATTTTGCTTCAGGAACAAAATGTGCCGGCCTTATGTAGTCATGTAAGTTGGTTTCAGATTCATTTTCATTTCGTTGCTTGATGCTCAGAAGATCGTGAGAATGTATGATGCCAACGATTTGATCTGGAGTTTCTTGGTATACTGGAATTCTGCTATGCCCACTTTCTATTACACTTTGAATCATGTGATTGAGCCCGGATTTTATATCTACAGCAGTCATATCAAGTCGCGGGACCATGATTTCTCGCACAGTTGTATCATTTAGCTGAAGAATCGATCTAATCATCTCTTTGTCGTCAGAATCTAAATTACCAAGCTCGACTTCTCTATATACTAAGTCTTCTACTTCTTCTTTGGTTTCAGTAATACCACTAGTGGTATGTTTTGTGTCTGAAGAATTTGCTGTTGAAATAGAATTTAAAAGCCTTAAGATAGGTTTAGTAATTATAATTCTAAAAGGCTCTAGCTTTTTGTTAATTACTTCAACTAGAATTTCTAAACTCAAAATCAAAACTAATAAGACAATTAACATTTCTAATACGCCGAAAGAGTAGTTTCCTAGAAGTTGAATAATTATTATTAGTAGGAATGCTACAGACATAGCGGCAATACTGTTAAGTGAAATTTCTGCCACGGATCGTTTCCTAACAGTTCTGTTGGTCAGAGTTTTTGTAGTAAGACGTACGTAACTGTACAGGAGAGTAGCTATGACTGCGTAAGTCATAAAGCTGATTATATATATAGTGCTTAGTGATAAATGATCAGTATCCATATCAGCGTTATTAAGAACGCCGGATTAAGTACCTCAACCTTTCCAGTCTTTGTTGGGAGTTATTTTAGCAGGAACTCCTATCGCTCGTCTACCAGATGGTACATCTTTTGTCACTACTGCCCCCGCTCCGGTTAAACAGTTGCTTCCAATAATTAAAGGGGCCACTAGCATAGTATCGCATCCAATAAAAGTATTTTCTCCAATAATCGTACGATGTTTATTTACTCCATCGTAATTGCAAGTAATAGTTCCTGCTCCAATGTTAGTTCCTTTTCCTATAGTAGCATCACCTAAATAACAAAAATGCCCAGCTTTAATTTCTGATTCCAGCACTGTATTTTTTAACTCTACGTTATTACCAATGTGGACATTATTTTTAACTTCAGTATTTTCTCTTAAGTGACTGTACGGACCTACATGGCATTGAATCCCTATTGACGAGTCTTTTATAGTCGATGATTCCACTACAGAATTGTCGCCAATATTCCCATTCACGATAGTAGTGTTGGGACCTATTATGGCATTAGCTCCTATTTTAGTAGCTCCCTTAAGTGTGGAATTCTGTAATATTGTTGCATCCTGTTGGATACTTACGGTCGGTTCTATGTACACATTATTAGGATTGATAATTGTCACCCCTGACAACATTAATTGTTCTACGATTTGTTTTTGCATTACCGCTGTTGCTTGAGATAATTGAAGTCGATCATTAACTCCGAGCATTTCGTCACGATGCTTGAGTTTACTAAACCCTACTTTTAATCCCTTAGAATATGCTAGTTCTACAAGACTCGTAATATATTGTTCACCATTATGATTACTGCCTAATTCAGAAGTGAACTCAGATACGTTTTTGGTATTCACACAATAGATACCTGCGTTGACTTCTGTTTGTTGGTCTGACTGGATTGTTGATTCATTGGCCTCTTCAATTTTGGTTACTAAACCTTCTTTATTCCGAATAACTCTTCCAAAATCTCCTGCTGTACAGTCCTGTAGAGTGACTATAGTAATAAAATTATCTTCACTTGAATGTGTCTGTATAAGGTCTTTGATACTGCCTTGGGAAATGAGAGGCATGTCTCCATTTTGGATGATTAAATTCTTAGGAACAGTCTCGCACTGTTGTAAATAAGATACCAACGCATCTCCGGTACCCTTTTGTTCTTTTTGCAAAGTGTACTTAATAGAATCATCTAAGGTTGCAGAGATGGGTTTTTTATTATCAGGAGACACAACTAGATTGATGTCAGTTATTCCTGTTTCTCTTAGCGCAGTTATGGGGAACTGGATCAATGATTGCCCTAATATTTTATGCAATACTTTTGGAGTATTCGACTTCATACGGCTACCTTTACCGGCTGCTAATATTAGTCCTGCCCAATTGTCCATTATTGCTCCCGCTTGGTTTCTGGTATTGATATAGATGATATAATTATACCAGTATATTGCCACTACAAAATTATTAGTAGTTTTAAGGATTTTGCATGAAAGAAATGTCTACAGAAGAAATAGCAATCTGCGCTAAGTTAGCTGGCATAAAAATCCCTGAAGATTTATTGATCCAAGTAGCTCATAACATTAACGGTACCTTAAAAGTATTAGATTCAGTACAAATATCGGGATTAGAATCAGTAGAGTCATTACCAATAATTATTAAACATTAATTAAGAGGGAATGAAATGGATATAGCCAAAGCTTTTCAGTTACCAGTAACCGAGTTACGAGAACAGATTCTTAATAAAGCTATTTCCCCAGTGGAACTAGTTCAGTCTTATTTAGATCGAATTTCCAAATATGACGATGTTTTAAGAGGATTTATTACAGTATGTGCCGACACAGCTCTAGAAGAAGCAAAAAAAGCTGAGGTTCAATTATCTCGAGGAGGTGATTTTGGCCCATTATTTGGAATACCGTATTCCATTAAAGATCAAATTTACACCAAAGGCATTTTGACCACTAACGGATCTACCATTTATGGAGATTTTGTCCCTGAATTTAATGGAACTGTTGAACAAAAACTGAAAGATGCAGGAGGAATCCTACTTGGCAAATTAAACATGAGCGAATTTGCTAGTGGCGATGCATCTGATCACCCATATGGAATGCCCAAAAACCCATGGGATATAACAAGAAATGCAGGTACATCTAGCAGCGGATCTGGTATATCAGCATCAGCTGACTTGAGTGCCTTTGTTTTGGGAGAAGATACAGCCGGATCCATCAGAGGTCCAGCAGCGTTTTGCGGATTAAGTGGTATTAGGCCTTCCTTTGGCAGAGTCTCAAGACATGGAGTATTTGGAGCTTCTTGGTCTATGGATACGGTCGGACCTTTGTCGAGATACGTTAAAGATTCGGCATTGGTTTTATCTGTGATAGCAGGGCACGATTCTAATGATCCATATTCTGCAAAAAACCCGGTTCCTGAATATGCAGCTTTATTAACAGATAATATAAAGAACCTGAAAATAGGTTTGATTAAAGAGCGTATGGATCCGAGCTGGGGAGAGTCAGATGTTTTTGACCGCTTCAATTCTGCAGTTGAAGTTTTGAAAGGCTTAGGAGCTGATGTTACAGTAATATCACTGTCTAATATAGACTATTCGGCAATAGCCTCTGCTACTCTAATTAACATTGACGCTGCTTATTTGAACCGTAACTTGATTGAAACTAAATTGTCAGATTTTGATTATAATAACCAGATTAGATTACTTTCCGGAGCTATATTGCCTGCGGATGCTCATAAGAAAATTAATTCTATACGCGAAGTCGTCAGAAATGAAATATTAGCTGCTTTAGAGAGTGTAGACGTTTTAATACTTCCCACTTCACCTATAGTAGCTCCTAAAATACCAAATAAGAAAGGTATGGACAGTACACAAGAAATGGTAGATAGTTTTGGTGGTCGACGCCAATTCACTTCACCATTTAATTTAGCGAACGTTCCTGCTATTTCAGTTTGTTGCGGGTTTAGTGATGCTGGAATGCCAGTTGGAATGCAAATTGTATCTAAGCCGTTTAATGAGCAAATTATATTTAATACAGCATATGCCTATGAATCAGCTACTGAATGGACTGAACAAAGGCCAAACTTAGATTGATGGTAAATTTAATACTGTTCTGTATGTAAATAAACATTGTTGTTTATCTAGGGAATGCTTCTTTAACCCCGCTGTCTACTGGTATCATTGCTCCAGTTGTTTTGGCAGACCTGTCAGATGCCAAGAACAAAGCAGCCTCAGCCACATCTTCGGCTAACACCGGCTTCTTTAACAAGCTTCGGTTTTGATAGAATTCCTGAATGTTATCGACATCAATTCCATGAGCTGATGCTCGCGCTTGCTTAATTTTGTCTGACCACAGGTTTGTGCCTTGAAATACAGCATCAGGATTAATAATATTTGACCGTATTCCGTATTCTCCGCCTTCTAACGCAATGATTCGGGCTAATTGCCCTTCTGCAGCTTTTGCCACGCTGTATGCGCCGAATTCAGCGCCAGGTGCAGGAATGTTTTTAGTACCTATAAAAATCATACTTCCGCCAGTATTTTGAGATTTCATGATTCTCATAGCTTCTGACGCGACCAAAAAATGCCCAGTTGTGTTTATATCAAGGGATTTTTGCCAATCTTCTAAGGACAGTGTATCGATTGCTCCATCGGGGGCTATGCCTGCATTCGATACAAGGATATCTATGCCGCCGAATTGTTCAATTAACAGTTGGTATGATTTATTGATTGACTCTTGGTCAGTAACGTCCATGCTGCAACCGCTGATTCGTAAAGGATCTATGGTTTGCTTTAGTTCTTCTACTACTTGATTAACTTTAACTTCATCAATGTCAGTTAAGAAAACATGAGCACCTTGTGACGCAAACATAGTGGCAATTGCTTTTCCTATACCATTTGCCGCTCCGGTAATCAAAGCTATTTTGCTGGCGAGATCTTTATCTGGAGGAGCAAGTGTTAATTTGTATTGCTCTAAGGGCCAATATTCCATGTCGTAAGCATCTTGGTTACTTAATGATACAAATGAACTTATTCCTTCAGCTTTAGTCATAACATTGATTGTGTGATGGTATATGTCACCAGCTATGGTGGATGCTTTGTAATCTTTTCCAGTGGTTAGCATTCCTACAGAAGGAATTAATATTACTCTTGGGAAGGGATCTAATTTGATGTCACTGCCAGTAGTGTGAGTGTCGTACCACTCACTGTACTTTTGCGCGTAAGTTTCAAATTGTGTTTTAAGGCTTTGGTATGTAGTGGCAGAGTCTGCTTTTTCATCGAGCTCTAGCCAGAGAGGTTTTTGTTTGGTGTGAATAAGATGGTCTGGAGTTGCTGGCCCAATCTGGCTTAATACTGAGCTTTCTTTGTAAGTAAGGAATTCCATGATTTCGTCTGAATCATCGTATTTTAGTATTTTAGAAGTTTCTTTACTTATTAAACCTCTAATCACTGGTGATAAAGACCTAATCAAGCTTTTTTTGTTAGGAGAATGGGTATGGTGAGAAGTTGAAGGGCTAAGATCTTTAATCTTGTGTTCTTTTAAATATTCTTCAGCTTGAGTAACTAATTCGATGTGTAAATCGTAAGCTTCTTTGGCTGTGTCTCCCCAGGTAAAAAGCCCATGTTTAGCTAATACTACTCCTTTTAGAGAGGGGTTGTTTTTGACCTCTATTCCCACAAGTTTTGATAAATGAAAGCCAGGTCTAAAGTAATCTACCAGACCTATATCTCCGTGATACACATTTTTTAATACTTCTAAATGGTCTACATTATTTGTAAGTGAGACTATAGCGTCAGCATGGGAGTGTGCAACGCATTTGAAGGGCAGAAAAGCGTGTAATAGAGTTTCTACTGAGGGTCTGGGACTCTTGGGGTCCAACATACATTTATCTAAGTAATCTACCATGTCTTCATCAGTCATAGAGTCTCTATTTATTACTGGCTCTATGTCTTTTTGCCTCAAGTGGGCGAATTGGTTATGAACTATAGTTTTTAAGTCAGATCCAGATCCTTTGATTTTAAGCACTTCAATTTCATTGCCAGCAATATCGGGCTCTGTAACTTTGATTGATGTATTACCACCACCCCAAACTACTAATTCAGTATTTGCTCCTATTAGCCGGCTCATATATACCAAGCTATCTAAATCGTTCATGCCTGATGATTCTGATTCAGACCATAAATTGTCCATAATGCCATCCTACTTGTTTTTGTGTAAAATTGGGTCCAATATTGCACAATTATCTAATTTGTAATTTATGCTACAAGATACTTGATAATAATGCTAGATGAAATAACTATGATTGTGAGTTGTTTATTTACAATCTAATGCGTAAGGAGTAGATATGGAATTATTTGAATTAACCGCTTTCGAATTACAAGGCCTTATTAAAAATAAAAGCATCACAGCAGTTGAATTGGCTAATTCAGTGTTAAACAGATACAAGAATTTAGATGATAAATTGAAATCATGGGTATACATGGATGAAGAATCTTTTTTAAATACAGCACAATCACTAGATTCTGATTCTGGCATTAATAAACCACTAAAAGGAATTCCTGTTGGATTGAAAGATATATATTACACCGAGTCTATTCCGACGAAAGCTGGTTCTAAAGTTTATGAAGATTTTGTACCAGAATTTGATGCTACCACAGTAACAAAACTGAAAGAATCCCAAGCAAACATTATGGGTAAAACAGTAACGACTGAATTTGCATGTTTAGACCCTTCAGAAGCTGTTAACCCATGGAATCCCGCCCATACCCCGGGAGGCTCTAGCAGTGGTTCAGCAGTGGCGGTTGCTTCAATGATGTGCCCCATTGCATTGGGTTCACAAACAGTAGGATCAGTATTGCGACCTGCAGCATATAATGGAATAGTAGGATTCAAACCTACATCAGGATTGGTTAGTCGCTTTGGAGTGGTCCCAGTTAGCTGGAATTTGGATACAGTTGGTTGGTTAACCCGTTCTGTCCAAGATGCAGCTTTAACTTTGGATAACTTAATAGGATATGATCCTAATGATAATATTTCACAAAAATTTCACCGTTCTGAATTTTCAAACAATCTTGTAGGAGAATCAAAAAAGAAAGTAGCATTATTGACTGGATACTTTACTAACGACATAGATCCGGAAATAAAGGCTCATGTATATGACCTTGTAAAACAACTACTTAGCAACGGCTTTGAAGTTGAAGAAATTGCTCCGACAGTTGATTTTGGCAAAGCTTTCAAGGACCAACGTTTGGTCATGGCAGTAGAGGCTGCAGCTTTTCACAGAGAGAATTTTAAAACGAAAGCAGACTTGTATAGACCTAAATTACGGGCTATGTTACAACAAGGTTTGGAGTATGGCGCAATACCTTATTCAGAGGCTTTGAGTGATTTAAAACAATTTAAGTTTGACATGATTAATTTCTCTGATCAATATGATTTTCTAATTACTCCGTCAACTCCAGAATTGCCACCTGGCGACTTGAGTACTACAGGGAGCCCGATGTTCCAAGGTCCATGGACTGCGATTGATTTCCCTGCAATAAGCTTGCCCATAGGTCTATCAGAAAGCGGTTTACCCATAGGTGCTCAATTGATTGCATCTCCGTTTAAAGATTTAGAGTTGCTACAGGCTGCATATCAGATAGAAAGCATTGTAGGATTTGATGCCCGCCCTAATTGTTGATTTCTGTTTTAAAAACGCATTAAGAGCCAACAGTTATTAATTGACTGTAATAAAATTGCTCTGCATAATATGGATTACATAATAATTACATTTTGAGGTTAACATGGTTGATGCAACTAGATCACGTAAATTATCCAGATCCGTATCTATAGCGGGAGTTGGAATTTGTAAATTTGGAGCTTTCCCAACTAAAACCACTAGAGATTTATTTGTCGAAGCGTTTAAAGACATGCAAGTTAATTTAGGCGATAAATTTGATGTTAAGGATATTCAAACTGCATATATTGGCAACTATTCATCAGACTTGTTCGAACGACAAGGACACACTGCTCCGATAATAGCTGATTGGATAGGCATTACACCTGTTCCTGTAACTAGAATTGAGAATGCTTGCGCCAGTAGTGGGAGCGCATTCCGAGAAGGAATATTAGCGATTGCTTCGGGGCTTTATGACATTGTATTGGTAGGAGGAGTCGAAAAAATGACAGATTTACCTACCGAAGACGTTACTGATGTATTAGCAACTGCAGCTGACGGCATATATGAAATTCCTGCAGGACTTACGTTCCCTGGCATATACGGTGAATTGGCGAAAGCTCATATGGATAGATATGGCACGACATCAGAACACCTAATGAAAGTTGGTATAAAAAACCATAAGAACGGTAAATTGAATCCTAATGCCCAGTTCAATGTGACAATTGACGATATGATGAAGAGCAGACAGGCACGAGCACAAGAACGAGGACAAGAAGTACCAGAATGGAACAACGAAATAGACTTTTTAAGTGATGACAAGGTTAACCCTATGATAGCTTGGCCGTTACGGTTATTTGATTGTGCTCCTATTACTGATGGAGCAGCTTGTGTGTTGTTAGTTTCTTCAGACATAGCACAGAACTTTACCGATTCTCCTGTAACGATTATGGGCACTGGCCAAGCAACCGGTAAGGCCTTGCATGATTCAGATGAACTAACATCGTTGTCTGCAGCAAAAATTGCCGGACAAATGGCGTATGACATGGCAGATTTGACTCCTAATGAAATACAAATTGCAGAAGTTCACGATTGTTTTACTATAGCTGAAATTGTTGCTACTGAAGATCTCGGGTTTTTTGCACCTGGTGAGGCTCCGCACGCTGTTGACGAAGGCCGTACATCTCGAGATGGCGATATGCCTATAAATACTTCAGGCGGTTTGAAATCTAAGGGACATCCTGTAGGCGCATCGGGTATTGGCCAAATTGTTGAAATATTCAAACAACTTCGTGGAGAAGCTGGTGAAAGACAAGTTGAGAAAGATCTTGAGATAGGATTAACTCATAACGTGGGCGGTACTGGTGGAACCTGTGTCGTTAATATATTTAAAAAAGGAATATAAATGGATTCAGCAGATTTTTTCGAAAATTTAAAAGATAATAATTTAATTGGTGTTCAATGTGAAGAATGCGGTGGATTAAGTGCAGAAATTAGATATTACTGTTCTGTTTGCCGAAGCTCTAACTTATCACCAAAACAATTTACAGGGAAAGGAACCTTAAGTACATTTACTTGTATATCTATTGTACCCACCAGAATGGCTGAAGAAGGATTTGGAAGAAACAATCCTTATTGCTCAGGGATAGTTACTTTAGAAGAAGGTCCTAGAATAAGCGCCCGCATCCTTAATGTTGATGCATTAAAGCCTGGTGAAATTAAAACGGGCCAACATTTGGAATTAGACGTCCAGGCTAGAGATACTGAACGTCCAATTCTCGCTTTTAAGTATTTAAGTTAATTAATCTATTCCCGAAGTTCCTACCCATCCAGTTTGTGATATGTCAATTATTTCACCGTTGGGTCCGGAATATTTTTTCTCTACGTTTGCATGTCTATTGTCCATCCCGACTCCTAATGCTTGGTTAATGCTGTCTCTAGGAGCTGAGTTGTTTTTTCTTAATTTTTCTTCCGTGTCTGCAATGTCTTCTACTTGGAATCCTATATGATGAATTCCTGAGTATTCTTTTCCGAATTCTTCCCCTGCAACAACGTCATTTTTGAAATTCAATATTGCCATATTGATATTGCCATCACTAAGGTAATATCCGTAGGCGTTTTTACCATCAAGTTTACCTACTTCTTCCATATCAAAACATTCTTTATAGAACTTGGCTGTCTCATCAGGATTTGTGGAGGATATAGCTATATGCTTTATTTTAGGCATTAGGCACTCCTTTTCTGTTGATTTTTGAAAATTGTAAAGCTTAGGGTATAAACTTACAACTAATGATAGCTGTATAACTTCAATTGGATAAAATAATCATCAATGTTAGAATTACGGCAGATTGGTATATGGAGGAAGTATGAGTTTTGAAGGTAGAATGAAATTCGGTGTATTTATGGCACCTTTCCACAGAGTTGGAGAAAACCCCACTTTAGCATTAGAACGAGACTTAGAAATAATCCAATGGCTGGATTATTTAGGATACGATGAAGCTTATATCGGAGAGCATCACAGTGCAGGATGGGAAACAATTTCATCCCCAGAAGTTTTCATAGCTACTGCTGCAGAAAGAACTAAAAACATTCGGTTGGGTTCAGGAGTGGTCAGTTTACCGTATCATCATCCTTTTATGGTGGCTAATAGATTTACATTATTAGACCACTTAACCAAAGGTAGAGTTATTTTAGGAGTAGGGCCAGGAGCTTTGGCATCTGATGCTTACATGCTTGGAATTGACCCTACACGACAAAGACAAATGATGGATGAATCTTTAGGAATAATAAAACGTCTAATGACTGAAACTGAGCCAATTACATACAAAAGCGATTGGTTTGAATTAAATGAAGCAATACTTCAAATGCGACCATACCAGCAGCCACATATTCCTATGGCAGTAGCTTCAGTCCAATCTCCTGCAGGTGTTACAGTAGCTGGCAAATACGGTGCATCAGTTATCTCTTTAAGCGTTCCTAGAGGAATGATTAGAGAAACTAATCTCCAAGAGTTATGGTCTATTTGTGAAGCGACTGCTGAGGAACATGGACAGATAGTACGAAGAGAAGACTGGGCTTTATCTGTAGGTGTTCATTTGTCTGAAACCAGAGAGCAGGCAAAAGAAGATATAAGAGTTGGAGGTGCTAGAGTTACTAGAGAATATTTTGATCAAACTTTAGGTAATGCTGGCCCAGATGTCCCAGACAATCAAATAGTGGATTATATGGTAGAGAACAACCAATGGATCGTTGGCACTCCTGATGATTGTATAGAAGCAATTAACCGATTACAGGAAATAAGTGGCGGATTCGGTAAATTCATGATTAGGGTAGAGGATTGGTGTTCACGAGAAAAGAATTTACACAGTTATGAGTTGTTAGCTAGGTATGTAATGCCGCATTTCCAAAATACTTTGATTGGTATTGAAGCTTCTAACAAATGGGCAGCTTCAGTTAAAGATAAATTGCAAGTTAACAGAAGAGCGGGTCTTCAAACAGCTTCAGATGATCATTATCAAGGAACAACTAATTAAAAATTTGATTTAGCATTGGCTTTGAGTGACTATGAGAAAAACTAAAATTGTTATAACCATTGGACCATCAACAGATTCTCCTGAAGTGATTGATCAATTAGTTGAGCATGGTATGGACTGTGCAAGATTAAATTTCTCTCATGGAACTTTTGACAGTCACGAAAAAATTATAAAAGCTGTAAGAGCTGCATCAGAAAAACATAACAGACCAGTGGCTATACTACAGGATCTAGGTGGCATAAAAATGCGCCTAGGTAAAATTGACGGCCAAATCCAACTGAATCACGGAGACTTAGTATCTGTCATAGCTGCTGAGTCTTCAGACGATCCTACAATTATTCCCTTCCCTCAGCCAGAGATACTAAAAAATCTCAGTGAAAATAATTTGATATATATTTCTGATGGAACGATATGTCTGGAAATATTATCTAATGTTGACGGTGTCATTTCCTGTAGGGTTAGAAATGGAGGAATGATATCTTCATTCAAAGGATTAAATTTGCCAGGAGCAATGATTGATCTTCCAGTTCTTACAGAAGCAGATAAAAAAGCAATACACTTTGGTATTGAACAAGGTGTGGATTGGGTAGCAGTGTCCTTTGTTAGATCTTTAGCAGATGTACGTTACGCGAGAGATTATCTGAAAAAAGCCGGTAGCACAGCTCCTATGATGGCAAAATTGGAACGTGCTGAAGTTGTAGAAAACCTAGAAGAAATATTAACTGAAGTTGATGGAGTTATGGTTGCTAGAGGGGATTTAGGTGTCGAAATAGACATGGTTGAAGTTCCCATTATTCAAAAAAATATTGTGTCTAAAGCAAAACAGGCTGCGAAAGTCTCGGTAATTGCTACACAAATGTTGAGATCTATGGTAGTCTCTCCGACCCCGACCCGAGCTGAAGTGTCAGACATTTGTAACGCAGTACTTGATGGTTGTGATGCTATTTTATTGTCTGATGAAACAGCAGTTGGAGCATTCCCAATAGAAGCTTTGACAGTAGCGGCAAGAACTATAGAAAAATCTGAAGAGATTTACCCTTATTATCAAGACCTTAGTGAAAATGATAGAACTCAAGCCATTGCATCAGGAGCCGCACGGATAGTACGGAGCTTGGGGGCTAAGCCAGTTGTAGTTACTAATTCTGGAGCGTCGGCTCGGCAAATTTCAAGATTCAGACCAGATAGTGAAATTATAGTGTTAACCCATCATAAAGAAGTTTTGAATAGACTAGCTATACTTTGGGGATGCACAGCCGTAGGGGTTGTACCTGTAGAACGTGATTCTAATAAATTGGTTGCAAGTATCGTTGATACTCTCCGTAGTTCAGGCAAAATAAGTGATAAAGATTTGATAACAATAGTGTATGGCTTGATGACAGGAGTTACAGGAACTACAAACGCTATGCAAGTTTTAGACATGCAAGAATATTTATCTAGTGAATAGGATCCGAAGTGATGGATTGAATTATGACTAGAGCTTTATTATCAGGAATGTTAATCTCTATGTTTGTATTGGTAGGTTGTGACCAACAAACAAAAACAGAATTCATATCTCAATCCACTGTGATTCCAGATACTCCGATTCCGAATACTCCTATGCCTACTAAAATAGAGGCACCGAAAATTAAGGAAAAAGAATCTCAATTACCCAAGCCGCCACAAGGAAAGAGCGATCGGATCAAGGCAGCAGCTTCTAAATATTCACTGGTTGGCATCATTCAATTTGAGCTAGATAATCCAGAAATTGTTACGATTGAACAAATGGATTCAGGGAGTATAGTTGGGCCCAGTGTAGTCCAGCTGTTAAATGGTCAATACCGTATGTACTTGCAGAGTAGACCCAAAGGCTACTCTAGATTGATAGATGGATATGAAGTAACTCATATAGTTAGCTTAATTTCAGATGACGCTCTCACTTGGGAAATAGAACCAGGCGTTCGTATTGAACATGGGGGAGTTGACGATTTAGATTATCAGGCAGGAGAACCGGAGGCATTTATTGGAAAAGAAGATAAATATTATATGGCTTACACCGGTAGATATTTAGGTGTTGATGAAGGGAATGGGAAAGACCAGTTGATGCATCGAATACTATTTGCGACGTCAGACGATGGATTAGAATGGACAAAAACAGGAACTCATTTTGCAGGTGAATTGAGAAACGATTTCGCTTCTAGTGCTGATGTTACTTTAATTGATGATGAATACGTAATTTATTACAGTGGCGGAAGGGTTATCGCTAGTACTACATCTGCTGATGGACTAAATTGGGAAAAAGGTTCTGTCCTTTTTGGTTTTGGCCATGATTCAACTGTAGTGGAATACGAAGACAATTATTATATGTTTGTGAAAATTCCAAAAGAATTCTATTATGAGAAAAACCCTGAGCTAGAGAAAGATATATTGGGTATGGTTATGTCCGAAGATGGGATTAATTGGCCTAAAGAGTTTTATCAGGTTGTCGTGAATGACGAGTATGGCGATGAAATTCCAGTTTTTGAACTACAAGATCCGGGTTCAGTAACATTGCCGGATGGTTCTTTCAGAGTATTTCTAAATAATAATATGGGTAAGGCAATATACTCAATTAAGCTGATTGGACGGATTCCAAAACCTTAAAGGAAAATTAAGCTTTGCCTAATATAACGTTATTAATAGCTCAATCGTTAGATGGATATGTAGCAACAGAAGATGGAAGTGTTGCGTGGTTAGATGACTTCAATAATTTTGATAATGAAGATTATGGATTTAATTCATTTTATGAGTCAATTGATACGGTTATTGAAGGGAACACTACATACAAACAATTCGAAGCTAAGCATGAAGGTAAATTCCATTATGTTTTTAGTCACAAAGAATATTTTTCAGATAATTCGCTTAAGTATGTTGAAGGTAACGTTAAAACTTTTATTGATGGTTTAGATCAGCAGCATCAGAATATTTTTCTTATTGGTGGTCCCAATCTTATGAGTCAATTTTTATTGGAGAACTTAATTGATTCAATGATAATCTGCACAATGCCTGTTCTATTGGGTGCAGGAATATCTCTATTTACGGCAGACGAATTTACTAAAATTGAGTTGAAAATTAAACTAACTCAAAGCTATGCAAACGGTGTAGTAAAAATAGAATATCAACTCTGATAATATCTATTAAGTTTTAGATTGTATTCGAGGATTTAATTAATAGAAAGGCAGTAATTTTAGTTTCTGCACAATTTGGTAACTTGAATGAACTTTATAATAGGACCGAGGTAAGATATGACAACAAAAGTTATAATATATGGCGTGGGTCAAATGAATATGGTGGCTACGAGATTATTAAAAGACAGAGGCATTGAAATTGCAGGAGCAATTAATAGACCTGGCCCTAAAATCGGCAAAGATTTGGGATTGTTGGCAGGTATTGGTTATTTAGACGTCCCCATATCTGATGATCCAGAAAAAGTGCTATCAAAGACAGCAGATATAGTTATTGTTGCAGTGGCAAGTGAATTGCCCACAATGTTTCCAATCTACAAACAATGCTTGGAAGCAAAAAAAAATGTAGCTACTATAGGAGAAAGCTCTTCATTCTCTTGGAGATTATACCCTGAACTAACCATCGAATTAGATAATATAGCAAAAAAAAATGGCGTTACAATAACTGGAACTGGTGCACAAGATTTTGGCATCGTGCATCTAGGAATATTGATGTCAGGAGCATGTCATACGATAGACAAAATTATCTATCGTTGTTATTTTGACCCAACTAACTTTGGAGAAGAAACACGTGCCACATTATCAAAAAGCCCAAGCATGTATACAACGTTTTGGGATAATGTGGCTTCAGCTTTGGATCTCACCATTATTGATGTTAAAGAAAACATAGATGATAGTGGAACACAATTAAGTATCACAACTGAAGAGGGCATAAAAATGATTGGAGAATATAAATTTACAACTGAAAAAGAATTCAAAGAGTGGGAGATACAAGGCGAGCCAAATCTCAAAGTAAAAGTAAATGGGTTAGGTTCGCCAGTGGTAACATCAGTTCAAACTGTAAATAGAATCCCTCATATTCTACAAGCGCCGCCTGGTTATGTAACTATTGAGAAATTGCCAATTCTAAAGTATCAAAGTTTCTGGAGTAAACAGCCTACTGAATAACTGGTAACGTTTTAGGAAGGTTAGTCGCTCCAGAAAGATGTGAATCTATGCATCTCGCCACTTCTCTTCCTTCTGATATCGCCCATACTACAAGTGATTGCCCTCTAACCATGTCACCGCCAGCAAACACATTTGATACGCTGGTCATCTTGTTAGAATCTACTTTAACGTTGCCTCGATCATCTAGTTCGACTCCCAATTGATCTAAGAGTCCATTATGTTCTGGGTGAATGAATCCCATCGCTAGAAGTACTAATTCGGCATCTGTATCAAACGTACTGTCGGGTACTTCTGCCATATTATATCTTCCATTTTCGTCAGGTGACCACTCAACTCTAACGGCTTGTAGTTTCTCCAATTTATCGGTGCCTACAAATTGTTTGGTTAAAATGTTGTAATCGCGTATGCCACCTTCATCATGAGCAGGAGATGATCTAAGTATTCTAGGCCATTCTGGCCAAGGATTTCCTTCTTCTCGTTCTTCTGGTGGTTCAGGAAGTAGTTCGAATTGATGTATTACTTTTGCGCCTTGGCGGATGGCAGTACCTAGACAGTCAGCTCCGGTGTCTCCACCACCTAATATGATGACTCTTTTGCCTTCAGCGTTGATTAGTTCATCATCAGGTATAGACTGACCAGAAAGAATTCTGTTTTGTTGTGTAAGGTATTCCATTGCGAAATGGACCCCACTTAAATTTCTACCTTCTACAGGGAGATCTCGTGCTTGGGTAGACCCTCCGGTTAAACATATAGCATCAAAGTCATTTATTACGTTTTTAACATCGTAATTAACTCCTACATTTGTGTTGGTTACGAAATTTATGCCCTCTTTTTTCATGAGGTCAACTTTTCTGTCTACGATATGTTTTTCCAATTTAAAATCTGGAATGCCTAGCATGAGCAGGCCACCGATTTTTTCTGATCTCTCGTATACTGTTACATAATGTCCCGCTCTATTAAGCTGTTGAGCTGCAGCAAGGCCTGACGGTCCAGATCCTATTACCGCTACCTTTTTTCCTGTGCGTACTTTGGGTGGTTCTGGTTTAATCCAACCATTAGCGTATCCGCGTTCTGAGATTTCTTTTTCAATGTATTCAATAGTCACAGGATCGTTGTTAATACTTAATACGCAAGATGATTCGCAAGGTGCCGGGCAAATGCGTCCAGTGAATTCAGGGAAGTTGTTTGTACTCAACAATACTTCCACTGCTTTTTCCCAATTCCCTAGGTATACCTGGTGATTGAATTCAGGTATTACATTCCCTAGAGGGCATCCTGTGTGGCAAAACGGTACTGCGCAATCCATGCAGCGCCCTGATTGCTCCTGGATAGCTTTCCCGTCCCAAGTTTCGTAAAATTCTGCATAATCTCGAATCCTAGTATGTGGATCCCGTTTCTCAGGTGGTTCTCTATTAAATTCTATAAATCCTGTAGGTTTTCCCATATTTATCCCTTACTTGATACTTGATTGGCACGTTGTTCAAGAACTCTTTTATAATCTCTGGGCATAATCTTCTTGAAATTTATGAATTCATTCTCCCAGTTGTTTAGAATATTTTTAGCTTTTATGCTGCCTGTTTCATTATGGTGGTTATTAATCAATTCTTTCAAACTTTGAATATCCTCAGTTTCACTGAGTTTCTCTAAGTCTGCTAAACCATCATTGAATCTATCACAGAATGTATTATCTTTATCGTATACATAAGCTATTCCTCCGCTCATACCAGCTGCGAAGTTTCTCCCGGTTTCCCCTAAAACGACTACAGTACCACCTGTCATGTATTCGCAACAGTGGTCTCCTACGCCTTCTATGACGGTCTTGCATCCGCTATTTCGTACTGCGAATCTTTCTCCACCTTTTCCGTAGATGTAAGCTTCTCCTCCTGTCGCGCCATATAGGGCTACGTTTCCGATAATAATATTATCTTCTGGAGTGAACGTGGATTTTGGAGGGGGTACTATTGTTATTTTACCTCCACCCATACCTTTTGCGAGATAGTCATTTGTGTCACCGTGTAATGCTATAGAAATACCTTTAGACAAAAATGCACCGAAGCTTTGCCCTGCAGACCCATTTAATTTTATGTTAATGGTATTGTCAGGGAGTCCAGCCTCACCGTACTTTTTCGCTACTGTTCCACTTAACATTGCACCGAAGCTGCGATTGTAGTTAAAGATGTCTAATTCTATTGTTTTATTTGATAGATTTTGAATACTGTCATCAAATACTTCTATTAATTGTTTATCTAGGGCTTTATCTAGTCCATGATCTTGGCTTTCTGTACAGTGAATGCTTACATTTTTACCAGCTTTTGGCATGTACAATAATCTGGATAAGTCGATTCCTTGAAGTTTGGGATGGTCTGTTGCAATACTATCTTTTTGTTTTAGGTTATCCATACGTCCTACCATGTCTGCGACTGTAGAGAATCCTAATTCTGCCATGATTTCGCGTAGTTCTTCTGCAACGAAGTAGAAATAATTAATGAGATATTCTGGCTTTCCAGCGAATTGTTTCCTGAGTTCAGGGTCTTGCGTGGCAATACCAACAGAACAAGTATTCAAGTGGCATTTTTTAAGCATAATACAGCCATTTACAATCAAGGCTGCGGTTGCGATACCAAATTCTTCAGCCCCTAGTAAAGCAGCTATAGCTACGTCTCTGCCAGTTTTTAGTTGTCCGTCTGTTTGCACTACAATGCGACTTCGTAAGTTATTGGCGACTAGGACTTGTTGAGTTTCAGCTAGGCCGATTTCCCAAGGAGTACCAGCGTGTTTGATAGATGATTCTGCTGACGCTCCAGTGCCGCCATCGTGTCCGCTTATTAATACTACATCACCGTGCCCTTTTGAGACTCCAGCTGCAATGGTACCTACTCCAACTTCTGATACTAATTTGACTTGGATTCTTGCACTGGGGTTTGCGTTCTTAAGGTCATGGATTAGTTGTGCGAGGTCTTCGATAGAATATATATCATGGTGAGGTGGAGGCGAAATGAGTTCTACTCCAGGAGTTGTGTTGCGAATCCATCCTATATATTCATCAACTTTGTGTCCTGGCAATTGCCCGCCCTCTCCAGGTTTGGCTCCTTGAGCCATTTTGATTTGTAAATCAGTAGCATTTATTAAATATGTCGGAGTGACTCCGAATCTTCCTGAAGCGACTTGTTTGATTGCGCTATTTCTAGAATCTCCGTTTTCATCAAGGTTATATCTACTAGGATCTTCACCACCTTCTCCGGTGTTGCTTCTACCACCTATTCGGTTCATAGCGATTGCTAGAGTTTCATGAGCTTCTTTGCTTATAGATCCTAGTGATATGGCACCAGTTGCAAACCTTTTCACTATATCTGAGGCAGGCTCAACGGATTCTAAAGGGATAGCAGTTTCTGTTTGTTGAAAATCTAGTAATCCTCGTATTGTGGCTGCGTAATATGTTTGATCGTCAGATATCTTGGCAAATTCTTTATAAATTTTAGAGCTATTGGTTTTAGCTGCAAATTGAAGTTTTGAAATGCTTTCGGGATTCCATTGATGGAATTCCCCATGTCTTCTCCATTGATATGCCCCACCCATTGCAAGGTCTGGGTTTGCAGATACTTCGGTTTGATTAAAGGTACTGTGATGACGTTCTAAGCTTTCTGTTTCTATAACTTCTAAGCCGATGCCACCTATTCTAGAAGATGTGCCCGTGAAGTATTCCGCGATGAATTTATCATCCAGTCCGATAGCTTCAAAAATTTGGGCTCCTCTGTAGCTTTGGACAGTTGAAATTCCCATTTTAGACATAACTTTTAACACGCCTTTTTCAGCGGCCTTAATATAATTATGTTCTACTGAGTCTGGGTCAAAATTTAGGATTCCTTTATGAGATAGTTCTCGTACTGTAGCGATTGCTCCGTAAGGGTTTATAGCGCCTGCCCCATATCCAATTAGAAGGCATATATGCTGGATTTCTCGGGGATCAGCTGATTCAACTACTAACCCCACTTGAGTTCTCAGTCCGGCTTTTATTAGGCCATGGTGAGTAGCAGATGTAGCTAATAATGCCGGTATAGGCATCGCATCACTATTTATACCACGATCGCTTAAAATTACTATAGAAGCGCCTGCATTGACTGCCTCAATAACAGATTTCTTAAGATGCTCAATAGCGTCTTTGAGATTTATTTTTTTCGGATTGTAAAGGGTGCTGACGGTAGCGGAGCTTATTCCTCGTTTATTAAGTACTTTTATTTCTTCTATCTGATTATTGTTCAATATTGGAGATGGCAACCATACTTGATTGCAATGTTCGGGGGTTTCGGCAAACAAGTTTTTCTGGGACCCAATAAATCCTGATATAGATGTCACTAATTCTTCACGGATGGCGTCTAGTGGCGGATTGGTAACCTGCGCAAATAGTTGTTTGAAGTAATTAGATAATATTTGATGCTCTCTAGATAATACTGCCAGCGGAGCATCATTTCCCATAGACCCAGTTGGTTCATAGGCCGTGTTGGCCATAGGTGTAAGGAGAATTCTTATTTCTTCTTCGGTATATCCGTAGACTTTTTGAATATTTAAAAGGCTATCGCCAGTTAATTCATCTTCAGTAGTTTGGACATCTCCTACCAATTCTACCGAATTCTCAGTTATCCATTCACCATAAGGATTCTTCTTAGATAAGTTTTCCTTTACCTCTTGATCACCAATGATTCTACCTTCTTCTAAGTCTACTAAGAACATTCTCCCAGGTTGCAACCGGCCTTTAAGTTCTATTTCGCTAGGATCCATTGGGAGGACTCCTGTTTCAGATGACATTACGAGTTTACCTGTTTTAGTAACAGTGTACCTAAACGGACGGAGTCCATTTCTGTCCAGTACTGCACAGATTTTTTTGCCATCAGCAGCTACAATCATGGCTGGTCCGTCCCACGGTTCCATCATTGATGAATGGTATTTGTAAAAGTCTTTTTTGTATTCTGGAATGTCTGGGTTTTGTTCCCATGCTTCAGGTATCATCATCATCAGGGAATGGTCTAGGCTTCTACCAGTCATTAATAGTAATTCTAATCCGTTATCAAATGAGGCTGTATCGCTAGCTCCTTCGGTGGTAACCGGTAAGATCTTCGATATGTCGTCGCCAAGTATGTTTGATTCGAACTGAGGCTCTCTGGATTTCATCCAATTGATATTGCCTCGCACTGTGTTTATTTCACCGTTATGTGCCAAATACCTATATGGATGAGCTAATTTCCAGTGTCCCAATGTGTTAGTACTGAATCTAGAGTGAACTAATGCTACTGCGCTTGTGCAGGCTTCATTTTGAAGGTCTGTGTAGAATTGATTAACTTGTTCGGATAGTAGCAGTCCTTTATAAACTAAAGTCATACTAGATAAACTGGAGATGTAAAAATAGTCTAATTGATCTTCTGGGATTCCTATTTCATTAACTTTAGACTCTATGTCTTTTCGTAAAACGTATAGTTTTTGTTCTAACGTATCAGGTTCTATTTGCTGTCTATCTACAATAAACTGCCATATAGACGGTGCCACTTTTCGAGCATCGGTTCCAATGGTTTTTGAATTAACAGGAACTTTCCTCCACACAACCAATGACATTCCGGCTTGCTCTATAGATTGGTTTATGACTGTTTTTATGTTTTCAGCTAAGTCTCTTTTTGGTGGTAAGAATGTCATTCCTACGCCGTAATCACCTGCAGCTGGAAGAGTATACCCTTGTGATTTAGATTCTTGTTCGTATAAAGCATGCGGAATTTGAATTAGAATTCCTGCTCCGTCACCAGTCTCGGGATCACTTCCTGCAGCCCCTCTGTGGTGTAAGTTACATAATACTTTTAGACCGTCTTCGATTATCTGGTGAGATTTAGCACCATTAATATCAGCTACTAACCCGACACCGCAGGCATCGTGCTCAGTTGATGGTTCATATAAACCATTTATAGCTATATCTTTTAGATGATTCATTTAGATTATTCCCAGTATCTATTTAAAATTAAGTTGACATAATTTAGCAGTTTTATTTCCCGGTTACTGTGCCAAAATTATGTGTCTATAACAATCACTCGCAAGGTACAGATTATACACTCAGATTGCCCTCTTGAGTAGTCCCTAAATATAAAATTACGATATATACTAGATGGTATAATAAATAAAAAAAGAGGTCACATTCTGGAGCCGAAAGATATATCCCAAGAAGTAGTAGAAATAGTATCCGATAGACTTGCAGAGAACATCGTTCTTTTAGATGTTACAAAACAAGCTATTTTTACTGATTATTTTGTTTTAATGACTTGTAACTCAGCTCGCCATATAGAATCGTTATCTTATGATATCGAAATGTTATTACACCAAAAAGGTTGCATGATGCTTCGTAAAGAAGGTATACCAACTTCTGGGTGGCTCATTTTAGATTACAGCGGAGTCGTAATACATTTATTTGAAGAAGATAAACGTTCTTACTATAACTTAGAAGATGTTTGGTCTTCCGCTTCTGAAATTGTTAGGATTCTCTAACCCAACTATCTACTGTTTTAGTGTAATCAATCAATTCTTCAGGCTTAAAGAATATATTTAATTCTTTAGCAGCATTTTCAGAGCTGTCTGATCCATGCACTACGTTTCTTCCTATATCTACTGCAAAGTCACCTCTGATTGTTCCAGGAGCGGCGCCTACTGGATTGGTAGCACCCATCGTTCCTCGGCATATTTCAATACAATTATTGCCTTCAAAGGCCATAGCTACCAAAGGTCCAGATGTTATAAAAGATACTAATCCATCAAAGAAAGGTTTGCCCTTATGTTCTCCGTAATGCTCTTCAGCAACCTCGGTTTTTAACTGATGTAATTTTAATCCTATTAATTTTAATCCACGGTTTTCAAATCTTGAGATTATTTCTCCGACAATAGATCTCTGTACTCCGTCAGGTTTTACTAAAATTAGCGTTCGTTCCATTTTTTTTCTCTACTATTTTTTTTTCTTAGATGGTTGGCCTATGCTAGGAGGCCTAGCATAGATCGCTTCTATCTCGTTTAGTGAATTGTGCGCACCTGCGTTTTCTCTGGTTTCTGTCGTTATTCCTAGCGACCACATTCTGGTTAACTGTGATGACCAACGTATAAAATGTCTATTGTTAATTGTTAAATCTTGTTGGTAAGCATTAACTGCCTCACCACAGATAATGGTTTCTACTGGTATTTGGCTGATAACTTCATCAATAGGTCCAACTTTGTCCTCGTTGATTTTATCTCCTTTTGTATCATATTCCGCATAGGACACCATACCTTTTCCAGCTTCAATTATAGAACAAGCTTTCATCCCTGAAGTTTGCATTGGGAAACATTCTAAGTCCAGTGTGTTAACTCCATAAATTGGTATTTTATTGGCAAATGCTATAGTTTTGGCCACACTTATACCAGATCTTACTGAGCTATACCCACCTGGTCCTAAAGCTATTCCTACTCCACTTATATTTGAAAAATTGTCTGGTTCTGAACCAAACATCTCCTCTAACGCTATAAAAAGTTGCTGGGAGTGATTGTACTGTGAAAACCAAGTTTTAGTTTGAACAAATTGTCCTTGCTCGAAAGTTGCTACCCCTGCATTTTTGGTAGAAGTGTCTATTAGTAATAACATGTAATGATTAATCAGCTCGTTTATTTAATTTGTGCCAAGGCATCCCACAATTCTATATGCCTAAAGTTAGAACTGTCTAGTTCAAATTCGAATGTGCGTTTTTCAGAATCTTCACCATGATCCATTAAAACTTTAATTGAATCTTCAGGGAATAATGCATCTCCTCGCTCTGCCCATTCTATGACACATACCGTTTCATCATTAAATTGATCTTGAATGCCTAAGTCCCAGACTTCTTCTATTTTGTTTAGTCTGTAAAGATCCCAATGTGTTAGGGTGATGTCACCATCGTAGGAAGACATTAAAGTAAAACTAGGACTCCGTATTGGATCTGTAATATTTAGTGATGCAGCTATTCCTTGTGTTAAAACTGTCTTACCTGCTCCGAAAGGGCCATATAGCAAAACTACATCCCCTCCAGTCACCCATTTACCGATGGTATTTCCGATTGATATTGTGTGTTCTTGGCTTGTACTTGTGATTTTGTATTTATTCACTGAAATGGTCCCATCCTTGGAGTTTACTTTTATCTAATTCTACTCCAGAATCAGTAAGAATTTTAATGTCTGACCCAGACGTTATTTCACCTATTACGAAACACTTTTCGGTTTGAGTTTGTAATTTCTGTAAATCGGTGGGTCTGATGGTTGCTAGTAAGACGTAATCTTCTCCGCCTGCCAGCGCTATATTAATATATTCATCTGGGAAACAATCAATCAGTTCTTGATCTACTGGAACTTTGCTTGCGTTTACGATTGCCCCGCAGTTGCTCTTTTTACATAATTTCTCTAAATCACTAACCAACCCATCACTTAGATCCATAGCGCTTGTAGCAGGTAAATTGGAAAGAAGAATGCTTTCTGGGATGCTTGGTACCGGTTTTCTGTGCTTGGACAGTAGTAATGTTTGGGATTCAGATTCTGTAACGTCGTCATTGCTTAGTAATAATAACCCTCCTCTAGAAGACCCCACAGTGTCAGTTAATATTACTAAATCGCCTGAAGTGGCTCCACTTCTAGTTATTGGTTCGTTGTCGGTGACGCCGATTAAAGAAATTGATATGAACATTGTTTCTGATTTAACCAAGTCTCCGCCAACTATTATCATGTCATATTGTTCGCTAATATTTGCGAAACCTTGGTATAACGACTTTAAATCTTCAATTTCAGTTGTGGTTGGAGCACCTATTGTTACAAGGCCATATGAAGGAATGTAAATGTTTTTAGATCATATTTTGATAGCTACTAATGACTTAGATCAATCATCA
>Ga0114999_10002499_pt1 | contig 24088 bp, 19 predicted proteins | sample ArcticOcean_MG_C_3_FD_89820 | JGI IMG/M metagenome (GOLD analysis project Ga0114999, IMG submission 89820) | Marine microbial communities from western Arctic Ocean - ArcticOcean_MG_CB8_126 | ecosystem: Environmental > Aquatic > Marine > Oceanic | place: Arctic Ocean: Canada Basin | collected...
GGAAAAACTCTCTGTACGGGCTACGGCCAGGAAATATCGAAGGTGATATAGGTTCATGAGGAATGGTGAATGGTGAATGGTGAATTCGTGAATTAATACCAAAGAGTAAGTGTGGAAATAGATATACCATTTTGTCTCATAGTACACGACAAAAAAAGAAATTCCCTGATTATGTCATCCCGAGCGGAGTCGAGGGATCTACTATAAGCCGACTAACAAGTAAATCTGTCCGCTCGCAATGCTCGGTCGAGATGACAAATCGAATTTTTGTCGTGTACTATAATTTTGTCTATAGCATCATAATTGCACATTCTATAAAAATAATCAATAGATAGTATAATTATTATTCATTTGATTAATACAAGTAAAGCTGTTTCTTACAAAGCGAACATTAAAAATGGGCAAATGAGCAAATGAGCAGATAGATCCAGAAGAGGCTGCTGATTTGCTTATCTGCCAACTTGCTAATTTCACCTTTCGGAGGATTTTCATGGGTAAAGTCAGAGTAGCCATTGTCGGCGTAGGAAACTGCGCCTCCTCGCTCGTTCAGGGCGTTGAATTCTATAAAGATGTGAAAGGCGATGATTTCGTCCCCGGTTTGATGCACAATACGCTGGGTGGCTATCATATCAGCGATATCGAGTTCTCAGCCGCTTTCGATGTCGGTTCGAAAAAAGTGGGTAAAGATCTCAGCGAAGCCGTATTCGCGGAACCCAATAACACCATTAAATTCTCGGATGTACCACACCTGGGCGTCCCCGTCCAACGCGGGATGACACACGACGGCCTGGGCAAGTATCTGTCCGAGGTGATCGAAAAGGACAAGACCGACACGGTCGATGTGGTGGAAGTGCTGAAAAATACAAAGACCGACGTCGTCGTCAGCTACCTGCCTGTCGGCAGCGAAGAAGCGACGAAATGGTATGTAGAGCAGGTGCTTCAAGCCGGTTGCGGTTTTGTCAATTGCGTTCCGGTGTTTATCGCCAGCACCGGCCACTGGCCGGATCGTTTTAGAAAAGCTGGCCTGCCCATCATCGGCGATGATATCAAATCCCAGGTCGGTGCCACCATTACCCATCGCGTGCTGACCCGCCTGTTCGCTGATCGGGGTGTTAAAATACTGAGATCCTATCAGCTCAACTTTGGTGGCAACACCGATTTCTACAACATGCTGGAGCGATCCCGTCTCGAGTCCAAGAAAATCAGCAAGACCAACGCGGTGACCTCCCAGTTGGATTACGATCTGGGTGAAGGCAATATCCACGTCGGTCCCAGTGATCATGTGCCCTGGCTCGAAGATCGGAAATGGTGCCACATCCGCATGGAAGGCGAGACCTTCGGCGGCGTGCCGCTAAATTTGGAACTCAAGCTGGAAGTCTGGGATTCTCCCAATTCCGCTGGCGTGGTCATTGACGCCGTACGGTGCTGCAAGCTGGCGCTGGACAACGGCCTGAGCGGCCCGCAACTTGGCCCTTCTTCCTATTTCATGAAATCACCACCGGAGCAATACCCTGATGACGTTTGCCACCGTCTGGTAGAAGAGTTCATCGAGGAATGCAATAAGCAAAAGGCGGAGAAAACCGCAACGTCGTAGGAAACACCCGTTGAAGTATCTGTGCCTGGCAACTGATACGGATGTATTTGAACGTTATGATTTATGATTTATGAGCGACAGGCTTTAAATGATCGCAGCCTGATTATCACAGAAGAGGAGAACCGCATCGGATATTATGTCCGGTGCGGTTTTTTATTCTTAATCGACCTTGACTTATTAAAGTACAGATGTATAGAATAGCTCTATCGCACGACTACATGTAAGCCTTTAAAATGCCTCTGTCCTCCGTGATTCCACATCAGGAGCTTACCATGTCCGACCGATTGCGCGTTGCCGCGATTATTACCATTTACCATCCTAAATCACACGCCGACGTGATTGTTACCAAATTTCTCAGAGGCTGCTCCACCGACCACGGCTACTTTGCACCCGAGGTGGAGATCGTCTCCATGTATATCGACCACGTCCTTGAGAATGATATCGGCGTCCGCCTGGCTGAAGAACATGGGGTGCCCATCTATCCGAGCATCCGACGGGCCCTGCATGCAGGTGAACAGGCGTTGAATGTAGACGCGGTCCTGCTTATCGGAGAACATGGCGACTATCCGTGGAATGAACGCGGGCGACATTTGTATCCACGCAGGCACTTCTTCGAGCAAATCGCGGGTGTATTTTCTGAAAGCGGTCGCTCTGTACCGGTATTCAACGATAAGCATTTTTCCTATGATTATCGGGATGCCCAATGGATGTGGAATCGGGCCAAGGCATTAAATATTCCGTTGATGGCCGGCTCATCTCTGCCGTTATGCTGGCGTAATCCCTGGTCGGAATATGATAAAGGGACCAACGTGGAAGAGGCACTGTCCATCGGCTATGGCAATATCGAGGCGTATGGATATCACGCTCTCGAGACCCTGCAATGTATGATTGAACGCAGGGCAGGTGGTGAAACAGGCGTGGTCTCGATCCAATGTCTGGAGGGCGATGAGGTATGGCGGGCACGGGATGATGGGCGCTGGTCCCAGGACCTGGCAGAAGCGGCGTGCGGGGCGATTGAGCATAAGCCTGAAGGCCCTATGGAAGCGTATGCGAAGGAGCCAGCCGTATTTCTCGTCGAGCATGCGGACGGATTAAAAACGGCAACCCTTATGCTCAACGGATATGTTCAGGCGTTCGCCTATGCCGGGCGTGTAGACGGCCAGGTACATGGTGTTGAATTTTATCTCCAGAACGATGGCCCCTTTGCCCATTTCGGCTATCTATCCCGAAATGTTCAGCAGTTTTTCCAAACTGGTCAGGCCCCCTATCCACCGGAACGAACGCTTCTGGTCACCGGCATGATTGATGCCGTCATGAATGGCCGTTATGAAGACCACCGTGTCGTTGAAACGCGGCATCTGAATATAGCCTATGAATCCTACGACACGATGCCGTTTCGCCCTACAGCTTCACGCCCCGAAGGCGAGAGCATTAACCCTAACGCACCCGATATTGCAGGCACCTGAATATGACAGAGATCAAAATCACCGACATTCGTCTGATGCGACTGGATCACAACAACAGCATTGGCCACTGGAATCTTATTCGTGTGGACTCCAACGAAGGTGTTTGGGGTCTTGGTGAAGCCTACTGGGGACCGGGGCTCCGTGATGTGATCCGCGAGTTTCTGAAACCGGAGCTGGTGGGCAAAAACCCGATGGATATCGATTACATCTGTACGTATCTCCGGGAGCGGCTGGCCGGCATCCATACGGCAAATGGCCTGATTATGGCAGCGATAAGCGGTATTGAGATCGCGCTGTGGGACCTCGCCGGAAAACGAACGGGGCTGCCTATTTATCGCCTGCTTGGCGGGGCATTCCGTGACCGGGTGAGGCTATACCGCACGGGTACGCCCGACGGGGCAGATGACCTGGCCGCTTGCCGGGATTACGCAGACCGACTCAAGGATGAGCAGGGCTGGACGGCCATTAAGACTATAGACGTTGATAGCATGTGGCAACGTTTTGATCCCGCCTGCAAACAACCAGGCCATGAACCGCTCGGCCGCTCTCTCACCGAGGCAGATCTGAAGCTTTCAGAACGCATCATGCAAAATATGCGCACTGCCTTCGGTGATGATTATGATATCATCGTTCATTGCCATTGGATGCTGGATTTACGAGATGCCCAGCGGCTCTCTGAACGGATGGCCCCCTATCATCCGACCTGGCTAGAGGACCCGCTTCCCGTACCTTTCTCCCCAGCCTGGGTTCGTCTGACGGAAACGTCCAGCGTACCTATCGCCATGGGAGAAAATTTGTACGGTCGCCACGAGTTTCGTCCCTTTATCGAACAACATGGAACAGATATTGTGCATATTGATGTGCCTAAATCCGGAGGCCTCCTTGAAACAAAACGCATTGCCGACCACGCGGATCTCCATTATATGAAGACCGCATTTCACAACCCGGCGAGTGTGGTCGGCACCATCGCCTCTGTCCATGTGGCTGCATCTATCCGAAATTTTGCCATGATCGAGCGGGCTGGCGAAGACTATACCTGGTGGGAAGATCTGATCATCCATGATGAGCCGATTATCCAGGCGGGGCATATTCGTCTTCCGCAAGGACCGGGGCTGGGTATCACACTTAATCCCGATGTGGTGATTCCGCTGTTGAAAGAGGGGGATGTGTATTGGGGAGATTGATATCTATTGGCAAATGATAAATGGTGAATGGTGATTAAAAACCTTTTAATCTGTTGGGGCATACGAACATGTCAAATGATCAGAAATGGACGACTGAACGGGCGAATACGTGGTATGAGCAGGTTGGGGTGATTAAAGGGGTTAACTATCTGCCACGTACGGCAGTGAATATGACGGAGATGTGGCAGGCGGAGACCTTCGATCCGGACACGATTGACGAAGAACTCGGGTGGGCGGAACAGGCGGGATTCAACAGCGTACGTATTTTTATCCAGTACCTGGTCTGGCAGGATGATCCAGATGGACTCAAAAAGCGCATCGATCATTTTCTTTCTATTGCAGACCAACATGGTATGCAGGCGATGGTCATTCTGTTTTGTGATTGCGCTTTTTCAGGTAAAGAGCCCTATCTCGGCAAACAGTATGAACCAGTACCGGGTGTGCATAACAGCCAGTGGGTACCCAGTCCGGGACTCAAAAAAGTAACCGACAGGAATGTCTGGCCGGACCTGGAACGATACGTAAAAGATATGGTCGGCTATTTTGGCCAGGATAAACGTATCCTGATCTGGGATCTGTACAACGAGCCGGGGATGTCGGATATGGGAGAGAACAGTATCCCTTTACTTAAAGCGACATTCGAGTGGGCCAGATCGGCCCAGCCCGCCCAACCCCTGACGGCTGGCCCCTTTGCCCTTGAATTCACCGATGCCGTATCCAGCACCGCCATGGATCTGTCCGATGTGATCACATTTCATAACTATTCACCCGCGGCCGAGTTGTTACACTATATTGCCATCTGTAACCGGTATAACCGCCCCGTGCTCTGTACGGAATGGCTTAGACGGCAACATGACAATACGTTTCAGTCTGTGCTACCGATCTTTGCAAAATATCGCATCGGCTGGTATCATTGGGGCCTCGTCGCCGGACGTACGCAAACCTATCTCTCCTGGGAGTCCAAACCGGGCGATCCTGACCCTAAGATCTGGCAACACGATTTCATGCATCCTGATGGGACGCCTTATGATCCCGATGAGATACCGTTGATCCTACAATTTGGATTTGGAACACATGGTGCTGAAGCCCCGGGCTAGTGAAAATAACCTGCTGATCATCATTCAACAATCCACCATTCAAAATTCCCATGAGCCATTTCTTTGCCTATCTGTCCCGCATGAAATTTATCCGCCGATGGGGCTTGATGCGTAATACGCAGCCCGAGAATATCCAGGAACATACGGCCCGCGTGGCGATGATTGCCCATGCGCTGGCCGTCATCAGGAATCGATTGTACAATGGCCAGGTCGACCCGGCGCGTACAGCCGTGCTGGCCCTGTACCATGATGCCAGCGAGGTGCTCACCGGTGACCTGCCGACCCCGGTGAAATACTTTAATCCGGAAATAAAAAAAACCTATCAACAGATTGAAACACAGGCCGTAAAAAAATTATTCGATATGCTCCCGGAAAAGCTGCACGGGGATTATCGATCGATTTTGATCGGAGATGAATCAGAGCAGGACCACCGGGCCCTGGTCAAAGCCGCCGATAAGTTGTGCGCCTACCTGAAATGCCTGGAGGAGATCAGCGCTGGCAACTCCGAATTTTCAAAAGCCGAGGAAACGCTCAGAAAAACGGTTGCGGAAATTGATATGCCGGAGGTGAAGTACTTTCTCGACACGTTTGTACCCAGTTTCAGGTTAACGCTTGATGAGTTGGAATGATACATTTGCATGTGCGTTTTGAGAGAATTCCAACAACATGCAAATGATTATTTTACAATATATTAATTGGTATTTATTGTAACGCACCCTGTTATCTATACCTCAAAGTATGCCACACTCGACACCTCCGCCTCTGAGATTGTGATGACGACTAATGACCTCATGCAGATGCACGCCCAGGCGTTATATGTCCACAACGAACAATCACGTATGATATGCGGTTAACGCTTGGCATGCTAGCGAAGTACCACGTTTCTTTCTAGGACGAACAGATCAGGGCCCTGTGTGGCGGTTTAGACATGATTTACCGGAAGACATCTGCGAGGCTCTGGAATTATACTGCCAAGCAGAGCCATTCACCACCTCAGATCGACCTGAATATGAGGATGAATATATACGCATTTTATCCGCGCATACGCCCGTCCATCGCCTATGGCTTGGTCCCGCCTATTGGTTCTCAAATGGTGCTGCGGCTGCCTCGGAGCCCACATTAATCGACGAACAAAACGCCGCCCTTCTGAAAGACAGCCTCCCGGATTGGATAGCTGATGTTCGACATCAGCAACCCTTTTATGCGATGATTGTTGAAGGTCAAGCGATCGCCGTATGTGCAAGTGTACGGATTACGGATGAGGCGCATGAAGCTGGGGTTGAAACATTAGCCTCTCATCGCCGGAAAGGTTATGCGGTCTCTGTGATCTCTGCGTGGGCCAGCACGGTTGAGAAGCTGGGGGCGCTTCCTCTCTACAGTACATCCATCGATAATATGTTGTCTCAGAAAGTGGCTGCAAGGGTAGGGCTGTCCAGGTATGGTGTTGACTTCCATATTGCCTGATCCAACTCATGCCACAACTTCTAGATCAAACCCCTGTACTGCCATCCCACCTTGTCCGTTCTGCACCCGAATGGTTATGGTATGAAGACCGATATGTTTTATATCTGGTTTTGCGATAAATATGCCGTTTGTGTCATGCAATTCCAGCCACGGGGGCCCTTCGTCCAGGATAAACCTCAGGGCATCCCCATCACGAAAAGCGGTTACATACCGCTGAGGGCCTTCGCTGACAGCGCGAAGATCACCATCAGAACGGATGACCCGGAGCGTATATGAGGTGCGCTCACCCACCACAGCCGTAGCTGGAGGGTGGGAATAGATGAATGGGCGGGGCATGTCAATATAATCGGAAGGACCACTGTGTGCGCCATTCACATCGACAGCCACGACCCGGTAATAGCAGTGGTTAGCCTCCGTGTCGGACAGATTGGCATCGACAACGGTCAATTCGGTCTGGTCCGTTTCACCGAGTAAATTACCCGGCACTTTTTTCATACCGTCCTGGCTGCCCATACAGATTAGATGTGTATTCCTACTTACGGAAAAGCCCCGCTCATTGCTCCCATAGATTTCATAATGATGCACAGGTGTCCCGGTCTCAGGCGATTCCCAACACAGCAGGCCTAATTGATTCACCTCATCGATCTCCAATCGCAGGTGATGAGGCAACCCAGGTGCCTGCGGGACAAAATACCAGGTCTCACTCCAGCCTCCCCACATGCCGGCGTTATTTCGGCTTCGTACATGCCAGTAGTAGGTCTCACCAGGATTGAGAAGCCCCTCATTAGGGATACGCCATTCGGTCAGGCCAGCAGAGGGCGTTTTCGAGATCAGCTTATCAAAAACCGGCGAGAGGACATACTTCATATCCGAGCGGGCACTAAGCTGTATATGATAATCTGTGGCATCCGGTGACGGGTGCCAGGAAAGGACACCTGCCGTCCCGATTTCCTCGCCCCCATCTGTGGGATGAACCGGTGCGGAAGGGGCTGGTGGTGGTTCAGCATCTGACTTTTCATACCAGCCGTGGGTCACCTGCACTTGCCTGACACCTGGCGTTTCGTCTGTATACGCAATCGTATTATCCCCCGTTTCAAGGGCTGGCAGCGACAGGGGAGCCATCTGTAGATCTGTTTCAATAAACAATCTTTGAAGTACCATACCGACCCCTCGAAAACGGATCCAATATTCATATCGGGGTGATCCATCTGGAGGGAGCTGGCCATCCAAAGAAATAATGGTAGGTCCGTGATCTTTCACGGTTCCAACGCGCGCCCAGATGTCTCCATCGAATGAAAGCTCAATGTCTGACTTGCTTCCCGAAATGATCATCTTGCCGCCAACCATCACATAAGGACTACTCACCCGGTAGCTGACGCCCCCCTCCTGCATGGGATCAATGGGATGAATCCCACCTTTATTCATAGTTAGGTTATAGATCTGTTCACACCATTGGTGATCATCGAAGGTCATGGGGGGAATATATTGCAGACGACCATTATATAGTCTGGGCGGCCGAAGGTTAAAGCCATGATATTTACCTCGATCTTCCCATTCCCAGAGGAGTGTTTCGCCGGGACGCAGGGTCAAATCCATTCGATGATTACCTACCAGGGGCCTGCTTCCGGTACGCGGTCCGTCATACACAAACAACCCTGCCGTCCGTTCATTGGTCTCACGGTTTTCAGCTTGTAGGATACCGTAGGCATGCCCGCGTTTGACCAGGTCATGATCATGCGCCAGCTCTTCTTCACCAGCTATGGTTTCATTATCCCTGAGGAGATACAGCAAATGCTCGTCACTATCCATCAAATGGTATTGGCCGTTAAAAAAAACCTCCGTGGTACAATGACCATGGGGGATGCCGCGGCGAATCTTCAACCCCGCCGCCTGCCATAGATTCGAAACAGTATAGGCCTCATCCCAGCACAGGGTATATCCGTATACATTCAGCATTTTAACGGTATCTTTAACTTCATCATCTCCCGTGGTCGTATGGTACCGATGCGCTCGAGCAAATTCCCAGATGGCCCGCGCCTTCTCCGCCTCCGTCATCCCCTCTTCGAGGACTTCATCTAACATATGGTCGATTGATCGCCAGTTCCGCTTGCCATTGACGACAATCAATGGGTTTATGATCGCGGTATCTCCGATATTTTCCATCGAAACAAAAATATTGGGCTCCCAAACCTGTTCATAGTACGCGTAGCCAACAGGGTCCCGCGTATTGACCCCGTCCATCGTTCCGCCCATATGTACCTGATACCTATGACCTCCGGTAACAATTTCTTCCATATGTTCCGGCATGCATGCTCCTTTTCTTCCTTGCTCTAAACATGTAGCGATATATATTGTTCCATCAACAGCCGACCAATATTGAGTTATGTATTTTGACTCATGGATGGGGTTGCTTTCACTGAAACTGATAGAGATGAACAACAATCCAATACCTGTTGATGGGTTATATATTATCTTCATCACGACATAAAATCAATTGTACAATCAAAAAATCAACAAACGAAGACGCCTCGCAGCAAGCTGCGAGCCAGGCGCATCGCTAGACTGATCAATAAATCACCCGGAGGGCATTTTGGATTCATCCTATCGAGATTGGGATCGAGGGCTAGTCTCTTATCCTGATCCGGCTATTGAGACCATTGACGAAAGATTCAAGCCGTATGTCCTGGGTACAGCGGCGATAGAACGGTTACACACGGGCGCACGTTGGGCGGAAGGTCCGGTCTGGTTCGGGGATGCCCGCAGTTTGATCTGGAGTGATATACCAAACAACCGAATGCTGCGTTGGGCGGAAGACACAGCGCAGGTCAGTGTCTTCCGAAACCCGTCGAATAATACCAATGGCAACACCCGGGATCGTGAAGGCCGTCTGATCTCCTGTGAACATGGCACTCGCCGAGTGACCCGCACGGAACATGATGGCACGATTACGGTTCTGATAGATCATTTTGAAGGCAAACGGCTCAATGCCCCTAATGATGTGGTCGTTCGATCAGATGGCTCCATATGGTTCACAGATCCCGGTTATGGTATTCTGGTGAATTATGAAGGGCACAAAGCGGATTTCGAACTGCCGACCAGGGTATATCACCTTGATCCGCAGACCGGCCAGGCGACCATAGTCACGGAAGACTTCGAGAAACCCAATGGTCTGTGCTTTTCGCCTGATGAATCTAAGCTATACATTGTAGATACGGGTATCTCTCACATGCCCGACGGGCCTGCCAATATCCGCGTCTTCGATGTGGATGGCCATCAGTTGAAAAACGACCGCCTGTTTGTAGATATGAAACCTGCCATCTCGGATGGTATTCGTGTTGATATAGACGGCAATATATGGGCGTCTTCCGGATGGGGCGGCCCCGATACAAACGGGGTGGTCTGCTTTGCGCCGAATGGTGATCGTCTCGGTATGATTCATCTGCCGGAACCGGTGGCTAATGTTTGTTTCGGCGGTATAAAAAAGAACCGGCTATTTATGACTGCGAGCCAATCCCTATATGCGCTTTACGTCGAGGCACAAGGCGCTCAACGGCCATAGGAAAACAGCAAGTGGGCAGGATTACGGTTTTAATCCAACTATTATTTCACTGCGATTGCCCACTTGCCCACTTGCCCACTTACTCACCTTCGGAATTCCCATGCTTATATTTGATTTTGACGGGGTCTTACTGAACTCTGTTGTGGAGATGTCGATCACTGCTTACAACGGGGTCACTGGTGAGTTGGCTACGTCGCCTGATGAACTACCCGGTAATGCCATCGACATTTTTATGACCAACAGATACCATGTGCAGGCTGCGGGAGATGGATTGACGCTCATGCAGTGGTGTTTAGCGCATGCTGATCTGCCGCCGGATTATCGTCTGGAAGCGGGTGCTTATCAGGATATTAAAACCGGTGTCAAAACGCCCTTGGCGGAACGGACGACCTGGTTTTTTGCTGCCCGGAAGCGGTTTGTTGAACACGATATCGTTCAATGGCGGTCGCTTAACTCGGTCTATCAGCCGGTCTGGGCGGCCTTACGCGGCCAAGGGGCGGAACAGGTGATCATTTTAACCTATAAAAACCGAGAAGCGACGGTCACCCTCTGTCATCATTTCGAACTGCCCGTGTTAAACGAGAATGTGTATGCAGGCGATCACGGCACCACTAAAATTGAAAATCTGCTACAGATTCAAGACCGATTTAAAAAAAACCGATATACATTCGTAGATGACTCTTTGGCTAATCTGCAGGAGTTGGACGTGCATTTCAATGCCAAGAAACCTGTACTCGACTTATTCCTTGCATCCTGGGGCTACATCGGTCCAGATGATGCTTCTTTAGCTCAGAAAGCCGGTTATCCGTTTATCACGCAAGAGGACTTAATAGTAGAAATCGATACAAAGTTGCATTAAACTACGGGCATACCGGAACCTCTGCTTTAATCCTACGTTTAAACCTATAGACGGAAAATTTGGGTTTTGTGATGTAAATCACTTTTCCCTTTGTTAGCCTATTGTATATTATATAATAATGAATACCAGTTACCGGACCACTTCAAGGCCTGAAACCATGAACTCCACCACCTGCATAAGTCACATTATTCACGCGCTGATCGTTACCAGCCTGCTGACCATAAGTGCTCCGATCTTTGCACAGGATAGCACGGGGACGGCGCGGCAGGATAGTACGAACGGAGTGATGGCGGAGAAAACCAGTGAGAGCAATGACTATTTTGCCGTATTATCTACAGGGCCACGCAGTGATCAGGAAATCCAGAAAGTGGCTGAGCGATATCACAAAACCCTTCTTCATTACTACGAGCGTGAATTAAAAACGAATCCCGGCTTGAAAGGTACCATTAAACTTCGTTTGAAAATTAGAGCGGATGGGGCGGTGATTAAAGCCACCGTGTTGGAAAACTCAGTAGGGAGTGGAAAATTAGCACGGTCGGTTCAAAAGCATTGTCTAAAATGGCAGTTTAAACGTCTGCGTTCAGGTTTTCATACGGTTGAACTTGAGCTGCCGTTTGAACCCGCTGGATCTACGTAATTTCCAGTTTGCAAATTTGGACTTATCATATTATATTATGCCCGTCTTAAGCGGGAGCCTGAAATGAATCTGGTTCTGACACTGAGGCAAACACTGTTCGGTGTTTTTTTATGTTACGGCGTCTCGAATGGGCGGAACTTTTGTAAAAATGGGACGTTGTAGTAATGAGTTGGTTTGTATTTCTTAATTCATGATTAATACCTGTAGGAGATACTCACATGCCATTGGTATCCATGCGGATGACGCTATCCGCATTATTTCTGTTCATCATTGCCGGTTGCGGAGATCCGGGACTCGACGGGACATCTGAAGAGACCTTTCAAGCTTCACTTGCGACGCTCAAAGCCCCACTGTCGGAACCGGAGCAGCAAAGGCTTGATCAGATTCTTGAAGGGTTCGAATTTCTATTTAGTGACAATGTCATTGGTGTCCTGGATAATTCAGAAAATGTAAAGAATCGTATTCGGTCTCGTCTGGATGGTTTGACGGCTGAGGAACTTATTGAAGAATGGAATCAGCGGCTTGATAAAGCCATAACGACTCTGGAAGAGAAAAAAGAAAAAACCGATATGGCGATGGAACAACTTAAAGACGTCGTTGTGAAACGCGCAGAATATTACATTCAGCGGAAGCAATCGGTAGCCAAACTTACGATCCATAACAAAACCGAGCACAAAATTTCGAAAGTTTATTTTCACGGTATACTCAAAACTCGTGGTCGGCGTAAGGTGTTAGTTGAAGATGATTTTAATTATAATATCCGGCATACTGAAGGTAAGGATCTCGATCCAGATGAATCTGCGACCTGGAACTTTGCGCTTCTGTCTTCTGTCTGGCGAAAAGCGCCTAAAGATGTAGATAATATTTATTTGAATGTCGTTATTACCCGTATAGACGGGGAGCCTGAAGTACCTATCTATGATGCCTATACCCATCGGTTTTCAACTAAGGATTCAAAGCGCCTTGAAGCCTTGGTCGCCTATCGTCAAAATATAAAGACGGATGGGCCTGCCATGACTCAAACGGCGAAATGAATATCTGAAACTCAGTGTCCTTTGCAAGGATTACCGGCCGGATCGCAATATGATTCGGCTTTTTTTTACCCGACCATCTTTTCTGACCTACATTGACGGAGATATGACCACCTTTATTGATCCGTTTATCTTGGAGCCTCCTGGGGGAAATTAACTTGCAGGCCAAAACTGACATCATTTTATTTGTCATAAGCAAGGTATTCGCAAGTGTTTTTATATTGATATACCTTATGAGCCCGATCCAGGCAGTAGAGCCCATTAAACCAGAAGGAGCGGACCCGGTAATCAATGAGGAAATGCTGCTGATCAGCGCATTTGATGATATCAGGGAAAATCGTCTTGATCATGCGTTGTCTATCATGAAACAACTTACGATAAAAGCCCCTAAATTCACTCTGGCGCATTTGATTTATGCTGATTTACTTCTGGCGAAGACACAAACTTTGCAGGGGTTCGGCCATCTTACCCCTTCGTCTGAAAAAATAGATGGGATGCTTGAGGAAGCTCGAAAACGGTGGACCTATCATATTTCAAAGCCCTCCCCGAATATGATTCCGGATCAGATGTCAACTCTGGATAAATCGACCCGTCATGCGGTTCTAGTTGACCTGACTGCTTCTCGGTTTTATGTCTTTGAAAATCAAGCCGGCGTACCGGTTCTAGTTAAGGATCATTACACTTCGATGGGAAAGAAAGGGGCCCGAAAATACAAACGCGGGGATCAACGTACCCCGGTAGGCGTGTACCATATCACCGAGTATCTTCCGGAACCAGTGCTTGCGGATCGGTATGGTGTCGGTGCCTTTCCTATAAATTATCCGAATGATTGGGATCGCAAAATGGGGAAAACAGGTGGAGGGATCTGGTTGCATGGGACGTCCTTTGCTACCTATAGCCGCCCACCTAAAGCCTCGGATGGGTGTGTTACACTCAGCAATGAAAATTTTAGTGAAATACGACCTCTGTTGGATATTAAGAAGACCCCGGTTGTTATTACCAGCCATCCGGTTACCTGGCTGAGTAAAGAATCATGGCAAGCGCGTCAAGATGAGATGACTGTCCTGATTGAACAATGGCGACAGCATTGGGAAAGTAATAATACAGACTTATATCTAAGCCATTATTCCAAAGATTTTAAAGGATCCGGTAAAGATTATAAGGGCTGGGTAGCCCACAAACGGCGGGTGAACGGGCGAAAGAAATATATTAATGTCAATCTTTTAGATCTCTATCTGACGACCTATCCGGGCGATGAGGCCATGATGTTACGCGTGACGTTCAAACAAGATTACAAAAGCGATAATTTTTCAAGCCAATCTCGAAAGCAGCAGTACTGGCGCCTGGAAGAAGATGGAGTCTGGCGCATCATTTCGGAAGGATAGTCATACGTCGGCTGTCGATGAATGATCGATGCCCTTTAAATCTCTACGCTGGTCTCCTGTACAATCCTCCACGCCGTATCCACCTTTTGCAGAGTAAGTGTTTTTCGGACCAGATCCTGAAAACGGTCGGACCGATACATCTGCCGAAAGGTCACCTGCGCACGATCGTCTCCTTCCATATTGATGTCCAAATCCTGTGTGACCACTTCGATGAAGGAGGCCCGCGCGAGAGTCCCACGGCGAGACTTTTCCCAAGCTGAATGGGTCTTGTATCGTGTCGAAAACTTGAAGGTCGATCCATAGAAACTAAGATAGGCATCCGCATTCTGGTCAGCCCAGGCGGATCTCCAGGATTCGACCAACGTGGCAATCCTGGCCTGATCAACATCTTTTATCGAAGTATTTACAGGTGGTGACGCGGATTCTATAGCAGATTCTAAATTGGTGGTGGTCTGCGCTGGCCTATCGCTCGGTCTCGTGCCGACCTGCTGCTCAGAGCCAACGTCTGTAGCGGACGGTTGATCAGCCCTGTCCATCGGCACTTCGGTTGCGGCCAGGATAGTCTCTTCCGTATGAATAAACTTCGTAGAATGCAAATCGCCTAGTAATTGTAAAGCAGGGGACTGTTTTTCTTCGGCATTAAGCCCAAGTGCTTTATCATAAGCGGCCCCGGCCATCATCGCATATATATGGCTCAAGTTTTGATAGGCAGTGGCATAGCTGGTATGCGTCTCAAGTGCTTTCAATAGGGTTTCACGTGCCTGATCGTACTGCTCTTGCTGTGCATAAAGAACGGCTAAATTGTTGTAGGGCTCAGGCAAAAAGGGATATTTGGTCATAAGGAATTGGAATTCGACAATGGCTTTATTGACCTGTCCCCGTTCGGCTAAAGCGACCCCTTTGAGGAAACGCGCCTGGACCATATCCGGTGACCGTTGTAACAACATATCAATCCGTTCAAGCGCTTCGGTATGCTGACCGACATCGACCAGGGCTTGAATCTGCGTTAATTCATTCTCATGAGGGGCCACAGAAGGTAGAGATCGGATCAGTGCACCTGTATCCTGAGCAAGGCTTTGGCGCAAAATACCCGGGGTTAAATTCAGGCAGATAAACCAGCAGGATAAAACAACCGAACGATACATGAATAGCCCTCAGATTACTGTGCTTTGTACTTAGTTTCAGGTGCTTCGCTCTATATCGATTATCACATTAAGATATGACCTATTTAACCTAAGTCAGTATATGCTGGGATGACCTGATCGTCAATAATATTTCAGGCCATCCTTTTCCATTTAACTGGGCCATATATAATATAGGTACCTATCCAGTCGGGGTAGAGACACAACGTATTATATCTCCACCACCAGGATTAGTCTTGTATTGGTTTATTGATGTATACGTCGACGGTGTTGGCAAACATTAAAAATTGCGGATTATTCACATGGGACTGCCGCAAAGCCGTTGGAGTTTTTCCGTGCACACCTTCCTCATGAACCGCCCTGCAATAGGTCTGCATCAACACGCCATCCAATGGTTCCCTTTCTCCATTATACGCATCGGCAAAATAACCGAACACCATGCCTACAATACCGATGCCAATAATCATGAGTAGAATACTGAACCCCTGACCGACAGGCGTAATCGGATATTTATCGCCATATCCGACGGTGGTCGACGTGACCACCGCCCACCACAGGCTGTCTCCATAGTCCTGGAACACATCCGGCTGTGCGCGGCGTTCCACTTCAAATATGATGGTAGAACTGATCATCAGGTACATAATCGTAATCAATACAATCGGCATAAAACGCGTCCGACTGTGGTACATTGCACTGACGAACTCGTAGAGTTTCTGATTATAGCGGAATAACTTCAGTAATCGCAGTGTTCGGGCACCGCGAACGAGGCCGAGTTGCTCCTGACTTAAACCAGGATAGAAACCAATCCAGAAAGGTAGAATACTAATCACGTCGATGAGGCCTAACGAACTGACCAGATAGCGACCTTTATGTTCAGCTCGCCAGATACGTATCCCATATTCAACCGTAAAAATACTGGCTATAATTCGCTCGATCCATATAAATCCCACCCAGGCATTAACATCCAGGCTGCTTCTGGTCTGCGTATATTGCAATTCAATAAAGTACAAAACCATATTAACAATCAGAATATATGGCCCGATACGATGCACAGCGGAAAGAAGCGATGACACCGGTTGAGACATAACACGCCTCCTGAACTTATGAAGGGATACATAGCTTTAACCACGGAAGGCACGGCGGTTCCGCTGGTGATACTTCCCGGAAGCGGAAACGCCGTGCCCTTCGTTGTCCGGACAGATCCAAAATGAATGATGATCCCCCGCAGCCATCCCGCGGGGATCGATACGCACTCGTACTGCGGAGTTTGCGTATCGCCAGGCTGATCAGGCTAACAGACACACTGCATAAAGAAGCCCACCGTCCGTCTCGGGCGTATCAGGTGGGCTTCTTTACTACCAAATATACATCCAGAGGATTCTGCTTCTTTATCAGACCATTTACGATTTTTTAGCACGAAGGGCAGCCAACCGGTCGGTGACCGGTGCACCCGGGAGCGCCTGTTGTTCTGCGGCCTTCAATGCCCCGGCAATATTGGGATCATCTGTGATGTCCTGCTTGCTGAAGGCACCGATTTTCAGTTCGGCCGCTCGGGATGAATTTTCGGCTTTCTCAGACTCTTTTTCCATTGCGGCCAGAGCGGTGTCCAGGCCGCCCATAGAGCTACTCAGGCCTGCCGTTTCCCGTACGCTTTGCGCCCGTTCTTCGGCCCGTTCCTTCTGAATCCTGGCCTGCTCCATGCGACGCTGTGCCTGGGTGAGCTGGGTCTTTGATTTTTTAAGTTTCTCGGCCGCTTCGTCGTACGCCTGTCGCAACTCGGCCGCGAAAGATTCGGCTTCAGCATCTTCCTGCTTTTCCCGATCAATCTCCGGTTGCAGGCGTTCAAGTTCGTCGACTAATTTTGCCATGCTGCCTTCAAGGGCCACCCGTTCGTTGTCATCGGCCTGCTGAAGCTGGGTCTCGAGACGCTCGGCTGCCGACATATATCGATTATACTGCGTCAACAGGACCTGCGTTTCCTCATGATCTTTTTTAACCGCCTGTTCTGCTTTACCAACCCTCACACCCAATTTGTCCAATTCCTCTTCCATCAGAGAAATTTGTGCCGCCGAGGCCGTTTCTGGATCGAAAGCTACCACGGCCTGCGTGAAGGTCTCCAGTGCGTTTCCTGCCTGTTTTTTTCCCACTCGTGAGAGAAATCTCCAGATCATCATGCTATCCTTTCCGTTAAAATTACTGATTTGTAACTTCGTCGGTGTAAACCACGTGAAACCATCTTTGATGCCTGATATGACGTCAGTCATTCATCATTACATCAAATCACCGTGATTTCATCCGCCATAAGATCTACGCCCAAATACATCTCCACCACCCCATCACCAGCGCTCACAAGCAGGTATTCGTCAACCCGCTCGGGATCATCCGGGTTATGAGGATCGCCGTTGGCAACCCGGAAATAGGACATCGTGTGTTGGGCTTCCTCGGTCAGGTCCTCATCATAGGGATCATTGATAATCTGTTCGTGTAGAAGCACCGGCTCCGCCTGGTAGTCCCCATCCATCCATTCCCGAATGTACGTCTGTTCTTCCCCATCGCCGTGCAATACTTCCGGACATCCGATGATGCCGTCTTCCGGATTCAACCAGAGTTCCCATACCTCTTCTGTCGCCGGGTAGACATCGCGGTCCAGGACATATAGCCGGCATTCCGCAACCCTATCATGCTCTGTTACGATCTGGACAAACGCCTGGGTGCCCTGGAGGTAACATCGAAAGCCCATCGCCCCGTCACCCAGATCGATCTTCCCGATGGCCTCTATCGCAATGGGAAATGATGGAAAGGAAAACTGGATGAGCCCATGAAACGTTAACAGCGCCGTCTCATTCACATCGATCAACCGTTCGAGCTTTACCCCCATCGGTAGGTTTTCATCCACCCGCTTAGGTTTCTTCCGAAATAGACCGGTTGCGGATTTAGCCCGTTTTTTGGCTACGGCCCGTATGATATGAAAACTCATCTAATGACTCCTCGTGCGTATCTGCCATTTCATCCGAGGGGCGAAAGATCTTGCGCCCTTACTCTCCTACAAGTGGTTTCATCTCGTCGATGGATCGCCACAGGGCATCTTCAAACAGCGTCATGGGCTTGCTGCCATATGTGTCAACCCATCGTTTGGAAAGGATCAGTACAGCATCCACGGTCAGCGTTTTTACACTGTTGTCACCGAATCCTAAGAGCCAGCCGACCTGTAGATTGGGATATGTATCGTCGGGAATGTACCCCACCTCGTAGATCGTATTTCCGAACTGATCTACGGAGGTGCTGAAATGCGTTTCGTCGATGGCCACTAAGCTGACTTTGTGGCCATATTTGTCATTCGCCTGATTCAACAATAGAGAATTAAGCCCCGCGACAAACAACATGACTGCATTGGCATTGTCGGCGACTTGATCCATCGCTTCTTCGTAACTGGCATACCGAGTCGTGAATTCGCCGTATTTGACATCCTGGAGCACAAACCCGTCCCATGCACTATGCGTACCTGAACCACGTGGTCCGACATACACGATATGTTGATTCGGGTCAAGTTCTGTAATGGCCTCGATACCACTGGCCTTGTTGACAAGCAGTTGAACATATTCGGTGTAAAGGGTCGATTGCAGACCGACGAGTTGGGCTTCCGTATCAGGATTCTTACGCAGATAGGCATTCAACATATCACTCTGCACCAGCACAGCATCCACCTTGTTGTCGACCAGATTCTGCAGATTATCTTCCGAACCGTTGGTGGGTTCGAGGGTCAGATCGAAGTCAGGCATATGGGACTGCATGATCTGACCAAACCTGTGGTAGTTGCCATTGACCACCCCGGTATTGATGGTCATCAATGTCCGGCTGGGATCAGCCGTGGCAACCACCTCTGCCGCAAGCGCTACGGAGGGATCTACCCCCACCGGTAAATAGTTCGGGTCAAGTGGCTCACCCTTCATGGTCGCCACTTCCTGATCCAACGTGGCGAGTTTGGCCTTCAATTCAGCGTTGTCTTCACCCAGGCGTTGCGCCTCCTTGCGCCATTCCTGATAGCCTGGGTCCTGAGCGTGGTGGTGCGCCATCGCATAATGATTGCGATCACGAGACCGATCCAGAATCGACCACCAGATCATCGCGTCCCACATACCGAAACTGGGGTACGACATGAAGGCATAACCGGGCGGCGACCAGCCCCACCCACCATAATATCGGTCTCTTCCTGCATAGTAATTACCGTACGACGTCCGATTCTGGGCACCTCGATTATACACCGGATTGTTTCGGTAGCTGCTGGTGTTGGCCGCCGTGTTCGAGGTCCGGCTGAAGCCTGCCTGCTTGGACTGATGGGTGGCCAGTGATTTCTTGGAGGCCTCACTCTGGACTCGCTTGCCCATAGTAGAACTTCGGGCGGTCGCCCGGCCGGTGGACCCTCCAGCGGCAGTACTTCTCGCGCGAGTCGAACGCCCTGCTGTCGTACCGGTTGATGTGGACCGCCTGGCCGTGGAGCGGGCGTTCGGTGAAACGGTCGTCTTCTGCGGAGCACGGGCTGTCGGGCGTCTGGTAGCGGTTCGGGACGTGCTTTTCCGGGTAAAAGAACTACGCCGGTTCCAGAGGGATCTCGAACTTCTGGAGCGACTGAAACCACGGCGGGCATAGGCTTCTTCGGGACCGAACAAATCCGCCAGCTGCAGGACAGTTTCTTGAGCGGCGCGAGATGATGGCGTACGATCCGGTACGACCGAATCAACAGGCATCAACCCCCCTAAAACGACCAGCAAGCCGACCGTCAATCCCCATGTATGTCGTCGTATCATTTTTGTATCCTTTGTTTTCAGGCGAACATAACCTATTTTCATTTTATAAATTGCAAATTGCAAATTGGCATCCCTATATATTATAGATTATTTTGCTTTTAGGCAAGTTGCAAAAAAAGACATGCAGCCGTTATTTTTTTATTCTATGCTTCCGTAAATCATGAGATTTGGCATTTACGGTGTGGGCTCACCGATAGGGGTCGGCCGGGAGGTCAAAGCCGGCGCGTATGGCAATGCCGTATGCCTGTTGATATGATCTTCGCTTTGAAAGCCAACGGTTACAATCAGTTCCATCGACGGGTGATTTTTCGGTAAGCTATGGGGTATCTCACGTCTCGATAGCTTATCTCCCAGCGAACTTGCGGGCAGAACGATCGGTAAGGTGACCGACGTATCCGGCTGCCATGCAACAGGCTGCCCTTGGCTATTAACCCAGTGGACATCATGAATTAGCACCGAAAAAGGCAGCATGTTGGCCAGTTCCAAATACGGGACAGAGGTATGCTCGTTGATGCGATACGCCTGGATCATCTGGGGATATTGATTCGCCGATAGTGGGACCGGAGACAGCATTTCCAATTCGGAATGGGATGAATCGATATACGTTGCGGCTTGATCCAGTAAGGGCCTGAGTTCCTCCACTCGCAAATGGAAAGCCTGATAGTCAAAAGGTCGAACAAAACGTGACCGCGGAAGCAATAGGTTGAGTTGCGCCGCTTCAATCGGCTGTAGTTGAGAGACCAGAGAGCCGTCGTCTACGTATGTCATTAATGTATACAAGGCCTGGCGGTAGGCTTCGTAAAGAACCGAATCTTCGAGCATTCTCTTTATGATAGGTTCGTCAAGGGTGAAAAGGTCAGAATGAAAACTTGTATCGATATCGAAGGCTATCGGTTCCAAGCGCATCGTAATGGGATTGTAATAAAATCGTAAATTATGCCACCTAAGGCCGTGCCAGGCATGCCAGAATTGCGCGCAGGCTATAAAACCAGCCGTCCGGTTTATATCGAAAACATGAGAGGGGGGAATACGGCCTTCAACGAAACCGCGCAACAGGCCGACCGCTGTGGTATAGTCTTTATTAAGCACTATAGATGATTTAACTTTAGCAGATTGAAATGCGTCGATATTGGCCCTCTGGTAATCATTGTACAACATGAGGTTGTCCCATGAATTACTCAGCGTAGCTTCTGCGTCCCAGAAGGTTGATTCGTCGAGCCGAATAATAACACTTTCAGGCCTTCCATGATAGGCCAACAACTCTTTGGAAAAGTGTTCCTCAAGGGCCATCAGTCCCAGAGGGTTTCCGTTTTGCGCAACAGAGACAAAAAAATAGCGGGGGGCCATTACATCGAATAACCGGACGGTTTCAAAAAATAGACGTTCAAATTGATAGTTCCTTGTACTGGGATCTTGAAGGGAGAACCGCCGCATACCGAATACATGCTCGTCGTCTTTTGTCCGTAACCGATAAGACCAGTTTGTCTTACCTCGAATATGATCTATTTTATCTCCCTTTAATCGCAGCCTCACTTTAACAGTTTTATCTTCCAAACGTATCGTGCCGGGTACAAAATCTTCTTCTTCCTGAATTAAAAAACCGATGCGTAATGCGGTTTCTCTTTTCTTACGTAACGTTTCCATATGGTTCGATTTAATCTGTATGTTAAGCTCAGGTGCCGAACCCAGCCCAAGCGTCTTCTCCGTATAGGCGAGCCATCTCTGTGTTCTTAATGTAATATAACCTATTGGATCAGCCCGAAGTGCGCGGTAAACAAACATCGGAGAATCGGGATATGGCAAATACCATAAGGCTATAAGGCCAGAGGTCATGATACTACCGGCTATCAGCAAGACCAAATGGCGCCGGCGTAAAAAATGGGTTAAAGCTCTGCGTGAATAAATCATATCGGTTATATCAATTGTTGATTTAAGAGTTATGATTGAAAAATCGATTGGTATGTCAAAACGATATAGCCGAACAATCACATCCGCAAGTAAATCACGAGGAAACGTCTATGATTATTACCGATATACGTGTTCGGGAAGTCGCTATCCCGCGTATCTACGATACCTACTGTGCTGATCCGAAGCAACTTCAGCATACGATAGACCATGGCCGCTCTCGCTACCAGATCATCGAGCTATTGACAAACAAAGGCTGTGTCGGCCTGGGCGAGGTATCGGATATTTCGGGCAGGATGAAGGCCTGGCCTGCAAAGGCGCTTCAAACTTTTCTGCTCGAGGTGTTTCGAGGTGGGGAGGTGCTTTTATGGCGCAATCTTATGGATAGGCTGGGAGAAGCACTGCCTGCTGACTGGCATCCTGAATTACGGCAATTAACGCGGTTCGGCGTAGAGATCGCGTTGCTCGATCTTGTGGGGCAAATCTATAACAGCCCCCTCTATGAACTATTGGGCGGGCGGTATCGGTCCTCTGCTCCAGTATCCTGGGTGGCTTTTCTACGGGGTGATATGGCCAGAGAAGATGAATTAGGCGCCTTGCAGGAGGAAATCAAAGAAAAAGCCGCACGGGGGCTAAAAGCATTTAAACTCAAAGTAGGCGAAGACCACGATCGGGATCTTGAGCGCGTTCGCTTGACCCGGACCATCGCGGGTGCGGGGGCGTATATCAAGGTAGATGCCAGCGGCGCCTGGGAGGAAGAAGAGGCCATAGATAAGGTACAGAATATGGCTGGCGCAGGCGCAGATGCCTGCGAGACCCCGATTGTCGCGGTGAGTCGCCCTATCGCCAATGATGATCCAGAGCGTATCAATTCAAACGCGGATGAGGTGGCCAGGGCGCTGGCACGGGTTCGCCTCCGGTCGTCTATTCCCATCATCGAACATGTGGCAGATCTCGGCGATGTCTTCCTGACGGCCTTGATCCGCCATCAGGCCGTGGATATAATCAATGTCGTCGCCTGCCAGGGTGGCGGCATCATGCGTGCCCAGCGCCTGATTCAGACGGCGGAGACCGCTGGTATTCCTGCACTTTTAGGTAGCACAATTGAATTAGGCCCGGGTACAGCGGCCTTCGTTCATCTGGCTGTGGCGTCACCCAATGTCACCATCCCATCCGATCTGGTCAGTCCTGAACTGCTGGATGATGATATCTGTACCACCCCTTTTCGATTTGCAGAGGGTGCTCTACGGCCATTCGATAAGCCCGGCCTGGGAATTGAACTGGATGAGGAGAAGATGGGGAAATGGCATTTGTAGGGCGCACGGCGCACCGTGCTCGTACGATGGCAGAAAAAAATGATCATAGATCCTAACCTTTTCTGTTGCTCGATTGACCTAGTTAGTGAGACGCGACTATAGGAAGAGACAAGGGATGGATAATCAGGTTTTTACAGCCATAGAACATTTGAGCAAAGCGCAGAGGGATACCGTTACCCTCTACTATATCAGCGGATATTCTCAGCAGGAAGTTGCCGCGATACAGGATTTGCCGTCCGCGCAGGTGATCAGATGACGGCACTTATCCTGCGCGGGGCGGCGGGTCCCATTTAAAATGGTAATGGGCTGATTGGGTGAATGGTGATTAAAAAGGCTTTAGGCAAGAAATCAAAAATTGTACACATCGCACCGGCGACCGGACCCGGATACGAGACGCTGTGCCGCGCCTCGTAAAAGGCTGGCCGTCCCTGCAGGTGATGGCACTTATCCTGCAGAAGGTGCGACCCAAATAAAATGGTGATTGGTGAATGGCGATGGAGTGATTGTTAAGTCTTTTCAATGACCATGTTCTGCGTCTATCCCCTCGGCCACGGTGGGCCAGGGGTGGTGTTGCGGCGAAGTTCGGATGCCGGGTTGACCTGGAGCGCGCCGCTGCCTGTGCCGGATAATTGGGCGACGGCCAA
>Ga0114999_10002502_pt1 | contig 24065 bp, 20 predicted proteins | sample ArcticOcean_MG_C_3_FD_89820 | JGI IMG/M metagenome (GOLD analysis project Ga0114999, IMG submission 89820) | Marine microbial communities from western Arctic Ocean - ArcticOcean_MG_CB8_126 | ecosystem: Environmental > Aquatic > Marine > Oceanic | place: Arctic Ocean: Canada Basin | collected...
ATACAGATCCAGGCCCCGCGCGGAGACCGAGCCTTCCGCGACAAGGTCAATGGGCAAGATCACTCCCTTAACGGCCAATGCCACATCAAGGTCGCCAGCGATATCAAGGTCCGGGGCACCGGCAGCTCTCACGGCCGGCACCACCTGCGACAACGGAAAGCGATCCACGGCAATCGTCAGATCGATGCCTGGCTCCGCCGCGATGGGCGTCGCATCGCCGGCAATCTGCAGGCGACCCCCCGCGATCGCGAGGGCAAGATCGAAGCGCGTCACCTGCTCGGGCTCAACAGTCCGGAACCTCGCGATGGCAATCCGGTCGATCACGATCTCGCACTCCCACGGTGTGCCCGCAACCCTCGCTCGACTCTCGCTCATGACGAACTCATCGAGGCCGAGGTCCCACGACGCAGGGGCCGCTTCCTCCTCGGTCGGGGTGAGATCGATGACAAGCCCACCGATCATCAAAGTGCTCGCCGCACCACCAAATTGCAGCCGCAGGTCAAGCCCCGAAACCTCGACGCTCGACAGAAACACTTCACCGCCGATGAGCGATAGAAGTGCGAGGTCAGCCGTCAGATGATCAAGCGCAACGCCACTTTCGCCATCGCCAAAACGAAGTCCACTCAGTCCTACGACACCCGTGAACAGATTGAGGTCTACATCGGCAAGCTCGGAGTTTATGGCACCCGCGTCTTCAAGCGCATCATTGATCAGATACCGTGCGAGAAAGGGGATAACGCTTAGCACCACCAGTACCACCGCAGTCGTCGCGACTAACCAGCGCGCTTGCCTCGCGCGAGCACGCCTTGATTCTTCCGTCATTGCAGATCGCCTTTAGGCCGGGACCCACATTAACAGCGCGGCCGGCGGCGCATCATCGCATGGTGGTCTGCGGCTTGCCGTCAACAGCCAGCGCAACGGGTCCGAAACCTCATCGACACACCGATGTGCGATCATCCCCGGCAATGTGGCGGACCATCCGCTCGGCCACTCAACGCGGGCGAGTTATGAAAACTGTCGACGATCTCACGCACACAGTCGCGTATGACCTTTCCGGGCGAGTCGCACCGGTCGTCCTGCAACATGGCCTTCTCAGCAATCGCACCACCGGGCACACGGCGGTTTACGTCGACGCGCTGGCCGACCGCTATCCGGTCATCTGCATCGACTCCCTCGGCCGTGGCGACAGTGACAAGCCGACCACGCAGGATCGTTACGCGCGCCCCGATCGCCCTGCGGACGTTGTTGCCGTGATGGATGCGCGCGGCCGGCCTCCGGGCATTTCTGGACGAGGTCCTCTCGTAAGGGCTTACATCAGGGGTGTCCAGTCGTGAAGGTTTACATCAGCGTAGACATGGAAGGTATCTCCGGCCTCGTTCGCTGGCCCGATGTTTCTCCAACCGGCATCGACTTTGCGCGCAATCGTTCGTTGATGACGGCAGACGCCAACGCTGCGGTCGCAGGCGCATTCGACGCGGGCGCAGCCGAGGTCATCGTCGAGGAGAATCACGGCGTTGAAGATTTGTGCGTTCTGCTCATGGATGAGATCGATCCGCGCTGCTCGGTCATTCGCGGCGCCGGGCGCGGCGGTGCAACGACCATGGCCGGTCTTGACGCCAACGTGGACGTCGTCATGTTGATTGGACATCACGGCCGTGCTGGCTCCTACCCGGGCATCATGGCCCATACCATCTCTGGTGGATTCAAACTGGTATTACTGGCAGGCGAACCCATCGGTGAACCCGACTTCTTTGCGATCCACGCAGGCGAAATGGGCGTCCCCGTGGGTATGGTCAGCGGTGATCAGGTAGTCGCCGAGCAGGCAACCGCTCGCTGTCCGTGGGCAGAAGCGGTCATCGTCAAGCAGGCGCTCGGTAATCAATCAGGTCATTGCATTCCGCCTTCCCGCGCCCGCAAGATGATCCGTGACGCTGCAACACGCACCGTGCACCGCACGCGCTCGGGCGAGCTGCAAGCTCTGGATCAACGTGGGCCCTATGAATTCGAGGTTGAACTGCGCACGCCAATTGGCGACGCCATGCGCGCAAATCTTGAATCCCTCGATGACTTTACGATCGTTAATGACAATCGCGTCGCCATCCTTGCGCCGGACATGGGCCTCGGTTTTCGGCGGGTCGCCTATCTTGGATATGCTGACAGTCCAGGCGTGACCAAACACTGACGCGCCCTGAACGGCGCGCCAGATAGTCGACGTCCATGAACGATCGGGGATAGCCCCGTCAGTCATGCCCCAACGGCTATTGATCGGTATCGCGAAAGTGCAAGAAAGTCCGAAATATCGCGACTCCGACGAACGCAAATGGCGACACCGGGTCGCACGCTGGTAATGCGACGACTAACGATCGCGTCACGCGGTCGTATCAGGCTGACGCCAAAACGGCGAGCGCGCCATCTTCCCGGGTTGCATCAAACGGCATCACGATGACGCGATCAGCACCCGCTTGCGTGAACGCCGCCAATCGATCTTTCAGTGCCTGCTCATCGCCCCAGGCGACCAGGGTGTCAATCAGGCGGTCACTGCCGCCACTCCCAAAGTCGTCCGACGTAAAACCCAGCCTGGACCACTCCTGATGATAGTAATCCAGCGTCAGGTAGTACTTGAGCGCTTTTCGCGCCTTGTGTCGTGCCACCTCAGGATCTGATTCGGCGAGGAAAGGGCAAACGACACTCATGGTCGTCTGTTTGCCGACGCGAGCGCGCGACGTAGCCGTATGTTCGGGTGGCATCAGATAGGTGATGATGCCATCCGTTTCTGCTGCGCCGAGTGTCTGCAGTTTCGGCCCGTGGGCAGCGATATAGAGCGGCGCTCGCTGCTCCGGTTCCAGTGAGGAAATTGCAGTCGCGGCCATCGCTTCGAGGTACCTCCGCATCTTCGGCAACGGCATTTGCCACGTGTGCCCACGTGTCCCGTTGAGCCCCGCGTTGGAGACACCCAGACCGAGGATGAATCGCCCGGACGACAACTCTGCAAGCGTCTGACGGGCCTCCGCCATTGCATAGGCGTCGCGTGCATAGATGTTGGCGATACCCGTCGCAATCTTCAATGTGCTGGTTTGACCCAGAAGGTAGCCGGCCGTCGCAATGGGTTCCCGGCCGAACAGTTCCGGCAGCCACAGGCTCTCGTAGCCAAGCCGTTCCAATCGCCGCGCAAACGCCGTGAGCGCTGCCGCGTCCATGGCCTCCGTCGAAACGAGCACACCCAGATTATTTGACATGCTAGACGTTGCTCCTGAACTTCAAACGATGGCCGGACCCGACACCATGAGCACGTCTGCTTGCAGGACGCCGCCATGAGAGCGGACCACCGTGACCCCGTCGCAGCGACTCATCAGTCTTCCTTAGACAGAAAGTACTCACCCACTGTCGTGTAGTGTGCCTCGCGGCCCTGCACCTGTTGCGTGATCACGTGGGCATCCTGAAACCGGCGTTGCACCGCCTGGGATGCGAAGATTGAGGTCGCTCCAGAGAGGTTGTAGACAATGTCCACGACCTGCGCGGATTCGCGAATCGCATGGGTGCCGGCAATTCTCAGGCGAATGCTCTGCTCCTTGTTGATTGCCCCGGCCGCCTTGACCTCCGCCCATACCTCTCGAACCGTCTCGTGCAACAGCGCCCTGGCGGCCCGCCATTTGGCCTCGGCTTTGCCAATCTGATTTCGCACCAAAGGATCCTCAGCAAGCGGACGACGGCTGAAGCGGGGTCGTTTCTCGGACGCAAGCTCAATCGTGGCATCAACGCCCGCGCGGGAAACACCCAGCGCGACGCAGCCAAACCCGCACGCAAAGAGCAGATCCTGCGGAATCAGATACAAGGGCCCCGGCTCAACCGGAGGTACTTCGGTGGGCATGGTGCGCGACTCCGGCACGAAGTGATCTTCGACATGAAAGCCGAAGGAACCGGTGCCTCGCAGGCCCTGCACCTGCCACACATCCACGAAATTGACTTCAGACTTCGGCAGGAAGTGTAGCCGCACCGGCTGACCCGACCCGGCTGACACCGCCGCAATCCAGTTGGCATGCCGGCTGCCACTCGAGAACATCCAGTTGCCGGAGAGCTTGTATCCACCCCTCGTTGGCACCGCCGTCGCGCCACCCTCAGGCGGCCCGTTGGCAACGACGGTTCCCGGATCGCCCCACACTTCTTCTGCGAGTGATCTTGGCGCGCGACCCGCTGTCGTCGCAAACACGGTGCCTTGATTGAAGCACCAACCGGCACTGCCATCTGCCGCCGCGATCGTGCGGACCACATCCAGATAGAGCGGCCAATCCAGTTCCTCGCCGCCAAGGGACCGCGGCGTGAGAAGCCGGAACATCCCGCGCTCTTTGAACGCCTCTACGACGTCATCAGGCAACCGCCGATCACGATCGATGTCATCGACGCGCGCCGCGATCATGGGTGCCAGCGCCTCGGCGCGGGCCAACGGGGTTTCACTCAGGTATTTCGTCAATGCCATCAGACTGCCGCCAATTTATCACTATGCGGATTCGCACTGCCAAGACTGGCGCTTCTTTGTGAGTCATACAAGCGACTGGTACACCAGCCGCTGGAACGTGTCCTGATAGTCGTTGCGGGGCATCGCACCCGCGTTCATGACCTGGGTCAGACACACGCCCATCAGTTCTTCCGCGGGATCAGCGAAGTACGTGGTACCGGCCGCTCCACCCCAGCCGTAGGTTCCAACTGATCGAATGAGGGGCGCGAGCCGGCCGCGACCGTGATACGTCGCGACCCCCAGCCCCCAACTGAAGCCGGGGCCTGTCATCGCGATCTGCATGTCGCCCGTGTGGTTGCCGATCATCAGGTCGACCGTCTTTCGCCCGATGATACGGACGCCATCGAGTTCGCCACCATTTAGCAGCATCTGGCCGAACCGCGCGTAGTTGCCGGCTGTGGTCAATACCCCACCCGATGATCCACCAACACAGAATTCCTGCTTCGGTCCGACCGTCTTCTCGCTGGTCTCGGCCTTGTCAACGGCGACAAGCTTCACTGTGCCATCGACTTCCTGCGGCGAATAGCTAGCCCCGTAGCGGGCGAGCGCTCCCTCAGGCAGATAGAAGTCTGTGCTCTCCATGCCCAACGGTTCAAAGATGTTCTCGCGCATGAAGACGTCTGCGCGTTGGCCTGAGGCTTCCTCAAGTACCGCCGTCAAAATTGGATAGCCCATGTGATACACAAACTTGTCACCAGGGTCAGCAGCGAGCGGGACTTCAGCAAGTGCCGCGACCCGCTCCCGGCTCAGCGGCACCTCGCTGCCCTCGTCACGACGAATCCAGCCCAGTGTTTTCAGTGCGTCCTTGTACTGTTCACGGTAACCCGACGGCATCGTGCCGGGATTGGTCAGCGCGGTCGTGTTCGTAATCAGGTCGCGCACGGTCATCTGCCGCTTCGCACGACGCGTCATCATCGGCGTGTCCGGAATCTGTACACGAAGATGTCGATATTCTGGCAGAAACCGCGATACCGGATCATCCGGCGTCAACAAACCCCGCTCGTACAGGATGCTGAGCGCGACCCCTGCGATGGGTTTGGTGTTTGAGTACATGCGAAAGAGGCTGTCCTTGCCAACCGGCGCACCCGTATCAAAGTCGAGGACGCCGCGCGCCTCGAAATGGACCACCTTGCCACGCCGCGCAACCAGCGTAACCAGGTTGGGAACCCGCCGATCGTCAACGTAGGCCTGCATGGCGGGACCAATCTCGCCGAGCCGTTTTGGGTCAAACCCGAGTTCGGCGGCATCGGCTTCTGGAAGTGATGACATTTGCTTTTACCTTCTCCTATCCGTTTCCTGTCTATTTCTGACCGCGATACTGACCGACCAGCGGACTCCGTCCCGGCGTCGCAGCGACCGAGTCTATCAACCCGGCCCTCCGTGCTAAAGCCGTCCGGTGCAGTATGCGGCGAGCGTACCTCAAATTTGATTCTCGCCACTTGCGGCATCTGATCGTCCAGGCGTATAACGGCATGAATCGCACGAAATGGAGCGACTCATGCCCGAATAGCGGCAGTTTCTTGTCCCCGCCACCACCGGACGGAAGACTGGAATGACGATAACCGCCGTCTTTCTCGCCCTATCGATGGTCATGGCATTCATACCGGCCGATGCCAACGCCGCACGTTCGTCCAAACCGAAGGAGATAGTTGTCGTTGGATCGAAGGTGAAAGAAGTCATTCGAAGCGCCGGTTTCGCCACAGAAGGCAATGTTGTCGCCCGGCTTGCCTGGCATGTCCGTGCACTGCTACACAGGGCGATGGACCGTGCAGAGCGCAATGGTCGGTACACGCTGCATGCCTACGATCTGGACGACCTCGCGATGCGTCCCGGTGGCGTCCGAATGATCAAACCCGCCATCATTTCAGAGGTCGCGCGACGCGCGGGTTACAGACCCGACGCCGAGTTTCTGCATGCGCTCGACACCATCGCCAACCCGCGCGTTGAGGAGGCGATCGCCCGCGCGGGCGCGAATGGCCGAAGCACCGTACGACCCTACGATCTATAACGCGCGGAGGCAAGCCAGGCCACATGATCGACGGCGACGTTTGGTCCCATGGACTCAGACTTCAAGCCGCTGCACAGCCATGACACCAGCCACGAATAGCGACGGCCGCAAATCGTCGACGTAAGCCATCATCACACCCGTCATCGTGTCGAGGTGAACGCGAGGGGCTGACTGCTATGGCAGGCTGGCACCTGTCTGCAGGTCGACGAACCGGCGGTAGTGGCCACCTTCCACCGCCATCAGTTCGCCATGTGTTCCCTGCTCAACCACGCGCCCCTCCTCCAGAAAGACGATCTTGTTTGCCTGAACGATAGTCGACAGTCGATGCGCAATGATGATGACGAGCCGGTCCCGGGCCGCCTCATGCAGCGACTGCACAAGATACTCCTCGGTCTCTGGGTCGAGGGCGGACGTTGGCTCATCGAGTATCAGCACCTTCGCGTCGCGCAGCAGTCCGCGCGCAATGGCGATGCGTTGCTTCTGACCCACAGATAGCTTGCTGGCTGACGCGCTACCCAGCTTCGTGTCGTATCCCTCAGGCAAGGAGGCGATGAAGTCGTGTGCGCCCGCAACCTTCGCAACGCCTTCGACCTCCGCGAGCGCGGCCTCGGGCTTGCCATACCGTATGTTGTCCAAAATTGAGTCCGACAACAGTTGCGTCTCCTGGAAAACATACGTCACCTGGCTGCGGAGACTCGCGAGGGTAACGTCGGCGACGTCCTGTCCGTCGATCCGTACGGTGCCGCTGGTAGCCCCATGAAATCGCGGGATCAGGTATGCCAGGCTGGTTTTGCCGGCTCCGGTGGGTCCGACGAAGGCAACGATCTCGCCGACCTTCGCCTCAAGGTCCACGTCTGCAATCGCCTGCCTGCCGTCCGGGTAGACCAGGCTCGCTTTTTCCATAGTGATGCCATCGGTGATCGGCGGCAGGGCGACAGCGCCGCGATCATCCTCCCCCGGCATGTCCATCAGTGCAAACACGCGGCGGATGCCCGCGACGTTGCCCTGCAACCTGATCCAGAGACCGGCAACGGCAAACGCCGGGCCACGCATCATGCCCCAGAAGACGAACATCGCGCCGAAATCTCCGGGCGTCATCACGCCATCGATGACGTTGAAGGCAACGACCACGAAAACTGCGGTCTGCAAGATCGCGTTCACAAAGTCTCCGAACTGGCCGACGATAATGCCGATAAACCGGTAAGCGCGATGGCGCTTAAACGACTCCTTACTGTCGCCACCGAAACGGTCCTTCTCCTTGCCCCGCCCCCCGAGGCTCTGCACCGCGAGGATGTTGTCCATGCCCTCTTCGACGGTGCTGGTCGTGATCGAACCAGAAGCCCGCGCTGCCTGACCCAGTCGGCGCGTGATGCGCGAGAAGCACGCGCTGATGCCCAGCCACACGGGTACGATGAGCGCCGAAATCCAGATCACCTCGGGTGCGTGCGGGTATGCGCTGGCAAGCGACAACAGTGCACCGATGTAAATCGTTAGACTGCCTGTCGGCGTCAGGATGACTTCATAGAAGATGGTCGTCACCGCCGGGGTGTCGTACATAACCCGATACACCGAGTCACCGATCCGCTGGTCCTCAAGCTGCGTCATCGACAGCCCTGCGAGCCGGCTGAAGAGTTGCGAGCGCAGCACATGGTTGACCGCCTGGGTGAGGCGCAACTGCAGCGTGAACTCAACGTACCCCCAAAGTCCGCCATTGTGGCTGAAGCCCTCGTTCATCGCGTTTTCGGTCGCCGTCGCAATGTCGTGCCCTTCCTCCATCCGCGCCTCAACGCCGTCATCTCTGGCACCGCCAGAGGCATAGAAGCCGAGGATGAGCACCATGCCAAGCGCGATGCCAGACAGCCACATCAGAATCTGCATCGGGTCCTTGCCTTCCAGAGCACGGAGCACAGGCAGCAGGTAGGCGGGATAGCCGGCCGCTTCCGCGATTGGCGAACCGAGAACAACATGGTCGATAACTGCCTTCGCCTGCCAGGGCAGCAGCAGCGCAATCGACAGCAACGCGCCCATCTGCAACAGGGTTTTGGCGGCGAGGCGCCACGGGAACAGGGGCCAGTACGAAACGACAACCCGCCGAATGATGCTGACCGTCTCGAGAAATCCAATGTCTGCGTTGAGGTCGAGAGCGTTAGACCGGGCGTCCAACTCTGGCGCCGTTCCCCTTGCCGGGCCGCCCGCGGGCAAACCCGGCGCTGGCACCTCGATAGCTTCAGTCATTGGCCGCTCCAATGAGGTTAGATTCGGCTTCCACAAATCCACGGTAGCGCCCGTCTGGAATCTTCATCAGCGTCTCGTGGTCACCGCGCTCCACAATCGTGCCCTGATCCAGATACAGGATGTTGTCAGCCCGCTGAATGGTTGAAATCCTGTGGGTAATGAGGAAGATCGCTCGCCCCCCGTACCCGTCCGATTCGCGCTGCGCTACCCAGTCCGCGAGATGCGTCATCACCCGGTGCTCGGTCGCGGCATCAAGTGCCGCCGTCGGCTCATCGAGAATCATCACCGGTGCCTTTCTCACCACCGCGCGCGCAATCGACAAGCGCTGGCGCTGTCCGGTCGACAACTTGCCACCACGATCAGACAACATGGTGTCGAGTCCCTCTGGCAAGCCGTCGACGTAATCGTCCATGCAGGCGATCCTGATCGCTTCACGGACACGATCGTCATCTGCGTCCGCTGCCACATACCGGATGTTGTCACGAACTGACATCGCAAAGAGGATGTTTTCCTGCAAAGCAACGGCAATCTGACTTCGCAGTGAGTCAACCTCGAAGTCCCGGATATCCACGCCGTCGATCGTTATTGCGCCATCGTCCGCATCAAACAACCGCAGGAGCAGGGTCATCAATGTGCTCTTGCCGGACCCGGTCGGACCGATGATCGCCGTAATCGTCCCCGGCTTTGCGGTCAGGCTGACGCTGGTCAGGACGGGCCGGTCCTCCTCGTAGGCGAAGGAGACGTTGTCGTACCGAATCTCGTCCTCAAACCCCACAAACGGCCGTGCGTCGGTGCGATCTTTGACATCAGGCTCGATGTCCAGAATATCGAAAACCCGCCGTAGCCCCATCGCCATGTCCTGCGCCGTCAGCCAGTTACGCAGCAGGCCCCGCAGGTCTGTCGTCGACTCGGCGAACTGCTCCTTGGTCCAGTTGAAAGCCGCGAGATTGAAGACAACGAAGCTCACCCCGACGAGCGCTATCAATTCAACCGCAAACGCAGCGCGACCCTCGTTCGCGAATGCGGCGAGCAGAAACTCCCCGCCGATCATGAAGCTGGAACCGATGGTGAACATGACGATCGTCACGACCCCGGTCAGGATGCGCATGCGATACGACGCGTTGAACGCGATAACAGAGTCTTCTTCAAACGCGCGCTGCGCGCGATCTGCTGTGCCAAAGGCTTTGATGAGCTTGATTGCGCTGAAGGACTCCTGAATTCTGGACGTCACGTCGGACGCCGCAGCGCGGTAGACCAGCGCACGTGTGCGCATGCGTGGCATGGACCAGTACGCCCAGTACATGGCCGGCGGAATGAACGCAACCGCAAGAAAACCGAGCCACGGGCTCAGCAGACTAACCAGGAATACGCACGTCAGATAGCTCATCGTCGCGAGCGTCAATGTGATCAGGCGGCCAATGACGGCGGTGACCTGGGCACTGTCCTGGTAGATTCTGAAAATGGTATCGCCGGTACGATGGTCGCTGTGGTACTTGAGCGACAGTTGGTGCCAGCGCTCCAGCAACGCGAGGCGCAGGTCCTGGTTTATCCGCTGCATGATCCACATGTTGTAGTACGGATTGATGATCCGGAACGGCAGTTGCGCCAGATGAGCGCCGAGCGCGAACAGAACATAGACCCATACGAGGCTTCGCCGTTGCTCCTGGTCAAGCTCCGTAACAGACCCCTGGGCCCACTCGGGTATGCCGATAAGTGATGCGAGTCCGGGTGCGATGGGCTCGTTCTGAAGAATGTTCTGACTCAGGAGGTCTGCAAGAATGACCCCGAGCGCAAGCGCGATGAAGCGCTGCAGAAAATTGATCGCGTAGTAGTACACAAGGTGCGTACCGATGCGAATCCGACACTGCACGCGTCCATCTTCACGCCGAAACTGGAACATCCAGCCGAAAACACAGGCCAAAGTCACTGCGCCTGCGTAGATGCCGTCGGCGGAACCGTCGATCAGGAACGACGCCACAATGTTCGCTGCAAGCCCGCTCGCGACCAACAGCACGATTGCAGAGCGTCGGCCAAGACCTGCAACCATCAGTGTAATGCTGAGGATCATGGCGAGGACCGGAACGTACAGGAGTCCCATGGGCCAATCGAACGTTGCCGGCATTGCACCAAACAACAGCGGCAGCACCGCAACCGCGACAACCAGAAACGGTGCGTAGGCGAAGCTGTAGCCACCTTCGACCGCTTCTGCGACACCGACACCCGTACCAACGCCCGCGCCCGGCACGTACCATCGCCCGAGTAACTGGGGTCGTATATACGGCCATGAACGGAAGAACAGCGCCAGGACCTCCCGGAAACCGCTGTTGTCCGATTCAACCGCACGGTCGCGATCCGGCGGGATGTAGCCGTCGCCGAACATGGGCAGGGCCTTCGCGCGGAGACGATTGGCGTCGAGTTCGTCTGGCGCCATCAGAAGCCCTCTCGCTTTAGAATGTCAGTTAACGCAGCCGTGGCAAGTCACTAATAACATCACTAGCCGCGCAGCGGCAACCTCAATCAACGGGGAGGGAGCAACGCTGCCATCAAAGTCACCCATACCTGCCTGCCGACGCTGAGTTGCCTTCACCGACCCTGCGCGCCTTACTCACGTGGGCTTCACTCTCTCCGGTACTCTCTCACAATGAGCAATCAACCCCGGATGTAGGCTTCCAACTGCTCAATCACATGCTCCTGATCACTGATGATGGATTTGACAAGGTCGCCCACCGAGATCATGCCGACCAGCGCATCGCCGTCCTCAAGAACCAGAAGGTGGCGGACCCGGCGCGCAGTCATGAGGGCCATGCATTGATCGACGGTGATATCCGGCGTTACGTAAATGACATCCCGCGTCATGATCTCAGTCACCGGTGTCGCGCGCGATGATTTGCCGACCAGAATGACCTTTCTGGCGTAATCCCGCTCGGAGATAATGCCTTCGAGCTTCCCGCTGTCGCCAACAACGGCAAGCGCCCCGACATGTTTATCTGCCATCATATCGATTGCGTCCAACACTGACCGGGTCGGTCCGAGAGACCAAACCTCAGAACCCTTGTCAGCGAGTATCACAGCGATTCTGGTCGTCATGACCGTCCCTCCTGCGAGGCGTCAACGGGTTTGTGAGAAACCACCTGGAACCACTTTATTCTGCGCAAACGACCGATAATTGCCAGCGCACAAGTCCGGCCCACCCCGCATGCAGGAGGCCAGATCCACTCTAAATTGGTCAAAGCAAATTCTTGATATCACTAGAAAAAGTTGGAAATGCAAAGAAGGAGTCGCGCAACGCAGATGCCGTTATTCCATGGCGCATAGCGAGCGCGAACGTGTGGATTAACTCCTCGCCGTGATGGCCAACCAGATGTGCCCCCACGATTTCATCTGTTTTCCTGTCGATCAGCACCTTCGCCCAGGCCACCGTTTCTGCATAGCTCTTGCCTGAAAACCATTCACGCATGTCATTGATTTCAACCCTCACCTCGATGCCAGCATCCGCTGCGGCGCGCTCGGTCAGGCCGACCGTCGCAAACGCCGGCACCGTAAAGACCGCGCCGGGGACGACGGCGTAGTCAGGCTTAACGGTCGGACCCTCGACGATATTTCGGCCAACGATGCGACCCTCATACGTGGCGAACGGGGACAACTGCGCCGACCGGACGAGCGCGTCACCGGCGACCCAAACGGATGGGTTCGTCGTCGAGCGGAGGAAATCGTCAAGCTCGATGGCTGCACCGTCGTGCTGTACATTCCCTGCAGCAAGGTCGAGTGTGTCCACATTGGCGACGCGGCCCGCACCGTTGATCACGCGATCAGCGTTCAATGTCTGCGCCTGGCCGTCCACCTCTACCTGGACAGTCAATCGGTCACCCGTCCTGACGACACCCTTGACTACCGCGCCCGTGTGCACCTTGACACCAAGCCGCTCGGTCTCCGACCTGACGACCGCAACCGCGTCCACATCCATGTTTGGCAGCAACTGCGGCATCACCTCGAGGATGGTCACATTTGTGCCCGCGCGCTGATAGACGTGGGCAAACTCCAGCTCGATGACACCGCCACCGATGAAGATCACCTCTTCCGGTTGCACATCGTCGCTCAACACCTCGTCCGATGTGATCATCAGATCGGCGCCTGTAATCGGCAAGGCACGTGGCTTTGAACCCGTCGCAATGACGATATTTTCAGCGTCAAGTGTCTCGCCATTAACGTCGATGCTGTTGGGGCCGGTAAAGCGCGCCTCACCGCGATACACATCGCCACGCTTGCCGGCGACACCGGCCATCGCGTCCGGAATAAAGTCGACCATCGCCCGTTCCCGGGCAATGAGCTTCGACCAGTCAAGCGACGGTGCACCCACGGTGATGCCGTGCTCAGCGGCGAGTTCGATTTCATGCAACGCATGCGCCGCTGCTACCAACACTTTTTTTGGCGTGCAACCGCGGTTGGGACAAGTGCCGCCGAAGTCCGCAGACTCGACAAAGGCAATACGCTTGCCAGCTTCTGCGGCGACTGCTGACACGCCGAATCCGGCATTGCCACCCCCAAGAATGATGATGTCGTAGTGGTTCGTCATGGTCGTCTCTCGTGTTAGCAAGCCTGTCGCTTTGCTGTGTGCATTTCAGGGTTTCGCTCCTTAAGACCAACTCGTACTGGTCAATGTACGAGTTTTCCTGGTCGCCTTCAGATCCATTTCGCACGAGACCTGATTGCTGCATAGTGCGCGAACGTCCCGTGTCGAACCCTCCGTGTCGAACCATTCAGCTTCAGGATCACTATGCAGCAATCTTCCGCCGGTGGCATCGACAACGGCAGCTTCTGGTTCGACTCTCTCGCGGCGGACCGACGCCCCGACCCGGCACCGACAGCGACCGATCTGCCAACCCACACAGACGTTGCAATCATCGGTGCCGGGTACACCGGACTCTGGACCGCTTATTACCTGAACCGGGCAGAGCCGTCACTCGCCATCACAATCATCGATGCGAACTCGGTCGGTTTTGGCGCAAGTGGGCGAAACGGCGGCTGGTGTATGGGCTGGTCAATGGACATCGACAAACGCCTTGCACGCGGTACAGGTGGCCTCGCAGTTGCGCGTGCAATGCAGGATACCGTCGACGAGATCGGCCGTGTCAGCCAGGCCGAAAACATCGACTGCCACTACACCAAGGGCGGCACCTTGGCTGTCGCGACAACAACTCTGCACGCCGATCGGTTCCAGCGCACTATCGAGCGCCGCGGCCAACAAGGCTTCGATGGTGACGACTTTGTCTGGCTGGCGCCGGCAGAGTCTCGTGCCCGACTGAACGCGGCGGCAAACTTCGGGGCAATGTACACGCCCCATTGTGCGCGGCTCCACCCGGGACGACTGGTGCACGGACTCGCCCATGTGCTGCGTGAACGCGGTATCACCATCATCGAGCACACGCCAGTTACCAACATCGACAACGGTCGACTGACGACAACGCAGGGGCAGATCTCTGCGCCTGTCATCTTGCGCGCGACCGAAGGTTACACCGACTCCATCGCCGGCCAATCCCGGCAGATGTTGCCCCTTTATTCGATGATGATTGCCACGGAACCGCTGTCTGACGATCAATGGCAGGACATTGGTCTCGTGAACAGCGAGACCTTCGGCGACGGACGGCGAATCGTCATCTACGGCCAGCGGACGCTCGACAATCGAATCGCAATTGGCGGGCGCGCCGGCTACTACTTCGGCTCCAAACGTCTGCCCGTCATCCCGCACGACCATCCCAACCTGCAATACGTCGAGGATTCACTGTTTGACCTGTTGCCCCAGTTGCAGGGCACCCCCATCACTCACCGTTGGGGCGGACTGATGGGGGTCGCGTCTCACTTTCGACCAAGCGTGCAGTTCGACCGCACCACGGGATTCGGGCGGGCCGGCGGCTACACCGGGGAGGGGGTCGCCGCATCGAACCTCGCCGCTCGCATCCTCGCGGACCTCACGCTTGGCAAAGCGACCGACATCACCCGCCTGCCCTGGGTAGACGATATCGCGCCAAGGTGGCCGATCGAGCCATTTCGCTGGCTCGGTGCCGGCACTATCCAGCACATCGGCCTGCTCGCAGATCGCGCTGAACGTCGCACGTCGCAGCCGTCGCTGTGGGGCAAGGTCTTCGATCGCCTGTACGGTTGAGAGGGGTTGCTGTTGTCCGACCCGTATCCATCCTGACAAGGCTGCTCGGGACATCGCAGATCGTCGACGCAAGCGGCGTCAAATCGTCAAAAGCACGCTCCGTCGCGGTGTCGAGAATCCTGTAAAGGCGCAGCGCGTTCAACCACCGTTCTTCATCATTCACCCAAGCCTCCCTGACCTCATGTCTGCCCTTGCCTGGATTGCCGACCTCTCGCACGCAATGCCTGCCGTCGCGCGTCTTGTGGCGTTACGCCTCGCAGACGTCCATCCGACATGCAGGTTGTTCCGTTCATCTTTCGGGATACCAAAGGCCGGCGCGCGTGCCTGACGGATGCGTCCAGCTTCGTATGTTACTGCAGCGCCGGTTGGCGTGCGGCAACACCCGACGGCCGCATTCTGGTTGCCGAACCTGACAAGCGCCGGTGGCCCTGTTCTCGCCCACTATCGAGTCCGGTATGATTCAGTCTGATAGCCGAATGACCGCAGATAGAGCATGGCCACCCCAATTGCGCCGTCGACCAAACCCTCCCCGATCAAGCTCGACGATGAGCAAGTGCGGCGCTATATCACCGACGGCGTGCTCGTTCTCAACGCCGACCTGAACGATGCGATCCACCAACGCATCTTTGAGAAGATCTCGTGGAACAACAACCGCGAGTTCAACATGGGCAACAACGTGCTGCCGCGCGTACCGGAGTTGCAGCAGGTCATCGACGCGCCGTCAGTTCGCGGCGCCCTGCAGAGCGTGCTCGGCGACGACTATATTCTGCATCCACACCGCTTCATGCACGCGAGCGAACCGCTGGATGAAGCTGATGGACATGCACGCATTGCCGGGCACGAGCATGGTCCCACCATGGGCAAGGGTTCCTCTGGCTCCAGCCACTGGCATCAGGATGCCCACAGCCCCCTGTCCCGTGCGCGCTATCAGGTGCCGCGCTTTGCGATGATTCTGTATTTTCCACAGGACACCCCGGCGAGTCGCGGCCCGACCCGGGTGATTCCCGGTACACATCTGCAAGCCACGCTTGAGGAAGCCGACTATCCGTTTGCCCTTGTGCCGGATGCCGCGAAGGCGGGCACCTGCGTGCTGGTCGATTTCGACATCGCCCACGCCGGCATGCCGAATCACACCGACATGAGCCGTTATATGTTCAAGTTTGTGTTCATGCGGACTCGCAATCCGCTTGCACCGAGTTGGAACGGCGGCGACAGCGCATGGCAGGATCCATCAATCGTTCTCGGTCGCTATCGGCACACGCGGACCTGGTCACGGATCTGGGAGTGGATGCGCGGCACGCCCCAACAGCCAGGGGCCCCGTTATCAATCGATGAGATCTCGCAGAATCTCGGCCAACTGAACGTTGACAACCAAGCGCTCCGGCTTGACGCCATCGAGCGACTCGCCGACGGCGGCGCGGTTGAAGCCGTCGCGGATCAATTGCTGGCCCACGCGGGCAAGAGCCGCGAATTTAGTCTGCGTTACAAAGCAACCGACGACGGCAGTAAGGTCCCGGATGGCGACCCGAAGGAGCGGCGCTGGACCGAGGGCGCGACTGTGCTGCAGGACGAAGCCTACGCCTTGGGAGCAATGGGCGAGTCCGCTGTCGACCGGTTGCTTGAACTGCTGGACGTCGACGATGCGTGGATCAAAATCAACGCCGCCTTCGCGCTTGGGGAGATCGGGGCAGCCGCCGGACGCGCGATTCCACCGCTCGCAGCCCAACTCCTACACAAGCGTCATCAGGTCGCGCGCGCCGCCCTCGACGCCATCGCGGCCATCGGCGTCAACACGCGTGGCGCACTACCGGCAATACAGAGACTGCTGACCGAGGAAAATCCGGGTTGGCAGAAGACCATCATGCGTGGCTGGAGCGGCGAGAATCAGGCGCGTTTCAATGCGATGTGCGCCCTGCTGGGGTCGGACATCCCGACTGGCGAGATCGAAGAGTTGCTGGTTGCCTGCCTCGACGACCCCAACGGCTATGTGCCCGCACTCGCGCTTGAGATGTTGACGGCCCCTGGGCACGACCGCGTGGCACCTCCCCTCGCCCGTGCGCTCGATTTCCTCAAGTCGCACCGCTTCGATGACACCCTGGCTGGCGGTCAACGAGTTTACTGACGCACATCACAGGCCTTGAGACGTCGCCGGCCTGGACGGCGGCCACGGACTGACGACGGCAGGACTCATCACGGCCGCTCAGCCCGCGGGAGCGTCCCCTCTGAGTCTTCAATTTGCGAGGACTCATGCGTTGGAGATGCCAAAGGTTCGGGGGCGTCCTCCGCGTCGACTGCCATTTCCAATATGGATTCAACATCTACACTCGCCGATCCCGGTACCATCGGCCTGGAACTTGTCACCAGGATCTCTTCAATACCGGCCAGGCGCTCCTCGGTCTGATCGGTCGTTAGCATCCGCGGCGGGGTTTCCGGTGCCGCATGGGCCGACATCGACGCAGCCAGCAACATCGCAGCAATCGCAAGCCAGAACGGCGTACGCGTTGTGATCATCATGACCCTCTCCTTTTCGTTTCCACGATCGCTAACTTTCGGTAATCCCAGATACTGCGTTCACTCATCGCATAGACCGGACGATAGCTCGACCGACCGCCGGGTCGGTCGCGTCGCAGGATCGTATTGTCGATCTCCAGCAACCAGGCGGGGCCGCCCGGCCGACGAACCGCGACCACCGCATGATGCTCCCGCACCGTCCTGTCATAGACCACAAGAACCCGAAGATCCTCTTCGGGTACGCCCATCTCGCGCAGCAGGAAGTATTTGGCGGTTGCAAAGTCTTCACAATCGCCGCCGCGTTCGAGGAATTCGACCAGCGTCTGCCACCGGTTGCCCGCACGCGCAGCCTGTGCCGGTCGGCTTGACGTCGCTACCGACGCATGGGGCAAGATGCGTTCCCGGCGATAACCCCGACGGTTAATGTATCGGTTAACCAGCGCAAGGCGTTTATCAAGCGGCAGCGTGGCACCTCGCTCGATGATCACCCGCATACCGCGCAGCGGCCGACTGCAGCGCGCAACGTCGTCAAGGCAGTCCGCGATCAACTGCCGTTGATTCTGATGACGGGCAACGGTGTCGGACCACGCGGGCCAGCGAAACGCTTCCGCCAGATAGCCGGATGTATCAAAGTCGTAGCCGTGCGCCGTCATCGGGCCGACAACCAACAACAATAACCCCACGCGGATGCCGCGCGACGCCACGTACCAATCAGCGACCATCCTTCTGACCATGATGTCTCTCAAAACACAGGATGCGCCTGAACCCTATCACGCACACTAAATCCCGCCCTCCCCCTGAAATCATGCAACGAACGTTCCCCATGCCAGCCACACGGCCCCAGCAACGGATGTGAGGTTGTGAGTTGGCTGCCATCGGGGCGCGGCCAGGCACCCGAATCACGAAAACTCCGTACACTGGCTCGACGGGTCGCCACCTGATTTTTGCATTGAACTCACGCCCGAAGCCCAGCATTATCCGGTGATGAATGATGCAAACACGAGTCAGGCTTTTCAGGAATTGATGGCTATCCGTGGCCTCGGCGAACCCGAATCCACGTACATCGACGGTAATGACCCGGTGCTGTCAACGCGCTTTCCCCTGGGCGAGACCGCGGCAGCGGTCATGGCCGGTGTCGGGGTCGCCGTGACCGATCTCTGGGAACGCAAACACGGCAGCCGGCAGACCGTCAGTGTCGCGGCGGCGCACGCCGCCGCCGCGCTCAAGAGCTATGCCTTCATGCGCCTCGCGGGCGATGACGGCAATCCGTTCGGCAACGCGCGCCGCGCGGGACTAACCAATCCAATGCCGACCCGGGATGGCCGGTTTTTTCTACCGCACTTCGGCATGCCACATCTTGCCGAACGGGTTTGCGGTGTTCTTGGGTGCCCGCTTGAGCCAGATGCGGTCATCAAAGCTATCGCCGCCCGTGACGCACTTGAACTTGAAGACGCGGTCGCCGAGGTCAACGCCTGCGGTGCCATGGTGCGCAGCAACAGTGAATGGCTCGCCCATCCACATGGCCAGATCCTGGCCACCAGGCCCGTGGTAACGATTACCCGAATCGGCAATGGCCCGCCTACGCCCCTTCCGGCCATTGGGAAAGCGTCAGCCGACGGCGATCGCCCGCTTGCGGGCATTCGTGCGCTCGACCTGACCCGCGTGCTGGCCGGCCCGACGTGTGCACGCACGCTGGCAGAACACGGCGCGGATGTTCTGATGGTCGCCGGCAAGCAACTGCCTCAGGTTGACCGCTTTGTGATGGATACGGGCCACGGCAAGCGCTCATCGTTCCTTGACCTCGACACGGCCGACGGGCGCGACGGTCTGATGGGGCTCGTAGCGGACGCCGACATTTTCTCGCAGGGCTATCGTCCGGGCGTTCTGGCAAAACGCGGCTTCGGCCCGGAACAACTGGCCGAGGCGCGGCCCGGCATCATCTACACGTCAATGAGTTGTTACGGCAGCGGCGGCCCGTTCAGCAACCGTGCTGGCTGGGAGCAACTGGCGCAGACCGTGACTGGCGTCGCCTTTGAACACGGTGACCCGACGCCCGCACTCCTGCCTGCTGCCGCGTGCGATTACATGACCGGCTACCTCGCCGCGTTTGGCACGCTCATTGCGCTCAATCGGCGGGCAAGCGAGGGCGGCTCGTGGCATGTTGAGGCGTCCCTGTGTCAATCCGGTATGTTCCTTCACCGTCAACATCGCGTGGACTTCGACGCGCCCAATATGGATGTCGATCCCGAACGGATCAATGAAATTATTATGACATCAGATACCAGGTTCGGTGAAATGACTCATTTGGGACCGATCCTCAGTCTGTCCGAAACGCCACCGCACTGGTCGTCCCCGACGGTCCCGCTCGGCACGCACGAGCCCGTATGGTTGCCCGTTTGAATACATCCGGAACCCGATAAGTGGAAGGCTCGCCCATCACATCCGTCGCCGCTACGGCAAGACGTCTGCTTGCTGACTTCGACTCAGCCTCCGTCACGGAATCCGGCGAGGCCTGGAGCGAGGCCGAGGCTTACGCCATTGCCTCCGAACTCGATCGCATGCGGGCTGCACGCGGCGAGCGTCTGGTTGGCTTCAAGGTCGGTTGCACGTCCCCGACGATTCAGAAACAGGTCGGCATCGACAACCCCGTTTTCGGGCGCCTCTATGACACCGGCGTGTGGCACACCGGCGTGTCGCTCAACGGCGGTCGCTTCTCGGGCCCGGCGATCGAGGGCGAACTCGCTGTGAAGCTCTGCGCCGATCTCGGCATCGACGACACGTCAGACGACACGTTGATGCGGGCCATTGGGTCGACCATTCCGGTCATCGAACTCCATCATGGCGCGTTCATGGCGACAGCGACAACCACCGGCCACGCAGCGCCGCGACTGATCGCCAATAACGCGGTCCATGCAGGCTTCGTCGAGGGGGCGGGCAAATCAGGCTTCTCCCTTGCATCCGGAAAACTCACCATCAGCGTCGTCGAACCCGAGCACGAAGCGGCGGAGCCTCGCTTCATCGACGCAGTGGGGCCCGAGATCACGCGGGTTGTGCTCGACTCGCTCGCGTGGCTGACCAAACGACTGCAACACGATAACTTGCGGCCGCTCGCGGGGCAGACGATTCTTTGCGGTTCCGTGCCGCCGATGCTTCCTGTCACGACGCCGTGCGAGGTTCACGTGGATGCGGGCGACCTCGGAACAGTCGCTTGTTCACTCCTCTGACATTGCCGATGACATATCTGCGGCGACACTGGGACGGAACCCGGCAACGTTATTCACGGCGGCGACACGAAGCGACAATCGATCCGGATCATCTGCAACCCGGTTCCCATTGATCTCGACGCATGCGACGCTGACGATAAGCCTGCCCTGGTATGACCTGCCGTCGACGATCGCGGCGCAGGATGCCGTCTGGGAAAGGCTGCGCGACCGACTCGGGCAAAGTGGTGTCGTTGGACTGCCGGAAGCACTCTGCAGGGACCGACCGGCAGCAGCACAGTGGCAGGACGAGCGCCTTGCACTCAGCCAGTGCTGCGGGCTGGATCTCGCGTCAGCAACCACCGTGAAATTGTTGCCCTTCGCGCGGCCGGTCTTTGGCCATCTGGGCATCCGACCGGGTGACTATGTCAGTCACATTGTCGCTGCTGACACCGCTTCCTCACACACCATAGAGAAGACGCCGCGTGTGGTCGTCAACGGACTGACCTCGCACTCCGGCTGCAGCGCCCTGCTTGCGTGGTTGCTGAATCGCAGCATCCAGCCTGCTTGCCTCATCGTGAGCGGTTCGCACGCGGCCAGCATCCAGTATTTGCAAGACGGCAAGGCCGACGTGGCAGCCATCGATGCGCATTCATGGCTGCTGCTCCGCGGCGCCGACGACACTCTGAGCTTTGCCGCTGCCAGGGTCAGGCACCTTGGCACGAGTGTCCCGGCACCGACGCCACCGTTTGTCACCGCGCTGGCGATGCCAATTGCGACCCACCAATTGCGCTCGCAACTCAAAGGCGCGTTTGCGAGCGTTCCCGCCACGCATGTCACCGATGTGCTGCCCGCCACGCGGGACGACTATCGCGATATGGCCGAGCAGGCACAGAAGCTACGCAATCACTTCGACCTTGATCGTCTCAGCACACCGCGCTGACAACCCGACCCACCTCCACTAACCGGTCGCGCGCTTTGACGCATCCCGCGGCAGTTTGTAGTCCAACTTATAGATGCGCTTGACGTTTTCGCCCAGCACCTTGCTGCGAGCGACCGGCGTCAGGCTCTCAGCGTAACGGGTGAGGTCATCAACCCAGGTGTGGGGATGATCCGGATGCGGATAGTCCGTCGCCCACATGAAGCTGTCGCTGCCGACATGGTCGATGATAAACGGCACCGCGGTCTCATCCGGGTCCCCGGAGATGAAGCATTGCCTGCGGAAGTACTCACTGGCTGACGGCTTCTTGCCAGCCATGTTCATCGACGCGCCGTAAGCGTCCAAGCGATCGAGCAGTGCGCCAATCCAGCCTGACCCAGCCTCCAAAACCCCGAGCTGTAATTCTGGAAACCGATCCAGCGTGCCGAGGGAGAAAAAGGAGATCAGGGCTTGCTGCACGATCGAACGCAACCAGATCATGCCTGCGTAACTCATCCCCTCGCGCGGAATGTCGAAGATACCCGCCGCCGTTCCGTAGGGGTGGAAGGTTGGATGTATTGCAAACGGCACGTCCAGCTCGACACATTTAGCAAACAGCGGGTCATGATCCGAGTGGCCATGGATCACGCGATTGTGATTGAAGGGATTGACCCAACAGCCCTTGCAGCCGTCCGCAACCGCGCGCTCGAGTTCTCGCGCGGAGCCCTCCACATCCAGCATGGTCAGCATGGCTATGGGTACCAGGCGACCGCCGGAATCGCGGCAGAAATCGGCTATCCAGCGGTTGTAAGCACGCGCGTAGGCAAGACTAATCTCCGGGTCCGTCTCCTCCACCTCCCACAAGAGGCCGATCGTTGGGTAGAGCAACGAGCACTCCAGATTCTCCTGGTCCATCAGGTCAAGCCGATCTGTCGCATTGCAGGCACCGAAGGGCATGCTGTCAGAATAGCGGCGGTCCGGGCTGGGTCGCAGGTCTTCTTCACCCATCGCCCCCATAATTCCGAGCGAACCGCCGCGCGTCATTTTGGACGGCTTGCCGTTGATCTCGAGGTACTCAAGCCCCTCATCGTCCACCTTGATGCGCAGTGCCCGATCCTTGTACTTGTCTTCAAGGTAGGTCTCCCACAGGTCCGCAGGTTCGAGCACATGACCGTCTGCATCAATCGTGCCATCGTGGGGAAAGCGTTTGATCTCGTAGGCCATGTCCTGCTCCGTCGATGAGTGGGTCGCCGATTGAGTAAATGCCTCCGATGTCATCTTTGCAAGCGCACACGACGTGGGCGACCCAACGCCCGCATTCTGTGGTGTCGGGAACACGATAGGGCCGGTCGACCGTCGGGCGGACACCCGCGCGTTGATCGAGGTCATTCAATGCGGACAAACGGGTCCGCAGCGCATCTGTGCAGGAACCTTTGCTACTCTGGCGTTCACCACACCCGTTCAGGAATCCGCTTTGAAGCTCCACGTCGTCGACGGCACCTTCGAACTCTATCGTGCCCACTTCTCCAAGCGTCCAGGCCAGACCTCGCCGTCCGGGCAGGACGTCAAGGCCACCGTCGGCGTGATCGCATCTGTATTGGGCCTGCTCGATGATCCGTCCGAGTCGTGCACCCATATCGGCGTCGCGTTCGACAACCCGATCGAATCCTTCCGCAACGACATGTTTGCCGGATACAAGACCGGCGATGGCATGGACCCCATCCTGGTTGACCAGATGGACCTGGTGGAGCGAGCCATCGCGGCCTGCGGGATCGTCGTGTGGCGGATGGACCAGTGGGAAGCAGATGATGCCCTCGGCACCGCAGCGGTCAGGTGGCGCAATGATGTCGAGCAAGTGCGCATCATGACGCCGGACAAGGATCTCGGCCAATGCGTCACCGGCGATCGGGTCGTTCTGGTTGATCAGATACGCAAACGGGTCATCAACGAAGACGGCGTGCGGGAAAGGAATGGCGTCGACCCTGAATCCATTCCTGACTGGCTGGGTCTGGTCGGCGACACAGCCGACGGCATCCCCGGCTTGCCGGGATTCGGGGCCAAAACCGCGGCGATCCTGCTCAATCGTTATCGGGCAATGGATAACATTCCAGACGATGAGAACACCTGGGATGTAAAAGTCAGAGGGGCCCCGCGCCTCGGCAAGACGTTGCGGGACAATCGTGAGTCCGCGCGCCTTTTTCGCGACCTCGCCCGACTCGCGCTTGACGTGCCCCTGGCCGAGTCGCTCGATGACCTCGAGTGGCACGGCGCGCGGCGCGACGACTTTGAGTCGTTGGAAGAAGATCTGGGTCGCATCCGGTATCAACCGAGCCGTTGGGTGTGCTAGGTGCGTCTGGGGGGATACTTGGGGATACAGGGGAATACACGATTCGCTCTGCTTCGCGAGTCGTGAACAAGCGTGTGGCTAGAAGTTCACGTTCGCTGCGCGAGCCGTGAATAGGGCAATGGTAGCCTGTGGCTAAGAGTTCACGTTCGCTGCGCGAGCCGTGAATAGGGCA
>Ga0114999_10002503_pt1 | contig 24060 bp, 20 predicted proteins | sample ArcticOcean_MG_C_3_FD_89820 | JGI IMG/M metagenome (GOLD analysis project Ga0114999, IMG submission 89820) | Marine microbial communities from western Arctic Ocean - ArcticOcean_MG_CB8_126 | ecosystem: Environmental > Aquatic > Marine > Oceanic | place: Arctic Ocean: Canada Basin | collected...
CGTAAGTAAATATAATGGTATAAAGAGTTGTTATACAAGTGTATACTGCTTTGACAACATGAAAGATATAGAAAGTAAAGCTAACTATGATTCAGCTGTCATTAATGGTATATGGTTTGATTTTGACCATGATAAAGATGTAAACAAATGTTTATTGGATATTAGAAAATTCATAAGAAAATATTGTAATCCTAGAGGAATAACTCCAAGGATATATCTAACTGGTGGTAAAGGGTTTCAGATGAATATAGACTTTAAAACACCATTAGAGATTTCTGACTCTCAGAAGAGGCAGGGTTTAAGAGAATATCTGACCTACTTAAAAACAGAATATAAATTAAAGACTCTTGACCAAGCATGTATTAATAATAGTGTTGCTTGTTTAAGAAGGATACCTAACACACAATACATTGGTAAACTTACTGGTAAACCTACTGGAGTATGGTGTATACCATTATCGGTAGATGAAGTAATGGCTATGGATATAGAAGAGATATATGGTCTGGCAATGGAACCCAGAGATAAACCTACTATAGTTCGAAGTAGTAGAGCACAGAGAGATATGATTGATTACCTATGTGATAAAGCAGGTATAACACACACTATATCTAATAGTGGTGATTACCTTCTAGAAAAGCTTAGAGAGTCGTCTATGGGCTTTATTAAGCATATATATAGTAAAGATAGGCTCTATAAAGCACCTAGAGAGTGTATAATTAAGCTAATGATTAATAATGTAGCTAAAGGTGATAGCAACTACGAAGAGAACAAAGCTATCGTAGCTGAACTACTCAATGCGAATTGGAGCCTAACAAATATTTCTACTGTATTTAGATTTATCTATAATGAGCCTGCTGGAAACCATGGTTGGTATAATGACGACCCTGCGATTCCCGGCAGACAGATAGTGAAATTTAATGAAAACTTTGGACTTAGATACAGGTCAGAGACTCTAAAAGAGCGAAACTTGTGTAAAAATCCTAATTGCCCATGTATATGAGCGAAAGCTTTATATAGTGGGGCGGGTGTAGTATAATATGGCGAATGTAGAAAGGTTGACCAAACGGGTCAAAGAAATGGAAACGTGGATTGCAGAGAATGGGAGTGGACCAACATTAGATAATATGAATTATTTAATTACATCCTTGCATAACACCACAGAATATGCTCAAAACATTGAGAGACAGTTCAGAAGCTTACAAGGATTACAACAAGAATTCTTAGCTGGTAAAGAGCTTTTGGATGGATGGAATGAATTCTTAAAGGAAAAAGAGGAACAAGAGAATGCCGTTCAAGAAAAGCAAACAGAGGAAGAATCTGTACAAGAAGAAGAGGAGTAAGTAAACGTGGTAGCTAAGAAAAAATTTAAAGATACAGCTGCCAACCGAAAAAAGAGATGGAGTAAGAAATCCCCTATGGCCCGAACTGGTAAAGCCAATGGTTCATGGAAGGGTGGAAAGTCCGCTCATTATTATAGAAGAAAAGCAAATGCAGGCAAAAATGAGCTTGTACATCATGTTAGTGGTGGAAAGACTGGTAAGGGAAAACCCGGAGTCCATACTGCTGCTACAGCAAAGAAAGGATTAAAAAAGATGACCCCTGCGCAGCATAATAAGATGCACCCTGAAAAGGGAAGGAAAGCAGCAGCGGCTCGAAAACGTAAGACTACGCCAAAGCGTAAGACTACAACAAAAAAAACAACTAGGAGAAAGAAATAATGGAAGAAAAAAAATGTAAATGTGTAAACTGTGAATGTAAAACATGTAACTCAGAAGAAACCCCATGGGAAGGAGTCTGGGAATGCGATGTTGACTGTAACAATGGTTCAGAAATGGGCGATTGCTGTACACACAAAAAAGAATAATGGTTACCTCAAGCAGTGGTAATCATAAATGCACATGTGGCCATCCACCTCCAAGTGCAGCCTGTAAATGTTCAGGTGTAAAAAAAGTATTGGTGGATTATAAATGATAGAGTGTCCCATCTGCAATGGCAGAGCTATCATGACTAATTATAAAGGGGACGCAATATGTGTAAAATGTAGAGACCGAGCGTAAGCTTTATATAGGCAGGTCTCCTATATTAATGAACCGAAAGGAAATGATAAAATGTTTAAAAACGAAGTAGCAGAATTTATATATAAACGAACGTACTCACGTTGGTTAGAAAAAGAAAACAGGCGAGAAGATTGGCCTGAAACAATAGAAAGATTTTTAGGGTTTATAACAGAAGAAAGACCCGATATACCAGAGAAAACTGTAAACAAAATTAGAAAGTATATGATGGAATTCGCAGTAATGCCATCTATGAGATTTTTATGGGCAGCAGGTCCAGCAGCTAAAGCAGATAATACAACCATATATAACTGCTCGTTTGCAAAGATAAACACCGTTGACGCTTTCTCAGAGTGTCTTTATATCCTTATGTGTGGTACAGGGTTCGGATTTTCAGTAGAACAAGAAGAAGTGGGCAAATTACCGGCAGTGCCGGAGATTCGTTCGGGGCAGGCGTTAAAGAAAATTCTTATCGAAGACTCAAAAAAAGGATGGGCTGATTCAGTAAAGACACTCATGCAGAGTTTGTATGATGGACAGAATGTTTATTTCGATTACTCAGGGATACGATTAGAAGGAGCTAGACTTATGACAATGGGTGGTAGGGCGTCTGGTCCACAACCTTTAGTAAAACTGCATGATTTTATTCGTGAAACTATGCATACTTCACAAGGACGTCAACTCACGTCTCTCGAAGCACATGATATATGTAATCAGATTGCTGAGATTGTTGTAGTTGGTGGGGTGCGTCGCAGCTCTCAAATATCCTTGTCGGACCTCCATGACCAAGACATGCGACATGCAAAGGAGTGGCCTTATCCCATCAAACGTGCTATGGCAAATAATAGTGCTATCTATAGGGAAAAGCCCTCCGCTGCTGAATTTTTAAAAGAATGGGCTCACTTAGCTCTATCAGGCACTGGTGAAAGAGGTATATTTAATCTAGAAGCTGCACAGAACAAAGCTCCATCTAGACGTTATGCTCCACTAATACAAGGAACTAATCCTTGTGGAGAGATAATGCTTAGAGATATGGAGTTTTGTAATCTTAGTGAAGTTGTTGTGAGAGCTGAAGATGATTTAGATACTTTGCTTGATAAAGTTGAATGTGCTACATGGTTAGGAGTCATACAGAGCTCGTTTACTAACTTTCCTTATCTACGAGATACGTGGAAAAAGAATTGTGACAAAGAATGCCTTTTAGGCGTTAGTTTAACTGGTCAGATGGATAACCCCTCTGTATTGAGCTCGGAGGCCTTAAGTGCGCTTAAAAGCCGTGTTATACGCATATCTCGCAAAGCTTCTACCATACTTGGTACAAGGATGCCTACCGCTACGACTTGTGTAAAGCCTAGTGGCACTGTTTCTCAACTAGTAGATTCAGCCAGTGGAGTTCATCCTAGATACTCTCAATATTATATACGAAGATACAGGATAGCCGCAAGGGACCCATTGTTTACAATGATGAAAGAAGTAGGTATACCATGTAATCCTGAAAATGGACAAACAGAAGAAGATGCCTCTACTTGGGTGCTAGAATTTCCTGTTAAGTCACCAGAAGGGTGTATTACACGTAAAGATGTAACTGCTTTAGACCAATTGAGTCATTATAAGAATTTACAACATAACTGGTGTGAACATAACGCCAGTATGACTGTGTATGTCAGAGATGATGAATGGTTCGAAGTGGGTAATTGGGTATATAAAAACTGGGATATTATTAATGGTGTATCATTCCTTCCATATGACGGAGGACACTATAAATTGGCCCCATATGAGGAAATTGACGTCCATTCCTACGAAAGGCTTATAAAGGACCTCCCCCGAATAGTATATAGCGAACTTGCAAAATACGAATCTGAGGACAATACTCAAGGGAAACAAGAGCTAGCTTGCTCAGGAGATAAATGTGACATCTGAAAAAGATATAATAACAGGAACTAAGAAATTAGGAAGAAACGCAAACTTAACGAATGATGGTAAATTAAACCAAGGAATACACTCTATAAATGGTGTTGAAATGCCAGCTGGTACAATCGTTGCTAGAACAGCAGCAGATGAACCAGATAATGGTGATTTAGGTTCTAGAAGTAAAACTAATAAATCTAATAAGTCTTATTGAGGTGTTAAATACTCACTTACCTTTATAGGTTGTTTGTTCAATGATAGTTTTAATTTAAAACCATTAGATTGATTATAACTGATTGTTTTAGATACTAGTCTATGTACTCCATCTATATCATCTTTACCTACATTAATAGATATTAATGATTCTAATCCTGTATGAAAACCTTTAGTGGCGTCAACTGTTATATCATTAATTTCATTTTGTAACTTTTTAAGGTGCTGAATGGCATATTTATTAGCATCAGAAGGGTCTTTAAACTCTTTTTTAATATTACTTGCAAAGGGTCCTTGTGGTGAATTACCTATCTTAGTAGAATAAAATCTTTTTGATTTTGTATCCTCAACTGATACTTGAGTTGCAACTGGTCTCCTTTTATACTGGTATTTATTAATACCGTCATTTAAACTTAATGATAGGGAAACCTCTTCTGTTAACAGTTTTTGTTTCTTTATAACTATGTTACTATATAATGGGCCTTCCTCTATATCAATCATATAAGATAGTGGGTTATCAAAATCAGTATCATCTAATGATTCTTCTAGTCTTTCTACACACATTGGTAGTGGTTTTTTCAAACCTCTAACATTAGTTAAATTTACTGTACGTGTTGAATCATTTAAGAAATCTAACCCTATTCTTGTTTCTGAAATATTTATTTTATCTGTTATGTATTTTCTTAGAAATTGACCTATTGTAAAACCGTCATAATTATCATTATCAGTAATATATATGTCTATAGCGTCTTTTCCAGAGATATAACCTCTTACGTCTACTGCTTTAAGACTGACAGTAGTTTCAGATGTATTGACTTCTTTTATTATACCTCTAAATATAGGTACAGTATCAATACTACCATTATTTAAATATAAATCGATAGTTTTACCAAAAAGAGAATTTTCATCGAAATCTGGTGATAAAATTTTTATAGTTATACTATTTAGTTGATTATTACCTGCAAAACTTAAATTAAAAGATGTAAGATTGGGCAGTTCTTTACCGCTTATAAGTAATTGTGGTAAATGTTCCATATTATCATACTAGATAAGATTTAGCCTTACCCTGTTCTCCTCCAATTGATATTAAACCTTCAGTCCATGTCCCATCAGAGGCAAATTCAGCAATATGTGATACTATCATATTAATAGCATATTTTGGAAACATTCCTGCTGTAGCCATATCTTCACTAAGTGATGAAACGACACCAAAAAACCTTGTATAAGTTCCGTTTTTATGTTGTACATCCCAATAAACAGGAGTTCCTTGCTTTTGATATTTAACCAATCTTTCACGTGCAAGAGTTCCTGCACCGCTTGTGCCGTCACCTAACTCGACACCACCAAATTTAATAGTTCCTCCTGATGCTCCTAATTTTCTTATTTCTGATGTACCTAATCTGTCTTTTATTTGATAATAGGTGCCCTTTCTGGTAAAACTAACTGACTGAGTCATGTGTTTTTTACCATTTGCTTGATTAAGACTTATGTGTTTTGGGTCTACTAACTTCACTATCTTACTATGTTGATTGTCACACACAGTAGTGTGAAAATTTTCAATAGTTGCATTTGTTGCAAAATTGTTTGATGATTTAATACCTATTAAAATGGCATAACCACCTCCCTCTTTATGAGCAACGGGAAAATTAGCAGTTGTCCATAAATCTTTAGGTTCTGTTGCTGATGAATCATTACCTGAGCTTGATACATTCCAAGTACCACTTAGTATATCATTATAAGCTCCTGCTGTCCAATCATCAGGTAAGTCCCAAGATACTGGTCCTGATTGGTATAAAGAAGTGGCTTTACCCACAGTCTCCAATTCATAGTCAGCCGCAGTTTCGTCTTGTATTGGTAAGGACTTCCAACCTGTTGGTGTATTATAATAAGCTGTTAATTTACAATGTGGTATAGTTCCACCAAGGAACATAGTCCTCATTGCTATATCATTATCCTGTCTAAAAAATATCTTATTAAACTTCCTATCTTTAACTACTAATAAAAAGTTAGTAGGCGTTCTATTATCTACAGAACCACCTGCAATATCAGTTAATTTTAAATTGGCTGTAGAACTTTTAGCTGAACCATCACCACCAAAAACAACTTTACTATTGTCAAGGTTAGCTGTTGATAAATCTTTCCACACATTAGTACTATTAACAAATAATAAAAGACTTGTGTGTTTTAATGAGTCTGGTCTTATATCTGCCGTCATATAATCCACATAGTCACATTCCACGAATGACCTATCCATTGAATCAGTTGGTTCAACCACGGTAGCTAAAGAGCCACCATCAACACTTGTATCTTCAACTTGTAGCCTTAATAATCTATTATCATCGAAAAATCGACCTACCCCATTAAGAGTAGTATTGTTATATTTTAAAGCATTAAATTGATTATCATCAAGCTGCTGCCCTCTGGTATGGTCATGTGTATATCTCAATGTTTTTTTAGCATTAATATTTGATTCTACTTGTGTACTATAATTATTAGAAAACTGATTTATATCTATTTCCCCAATTCTTAAAGCAGCAGAACCTGATTCTGTCTTTCTTCTTAACTTATCATCATATAAATAATATCGGTGTATACCTACATTTGAATTTCTTGTTCTACTTTCAGAACCATCCGCAGTAACTTTATGTCCAGATTTATTAACTGAAACATAAGGGTTTCCGTTTGATACATAACAAAAACAAGGGTATGAGGTAGTTCCTTCTAGTTCTCTGACAGAGTCAGCTAAACCACCAAAAGAATGATAATTAGGACTATCGGATACGTCGTCACTATCCACTAACCTAATCCATATTCTTTCATCAGGATATAACCCATCTGTTTTAACATTATAATATGATGTATTGAAAGTACTTCGGTCTCCATATGTATTCTCTTTTAGCTTAATTAATTTAACAGATAAAATTTTAGATAAACCTGCACCTACAGCTTCTGTAGGAAAAATAGACTCATTTAATGGTGCTGGGTCTGCTCTTCCATCGTCAGAGCACGCAGTCGTAGCTGATAAAATTTCTTTAACTATCTCTCCATTAACTGTTTCGTATATTATTTCTACTGATTGCTCGAAAACATAAACACCGCCATCAATACCTGTCGCATGTCTTATTCCTAAATCTCTACCATCCATATAAACATAACCTCTTCTGGTTGCTTCTGAAATACCACTTTCAACAACTATTGAGTTGTCAATTCCTGACATTATTTGATTTCTATCTGTTTTTAGTATTGCAATAGGGGGGTGATTGGAAGGCACAAGATGGGGTATTCTAGGATTTGTAGCAGAATCCAGCGCTAATTGTGACTTATTTTGACCCACCAATCCTGTTAAATCTACATCTGCTTCTAACTCTCTGTAAGAACTTCTTGGAGATTCTATTGGTGAATATAATTTAGATTTAAACCCCTCAGGGCTAGTCAATCTTATCATTGGGAAAAATTTACCATGTTTTGTATATGTATGTTCAAATATAGCAACATTTGTAGGTAAATCAAATTTCTTTATAGAATAATTAGCCTTTTCGGGAGTATTATCTTCTCCATCATCCCAATCTATATAAAATTCACTAGATGGTGTTAAACTTTCTAACCTATAAAATAATCTTTCGTGTGTAAAAAAGGGCTCTAACGCTTGTTGTTCATTATTAATTTCTGCTCTTGTTTTAGATACGTTTGTAAAGGTAAAGGTACCTATATGTGTACCTTCATCGGAGGTTGTGGTACCCACTACAAATCCAGCATCAGTTCTAGATACTATGATATGGTTACCATTGTTACTAGTTGAACCAGCTATACTTACTGTATCACCAACTTCGAATGTGTCTGTGACATCACCCACTATTGTTCCAGATATAACTATAGTGTTGTCAATCTCTGTAACTGCAATATTTGTGGCAGTTACTTGGTTTCCTATGATTTTTAATGCTGTTGCGTCTGCGCCGATAATAGCGTCAGCCTCGGCTGTATATACTTTTAATACAAAATTTGTTGGTTGTGCTGCCATGTTTATGCTCCTCTTAAATCAAATACAGGTTTTCTAAAACTTACCATTGATGAAGTAGCGACTTGCGAAGCAGATGCACCTCTTATATTATGAAAATCTTTAATAAATAATCTCGCTGTGTAAGATGCTGGAGCAATAGAGGAACCTGTACCTAAAAAATCCTCTGTTGGTTTTGTCCATAAAAATTTAGAGTCTTTAGGATTAACTGGGTAAATTACATCTGAGTAAGCCACTATTTCTTCTATACTTCCGTTGAAACCGTCTTGTCCTGATTGGTTTTTAGCACCAACAAATAAATAATCGGTGGTACCTGATATTTGTAAATCTCTTGACCAATTAGCAGTAGTATTAGAAGAACCCACATCATTTGCCATTCCTGTAGATGCTTCCAAAACTCCATTAATAAATAATTTTAAATTTTGAGCACTTAACTCGGAATCTAATGTAAAAGCAATGTGCATAGGTGTTTCTCCATCAGTAGGCATAATAGACGCCGAAGTTAAAGTAGAAACTGCATCTGTATCGCTTGATGAAGTATAACCTTGGACTGAAAGTACTATGTTACCACCGGAATTTACTGCAATATAATAGTTATAATCGTAACTACCACTAAAATCGTTTGCCCGTTGATACAATATATACTCGGTACCAGATATAGTATGATTTGCACCTGTTAAGTGACACGATAAAGAAAATTTACCAGCAGGGGCCATTAATGGAACGGTACCGCCAGCTGTGAAAGATAATACATTTTTATTAGCACTTACAAAACTCCTAGTGTGTCCCGCAAGTCCATCATACCTATCATCTGGTGGTGGTGCCACATTTTTAATAGTCTGTCCTGCTGAACTTTGGATAACCATTCCGACTAATTCTTCATCTGTTGTTATAAAGCTACTTCCTGAATCATTAACTCCAACTGTAGCTACTGTGTATGGAGTTCCATATGATGCATGTACGCTATTATTACTACCGTGGTGTAATTCAAATTTATCATCAGCTTTAAAGAATCTAGTTAAATCTGACGGAGATGTTACACCGAAGGTAATTGTCTTAGAAGAATCATTATATACATGAACATAACCACCAGCCCTAGTTTCGTTAACAAGAGTAGTAGCAGCAGAAACACCTATAACAGTAGTACTTATAGAATTGATTGCTAAACCTGTTAGATTGTTACCGGCATTTAACATACCTGTAATGGATATTTTGTTGGGGCTGGAAATAAAATCATTTAATTACTAGTTCCTGTAATTGTTATTGTTTTAGCTGTAGCATCTACAACAACACTTCCAGTTATAACCCCAGATTGGTTGTTAACCTTAATTGATGCAGTAGTTGCACTACCGTAATCATATAATTTAGTTCTACTATTATCAGCTCCGTACATTTTTATGAGTTTGTTATAACTACTCTTTTCATAACCTGTTAAATCCTCATCTAAAGGTAATCTCCAAAGAGCATTGTGATATTGACTAGCTATATTTTTAGTATCAATATGTAATAAACCATACCATAAATCATCTCCACTTGCTTTCCACTCATATTCTGGTAAGTAAGCATCCTTCTCATAAGGAGCTACTGATAATACAGGTGCATCAGGTCTTTCGTCATGGAATACTGTTAATAAGAATGGCCTATGACCGGTAGTGGCATTGTCAAATGTTGAAACATTAACATTTGAATCTGAATCTTGAGTTAACATATTAATCCACATATAAATACTTTCTTTAGGTTTATACTCTTTATGAGCTGTTATACCACTAATATCTATTATATTTGTTTGTGGGTTACCTTCTATGGTTAATTCCGGTATATGTTTTTGTACATATCCTCCTGTGCCTGCATTTTCCTCAGTCCCTTGGTCATTTTGATGAACATATGCTCCATATCCAAAATCAGTGTCTGTTAATAAAACTTGATTGGTTGTAGCATCTCTTGTCATATTCCAAATTCTTTGGTTAGGATATCCATCAGTAACTCTCCACTCATTCCATGTAGCTCCCAGATTGGCTGATGTAAAATCAGTACTTCCGTCTTCATCGGAGCCTTGTGGTTTTAAATCAGTAATCACTACAGAATTGAATGCTTTATCTGGTAATTTAGTTGGTTCACCAAGACCTGAATCATAAGCATAATTAAATATTTCAGCAAACAACCAGTATCTATGAGGTGAAACAAAAACCCTTTGAGCATCGTCATATCTTACATCAATGTTTTGACTATCCCTATTTAAAAGGAAGTCTCTGATTGACATTACCTTCATAATTGATAAAGTTCCATCAGTTATAGTTTGAGCACCACTCTGAACAGTGCCAATCTTTAAATATAAAGCACCTATTTCAGTGATAATATGGTCGGACGATTCAACCTCTTTTACTGAGCCGCTGACAGCCACTTCTATTTTGTCTCCCACGTTAAAATAATCTTCAAGAACAATCTGAGTCCCATCTGATAATTTAATGTTTCCTGCGGCCACCCATGATATTTTTTCATCAGTTCCAACAGAAGCATCAGCCCCTATAGTTCCAAGAGGTGTGCTACGTAGTGTCCTTTGAGCATCACTAAAGAGACATTTTTTTTGCCACGCTACCGTACCTGCTCCCACTACTGAGTTTTCTATATTTATTAGTTTAAGCCCAGTTACGTAGTTTGTAGGAGCATTACGCGCTCCATGAATAAACATTATATATTCTTCATCAACATCAGTTTTACTTCTTAAAAATTTTAGAGTGTCTACTGAAGTTCGATACCCGACTTGACCCGGAGTTGCCAATACTCTTGCTGAACAAAATATATTCTCCCTTTTTACAATAGTTGAATTCATAGAAGCAGCATCAGCGATATCTGTAGTAAGATAGGCTACGTGTCCCTTTTGTGAAAAATATTCATTTGATAGAATAGAAGTTAGTATAGGATTATCTTCTCGTTCTGTTTCTATACTTGTTGAATCGAAAAAGATTCTATTGATGCCACTAACCCCACCATGTGTAAACATACTTTCACCAACCGTACCATCGTCACTAGCTGAACCTGCGTTATTTACACCCCAAAGTTGCATACCTAGTTTAGGTGTAGCTGTAGTCCAAGCCCATTTCATATATCTAGAATCAATACCCTGCATATCTGAAAGACCACTAGCATTAAGTGGTTCAAATCCATTAAAATATAAATATTTGGGAACCGCGTTGGAGGGTGGAACAATTTCTGCTTTAGTTTTAGTTCCAAAAGACCAAAAAGTAGCTGGTGTCTCACCAGTTGATTCTTCTATAGTTTGTAAAGAAACTCCAGCATTGTAATGTCCACTATTATCAATAGCTGTTCTATGTGCTATTCCTAGTTTTCCCGGTGCCATAGATGTTTGACCTGATAGTGTAGAGTTTATATGTTTATAATTAAATCCTCCCTTTGTGATAAAAGCATGGTCAAATATTATCTCAGTAGAAGAAACTGAATTGTCCAATTTATACTGTTCTGAATCTGTTGCTGGAGTTGTAAGGCACGTGAAATTAGGTCTGAAATTCACATTACCAGCCTTGCCTTGGTAGCTCCCAACTCCGTCTAAAGTACCTAATGAAGTGCAACCGTATGCTGCACATGAAAAATGATTCCAAGAAGTGGTTTCATTACAACTACTTGAGGCTTGCGAAGACCAGCAGCTAACAGTGTTTATCAGGAGATTTCCAGATTGTGCATCTACTACATTAAGGTCAAAACCAGAGCCTCTTGGGTTAAAAACAAGATGGAACTGTAGCCATCTTCCAGTTGGGTTATTCACAAGTTTTACAGCCCCATAAGTATCACTAGTAGAATTAGGGTCAAAATTAAAATGTGGAAATTGACCACCTGTATTAGCAGGAGTCAAACTTGAGGTGCTTTCTGCTTCATTATACATAAAACCAGCAACGCCTGCATTTGGACATATTGACTTAATATAATATTCACCGTTATACCTATACATAATAAAACCACAGAATGGTGAATTATTTATTCCTGCTAGGCCAGTTGTCGCTGCTTCAAAGTCAGCTATATCGCCATCGTAATGATGATGCAATATATCTTCTGCTAAATTCCAATTATATTTATATGTTGCCGTTGTATAGTCCTCTACAAGTCTATTTTTAAACCATATTGCCATACCTCTAGACGGAAAAGAAGCTCCATTAGCTGTGGCATCTTTTGCAACCACTTCTGACATCTTTTTTATTTTACAAGTTATTACCATTTTCTGTCTAGTTCTATTACTATTTGAAGTACTATTTGCAGTAGAACTATTTTGTTCTGAATCTTTAGTCATAATTATACCGGGCACTATACCACTTTTATGAAAAGCAGCTGCTTGCATAAAACCACTGTATTCGCTATTTGATACTGGAATGTCTGATGTTGATGGACTAATATGAGGATATCCAAATAAATCCGCTCTGATTGCTTTAGTCCCGCTATATACTGCATTCTCTTCCCAAAACCATCCAGATTTAAATAATGGTTGAACTACACCACTGGATTCTAACCTAGCAACTAATTGTTCATTTGCATGAGTTCCATCAATATTATCTATATTAGCAGTATTTATCGGCATATCCGGACCTTCACGCTGTGCGCCTAATCTTTCTGAAACGGAATAATTATAATCAACTTGTAGGTCAGAATCTGCGTCGGCGAAATCCCCACCTGCTCGCCAAGAAGGGTCGTTAGTTCCGTCCCATGGTAATCCAACTTTACCTTTAACATACCAGTGATATTCAGCATATGCATCTGCAACTCCTGCCAATATACCATTACTATTTATAATATTATGTGCTATAGTTCCTACAGCGTCACCTATATCTCCTTCTAATGAGTCCATCTTTAACTCTAAAAATACAACAGAGGTGCTGGCCGCATCTCCTAAAACTGATGCATATTTCGCTTTGAACGAAGCGAAGTCCTGTTGTGATTGACTTTTGCTCTCCCATTTGTCCCATGCGCTTTGAGTAGTGGCGTAAGGCCCTGTTTCAATCGTTACTGTTTGGTAACCATGGCTAACATAAGTTCCTTGTTTTACTGCACCACCAAAGTTAGTTTCCCATACTTGGGAGACTGTTCCGTCAGATACGAATGATGACATTGAGTATATGTCTTTAACTACTGAAGTACCGAATGTACCTACATTATCAGTTATACCTTTTTTAGATTTCCATATAGCTATTTGTGGCACATCTTTACCTGTAATGCTATTAACATATAATCCTATTTGGTATCCTATCACTTCTCCACTACCATAATTGGGGGTATCTGAAGTAGGTATTTCTAAAAACATACCTTGTTTATAAGGCATATCTGAAATATCTGCTGTTGTTTTTTGTCCGTGGAACATATCTGAGTATGCTGATGATAATTCTGTATCAAAACATCTAAGTGGTTCCGTGGTTAAATCTGACTGTTTCATAAATTTTGTTCCGGGCATTATAGTCCTCCTATATCGCTACTCATCCTTAATGCATTGGCCATTTCTCCAGCCATTTTTTGTGCGAACATTTCACCATCATATACATCACCATGCACATTAATTGTAACACCGGCGGATGAGCCTAACATATTTTGGGTTTTAGGTGTTACTGTTTCTCCTTTTTGAAGCATAGCAAGACCGTGTTCTTGTGTAATTCCACCACTGTCCAGAATGGGTGCCTCTGTCGCCATATAATCTTCAATTGAACCTAACCCTGATAAATCTACAGTTTGGTAGTCTCCCATTTCTGGAGGTTTCATAGTTTCTGCCATAACTGAAGAGAACTTAAGCATAGCAACGCCACCTACAGCCGCCAGAGCTACTGCACCTGCAATTGTCCAAGCGGTAGGGTCGGTAAACAATGCTTTTGCTAACGCGAGCCCCATAAAAGCGCCTGCCGCAGTTACGGCTACTTTTCCCATCAACTGCATCGATTCGGATTCTTTATTCATTAATAATAATCCTCCAAACATTAATCCATTCACTGCTGCAATAGCTGCTCCCATTGCCCACATTGAAGCTATTCTAGATTCCTCAACACCTAAAGCAACCATTTGAGCTTGTGCCTGCATTAATGTGTATATTGTATTCGTGGGTACTAAAGAATTTAGCATTTTAAACATTATAATAGCTTGTAAAGCTCCTTCTCCGAATTGACCAAGTATCCACGTAACCAACCTTAAAGGTATAGTTAATGCATGCATTATACCTACAAATTCTTGACTTGTTGGGTTCATAGTTTCGAAAGCTTGATATAAGTTCCTAAATAACAATATGAATTCTTTTAGTGCACCTATTACTAAATTTCTTATAGTGTGTCCATTCTGGCTTAATATAAGTCCAGTTTCAGTTTGTATAAACATAAAATCACGGAAATCAATTATTAAAGTCTTTAATAGGTAATCCATTTCATTCATGGCTCCTAAATGTTCATATGTTGCATCACTGGCGAATAATGTAGCTTTAAATGAATTTTTCATAATTTGTACTTGGTTTTTAAAAGATATATTCTGTAAATCTGCCATTTCTTTGGATGCACCGCTAGAATTAGCTAAATCATCAACTCTGTCTCTGTATTCTTCAGCATTTTGAACTAAGTGAACAAAAGCGGTAGCACCTCGTACATTAAAATCCTCTAATAGTTGTGTCATCATATCTGCATCTGTATAAGTATCACCAAATGCTTCTTTAAAATTTCCTGCAATTTCTGATAATTGTAAAAAGTTGCCCTCGGCATCTTTAGTTGCAATTCCCATTCTATTAAAAGCTGCTGTGTTGTCATCTGCGTGTTTTGCAAACTGAGCTAACGCTTGCCTTAAACCACGACCTGAAATACCTGCTTCTAAAGCACGGTCTGATAGTACTTCCAAAGCACCGTATAATTGTACAGTCTCTTGATTCATAGCAACGAAGAAAGGCATAGCGAATTTAACACCAGACGCCAAATCTTCCCATTGAAGTAAAGATTTATTAATAGCATAGGCCATCTTATCTGTTTCTTCAGCTGCTTGACTCATTTCCATACCGAAACCTTTAAGAACTTGTATAGTTAACTTAGCTAAAGTTTCGTGGTCACCTTGTACAGCCATAGATAATCTTAATGTGGCTTGCAACATTTCTTGAGATTCAGCTGCTGTTAAACCAGCAGAAGCCATCTGATATAAACCTTCTGTTGCTTTGTTAATCTCTATACCATACATTGTACCAAATCTAAGGATAGTGTCACTCGCTTCATATAGAACTTCATTTGTTTCTTGCCATATAGAATTTGCATTCCTTAACTCCTGTTCAAATTCTTGGAAGTCAGCGGCAAGTTGTTGTATTTTGAAACCCATACCTACTATCAACATTGTACTCGTCATAAGAGCTTGTGTTAATCCCATTGATATTTGTGAGGCCATTTGGTTAAGCTGCATATTAACTTCTTGTGCAGCTTGTTTCATCATTTTAAAACTAATTCTATTTTTTTGTAATCCTTGATTTAATATTCTTGAAGCCATTTGAGCTTTCTTAGCATTACTGGCTAAAATATAACCTTTTGTTTTTTCTAATTGTATAAGCTGCTCATCAATCTTAATCATAGTCTCTTTTTGATGTCTAGCTGCTTTAAGTTGGGTACCTTGATATCTACCCATGTTAATCATACGTCTCATATGATTTATTGCAAATTTCCTTTGTTGTGGTGTATTTGCTCCAAACGCGGCACCACCAAACTTATTACCTACTGTAGCTTGTATACCGTACTTTTTCATCTCGGCAGCATATTGTTTATTAACCATTCTCATAGAAACCATAGCTGTCCTATATTCTGCCGCTGCTTTCTTATAAGAACCACTAGCAGGGTGTTGTCTTTTCATAATACCCTTTTGGGCCGCCATATATGCGTTATTCTGGTCTTTAGTTATAGATGCTATAGTTCTTGCTGAATTCTTTTTAAAACTTTCCTCTGCTGTTTTATTAGATAATTCAAGTTCTTTGATAGTTTTTTTATGTTGTTCTTTTGCTATCTGGTCAGCCTTTTGCATCGTTCTGGCACCTTTAGCCACCATAGCGCTCATAGCTGCATCATATTTAGTCGCAGTTCGTGTAGCACTGCGTGTATCAAAACCTAATCTAAAGTTTGCTGCTACACTTATCGGGTTTCCCCCGCCCATGAATGCCATTTTATTTTCCTACTGCGTCTCTAAATGATAATACCTTCCTTTTCACTCCTGCTTTCTCTTCTAACAACGCCTTCAATGCCATACTTCTAGCATAGTCACTACGTACTTGTGGTTTTTTCTTTGCTAAATCTCCTATATCATCAGGAGTATACCCGTCAAAGGCATGTACTAATGAATGAGATGCTAAAGCACGGGCTAAACCTCGTAACTCTATATTCGGCGTATTCTTTATTTCATTCCAGCTCATATTGAGCTCTTTCATTAGTGGGATGTAAAGATAAACCGCTTCGGGTGAATCCTTCATCCAGACTGAAAATCTGAAACTTTTACACCCATCAATTTATTTTGTACTTTATATTTTAAAGCGGAAGGTAATTTACCCCATTGCTCTAATGATATACCTGAATAATCAGAATCCTTTTCTGCTGCTTTTGCTATCATTTTTAAACAGCGTTCCTTTCCTAAATCCAAATAGTATTCGTTCTTTTCTTCTTCAGATTTATTTTCATCTAAATCATATTTAGGTTCTTCTGATTCTACTAATTCGCACCATTTAAATTCAAAATATTTCCCTTGGTGTTCTATTTCTGCTTCTTGTACCGTTTCAGTTAGAGTTTCTAAATCTTCTAATGTCCAGTATTCTTTTGCTTTTTCTGCCATTTCTTTTTTTTCCTTTTTTATCCTTTATGGATATTAATATGGTTCCATCGTGCCGTCTGGGAATCTTTTCATCATCCCTCTTGCAGTATTAACCACTTTGAATTCTAATTCTGGTTCAGGAGTAGGTTCAGGAACAGGCTCTTCTATAGGAGCCTCTTCCTCTATTAATTCTTCTACTACTTCTTCCTCTGTCACTTCTTTATCTTTTTTAGCCATATTTAATTACCTTATGCGTTTGATATTCTGGTTACAGTCACATCTGCATCAATAAATGGTGTTACATGGGATGAAAATTCCATAGTTTCTTCTGTAGTTCCGTCTGCATTTAAAGTCACTGTGTGTGAAGTTATTTGCATACATGGTACACTTATTGTTTCACCACTAGATAATTTTACAAATATTCTGTATCCAAAAGTAACTTTAGCTCCATCAGTGTGGTCCTGTGGTGCCAGCAAGCCATTTGATATTTTAATCGCATCTGCGGAATTATTTGTCACTCCCCAACGAGCACCGTGGTTTGTAGTTCCGCTAACTAATTCATCACCAGATTTTATTGCTCCGTTGAAAACTAAATCCCATAACAGGTCACTCTTCTTTTTTGTAAGAGTAACTGTGGTTTCTTTTTTAATTTCTGCCTTAAGGACACTTCTCTGTCCCATATAGGTTATATCTTCATCAACCGTTCCTATACTGAGGTCAACACCAGTTAAATCTGATAGTGCATAAGTTGTTCCTGCACCAGATGCTGTTAATTCGTTTGCAAAATTAGCTACTGCTAAATCTGTAGTTATTTGTAAGTCATTACTGCCGTCAAGGCTAATTCCTCTTTCACCGTCTTCAGTACAAATCATAACCTTGACATCTCTACCCAAATAATAAGCCATTAGAATGCTCCTGCATCTGCTACGGTATCAGCACCAACTGCGCTTGATATTATAGGGTCTAAATAAGTCATGAATTCTAGTGTCTCTTCTGTGGTACCATCTGAATTCAAAGTTACAGTGTGTGACTGTAAACAACAGTTTGGTGCCATAAAATACTCACCAGAGTTTAATTTTATATATAAACGGTATCCAAAGTCTGCTACTCCGGGGTCTTCTAGACCTGATTGAAATGAAGCGCCTCCTTCTTTGATTCCGTATCGTCCTGAGTTAGAACCTGTGCCGTTGAATGCAAGGTCCCATCTGCTATCACTCTTTTTCATAGTTAGCGTGATAGTGGTTTCTTTTTTTATTTCTGCCTTAAGGACACTTCTCTGTCCCATATAGGTTATATCTTCATCAATCGTTCCTATACTGAGGTCAACACCAGTTAAATCTGAAATTTCATTAGAGTAGGCGCGAGTTGTGCCGGGTACTGTTCCGAATACCGGTTGTTCTCTTCCTCCTCCTATTACTAAATCAACTGCGTTGGCTGGACCTTCATCTGTATCAAAAGTAGTTAATACTCCTGATACTGAGGCTAATCCATAATCTGTGGCCTCTGTGGTTAGGGCGACTGAAACATCTCTTCCTAGGTAATATGCCATGTTTTTGTCTCCGTTTGTTACGTCTCGCGATGACGCATCATATACCTTTAGTAGCAGCTAGTATATAAAGCTTTCGCTGAAATCGCTTATATCTTGCTTATTTAGCGTTGTAACCTGCTCCCATTGATTTAACATCGAAGATACTTATATAAGGAGCTGCCCATATAGAGGTATAAAGACTTCCAGCATGTCTTATTTTAAATCTATTCCTTTGTAGTACATCTCTAACTCCTCTAGGTACACCCTTTGTTGATTTTTTAAGATTCTTCATCATCCTATCTATTGCTCTATTATAAGCATTACCTGCTTGTACTAGATTCACTTCTGGTCTAAGACTCACGGCTTTGTCTCCACCTGTAAGCAGACTTGAACTAGTTACTCTATTCATAGCATTAATTCTAACTGGTGTACTATTTACATTATGTGTAGCTGTTATAAAACTTCCCATCTTATTTCTAATAGCTGCTTGAGCTGCTAAACCACTTCTTAACGTTTTACCGAATAACACTGACATATCATATCCTCTATGCACGTGAGCATTTAGTTTTTCATAAAACTCAAATTTCCTTTTTCCCTGCATTCTTGTTCTAAAGGGACCAAAAGAAGCAAATGTATAATCTGATATAACTACTGATTCCCAAACACCTTCCTTTGTAAAAAGTAAATCAGGGTTTCCTAACAACTGAGATGTCATTTGTTTAGAACCTTTATAAAAATGTCCTGATGTTCCCCAATCCTCATTTAATACTTTTAAACCATTTGCCATTGTAGCTTTAACATTGCCGTGTGCTTTAAACGCCTTAGCAAAACTTATCCTTTGTTTTTTGGTTGCCCTTTTTGAATCATCTATACCTTGGTCTTTTTTTATCATTTTTATATGTCTGTTCCATTCAGGTATTCTATTTTTGAAATATTGTCTACCAGCCTCAGCTTTTGCTTTGTACTGCTGTTTATCACTCATATCTGACGCCTCTATACTCTTAATCGTAGATAATAATTGTCTTCTACCTGAACCATATTGTCCATGTCCTTCATCTCCTATCCTTGCCGCAGTTATATTCATCACTTTACCATCTATAACTGAATCAATCTTTTTGGTGTGCGTAACTGTTGTTCCGGGTGGTGCTTTAGTATGAGTCTCTCCCATACTAGCTGGTACTTTACCATCTTGTACACCTGCTAACTTTCTATAATTTCCTCCTAACTTGACATTCATAGCCTTAGCCATTTGAGAACTCATAGTTCTGGCTCTAGGTGCAAGCTCATTCCTAATGTCCCTAAAGGTTTGTTTATTCCTTTCTAGAAACATTGAATTAGGTCCGCTAAAATTTTGCACATATCTTTGTCTTGTTTGGAATATCCAATTACCTTGAGTGTAAGCTGTTTTAGGAACTTTATTTTCTTTCCACATGACAGGTCTTTTACCTGCTGCTCCTGCTCTATAATCTTTAGAATAATGTTGTGTTATACTAAATCCTGTAGAGCTGTGTACCTTGTTTGAACTAGGTATAATTGGATAATAACCAGCTGCTATTGCATAAATGTTGATTGGTTTATAAGTTTTCTTAGATGGTGTTGAACCCATACTTAAGTCCTATAATTACTAAATGTTAACATAAAATCAGCAGAAGCACCGTACCATTGTAGTTCTTCTAGAAATCCTATATTTCTCCATGTCTCTAAATGTCTTTCTTGAACGTCTAGTGTTTCTTCTTGGTAGACTGCCCAATCTATATCCATGATAGAGTTAGCTATATTTAACATTAACCAGTTTAATAATCTCCTTTGTTTATATACATCACTACCTACTGTTATTTCAGTATCTCGTTCTAGTATAATATGTAGCGTATAAGCGACACCGTATATTTCACCTGTTCCACTCACCCCACCAAAAGTTTGGTTTTGACCCATTAGCTGCTCTTGAAAACCAGAAGCAGTCTGTTGTACCACGATTGCAGGAAATTTTAAATCTTCTGTTTCTGGAAATTCTCCATAAACATATACATCTCCTGTAACTGCTGCATTTATCTTATCACTTACACCCATCATCAGGGCTCTTTCTATTACATTTAAAAAATCTTTAGCCATATGCTCTTCTCCTACTTGTTCTATCTCCTCTTACTCTAACTGCTGATATCTGCATATATTCATCTCTATAGTCTTTAATAGTCTCTAGGCTCCATTCAGCACTCTTATATATATTAATATCTTTAAGCTCTATTAAGTTAGAGCTTGATGTAGCAATTTGTAAGTAGCTTAAATAATTACTACTATCTCCACTAAGCTTGTCTACATCTAATGTTACAGGGTCTGCTTTAAATGTCAACCCCGTGCCGTTTTGATATACTTCCTTTGTATCACTATCAGTTATATCTCTAATAGGTAAATCTATAAGTAACCAGTCTGTAGGTGTACATGTATCTATTGCTTCCCATCTTAACGCTACACCCGAACCGTCTTCTTGACCATTGAGTGTTATGGATTCTAAGTTGTCTGCTGTTTTTATTTTGAATCTAATCCTATCTACTTCGTAGCCCGGATTATAAGTAGAGCCTTCAGATATAAAAATTGTTTGATTACCTGTAGAGCTTATATCACTAGGTGTGTATACTGCTCTTTCTATATCTATAAATTTATCATAAGCCTCAAACTCATCAAATTGGGATGTTTCACCAAAATTATCAAGTTGTTTAATTGTAGCCAAAGAAGGTGTAAAAAAGTCACATTGTCCTGATATTCTAGCACCTGTCTGTTCTAATATACCAGCACGGCTAATAACGGGCGTTTGAAGCACTTTTAAGCCTCCTATCGTTAACTCTGGTGTGATTGTATGGTATACTGTGTTTTCAGCAATACCGCTCAAATCAGTGTTTGTACTTTTTTCGTATCCAAAATTAACTGCTGGGCCTGATAGTGTCTTATCACCTAAGCCTGTACTACCTTCTGTGCCATCTGTAGTTCCTTTGGTTTTTGTATCTTTGTCAAGAATAGCCTCTCTTTGAAATACTACTTCTCTTACATTGTTAGTACGGTGGCTGAGATGTCTTAATATCTTAGGCATATTTACTGAACCTCTTTTTACCGTAGTAACCATTATATCCTTAGTTTATATTCCTAGGTTTTTGCCTAACGTTCAAAGTACTACTAGAACCATCTACGTTCTTCTTCCAATCTACATCTCCAAGTGTTGGGTCTGCATTGTATGTTGAAGTTGTTATACTTAACGCATTCTTTTGTAATAAAGCATTTCGTGCCATATCTAAATATTTACCGTATGGGTCATCATCACTATATGATAAGAATATTTCTCCTATCTTTAAGTTTTTTACTCCCATACCATTTTGTGCTATACTTGCTAGGTATGAAGTATAATAAGTAACAGCTTGGTCTTGTAAATCATGTGTGTTTACTATATAACTTGCTCCTTCTTGCTCTTCTACCCACTCAATAGCCATTGTCATTAAAATTGATAAATCGCTATTGTCTACCTCAGTGGCCTCAATACCTGTAAGTAACCTGACACGGTCTCCTACTTTATTTAAGGTCATTACTGAATCTCTTGCTATATCTGCCATTTTATATTACTCCCATCATCATCGCTCCGCTACCAGTAGCAGCTGTTAATGCAACAGCGACCCACCAGCGCATTTGCGTTCTGATATCATTTTCCCACATCTCGTGGTGTGCTAAGTGATTTGTAAACATTTTGTCAAAATCCTGCATTCTATTAAAGATGGTTTTGACTCGTTCATCCATGCGTATTAAAAGTTCTTCTTTTTCAAACTCTTTCATCACAAATTCGCCTCCACCCAAGTTTTTGCGTTCGCACAACGTTGGAGTCCTGCTACACATCTCATCATTTCTAATTCGTCTGCTACGACGCCTATATCTCCATTTGCCATTATAGTAGATAGTTCACCAGTCATTGTGGTGATGTATGCGTCAAGCTTTGTTATTATTTCTGTTTTTGTTATAGCCATTTTTATTTACTCCTGTTTATCATGTATAGCTCATTATTGTTCCATCTGTTACATTAACTGTAGATGAACCTGTTGCCATAACAGCTCCAGTCATTGGATTGGCAACCCAAGCAGTAAAGAAGGTGAATCCAACATCTGTTCCTGCGGTAAAGGTGTCTCCACCACCGCCGCCACCAGCTTCTCCTTTCTGTCCTTTGCCACCAGTACTTCCACCACTTCCAGTAGGTCCTGTACTTCCTGTAGAACCAGTTGTTCCTTTTTGTCCTTTAGAACCAGAACTTCCTGTACTTCCAGTAGGTCCTGTACTTCCTGTAGGTCCTGTAGGTCCTGTAGGTCCTGTAGGTCCAGTGCCACTAGGTCCTTGTGGTCCAGTGCTACCTGTGGAACCGGGTGCTCCTTTCTGTCCTTTAGAACCGCCGCCTCCGCCGCCACCGTCATCTCCTGCTGTTCCTTTCTGCCCTTTCTGTCCAACGGCTCCGAAAGAACATGTAACTGTGTCCGCAGCACTAAATGATACACTTGTACCAGTGGATGCTACATGTACACATGGTATAGCGAATTCGTTTGCTACACCAGCAACTCCTTCTAGCCATTGCGATAATCCTGTTCTTAATATAATGAAATTGGAGGGTACTCCATTTTCTACAATCCTAATATCTACTTGTTGGTCACCAGAACCTAAGTCCTCTAACCATTCTGAAATTGAAGCTGACGTTGAGTCAACTGAATATTCGTTACAATAAATGTAAGTAATGCTTGCATTCGTTGTACTATTAAATCTTATGTCACCTTTGGATGTTTCACCAGAGGCTGTTTCTGCCCTATAGATGTATTGTGGTCCAGCAGGTATTCCTGTTGGTCCTTTTGGTCCTGCACCTCCTGTAGGTCCAGTGCTTCCTGCTGGTCCTTGTGGTCCAGCGCTTCCTTGAGGTCCTGTGTCTCCAGCATCTCCTTTAGTTCCTGTAGGTCCAGTTCCTCCTGTAGGTCCTGCTGCTCCTGTAGGTCCAGTTCCTCCTGTAGGTCCTGTAGTACCAGTTACACCTTTTGCACCAGCAGTACCAGTTGTACCTTTTGCACCAGCTGTTCCTGTTGCTCCTTTAGCACCGTCAGCACCGTCATCTCCAGTTTCACCTTTAGTTCCTGTAGTTCCTGTAGGTCCTTGTGGTCCTGCTGCTCCTGTAGGTCCTTGTGCTCCTGTAGTACCAGTTGCGCCTTTTACACCAGCTGTTCCTGTTGCTCCTTTAGCACCGTCAGCACCATCATCTCCAGTTTCACCTTTAGTTCCTGTAGCACCTTGTGCTCCTTGTGGTCCTGCTGCTCCTGTAGGTCCTTGTGCTCCGGTAGTACCAGTTACACCTTTTGCACCAGTAGTACCAGTTGTACCTTTTGCACCAGCTGTTCCTGTTGCTCCTTTAGCACCGTCAGCACCGTCATCTCCAGTTTCACCTTTAGTTCCTGTAGCACCTTGTGCTCCTTGTGGTCCTGCTGCTCCTGTAGGTCCTTGTGCTCCTGTAGTACCAGTTACACCTTTTGCACCAGTAGTAC
>Ga0114999_10002504_pt1 | contig 24055 bp, 21 predicted proteins | sample ArcticOcean_MG_C_3_FD_89820 | JGI IMG/M metagenome (GOLD analysis project Ga0114999, IMG submission 89820) | Marine microbial communities from western Arctic Ocean - ArcticOcean_MG_CB8_126 | ecosystem: Environmental > Aquatic > Marine > Oceanic | place: Arctic Ocean: Canada Basin | collected...
AATTTTGGTATTGGAAATCGAAAAAGTAATTCAAGTAACTACAAACTCAGCATTCAAACTTAAACGCCGTAATCATTATTTTGGAAAATGGCTACGTCACGGTAGTCAGTATCCGGACACGCAGTTACGTTTATTTAGGAAAGATTCAGCGCATTTTCCGAATCAGCATGTACATGAAAAATTGGTGGTTGAGGGCAGCATCGGCAAACTAAAAAACGATATGCTGCACTTTCCATATCTGAACATCAGTCAATTTTTAAGCAAGTTTGATTTCTATACTGGAGTTGAGGCTTGTTATCTACGAGATTCCGGAGTGCAGATAACAGCCGGAAATTCTCTGCGATTTTTCTTGCTCAAACCGATTAGCCGTTTTTTGCGGCGCTATTTCCTCAAAGGTGGATTCCGCGATGGCTTGCCCGGTTTGTTCTGCGCAATTTTTGATGCACTGAATTTTGTTGTACGTTATTTTAAGCTTTGGGAATTGACACAGAATCCGGTGTCAAAGAGCAAATTCTGAATTCTGAGACTTGAAAGGTATCTGTCTTCAGGAGGACGTTCCGTTCCGAAGGAAGTTGAGCATCCATTGCGTGATTACCTGAGGCTGGATGGAGCTATCCAGTGATTTAACACCTGCCGCAAATATTTCTGGTCCCAGGGTTTGTTCGCGTAAATCCATCAAAACTTTTGTATATGCTTTCTCCAATTCCGGATGTGGCTGAAAAGTCAAAATATGATCATCAATCCGGAAAGCGGCATTAGGGCAAAATTCACTTTCCGCGATCAACTCCGCCCCTTCCGGAAGTTGTGTGACTTGATCCTGATGAACAGCCAGCAGTGAAAAGTTCTCCAAATCAGGATTGAGCCAAGATTTCGTTTTAATTTTCCTATATGAATGCACACCTACTCCCCAGCCCTGAGTAGCTTTTTCTGTTTTTCCGCCGAGTGCCCTGGCAATCATCTGGTGACCGAAACAAATGCCCAGCAACGGATGTTTATTACGATGTAGTTCAACCACATACTTTTCCAATTTTCGAATCCACTCTTCATCGTCATAGACACTGAAGCGGCTGCCCGTAATCAAATACGCGTCACACTCCTGAGGTACTTGAGGATATTGCTCAAGCTGCACGTCAAAAACCGAAAACTGTAATTCCGGATCAATGCTTTGAAAAAGCGAGATGAACATCAATGGATAGTCACCATGCTCAGCCTGTAAATTTTCATTGGTTGAATCACATTGCAGAATACCAATTCTCATAAGACAACAGCAAAGTAGCATAAAAGTTACATAATCTTCTTCTCCTCAAAGTATTGAAGAAGGAGTTGGTTGAAAAGCAGCATGTCACGATAATCAATTTCACCAATATTTGCAACCCTGAAAGTATCCTGTTTTGCACCTTTTCCGGGATAAATAGTAATATCGTTCTCATAAAAATAATCGTGCATCTCCATAAAATCATATCCCGGGGAATCCGGCTCAACAATTGCGGTTAACAATTTTGAATGTTGAGATTTAGGCAGGAGGAGTTCTAAACCAGCTTTTTCAAGACCATCCAGCAAAGTTTCATATGACTTAACATAACGCGCGGTACGCCCTGCCTGAGTTTCTACAAAAAACTCATCCAGCGCCTGATTAAGAGCATAAACAATTTGCACAGGCGGAGTAAACTGAAATTGTCCTGTTTTTTCGATATAGCTATGATTACCCCACAGATTCAGGTACAAATTACGGGGTGGGATTTCAGCGGTTTTAGCGATTTTTTCTTGATTGGCAATCACAAAACTTGTACCCGCCATGCCCTGGATACACTTGTTTGATGAAGAGATTAAATAATCAATCGGCAGTTCACGCATGTCGATCGGCAGTCCGGCATAAGATGACATCGCATCCACAATCGAATCTACTTCGTATTTCCGACAAAGTTCCAACAATTCCGGCAGAGGATTGAGCATTCCGGTGGTTGTTTCATGATGCACAAAAACAAAATGCGTTAGGTCTCCGTCTTCTTTAAAAATAGCTTCCACAGCGGCCACATCCGGATAATCCCCCCAGACCATCCGATATGTACGGTACGGAATACCATAAGCCTGGATAATAGTTTCTGCCCGTTTACCGTAGGCCCCATTATCGAGAATTAATATTTTGCCCTCTGGAGGCACAACCGAACTCAAAGCGGCTTCTACTCCAGCGGTTCCGGAACCAGTAAAAATAACAGCGGTGTGTGTGGATTCACCATTTACTACCTGGACGACTTTGTTTAATACTGCTTGCGTCAGCTCACAAAATTCCTGCTCACGTGGACAAATGTCCGGAACCAACAGTGCCTCTTTGACACTGTCTGTCGTTGTGGCTGGTCCGGGATTTAAGAGAATGTTGCGTTTCATGGGTAAAATAGTTTGGAATGTTAAAATATGATACTGGTTCAGTTCTGATAATATCCAATTCTACAAATATTTGTATTATCTGTAAAATGCAAATAAACAATCCTTTCGATTGATTCTATCAATAGAAGTAGCTCTGCATTGACGATGTCGATTGACAGCTTACATAGTTTTCGCTTATTTTAGATGTAAGCGAAGGAAAGTTAAAAACCTTCAAAATTATAATTTTTTTTAAAGAGAGACATGAAGAAAACATTTGAGATGGACATTTCCGCGGAAGTTCAGCAAGCATTAAAAACAGGACAGCCGGTAGTAGCACTGGAATCAACAATAATTTCCCATGGAATGCCTTATCCGCAAAATTTGGAGACAGCACATGCAGTTGAAAATATAATACTGGAGGAAAGTGCTGTACCTGCCACAATCGCCATTTTGAACGGCCGTATCAAGATCGGCCTGAGTCAGCATGAACTGGAACAATTTGCAAAGCACACTACCCCGCTAAAAGTCAGCCGTCGTGATTTACCGTTAGTACTTTCACAAAAACAAAGCGGCGGCACCACAGTTGCGGCAACCATGATTTGCGCTAAATTAGCAGGAATCGCCGTTTTTGTAACAGGCGGAATCGGAGGGGTACACCGTGAAAGCGAAAAAACTATGGATATTTCAGCTGACTTGATGGAACTTGCTCAGACAAATGTTGCTGTCGTCTGCGCCGGAATAAAATCCATCCTCGATATTCCGCGTACCCTTGAGTATTTGGAAACACAAGGTGTGCCCGTAATTGGTTACAAAACGGAAGAATTCCCGGCTTTTTATACACCTGCAAGCGGATCTATGGTGCAGGCACGTTTGGACACGCCGGAAGAAATAGCACGCTGCATGAAAATTAAATGGGAGCTTGGATTGGACGGAGGAATCGTGATTGGTAATCCTGTGCAACAGGAAGATGCCATGGATGACGCTATCATTCAGTTGGCAATATCTGCGGCGCTAAAAGATGCGGCAGAAAAGGAAATTGAAGGCAAAGACGTGACCCCGTTTTTACTGGAGCGCATCAACCAACTGACAGAAGGGGAAAGCCTTAAGAGCAACATTGCTCTAGTTTGCAATAACGCGCGTCTTGGAGCAAAAATAGCTGTCGCTTATCAAGCTCTGCTTTGATCCATCTGGGCAACTTGGGACTTTAATTCGGAAACGGCAAGTTCAACCAGAGAAGAGGCAATCGATTTTTCTAAAGCTTTATGAACAGAGCCTGCCACAATCTCTTTCAATTCTTTTTCTGTGAACCTGTAACTTTCACTACTTTCAAAGTCTTCATCAAATTTGTCGAATCCAATTCCATCTATTTCAGCAAAACCGGATTTTTTTTCGTCAAAAACTGTTTGCCGCTCAAAGTCCATGAAGGCATCTTCAGCTTCATCCCAACTGTCAAATACTTCTTCCTGGACTTCCGAAGATGCCTCAGAGTTTGTTTCCGTTTCGAATTCAGCATCATCGTCCTCAAAATCATCAAGTCCATTAATCACAGTTTCCTCAAGTTCTTCCACTATTCCATCTTCAGAACCATCCTCTGCATCTAGAACATCATCTTCTTCAAGCAGATCGCCTAGTTCTTCCACCATGATATCAGCAAGATATTCTTCTGGCTCTACCTCAGCCTCCGTTATTCCCTCAGCCATATTTGCCGTTGGTTCAATTCCTTCTTTTTCCAGATCATCTTCAGCCCGGTCAAAGTCCATGAAGGCATTTTCAGCTTCATCCCAACTGTCAAATACTTCTTCCTGAACTTCCGAAGACTCCTCTTCTAATTCTGTTTCATCGAATTCAAGAGCATCCATTTGCTCACTCAACTCCTCAAGTTCACCAAGTGCACTTTCTTCGTTATCTTCCTGATCATCTAAACAGTCCTGTACCATAGAATTTATTTCCGCATCATCCGGATCGAAATTGAGCTCTATCTCAAATTCATCTGTTGAAGTTTCAAACACAAATTTCTCTACATCCTCAACTTCTGAATCCTCCTCAAATTCATCTTCTACTGACTCGGACAGCAGCATATTATCAAAGGGAATTTCCGCCTCAAGCTCATTTTCATCTGTGCTTTGTTTCAGTTCGTAGTCATCCAGTTCACTCCAAGTTTCTACTACGTCTTCGCTGATTTCCATGTCCCGAGACGATGTCTCAACAGGCTCTTCAAAAGAAGAAAGATTTTTAGGATATTCCGGCTTAAAATCAGTTTGATCCAAATTGATATCGGTCAAACCTTCTCTGAGTGTCTGCTCCAAGTCAGGAGGCCTTGTCCATATTTCGCCTGGCTCCTCAAAATCATTAAGCTCAAGATCAATCTCTGTTAACCCTTCACGTAATTTTTGTTCCGGATCTTCAGCCTGATCAACAGGACTGATTTCAGCTTCTTCATCTTGATCAACAGGCCTGCTTTCAACAAGTCTGCTTTCAGCAAATTGATCTTCCAAACCTGAATGTTTAAGCTGCTCCAGGCCGTCCGGAACAGACTCTGCCTCAACCGGAAGAGCTGCTAATTCAGTTTTTGCTAAATTAGTTTCAAGCTCATCTTCATCGAGTTTAAGATCAAATTCAAAACCATCGTCCATTTCGAGTTCGTCCTCCTGGATTTCATCTACAACAGCGTTCATTTCAGCGTTAGCACTTTCTTCCAGAACATCAACCCTCATTTCGTTTTCATCCTGAGACGATTCTTGCTCCTGAATTTCACTATCCGGCTGCCACTGAATAGCCTGATGATTATCCAGAATAATTGAATCCATATGGCTGCCTGGAGAAGAGTCTGAACCCAGTCCGGACTCGCTTTGCCTAAAGTCATCCATCTGCAGAGCCTCTTCCTCACCATTTGCATAGGAGGTGTTTTTTCTCTGTTTGATTTCTTTTAACTGATTTTCAATCGTACTCATATCAATTAAAAAATCTTCATCATCTTCGTCCGGTTCTGAACCAAAGTTTTCATCCAAAGTTATAAAAGGGCTTAGCTGTTCCTGAAGCATCGAGGCTTCAAAGGGTTTACGTAGTAATCCGTTTATTTTAAGTTCTGAAAGTAACAGTTCGTCAACCTCATCTTTCGCATTTGCAAGCAAGATGATCGGTGTATTTTTTAATTCCGATTCTGTGCGGATCTCCCTGCATACCTTGTAGTCTTGTTCACTGTCAGAGTTACTGATAAATATTAGATCCGGTTTCTGCTTAGATGCCTGCTGAACAAATAAATCTGGATCTATCTCCTGGCTAATTGTAATATCACTTTCCTTCAAAGATACTTCAATTACCAGTTGAATTTCAGGATTTTCCTCAAGTACAAGAATTAATTGGGTCATTGATTTTATTATTCAGACTCTCAAAGTGCAATTATAAAGTCACCAATTTATTGTATATCTACGATACTAATTCAGTGCTTTTATGCAAGTTAATGCCCTAATTTTTGCACAAATATAAAGATTGTTTGTTTATTTACTTTGTACCTTTTTTGTAGAAACTTTATCTTAGATGAAGAATTTTTTATATTAACTAACAAAGATCCGGAAAAGTGGCTTTCAAAATAATCCCAAAATACATTGCGTCAGAATTTATCCATTATTTTCTGTTGTTTTTCTGTTCTTTTGTATTAATGACACTGGTAGGAAATTTTTTTGGAAATTTAAGTAATGTTTTTTCGAGTTGGTTAAGTTTTTTAAAGTTTCTTCAGGAAACAGCTTTGCTGCTACCTTTGTTGCTGGAACTTATTATCCCTATCACAGTTTTGCTGTCCACTATCGCCGCATTCAGTTCTTTGAACAAGAACGCAGAACTACTGGCCATGCGCAGTTCCGGAATCGGCGGTTGGAGCCTAGCATTTCCGGTGTTGGTAGTTTCAGTATTCATTGCGGGATTTGCTTATTTCAGCCAGAATTACTTGTACAACTGGATGCATCAGACATGGGTCAAACAGGAAAATTCAACCAGTCTGGTACCGCTCTGGAAAGTCGGTGAAGATCAAAGCATTTACTATTTTGGCAACCGCCAGCAAGATGGCCGTTTAAGCTCAATCACCTCATTTCACTGGCAGAAAAAACCATTCCAGCTCGTAGAAAAAACCGCGATTGAGAGAGGTGTACAACAAAAAAATTCCTGGGTTTTTCATAACGTCATCAGGTATCTTTTTCAGGATGAAAGTCTGCAACTGGAGCACGTTGAGCAATGGCGCGTTGAGACAGAAAAACTTCCGACCGTTCCTTTTGAGAATCCCGTTTCTCCGCATCATCAACCAATCTTTGACTTATATGAAGAAACGATTAAACTGCAAAGTGAAGGTCAGGATGTTACTCGACATTGGGTTGAGTTTTTTCAGAAAACCGCTTATCCGTTTCAAATATTTATCATGGTTTTGATTGGTCTTGGATTATCCGCCTCATACAACAGACGCGGTACGGGAGCAGAGTCTCTGGCGATCAGCTTCTTATTAGGGATACTATTCTGGATGTTCAATCAAATCACCATGGCAGTTGGAAGTGCAGGTCTTCTTATGCCTTTCCTGGCTGCATGGAGCGGAAATATGATTTTTCTCGCGCTGGGCCTCTGGTTGTTGTCTTATAACCGTGTGTAAGTTATTTTAAATTTTGAGAACAAATTTATACGAAAAAATAACGCCGTAATACACAGAGCAAGGGACACACATCCTCTGTCAAAGACCGGAGGTTAATAGCCTTATCAACCCACCACTAATTATAATCTGGATACTGCTCTATATTAATCCCTGTAGACTCAATAAGAACAGGATATTTCTTTGCGGTTTCTTCTAGCGAATAAATTTAAAACTATTCCTGAATTTGAATGAAGCAAAATCCTCTAAAAAAATACCTCCCAGCAAGTCCGGTGCAACGACTTGTTAGCAATCTGATCCCTTTGTCTAGCACAAACATTAGCTAAGTATTTTTAAATCCAAATATCATTAGGAGCCGTAAGTTCTCCACCAGCCTCACCTGTATTAACAACGCCTTGACGTTCCACAACCATGATTTTGCATTCATTTTCCGCAAAAGGTTTATGCTCGACTCCTTTGGGAACAACAAACATTTCTCCTGCTGAAAGATAAATTTTCTGACTTCGTAACTCAATCTCCATTGAACCTTCAATAACAATAAAAACTTCATCGGTATTTGGATGGTCGTGCCAAGTAAATTCACCTTGAATTTTGACAAGTTTAAATTGGTAATCATTCATTTCTGCAATGACTCGTGGAGACCAATATTTTGAAAATTTGTTGAATTTCTCTTCCAAATTGATAGGATTGGCTAACATTTAAAAACTCCTTTGATTCGATAGTTTTTTATCTCAATTCACTATTTGTAATGAACAACTGAAAATTTGTTAATCTATGTTAATAGAACCGGAAAAGAACGTTGTTTCGGAAGAAGCTTTGGAAACAACTCTGTAGAAATTCACCTTTTTTAAAGTGCAACAAGACTAAGCAAAAAGTGATTCAGTAAACTGTTTTGCATCAAAAGGTCTCAGATCGTCAACTTGCTCACCTATGCCAATATAACGCACAGGAATATCAAACTCATTTACAATCCCAATAACCACTCCGCCTTTGGATGTGCCATCCAATTTTGTAATAACCAATCCGGTTAAATCAGCAACTTCAAGGAATTCCCTTGTTTGAAAAATAGCATTTTGTCCTGTAGTCGAGTCCAGCACCAGCAATACTTCGTGGGGTGCGTCCGGAATCAATTTACGGATCACACGGATCATTTTCTTTAATTCTTCCATCAAATTCTTTTTGGTGTGAAGACGTCCAGCAGTATCACAAATCACCACGTCATAATCCTCATCCAGACCTTTTTGCACAGTTTCGTACATCACCGCAGACGGATCGCTTCCCGGATCCTTTTGGAGAATATCACAATCAGCACGCCTGCTCCATTCCTCTAATTGATCAATTGCAGCTGCGCGGAAAGTATCACCTGCACCCATCAGTACTTTTTTTCCCTGCTGGCGATATTGAGCTGCTATTTTACCAATAGTTGTAGTCTTACCAACACCGTTCACTCCCACAAAAAGTAAAATCAGCGGTTTCCGCTCTGAAGTACCTAGAACGGGATATGTTTTACTCATTATCTTTTCAATTTCCAATTGTATTTCTTTCTGTAAGACTTCCGGATCGGTCAATTCTTTACGTTCCACCTTCTCCGTAATCGACTCAAGAATACGACGAGTAGTTTCCGGACCAATGTCAGAGCCGATGAGAACCTCTTCCAAATCATCAAGCAGGTCTTCATCAATTTCTTTTTTACCTAAAACCGCTTCAGACAAATTGTTAAGGATGTGTATCCTTGTCTTACCGACACCTTTTCGGAGACGTTCAATGAGTGAATCCTCCTTTTCTGACTGCTCCTCTATTTCAGTTTCTTTTTCAATTTCCCGCTCAAGAACCTGTTGATTCCGGCGTTCTTCCTCCATGGAAGAAATCTGCTCTTGAAAACCTTTTTCCCGTTCTTCCGCCTTTACAATTTGTCCTGCCTCTTTTTCTTGCTGCAATTTTTCTTCTTGCTTGATCTGTAGTTCCAGCTCTTTGGCACGTTCTTTTTCCAGTTGCTCCAGTCGTTTCTCTTTGTCTCGACGGCTGAGTTCATGCGGTGCTTTATTTTTCAACGAACGCTTACGCAGTAAAAACAAACCTGAAAGACAAATCAAAATAATCAAGAAAGCGAATCCTGCCATTATCAAAGGCATCTTCTCTGCTGAAATCAGCACGCCGTCGTTGAATATTCTGCTTAAAAATTGATTTGCTGCTGCACTTAAATTTGCGTAAATTTGTTTAAATTCTTCAATAAACATGGAAATTATTTTGCTTGTTGTTTTTGTTTTAGACTAGAATTTGATGATACCGTTTTTACATCAACTAAAGTAAGTTCCTTTAACACCAGTCTTCAATATGACCAATTGGTCGATAGAATCATTAAATCCTGTCCAACGTGAAATCGTCGAACACAAATCCGGACCTGCGCTTGTCATTGCCGGTGCAGGCAGTGGAAAAACACGTGTAATAACTCACCGTGTAGCAGAACTGATTCATTCCGGCATTCCGGCTTCTTCAATCCTTTTGTTGACTTTCACTAACAAAGCAGCCAATGAAATGGCGCAGAGAGTGGGTAGAGCTCTCAAAAATTCTACTGAACAACAAAAGCTTATACACGGGACTTACCACAGTGTGGGCAGTCGTTTCCTGAGGCGAAACGCCAAATTGCTGAATTATCAAAATAATTTCAGCATTTTGGATTCCTCTGATTCAAGAGACTTGATAAAAGCCTCGCTTGCAGAAACAATCGGTAAACCTGGAAAATATTTTCCAAAATCCGCTGTTCTACAAAATATTTTTTCCCTAGCCTTCAATCGTTTCTGCACTCAACAAATGATCTTAGACTTTGCCTACCACAAACGCAATTTTCACCTTGAGCAATTAGTATCTGCCGATTATCCACACTTTTCTGAGCACATTGATATTATTCTCAATGTGCTCTCTACCTACCGCCGCAAGAAAAAAAGTGGCCAAGTGATGGATTTTGATGATCTGTTGGAAAACTGGCTGGAACTGCTTCTGAGGCACGGTGAAGGACTTCCGCTTTGCGAGCAAATTAAATATATCCTCGTAGATGAATATCAGGATACCAATCAGGTTCAAGCCAACATTTTATATCGGCTGTCTTTGCCACATAAAAACTTAATGGTTGTTGGTGACGATGCTCAATCAATCTACAGTTGGCGCGGTGCAGATTTTGGAAATATGCTAGAATTTCCGGAACGCTACAAAGCTGTGACATACTACATGGAAGAAAATTACCGCAGTACTCCAGAAATCCTAGAAGCTGCAAACCAGAGCATTAATTATAACACACGTCAGTTTAAAAAGAACCTGTTTAGTTCTTTAGCTGACGGTGAAAAACCTATCGTACACCATGTGTGGGCTGCTCAAGATGAAGCAGAATTGGTGCTGGAGAATATCCTCAATTTCCGGGATCAGGATATTCCATTAAACGAAATGAGTGTGCTTTACCGCAATCATGTGCAGTCGGCGGCACTTCAAGTTGTCCTGACTCATGCGGGTATTCCTTTCGTGGTTCATTCAGGAGTTAAGTTTTTTGAACAAGCCCACATTAAAGATGTTACTGCATTTCTCAAGGTCCTTTTTAATCCTCTTGATGAAATCTCCTGGATGCGCTTGCTACTTCTTCTCCCTGGAGTTGGCAATACTACCGCAAACAGGATCTTCCGTGTTTTTCAAAATCAACAGGCTGTAAGGTTGACCAAAGAGAATGCAGAGCTGCAAAAACTCATTCCTCAAAAGGCACAGGAAAGTTGGAACCTTCTGCTCGAGATTTTTCAGCAGATGCTCGCTGAAAGTGTGACACCCTCACAGATGATCAACATCTTATATCATAATTTTTACCGTGATGTAATGTTCAGCAGTTTTGAGAACGCAGCTCAGCGTGATACAGATATTCGTTATCTTGAGGAATTTTCAACTAATTATGAAAAATTGGACGCGTTTTTAAATGAATTGTCATTGGTTGGTTCAAGCATTATCACTGAGCATGAAGCAGAGCAGCAGGATAATCAGGAGACTCTGACCTTGACAACCATTCACCAGGCCAAGGGTTTGGAGTGGAGTCTAGTTTTTGTAATTGGGCTAACGGAAGGGATGTTCCCACATCAACGTAGCCTGGAGACAGAGGAACAAATAGAAGAGGAACGCCGCTTGTTTTATGTTGCCATGACTCGTGCAAAAAATCATTTACTCATCACTGCACCCGTCGTTTCCTCAGGCTATTCAGGAGGAATGAGCCAACGTTCCCGTTTCATAAACGAACTCCCAGAAGAGGCCGTGGACACTGAAATTCATACGCGTGACGAGTATTCTTACGGAAGTCAAAGTCGATCAACTCAATTTTATTTTTAGCAAGTTTACTCCAGCTTTAACTTCTCGAGTTTTGGCTGAATAATATATGTGCAGTAACCTGCATTTGAGTTGTTGCTGTAATAATCATGATGATAATCTTCTGCAGGAAAAAATTCCGGAAGTTCACTGATTTCCGTGACAATAGGATTATCAAAGATTGCAGATGCGCCGGTAGCTTTTTTTGACTCATAAGCCGCAGTTTTTTGCATTTCATTTTCATAGAAAATTACTGATCTATATTGCGTCCCTTCGTCACCGCCCTGCCGGTTAAGAGTAGTCGGATCGTGGCAGCGCCAAAACCAATCAAGCAGTGCCTCATAACTTGTTTTATCCGGATCAAAACTAATTCGTATCACTTCAGCATGTCCTGTTTCACCTGTGCAAACCTGCTCGTAAGTAGGATCTTGATTATTGCCGCCTGCAAAACCAGGTTCTATAGCTTTGACTCCATCAATTCTGGAATAGACTGCTTCCAGACACCAGAAACAACCTCCGCCAAGTGTTGCGGATACTAATTTTTCCATGAGTTCTCCTTCAGAAGTGCGTGAGACTTGAGGTTCCTGCCAAAATAATGTCTGAAGTATACAAAGATCGCTTGGTCAAGTTCCTTTAAATTATTGTGTGTCGGCCGGATTGCTGATTTATCATGCAGCGTGGTGTGCCGCTCACGGAAAAAGGCCAGACTTCCCGGATGCAGATAAACAGAAGAGGAATTGCTGATACAGCATTTTGGACAACGGATGCCCCCAAGTCCGGCGTCCAACTGGTATGGAACCGTAAATTTCGGCGACAGATTTCTTCCGGATTGCTTCTGCCAAAGCTCATCTTCGCATTGGACGCAAGTTTCCAAATTAGGTTGGATTCCTAGTAGATTCAGCAGTTGCAGTTCAAAATTGAATTTTATTTCAATTCCTGTTTTAGCATTTGAAAGTTGAGAGAATGTTTGATTCAACAAATCAAAATATTCATGAGATTCATTCGCTGGAATTTCACACTGCAGCAGCAATTCCGAAAAATAGTTTGCATGTAGAAATTTCGAATAATTTTTACGTAGAGACGGAAAACTTTCCAGCAATTCACACTTGCGGATACGTACCAGATCCGTACTGGGCTTTTCAGAATACTCAAAATGGTTAATGACAAATAACTCTGCTTTGGCTGCATTGCCTGAGCGTATACTTTTTCCGCCGTGAAGAACTCCGGCTTTCTTGCCTGCATCACGAGTTAAAAAAGTCAGGATGTTATCCTTTTCCTTAAAATCCATTGTTTTGAGTACAATTCCAGCTGTCTCAATTATTTTCATCCAGAAATCATTCCCATTAATTTTGCTTCACGAAGCAGAGGTTTTGCTTCCTGCAGAGCATCTTCAGAACGGTCTTGACGGACAGCAATTAAAAAACGAAGGGCATGATACAGATCGCTCCATTCTTCTGTCATCTGCTGGCCTTTCTCTTTTGCTCCAAGTTTAGTTAATTGAAACTTAGTTGTGCTTATGGGCAAATTGACTTCACTCAAAACTTTCGATGCTTCATCGATCCGTTCATTTAGATAGAGCAGTTTAGCAAAAAGCAGTGAAGCTGGAATTGAGCGTTGGCGCGAATTATGAAGTCCGCCGATCATTTCCAGAATTTGTTCATCAGCTCCGCTTTCTTGATAAACATTCTCCAAAGACCCCAGCAGTTCCGGAGAAGCCGTGCTCCCAAAAGCATCTTTCAAAACTCGACCTGCATCCAAAAACATCCCTGACTTTTGAAGTTGCGCTGCCTCTCCGACGGCTTCATGAGGTTTATCGTTTTTTCTGTCTCTTTTTTGAGGCAGATAGCGGAAAGACCAATTTTTCAAACATTTTGGATCCTGCCGAAGGGCTTTTTGTAAATGCTCTTCGTGCTCCAGCGCAAGGTCTTTTGTCATGAGACTGCCGCTGTATTTTTTCAACAAATCCCGTTCCTGTTCTATGCAGGCTACCCAGTCCTGTCTGGCAATATGAAATTGCCGTAGACCTTCCAAGGCATCCGGATGTCCCGGTGTTATCCGCAGGATTTCATGACTCAAGCGCTCTACAAGATCCCATTCGCTGATCTCACAGGAGAGTTTTAAATATGGTAATAAAACCTGTAAATTACCCTGAAATTTAGCACGAAGATCTGCGTATTTAACCAGCAGTTCTTCCGCGCTGTTTTCGTATCGCAACTGTTCAAGATACTGCATGCGTATGGACAATGGTGTTTTATCATTATCCAGCTTACTAAAGTTTTTACGGACTTGTTTTGGGTCACGCATCAAAGACGCCTTTTCAAATTTTTGTGTCAGCTGCAGTTTTTTGTTGTCCTTGTATTGAGAATATTTGCCCAGGAAACTCTGCACAAAACGCTGAGGATGCGAGATAAACTGCCAAAGTTCCGTCACCGCCCAACCTGCAACAAATGAGCTTGCTATGACCATCCATACCGATAACTGGATGGAAAAATTTCCAAACAAATTCAGAGACACATTGTGACTGTTTTGCGTAGCAAAATACCCCATACTGCCTAAAAGCAATAAGGTGAGTGCTATTAATAATAAACGTTTCATAGTGTGGTTTAAGTAATTTTAAACTATAAATCTGCTTCAAGCATGATGATACGGTTCTCCACGAATAATAGTGAAAGCACGATAAAGCTGTTCCAGTAAAATCAATCGTACCATTTGATGTGTAAATGTCATGTCGGAAAGACGCAAATAAGTAACATTATCTGGCAGCAGAGACTTCTCAAAACCATATGCGCCTCCAATGACAAAGTTAACTCTCGGCCAACCAAGCGGCATTTGTTTTTCGAACCACTCGGCTAAGCCAGTTGAAGTCTGCCGTTTACCGTTTTCATCCAAAAATACGTTCAACTCTGCCGGATCCAGACGCTTCAATAATTTTTCAGTTTCCTCTCTACGCCACTGCTCAACTGTACCTGAAGCATATTTGGCAGGTCGTATTTCTTCTGTCTCAACCTTGATGTAATGCGACAGCTTTTTTAAGTAAACACCGATCCCGTCTTGTACGAAAGGAAGCTGCGTTTTTCCAATCCAGATCAAACGGATACATCTCATAATTGCAGTCAACTTCCCTTTAGCAGGTTATCAAATTTTAATTTCCATTAGCCGAATAATATTGCAGACACCTGCAAAAGACAACGCAAAAACATTTTCACAATTGGATTGTGATTGTCGGTAAATCAGCTATCTTTTTATACAGATCACTACAGGATAACAACTTTTAGGCAAACACATATTTTAATTTTTTCCTCAATTATTAATGTCAAATATCACCACCAAAAAACCCGTAAAAGCTGGTACCAGCCATGTTCTTAAGGAACAACTGCTCTACAGCGGACGCTGGTCCGAGATGGTTGAATTCAGCTATGAAGATGACGAAAAACAAGTCCGGAAATGGGAAGGTCTGCACCGTAAACACCGAGCCGCAGCGGTAATTATAATCGCAAAATTAAAACCTTCCGGACGATATATTTTAATACGTCAGTTTCGACCGCCTACGGATTCCTACATCTTAGAATTTCCAGCCGGTCTGGTTGATCCCGGCGAAAATTCTGAAACAACTGCGACACGTGAACTTTTGGAAGAAACAGGTTATGTTGGTAGAGTCGAAAATATCAGCCCAAACTTGTTATCATCACCAGGCATTCTTTCTGAAACAGTTTCATTTGCTTATCTTTCCGTTGACGAAATGTTGCCGGAGAATCAACAGCCTGTTGCTAAAAATGAACCCGAAGAATTCATTACGGTTTTTCTGAAATATCCGGAAGAAATATCTGCATTTTTCAACGAAGAGACGGAAAAGGACGTTCTATTTGACGTCAAACTTTATACTTATTTCATGGCACAAGGACTCTTGTAAATATTTTTCAGCAAGTCTGCAAATGAGTACATTTTCCAGAACTGAACTTTCACAAAACGCTTTGTCACCGACAATCGGCACTGACAAGTCCGCCGAAAACAAAAAAAAAACTGTCCCTGAAATTTATTCAACAAATCAGGAAGTTAACAGAATTTTTGAAGAATGGTATTCAGCGCAAAGGAATCCTGAATCCGCAGATTCTCTCCTGCAAAAACTCACACAACTTTCTTTGAACCCTCCCCCTCTGCTGGCGGCACTGCTCTTTTTACGATATCAGCAAGCAGAAGATTTACCGGAAGATTTTGAAAAAAAATTTCCTGATGAATCCAGACAAATTTGTGAGGAAGCAATTACGCTTTATCAGAGGTTGCTCAAGGTGCATCAATTCCCTGAACGACCAAAAAATCTGGAGCAGGCAGAACTGATCCTGCGGATGCTCCTGACTGTGTTAGCAGACATCCAGTTGCTGGCAGTTTTCCTGGTGCTGCAGTTGCAGAAATTGGAGCAGTTGGAAGCACTTCCTCCAAAAAAGAGGGATGCTACCGCGTGGACTGCGCTGCATGTACATGCACCGTTAGCAGGACGGTTAGGGATTTTCTGGATCAAGTCTGAGTTGGAAGATAGTGCATTCCGGCAGTTGGAATATGAAAAATTTCAACTTTTAAAGAAAAAAATCGCCAGAAAAAGGAGTGTGCGTTCTGAAAATGTTGAAAGAATATTAGCAAAAATTAAACTGATTTTAAAACAGGCTGGCATTAGCAATGAAGTTCAGGGACGTTACAAACGTTTTTATTCGATTTTTCAAAAACTTGAGAAAGTGGACAACGATATTGAACGTATACAGGATTTAATCGCATTTCGTATTGTGGTCGAAGATGTTGATGATTGTTATGCGGCACTGAGTTTCATTCATGAAAATTGGGTTCCAGTAAAAAATCGTTTCAAAGACTACATTGTCAAACCTAAATCCAACGGATATCAGTCACTTCACACAACAGTCACAGATTTACGGGATGATGACCCTGGATATTCAAGGCCCATTGAAATTCAAATACGGACTCATAAAATGCATCGTATGGCTGAATACGGGGTTGCGGCACACTGGCTATACAAGGAGAAAAGGCAAGCGCCTACAGAAAAAACCGCAGAACTAATCGCAGAATCACTGCTAGAAAAAACTAAAACTGACACTGTGGACGAAACGATGCCGCTGATTGATTTGTTCAGTGACAATATTTACGTCATGACTCCCGCAAGGGAAATCCGGGAGTTGCCTCAAACCGCGACACCGGTTGATTTTGCTTATGCAATTCACACAGAAGTTGGTAACCGCATGACCGGCGCGAAGGCTAATGGGAAGATTACACGGCTTGACAGCAGTCTGCACAGCGGAGATACAGTAGAAATACTGACCTCTCCACGGCAGGAACCACGGAAAGAATGGCTCGAATTTGTAAAAACACGCCACGCCCGCAACAAAATAAAACATGCTTTGCACGAGCGAGGTCGGGAAGGTCGTAGAAAAGAGGGTTTGGAAATTCTGGAGCGGGAATTCCGCAATCACGGTCTTCACCTGAATCGCCTGGTCAGGGAGGGACGCATGGAACATGAATCACGTCAGCGTAAAAATCAGGAGTTTGATCACATCTTATTTTGCATAGGCGATGGTTCCATTCGCAGTGAAGAAGTTAGAAGATGGTTTGTCGATGATCAAAACTCCGCTCCGGCAAGCTCAAGTGTGGAAACTCAAAAACCAGCTGAAACAAAACTCAAGTCCAGCAAAAAGAAAATAACTTCTGCATCCTGCGGCGGCACGATTATAGTGAATGGGATGGATAATGTGATGACACGCATCGCACGCTGCTGCTCTCCGTGGAAAAACCAGGCCATTCTGGGCTACCTCACTCAAGAGAGAGTAATCACCATCCATAAAGAAAAATGTTCTTTTTTGCAGAAACTAAGTCCGGAAAGGATGGTTAAAGTATATTGGGAAGGCAAAGAGTAAACGTGTTTTTTAAGTGACAATCCGTAATTAAGATATTTTTAGTAGACAGCTTTTATCTTTTCCAGAAAGAAGGAAAGAGCAACACAATAGCAGAAAACATTTCCAGTCTGCCGACAAGCATCAGCCAGGCGAGGAACCATTTTCCAAGAGCAGATATTTGGGAATAGTTTTCAGAAGGACCTACTTCTCCAAATCCCGGACCGATATTCATCAGTGCAGAAATTACTGCACTGATAGCGCTCTGATAATCCATAGAATCCACCAGCACCATCACTGATCCTCCCAAGAAGATCAGGAAAATATTGGCAATGAAATAACAGATTGTGAGGTTTATCGCAAATGGATCAATGGAGCGCTGATTAAGAAGAATCGGCAGGATCGTTCTGGGCTGGAAATACATTTTCTTGATCGAAGTCACCATGTATTTCCAGATGATGACAAAATGTACGATTTTTATTCCACTTGTGGTTGAACCGGCACATGCACCGATGAAGCAGACAACGTAGAGTAGCATCTGTGCCGCCTGCGGCCAAAGTTCATAATCTGCAGTCGTGAAACCTGTAGTGGTCAGCAGTGAAACTATCTGAAAAGAAGCGTAGCGCAGTGCTTCAAAAAATCCATCATAACTTCCATTCCTCCATAATATTAAAGCTGAAATTACGCAGAAAAATCCAACTATACTGGCATACCAGCGTAGTTCGGTATTGAGCCTTACCAAATTCCACTCACCTTTCAACATGTGGTAGAAAAGCATGAATGTCATTCCGCCGAGGAACATAAAAATCGTAATTACCCAATCAAAATAAGCATTACTGTAATAACCAATGCTGGCATTTTTAATAGAGAATCCTGCAGTGGCTACTGTGCCGAAAGCGTGACAAAGTGCATCAAATAACGACATCCCGCCGCCCCAAAGCAACAAGGTTTGCAGCAGGTTCAAGCCAAGATAAATAGACCAGAGCCAAATCATGGCGTCACGGTTCCGGGGGAGAAATTTTTCTTTGGTGATTACCTGTCCGGGACTTGACTCTGCACGAAAAATCCTGACTCCCGCCATTCCGTGAGGCAAGAAGATTAAGGTCAAAGTCAGGAATCCCATGCCTCCCAAAAGTTGTGTTTCACTACGCCAAAATAACAGACCACGCGGGACAGATTCTATGTCGTTCAGGATGGTGGCACCGGTTGTGGTGTAGCCAGACATCATTTCAAAAAATGCGTCTGTGAATGACGGAATTGAGCCGTGAATCATAAAAGGAAGCGCGGACACCGCGGAAATGATCACCCAGCCGAAAACCGCGATGAGGACTGCATCACGAAAACTTAATTCATAATTGCTCGGCGAAAACCACCACAGAGGCAGGCCCATACTAAAAGCCACTGCCACGGAAATTAACAGAGCATTTAAATCACCTTCCTGATAAATCAAGGAGACAACAATAGGGAACAACATGGCGATGCTGGTGACTAACAGCAGTGTCCCTATGACGTACGCTATGGAGCGGGAATGCATTTACTTTTTTCTGTTCATAATGGTCTTAACTCGACAATTAACTAGTCCTTTTTTCATCTTCTGGGGGAGGTGCTGATTCGACTTCAGGATTGTTTAATACATCCTTTATTACCTGCATGATATGAACAGAATTACTATCTGAAATAGGATGATCGAACACAAGCAGTCCTTTTCTGTCTTCTCCATGCACCAAAGGGTAAACCATAATTTCTTTGGCAAGAATGTTTTTTATCCGATAAAAATCTAGGCTTTTTTGTGAACTGTCAAAATAATTTTTAAAAATGTTTTCAAAGTGAGCAGTGTCTATCTTCTTCAGACTCCTCCTGACCTCATTAACACGTTGTGACCTGATATGATAGACTAATTCCTGTTGAACTATGCCTGATCCATCAGCTGGATCTTTACGGCTAGTGTTGCAGATAACCGCTACACCTTTCGCATAATTAGCAATGGTGTTCCTGAAAAGGGCGTCCATAACATTTTCCCAGTCTTTTCGCAGAACATCGTGAGGATATTGACCTATTATATTTTTTTTAAAAAACAATCCCATAACGTATACAAATAATAATGTTTTTAATATTTGTCAGCAAATAAACAACCATCAAAATCAATTAACCATTCATCTGATTTGTTTAGCTGACACCGTTCGTGATAGAGTGGTATTGTAAAGTTACTTTGGCATTCATTCAACTCAAAAATATTTTCACCATGCAAGCAGCAAAAACTTCCTGGAAAAAACGTATTCAGCACTCCCTGATCACGAGAATACTTGTGGTGCTGATTAGAGTTACCGGAAGTACAACACGAGTTCGGCGCCTAAATCATGAAGTATTGAAATCAACTCTGGAGGAATATGGCAGTGTAATAGTTGCCACTTGGCACCAAAACATATATTTCAGCATCTGGCTTCTGCGTAAACAGGAACTAACTGCCTTAATCAGCAGCAGTGATGACGGTGAGGCAATTTATGATGTATTTGCCCACTATCGCTATCAGGCGGTACGGGGGTCTACCACCAGAGGTGGAATTCAAGCCTTGAAGCAACTGATAAAATTACTCAAGGATAAAACCTCTGTTGCCATTACTCCGGACGGCCCACTTGGTCCTCCGGAGAAGATTCAGTCCGGTGTGATTCTGCTTGCTAAATATGCCGGTGTTCCAATTATTCCATGGCACTATGAAGCTAGTCATCAGTGGAATCTTAATAGTTGGGACAGACACAAAATTCCAAAGCCTTTTTCAAAAATCATCGAAGCATTCGGTGAGCCTTTTCACGTGCCAAAAAATCTACCGACTGAAGATGTACCGGTTTTTTGTGAAAAACTGGAAGCAATTTTGAAAGAACTTGCGCAGAAAACAAGTGAGGAAATTTGAAACAAGAATAAATCGCCAAAATACTGATATCTGCTGCAAACAGAAGAAAACTTAAAATTGCTTTTCGAAAGCAGCAAAAAAACGATCAACATCTTCCTGAGCTAACTTGTTTATGCCAGCAGCAGCCACCCTTCCACCGCCGGAAAATTTAAGACATAATTTATCTGCACCATAAGGCCTGGTAATCGGGGCACGGACACTTACCAGAAATGTACCGTCTGTACGTTCTACCAACAAAGCATGTGCCAATTCAGGTGATTCCCGTGCGAGTTGATTACTGAAAACTCCGGAAACGCGTCTGCTCCAAGGAGCATTCGGAAACTGGAAAATCCTGCCTGCAGAGCTTTGCCTCAAAACTTTTTTTTCCTGTGCTTTGCGCATATCACTCCGGAAGCCTTCCCGCAATTGTTTCAACTCTCCAGAGGACTGAATAAATTCAAATGGTTCCGTAAACGAATGTAGAGCCAGAAATAAAGATTCCGGTGATAAATGCAAATCATCTAGCGTTTCTCCATAAGCATTGTAATTGATTAACTCTCCCAATTCCCGTAATTTTTCAGCCTGTTGCGCTTCAAGTTTCAGGCTCTCAGCCAGTTGAAAAGCAGAAGCGTGAAGGTTGTCTCCAAAAGCAGCAGCCACAGCCCAGACACGATATTTTCCTGCTAAATAACGGTCAACCAAAATGCTGGTGCAAACACCTGGGCTGGTGTCAATGTGTGAATGAAATAGTGGGGATTCCACTATTTCACCTGCAAAGTGGTGGTCAAAATAGTGAATGGTATTGCCTTGATTCAGTAACTGCAAGAGAGGCTCACGGTTGGCATGAGATGAAATATCGAGCACTGTAATCACGCTGTTACTTGCTGATAGTGCTTGCTGCAACAATAGGGTGTCTCGCTTTACTCCGGTGACAAGACGGCTTTTTTGAGGATTGTACAGGCGCAGTTGATGGAGGGCCAATATACCATCGGCATCCCCATTGAAGATGTCAATGTAAGGCATGGCGGCCTGTCCGGTTCATCAATTGATGAAAATGATTTGCGCGGTTACGAAGGCAAAAAAAAGGAGGACTCCGACTACTGCTATAGATCCTGGAGTGATAAATCTATCTTCCGAATTTGCACCAAGAGAATTTAGACGGTTGGAACTTGCCGGACGTATAGTTTTTGCTGACACTTTCTTGGCTTTAATTTTGGGCGGCATAAATCTAGTGATTAATTGTTATTTTTTCTACATGTGGGTTCTATATTTAAAATTTGCAAAAACAGAACCAACTTCCCACTTGATACATAATAAAAGATTTAGCCGCACAAAACCTTAAATTTGTGTTTTCTGATTACGCAAATGATGATCAACTAAAACCAAATTAATCATCGCCTCAACCATTGGCACCGCACGTGGCAAAACGCAAGGGTCGTGACGACCTTTGGCTTTCAATTTCACTTCCCGACCGTCTCTGTTGACCGTGTCCTGCTCAAAGTTTATCGTTGCGGTTGGTTTGAAAGCAATTCTCAAATCAATATCCTCTCCGTTTGATATTCCACCCTGAATTCCTCCGGAACGATTTGTACTTGTCCTGATATTCCCTTCACGAATGACAAACGCATCGTTATGTTCTGAACCTTTGAGTGTCACAGAATCGAAACCAAGACCAAATTCCACCCCTCTTGTAGCAGGCAGAGACATCAAGGCTTTTGCTAAATCCGCGGTCAGTTTATCAAATACCGGTTCTCCTAATCCGACCGGGACATTGCGGACAACCGCCCGGATGATCCCACCAGCGCTGTCTCCGGATTTCCGGACTTCATGAATACGTTCGATCATCGCAAAGGATGCTTCCGGATCTGGACAACGTACAATGCTCGCTTCGATCTGATTTTCGCTGACAGTATGTTTATCTACAGAAGATTTTATTTCATGGATTTGCTCCACCCAAGCAATCGTCTGTATTTTGTCCCAGTGGTGCAGCAGTTTTTTTGCAACTGCTCCAGCAGCAACTCTTCCTACAGTTTCACGCGCACTCGAGCGTCCACCTCCCATCCAGTCTCTAAAACCATATTTCTGTTCAAAAGTATAATCCGCGTGGCTGGGTCTGTACAAATCCTTGAGGTGATCATAAGCATGTGACTTTGCGTCTTGATTAGAGACCATCACAGAAATTGCGGTGCCTGTGGTACGTCCCTCAAAAACTCCGGAAAGAATCCTAGCGGTATCGCTTTCCTTACGCTGTGTCGTTATTTTGCTTTGCCCCGGACGCCTCCTGTCAAGCTCATATTGCAGATCATCTTCACTCAGCGGAAGTCCGGAAGGGCATCCGTCAATTACTACCCCAACTCCTCCACCATGGGATTCACCCCAGGTAGTGATTCGAAATAATTGTCCAAAACTGTCACCCATTTTTAGCTTATTTTGATTAGCTTACTTGTTTTGCTCATGTTAAAGTCGTGTCAGCATAACCATTTAACGCTCAAGGTGCAAGAAACTTGGTCGCCTAATCTTGCAATTTCAGGCTATGAACACTAGACTGAAGCTGAATTATTTTACGTTTTAATTAATCAGGAAACGGTACATTTCAAAACAGCCCCGTAAAATGACACAACTACACAAATCAGGTCCCAAATGGGTCATGTACAGTTCCATGGGTTTAGAGCTAGGCTTGTCTGTTGTAGTGGGTTTTCTGATAGGTAGCTGGCTCGATGAGTGGTTAGCAACAGAACCCTGGTTTTTACTGGTCTTTGGAATTGCAGGAATCATAGCAGGATACAGGAGCATCTTTCGCCTGGTAAAACGTGTTCAAGCTGATTCTGAATCTGAGTAGGACAACTAAACCATCTCTACAACCTGAAAAAAAGTATGCAGCCTGTGGACGAAGAAAAATCAAATCTTGACTCAAAGTCAGTGGAACCAACAGATAACCTTGAAAAAAGAGAGCCCTTGAATCTCGCTGGTGTATCAATTTCAAGCCATTCTGAAGTTCCTGAAGACTTAGTTTCAACGGAAGTAGCCGGCCAAATCAAGCAGGCATATTTTTTTAGAAATCTGCTTTTCGCTGTCAGTACCATCTTAGTTGCAGGAACAGCAATATTTAGTCTTGACCTTTTGCCTTCTGTTCTGTTAGGATGCGGGGTTATAGGATTTAACTATTTCTTAACTATGCAGTTTGTCCGGAAGCTGTTACGGGTGCGAAAATTACAAGCACTCGACTTGCTGTTTTCTTTCACTAAATTCGGAATTACTATAATAATATTGTTTGTCGCAATGCAATACTTTGAATTATCTCCAGGGGGGCTACTGATCGGTCTTTCTAATATTGCACTCGCAGTCATCATTTATTCTTTTATTAGGGTAATGCGCCCTCAAAAATCTGTATAAGTCATTCAACGAAAACTACAGAATGAACAAAAGACTTGCACTAATCAGCGTTTTTTTACTGAGCACTACTCCTGTTTTTGCAGCAGGTGGATTCACCTGGGCTCACTTTTTATTTAGTGGATTAGAACAACCGCTGGTGGATCTCGGCATTGATCCTGTTCCATTTCTGGACTTGCTGATAGTAGCTTTTTTTCTGATTGTTTTCGCATATTTTGCAGGTAAACCTTTCAGACAAACTGATTTACTGGAACCTTCTGGCAAAGCCAATTTTTCCAATTTTGCAGAAGTTATTGTCAGTGCAATTCTGAATTTTTTAAGCGGAACCATCCGCCATGGAGTTGGAGGACGCCCCATTCTTCCATTACTTGGAACATATGGTTTATTTATTTTGATGCTGAATCTTATCGGTCTGGTACCGGGATTTAATCCACCTACAGATCAGTTTAACGTTACCATTGCCTTTGCCTTGATCATATTTCTAATGACTCATGTTTTAGGCATTCGTCAACATGGAGCCGGTTACATAAAACAGTTTCTGGGTCCCATGCCGTTACTTGC
>Ga0114999_10002508_pt1 | contig 24044 bp, 23 predicted proteins | sample ArcticOcean_MG_C_3_FD_89820 | JGI IMG/M metagenome (GOLD analysis project Ga0114999, IMG submission 89820) | Marine microbial communities from western Arctic Ocean - ArcticOcean_MG_CB8_126 | ecosystem: Environmental > Aquatic > Marine > Oceanic | place: Arctic Ocean: Canada Basin | collected...
CGTGGCCGGGATGACGTTTATTGCGGCGTCGATCCTGTTGCACAGTTACGCCTACCATCGCCGGATGCCAGACGCTGTGCGGATTGAGGTCCTCGATGAGGTTCTTGATGGTGAGTACCCTGACCCGCAAATCCCCCGGACACAGGGGCCTTCAGCTCCCGCCTGACCAGGGGATGTCAAATACATAGGCCGCTGAGATCCTGGACATATCTATCTCTGCGTTGAAGGCCCGGTTGCACCGGGGGTGGGTGGCGCTCCGAGACATGCTTGGCGAATACGTTAAGCAACGAACCGACTGAGCAGGTCATGTCTCTAATCTCTGAACTAAATTAAAAGAGGGCCGGTCATTGACCGGCCCTCTTTTATATATCTGGACTAGCGTCGCCCTAGATCGAGTAGGTCGCAACCATCTCTTCCGGGGTACGGGAGCGTGCCTTCTTGCGCACGTCTTCCTGAAGGTCCTCAAGCGTGGGTCGCTCTTCCTTGTAGATGATTCCCAGAGGCACGCCCGGCGCCCTGGCCAGAACTTCAGCGGCGAGCTTGTCCGATGGGTCATGGTCTTCAGGAATGGCGTACACCAGGGGTGCAATACCGGCCTTCTTGTTGCCCTTCAAGAGGTCAAAGGTGTCGTTGTACGTCGTGCAAGGCGACTGTACGTGAACGATCGAGAAGCCCCTGTGGTCCATCGCCTGCCCGATGAGCTTGGCGAGGTCACGTGGTCGACTCGAGTAGTGGGAGCCGATGAAGGACACACCGTGCGCCAGGTACTGCTCAAACGGCTTCATGGCCGCCTCAAGCTTGCCGAACGGTGTGGAACTGGTCATCACACCAAACTAGGTCGTGGGCGATGCCTGGCCTTTGGTCAGGCCGTACACGCCGTTGTCCATAATCACGCAAGTGATGTCCAGATTGCGCTGGGCGGCGGGGCCGATGTGCTCGGCACCGATGCTCAAGAAGTCGCCGTCACCGGCCACAACAATGGTGTTGGTCTCCGGGCGGCCCTGCTTGACGCCAAATGCGACCGGCAATGTCCGTCCGTGGATCCCGTGTATGCCGAAGGGCTGGTCGCCCTCGACCAGGTGAACCATGTTTCCGGAACAGCCAATTCCGGCCACGATCACACTGTTGTGCATCGGAGATTCGGTCTCTCCGGCATAGGCTTGCATAGCCCACTCAAGCGCACGTCGTACGCCGAAGTCGCCACACCCCGGGCACCATTTGAAGTCGTATTCAGGATTTCGATCGCTCATACGAGTACCTTCCCGCCTTTATGCGCCTCAATGGCCTGTTTGATCTGTTCGACGAGGTCTCGCACCTTGAAGGGGAGACCCGTGTATTGGGTTATTGATGTTGCCTTGTAACCGTCGGCACGGAGCAGGCTGCTCCACTGTCCTTGGTAGTTGAGTTCCGGGACGATGATCAGCTCTTTACGGGCCAGTTCATCGGTAACCGCTTCCGGCAGAGGATGGAGCGTCATGGTGTATAGCCACCCGACGTCTACGCCCTCATCACGGAGCTGCAGATATGCCTCTCTGACCGTTCCCTTGGAGCCGCCCCACGGCATGAGGGTGATCGCTGCGTCAGCGTTCTCCACCTCATAGGGTCCGTCGTTCAGCAACTTCAGTTTGCCGAACCTTCGTTCCATGCCCCGCACGTGTCGTATCGGCAGGTGAGTTGAGTCACCAAGGCCGTCGTGTTCACTGGCGTTCGCTACGTAAGCGCCCGGCCCACCCGGAAGAGGCATAGGGCCCAGTTCGTCGGAGTCGTAACGCTGGTAGCCGTTCTCGCCGGTGTACACCTCACGGGGTGTGGCGATGATATTGGAGAGATCCGGTTTCCGGATGTTCTGGGATCGTTCGGCTTGCTGCATCTCCGTCATCAGCATCACCGGGCCCTGATAGCGCTCTGCCCAGTTGATCGCAAGCGCACCTGCGTAGAGGCACTCTTCCACCGAACCGGGAGCGATCACCGGCATCTTGGCGTCGCCGTGTGCCGGGTGTATGCAGGCGAACAGGTCTGACTGTTCTGTTTTTGTCGGAAGTCCCGTGGCCGGTCCACCACGCTGGACGTCTACGACTACGCATGGGATTTCAGCCATCCACGCAAAGCCAAGCCCCTCGCTCATGAGAGCGACGCCTGGTCCCGATGTGGCGGTCATCGAACTCTGGCCGTTATACCCGGCGCCGATGATTGCGCCGATGGCTTCAATCTCTGAGCTGACCTGGTATGCGAAACGACCTTCGCCAACGAAGTTCTGTTCCATCCACACGAGGATGGTCGTGGCTGGTGAGATCGGGTATCCGGCGTAAAAGTCGAGTCCCCCCTGGACTGCGCCCACCGCAATTGCGGCGTTGCCGGAGATCATGATTTGTTCGTAATCCGGCCGTACCGGCGGATCCAGCTCGGTGAGATGGAATCCGCTCTTCTCGGCGGCTTCCGCGCCCTTGTCGAGGGCGAGGCTGTTGGCCTCTACGATCTGTTCATCACCCGGGCGGCCACGCGTGAATCGCTTGGTTACGTAGGCCTTGAGGGCTTCGAGCGGGAAGTTGGCCAGCGGGGCGATGGCCCCGAGTACGACCATATTGGAGGCTCGGGCGTTTCCGACCTCTTTGGCGATCTCGTCGAACGGCAGCCCGAAGCTGTGGGAATCGCCGGGCGGGTCAAACTCTCCGGAGTTGTAGATGATTACGCCGTCAGGGACGAGTGCGTCCTTGTGGTTGTTAAAACCGTCTTCACTGAAGGCAACCAGCACATCTACATCGTCGCCGTCGCTGAGGGTCGGGGAGGTTGAAATGTGGACCTGCGTGTGCACCGGTCCGCCCAGGATTTGCGAGGGAAACGTGGCGTACGTTTGAACGTGGTAGCCGGCCTGCGCAGCGGTTGCGGCAAGCGATTCGGCTGAGGTCACGACACCGGCTTCACCGGCGAATCGTACTACCAGATCGGTTTTTCCCAAGGGTTCCTCCATCGTCCCCGTTTCGAGGGGTCCGAGGTCATCGCGACGCTTCTTCAAATCGATTTGAGGTGGACGTTGCTGAGGTATTTGCCTCTGTGGTTAGTAACTTATTAGGTTCAGGGAGTAGTTCACAGGTATCTGTCGTAGTGGGTTTCGTCCAATTTCGACAGATACGACCTTACAAATATCGCGATTCCGTTATTTTAAGACGCGCCTAAACATCCGCCCGTGCACAGTGCCTACACCTGTTTCGTTGTTTTCTTAGTAGATTCGTGACTGTGTGCGTCGGCTGCATTCAAAGTTCAAGATGGTCAAAATATGCCGTTAGCAAATACGACCGAACGTATTTTAGTCCCATTTCGTACGTGAAAAATGGCACGAAGTCCGGGGTGCCCATCATCGTACTGGAGCGTAGCCTTTCAAGAGCCTTAACAACACCCTGATTTAGCCGGGCTAAAGGTGTTCACACTACTTTGAACACGTGTCCTGAGGGGGTGCACCCTCGGTGTTATTCTTGGCCCCTGTCTCCTGCATCCCTGAACGATCATAGGGGATGATGGAGTGCGTTACCCCAGCCATTGGGTTAGGGGTAGATTCCGGAAAGGCTCGGCACCGTTACTTCCGAATCCTCTGAGTACTTTGAATCAGGCAGTGAATCAGCCACCCCCAAAGAGTCTACCGAGGTAAGGCAGGCTGTTTCTGCCGGCGGAGTGGTGTTCAGGCACACGTATTCCGGAATCGAGATTGTTCTCTGTTACCGGGAGAGTGAAAACCTCTGGGCCCTACCTAAAGGGACGCCTGAGCCGGGCGAAACGACGGTCGAGACGGCACGGCGGGAGGTGACAGAAGAGTCAGGACTGGATGTGGTGTCTGGCGCGGCGGTGGGCGAAACCCGATACTCTTTCGTCCGAAACAACTATCTTTACGAGAAAGTTGTCTACTTTTTTATGATGTCTGCCATCGGTGGCGACACGGGGCTCCATGATGAGGAGTTTGACCTCGTCGAGTGGGTCCCGGCAGATCAGGCAATAGAGAAGCTAACTTTCAAGAATGAGTCACGAATCGTGGAAAAAGCTCTTCCCCTGGCGGAAGAGTGGCGTTTCGGCCCGACCTCCGAGTGAACGGATTGAGGGCGAGCTTGTGGTGCTACGCGCCAAGCTCTTTAGCGATGTAGATCGCGACTATTCATGGCGCTCCGATCCTGAGCTGGCAGAACTGGACGCAACGACGCCGATACGTCTTTCGCTGGACGAGTACAGCCGTCACTACAGCGACGAGATTAATTACCCATCCCCGTGGTCGGTCAGGTACGCCATAGAGACGCACGACGGGCTCCACATCGGCAATGCGATGTACTACGACATTGATCGTGCCAAGGGCCAGTGCGAGCTGGGAATCATGATAGGGAATCGTGATTACTGGGGTCGCGGATACGGCACGGACGCGGTGATGACACTGCTTCGCGGTATTTTTATTGAGGCTGCGCTTGGCCGGGCTTACCTGCACACGCTTGCATACAACGAACGAGCGCAGAAGTCGTTCCGCAAGGTCGGGTTCCAGGATCTTGAGCCGGTTCATCGTGACCGCAGGGACTTTCTCAAGATGGAGGTCTTTAGTGAGGCCTGGTTTGAGAGGTTTGGCGGCGAACCTGAAGAGTTCACCCCGGCTGGTCAGGATGACTCAGCGGTCTCGGATGAAACCCAGATTATGGGCTCGTCCGACAATACATCGGGTACGACGGACCCGACATAGAGCGCCCGGCCAGAGCCATTGCCCCCCCTGGTAAACAGATAAATAAAGACGCCGCCGGAATTACCGGCGGCGTCTTTATTTACGTTCCTGCTTATCTCATGGGGCGCTTGCCCGATTAAGAAGCTGAGCGATCCCGTGGCGTGGTGGGCGGCTGCGGGTTGATCAGGTCCATGCCCAGCGTGCTCGGAAATACGGCGGCGAGCTCTTTGACCGTCCAGCGGCCATCCTTGTTGATGGACTTCACCGGGTACGGGTCCGTGAACAGGCTGATGATGTTGCCTGTGCAGTGGAACACGTGTCCGGAGACATGCTGTGCGGCGTCTGAGGCGAGCCATGCGACCATCGGAGCCACGTGCTCTGGCGCACGGGTCAGAACACCGGTCGGCGGTTGCATCTTGCCTTCCTGACGCATCGCACGGGTGGTGTCCGGCACGCTCGCCGTCATCCGGGTGTCTCCGCCCGGTGAGATCGAGTTTGCCGTGACGCCGTACTTGGCCAGGTCACGGGCGACGACGCGGGTGAATCCGGCAAGACCGTCTTTGGCTGCGCCGTAGTTCGCCTGCCCGGATGCACCGAACAGTCCCGATACGGAGCTGAAGGTGATTATGCGACCGCTCTTCTGCTGTCTAAACAGGATGCTGGCAGGACGTACGACGTTGAATGTGCCCTTGAGGTGGACAGCGATGACGGAGTCCCACTCCTCTTCGGTCATGTTAAACACCATGCGGTCCCGGAGGATACCGGCGGGGGTGACGACGATGTCCAGCCGTCCGAAGGTGTCCAGCGCAAGCTGAACCAGCTCATCGCCAGTCTCAAACTTCGTTACATCGCTGTAGTTGGCGATGGCTTCTCCGCCATTTTCGCCGACCTCGTTGACCACCTGCTGTGCAGGGGTGTTGTCGAGACCTTCACCATCGAGCGATGCGCCGATGTCGTTAACGACGACTCTGGCGCCAAGGCTCGCGAGCTTCAGGACGACCCCTCGTCCGATGCCACGGCCGCCACCGGTAACGATGGCGACCTTTCCGTCTAGCCGGGCGTTGTTTTCTTCTGTCATTGTTTTAGTTCCTCTTAAAAGTGACTGGGAATACTTGTGAAGTTCAGTTGTTCAAGCCGTTTAGAACTTCGCAGGCTCCAGCGTGAGGCCCTGGACGATGTGCTTGGGAACAAGATCTTGAAGTTGTTCTGTCGTCCATTCGCCGCCCGGGTTGAAGATGGTGCGTGCCGGTCGGGGCTGCGACCAGAGGGCGACGGTTCCACCGGACACATAGAAGTGTTGTCCGTTGACGTCTGCTGCGTAGTCGGAGGCCAGGTAGGAGACCATGGGCGCAATGTCCTCAGCCGCTCCAGCACCCCTCGCAAGGTGGTTGTCCATCCCAAGGTTCAGCGACCCTCGGTCCGGCCGTGCGTTCGGGATGGTGGCAATCATTCGGGTCTGTGCCGCCGGGGAGATGGCGTTGGCGGTTGCACCGTATCGGCCGAGGTCTCGTGCGACGACCTTGGTGAATCCGGCGATACCTGCCTTGGCAGCACCATAGTTTGCCTGTCCCGGGCTTCCCGTAAGTCCGCTACCGGAGGAGAAGGTGATCACTCGGCCGGATCGCTGCTGTCGGAACAAGATTCCGGCGTGCTTGACCACGGTGAACGTGCCCTTGAGATGGACGTCGATAACGGCGTCCCACTCGGCCTCGGTCATGTTGAAGATCATCCGGTCACGGAGTATGCCGGCCGGGGTGACGACGATGTCGATGCTTCCGAACTCGTCGACCGCCTGCTGGACCATGCGCTCTCCGCCGGCCATCTCCGTTACGGAGTCGGTGTTGGCTGATGCCTGTCCACCGGCGGCTCGAATGCCTGCGGCGACTTCACCCGCCGGGCCATCTGACGGGGTGGTGCCGTCAACGTTCACGCCAAGGTCGTTAACGACCACGGACGCGCCGTACGATGCGAGCGACTCTGCGATAGCCTTACCAATGCCACGTCCGGCTCCAGTGACCAGCGCTACTTTGCCTTCTAATACTCGGTCTTCGTCTGACAACAAAATTGTCTTCTCCTCAGAAGCCCGGGCATCTCAGCATGTACAGCCCCGGCACGATCTGGTTTGCGTTTCCGTTACTCCGAAATGGAGTGTTTGTCTTCAAATATCTTCGGGAATTAGCCTCCGCGCATCGGGAGCGCCACGATCGCCTTGCCGGGCGTAGTGGCCTTGCCTGCGCCGTTGTGAAGTGCGATCTCGCACTCGACGATGCCGACTCCGTCCTCGACACGCTTTTCGGTCACAGTGCCTTTGCAGACGAGGTCTTCATTCGGTACGTCCATCGATCGGTACGACACCGACAGCTTTTTGAGCTGGCCCTGAGCGCCCATCCAGTCGGTCACCAACTGTCCGAGGAACGCATTTTTCAGCGCCCCGTGGATGATGATGCCGGGCAGTCCGTTGTTTCGTGCGAACCCGTCGTCGTAGTGGATCTGATAGTAGTCACCAGACGCGCCGGCGTACTTGACGAGCTGCTGTGAAGTTGCGTTCTTGGGGAGCGGGGTGACATCATCGCCGACACTCACGTCTTCGTAATAAAGCTGTGCCATCTCTATGCCTCTTCTGCTGGCGTTGCGTAGCTAATGCCGGTGGTTCGCTGCGTTGCGGCAAGCTGTCCCAATTGGTTCACGTAGCGGGTTTCGGCAGTGGTGAACAGCATCGTGCCGAGACGGCCCTGTCGCTCAGAAAGATCGACGATAGCTTTCGTTACAGTGATCCTGTCGCCAACTCTTACCGGCTCGAAGAACTCGTACTCGCTGCCGCCGTCCAGGTTGTTCGGAAACGGCCTCGGGAACTCGGTCGTAGCCTCACCTGCAATCAATGATCGAAGGAAAGTAGGCGGTGCGACTATTCCGCCATAAGGGCCGCTGCGTGCGGCCTCTTCATCCTGGAACAGCGGGTTTGAATCCCCGATCGCCTGGGCGAACTTGATCACGGCGCCCTTCTCGACGTCATACGTGATCGGATCAGATTGGACGTCGAGATGCGATCGCATCTCATCTGTAATGACGGTCTCGTCAGGCACGCAATAAACTCCAATGCCCCGCTGGAATCCGTGGATTCTTATGGGAGCGCGTTACGTTCGTTTCAGGTGGGCGGAGTGTAGGAGAGCGCCTAGGGTGCGTCAAGGAACGCGTCTCCTAGTTCCGGGTCCTCGCGCTTGGCCTTAATGGACTTGCGGGGTTCGACCTTTTTCAGACCGCTAAAGGCGGCCATAAGCTTCTTAAGGCCGTTGCCGTTGCCGAAAGCCACGGTGACTTCGGTATCTCCGCCGGTCTCCACGGCCTCAATCACAATGCCGTCGCCAAAGGTCTCGTGCGATACGCGGTCGGCGACACGGTAGTCGCCACGTTGCGCTGCCCGGACTGCTGGCGAGGTTGCGGCGCGCTTTTTGATACCGCTGGATTCATAAGCGCGGCCTGTGACGTTGCGCCCTGAGGCTACCTTACGCACGGTGTTGGAGTTGCGCCGTATCGAGACGGTTTCGACGCATGAAAGCGGGATTTCGTCCAGGAAGCGTGACGGCATCATTGCGCCGCGTGTTCCCCGGAATCCCCGCTGGAATGCGTGGAACATGTAGAGACGTTTCCGTGCGCGGGTCATACCCACATAACAGAGCCGTCTTTCCTCTTCGGTGTCGGCCGTGCTCTCCAGTGATCGGGAGTGCGGAAGCAGTCCTTCCTCCATGCCGATCATGAATACAGCGTCGTACTCCAATCCCTTGGCCTGGTGGAGCGTGATGAGGGTGATTGCATCCTCGTCCTCCTCCAGCGAGTCGATGTCCGATACGAGTGCCACGTTCTCCAGAAACTCGATCAGGCGTTCACGAGGCTCCGGGCCTTCGAAGTTAGAGGCCGAGCCACGCAGTTCAAGGATGTTGTCCCAGCGGTCCTCGCCACGCTCTTTGTCTTCTTGAACAAGCCGCTTGTAGCCGCTGCGCTCAAGTGTGAGGTCGAGTAGTTCGACGGCGGAGAGGACGATGCTTTGCTCGATCAAGCGTTCCATAAGGTCAGCAAACGCCCGTACGGACTTCACCGCCCGGGTGTTTAAGGCTTCCGAGATCCCCATCTCTTCATCGTCCACCTGGAGGATGACGTTAAGCATGGAGGTGCCACGTGAACGCGCAACCGAGCGAATTGAGTCGACGCTGCGCGGGCTGATTCCTCGTGCGGGTACGTTGATGATCCGTTCCAGTGCGGCGTCGTCGGACGGGTTCACGGTCAGTCGTAGGTAGGCGACGCTGTCCCTGATCTCTTTTCGCTCATAGAACTTTGTGCCGCCGACAAGCTGATAGCTCACTCCGTGCCGGTTGCAGGCCGCTTCCATCGCACGGGACTGTGCGTTGGTGCGGTACATCACCCCTATCTCCTGGCGGTCGAAACCGTCTTCATCGACCAGTCGATTGATCTCCTGCAGCACCACCCTCGCCTCTTCATCCTCATCGTATGCCTCGCCGACAGTGACGGGGCTTCCCTTGTCGTTCTCGGTCCACAGGTTCTTCTTGAGGCGCTCGTCGTTGTTGGCGATGACGCCAGAAGCGGCTTCAAGAATGGTTTGCGTGGAGCGGTAACTCTGGTCCAGCGTGACGGTCTTGGCGTCCGGGTAGACGGTCTGGAAGTCGGTCAGGTTGCGGATATCGGCGTGACGCCAGGAGTAGATCGACTGGTCAGGGTCGCCTACGACGCAGATGTTGTTGTGCTTCCCGGCCAACAGGCGGGCCAGCGAGAACTGGATGGCGTTCGTGTCCTGAAACTCGTCCACGAGAACGTGCCGGAACCGCTCCTGGTATTTCTGAAGCACCTCTGTGTTGTTTTGCAGCAGATTGTGGGCATGGAGCAGAAGGTCGTCAAAATCGACCGCGTTCGCCGTCGCAAGCAGCTCCGTATATCGGGTGTAGACTCGTGCGACGACTTCCTCGAAGTAGCTCTTGGAGAGTTTTGAGAGGCGTGAGTCGTCGATCATCTTGTTCTTGGCGTCTGAGATGCCGGACAGGATGGCGCGTGGAGCGAACTGTTTGGGATCGAGTTCAAGCTCTTCAAGGATGGTGCGAACGAGTCGCTGCTGGTCGTCGCCGTCATATATAGAGAAGGCGGGGTCCAGCCCCATCTGTCCACCGTCCTGCCTGAGCACGTAGGCACAGAAGGAGTGGAAGGTTCGGACTTGCAGCCCGGTGTTTGCGCCGCCCACGAGGCTTTCGGCACGTTCCCGTAGTTCTCGGGCCGATTTGTTGGTGAAGGTGACTGCAAGAATGCGCCACGGTGCGACGCCGTGTACTGAGGTCAGGTAGGCGATCCGGTGCGCCATGACGCGCGTTTTGCCGGAGCCGGGTCCTGCCACGATGAGGAGGGGGCCTTCTGAGTGCTGCACGGCCTCTTTTTGTCGGCCGCTGAGTTCGGAAAATATATCTATCTGGGTAGTCACAAGTCGATTGTAGCCGTCTCCCGCCGGTCACCGGTCAGTAGCCGGCATTGTTTGGAACGGTTATTTAAGAGCTAAGAATGTTGTGGTCGTTCCTGATCTTAGCGGTCACGACGTTGTCTGAAAGTGACGGGTGTCGCTGTGTTCCATTACACCCATGCTGAGGCTCTCGAAGCATGAACTCTGCGAGGGCATCCGTCTGCGGCCCTTACTACTAAGCACCCCCAAACCTCCTCCTGCATCAGGATGGGGCTTTTTTGCCCCCGCTTCCGGCATGTTGGGGGTTACTGTGTGGGCGACGTTGTGATTACCGATCCGCTCATCACCCTGCGGACGTATCGCTTTATGTCACAACGACGGGAGGAAACCGACCATCACGCATCAGCACGCGCAACACGGCGGCCACGACCACAAGCCTGATCCGACGACGTTCGGACCAGGATCTGAGGAACGACTTGGAAGGTCAGACCGGTTTTACGAGACAACGAATCGCCAAATAGTCGATTGGCTGACGCCGGGCGCTGGTGGTCGGGTTCTGGATGCCGGTTGCGGGACGGCGGGATTTACTCAGCTTCTGGCGGAGTCGGTGGGTGATAACGATCGTGTCGACGCCGCCGATACAAGTGAACACTTGCTTGAGTACAACCGGACCCGATTTACCGACCACCCGGCCGGTAAACGCATTCGATTTCACGAGGCGCCGATCCAAGAGTTGCCGTTCGAAGACGATGCTTTCGACCTCGTCTGGAGCAGTCGTGCGGTCCACCATCTTGCGGACCAGTTAACCGGAGTGAGGGAACTGGCGCGGGTCGTTGCGCCCGGCGGCAAGCTGGCGATTCGTGAGGGCGGAGTAGCGGCCCGATTCATGCCGACGACGATGGAGTTGACGGGAACGGGGCTGAATGAGCGACTGGCCGATGCTATGGAAAGCTGGTTCGCCAGCCATGTCCATTTTGCCGAGGACGCTGTCCCCTACCCCTATGGCTGGACGCAGCTCCTACGAGACGCCGGTATGACCGATATCACGGCACGAACGTTTGTTCACGAGTTCCTGCCTCCGTTTACAGAAGAGCAACAGACCTTTCTATTGGGCGGACTAACTCGCTGGGCGACGGACGAGTCTCGGGAAGATTATCTCTCTGAATCAGACCGTTCTGCACTGAAGCGCCTAATCGAACCGGACGATGCTGAGTACGTGTTTGGACGACCGGATTTGCACTTTATTGAAGGGATCACGGTTTACGTTGGTCGGGGCGCGTAGATACGGGGGGCGGGTCTGGCACACAAGAGTGTTGCTGAGTGATCCGGTCCGTCGAGAGCCTCAGGGTGCGGATGTGCGGTGCCGCGGCCTTACAGAATCCCGTATTTGGCGTACACGTCTGCGAGCGACTTACCTGCCAGTAGCTCATCCCGCGTGGCGTTTTCGCCTTCGGTCTTCTCGAACGCCCCTTTAATGGTGGCTTCGAGGATGGCGGCCGGGATTACGACTATGCCGTCGACGTCTGCGAACAGATAGTCGCCGGGCGACATCGGGACGCCTCCGCACACCACATCGACGTCTGCGGCGGTCATTTCGTGTCGACCTCCGCCGTCTAGCGGACTGACTCCGTTGGTGAAGACGGGGAAGCCGACTTCGCGGATCAGTCGGACGTCTCGAATCTGGCCGTCGGTGACCAGACCGGCTGCGCCCCGGCCCATAGCGGCGGCCGTGAGCAGTTCTCCCCAGCTGGCGGCAACAGCGATATCACCGCAAGCGCGCACCACGATGTCGCCGGGATTCAGATCGTCCATCACGTTAATCGTGAGCTCGTACGGATTGGCAGGCCGTGGTATGCCTGAAGTGACTTCCTCTATCTGCGCCGTGCGCACCGGTCCGAACAGGACTTTTGAGTCGTCAACCGGCCGGATGTGACGGTCCATCGCCTGGTTTAAGTACCCGAGCGAGTCGATCGTGTCGACGATAACAGATGAGTTGAGCTCGGTTTGGACGCGTTTGATCGTGGCGTTGTCGAGGGTCACGGATTTACCTCTTGTCTCGAATATGTGGTGGAGCCGGAACCGTCTCCCGCTCGGAGAAGATCGAGGTCCGGAAATAACCAACACGTGCTTTTAATCTCGCGGTCAAGATCCACCCGATCCGGCCGGGATGACGAAACGACGCGCTCGTGCCATCAGGAGATGAAACAACGCTTAGCCGGTGACGGGGCGGGCGATTGCGGAGTCTATGCGGTCCAGGTCAAGGTTCTCTGCGCTGAGTTGACCAAACCGCTCAAGCTTGGCCGGATGGTCAAAGCGTGAGTATTCAAGAAATCGCTCAAGCTCCGCCGCAGCCTCGTGCGTGTCTTTCTCGACCACAGTGACTGGAATCTGGCGCTTGTCGGCCTCGTAGTAGACGTACTCGACCGGCTTGACGCCGCGGGTGAGGATCAGGGCCTTGATATCAGTGGAAAGCGCTGCGATGGCGAGGTCCGGACGGTCGCCACGGACCAAAACGGCGGCGTTTTCCTGCGATGCGAAGTAGAGCGGACCCCAGTCCAGGACGATTCCGCCGATCAGGACGTTTTCGACAAGTTCATCTGCGTGCTCTTCCCATTCAAGCCATTCGCCGCCAAGGCATTCGTGCATGGCCCGTGCAGTGACTGCGATGAGGCAGCGGTCTTCAGGGATCGCACCTATGTATGGGAGTCCGTCAGCTTCAAGTGCGGGAATGACTTCTGAGTCGAGGTCGTGGCCTCGGTGTCTTGGTGCGTTGTTGATGATGACGCCGGACAGCCGGTCGCCGTACGCCGGAGCGGCCTCTATGGCTGATTTGTAGTCTGACTGCCCTGCCACAAGAACGACGCTGGCATCCAGTTCGTCAGCCAGTGATCGGTTGGCGGCGTGATTCCCGGACAGGCCTTCGATCACGGAGATTGCGCTTGCGTCGCTCCCTCCTGCGGCCTGTGCAGCCTGTTTGATCTGGTCGTCAGATGGTGTGCCGCTCACGGATACGGGTTCGATGGCTGTTGCACCGGCGACCAGTGAGCTCATTGCCGCTGCATCTACATCGTCTGAGGCTGTAAACGCTTTGCCCAGCGAAACGGTTGCGCCGTCGGCCAGGATACGGGCTGCGTAGGTGGCGGCGAAGGCGGTTTTGCCAGCGCCGGGTGATGTGGAGACGACGAGGAGGGTGGGCATGGGGTCCTTACGGGATTGGTGGGACCGGCTTTATGTCGGGTTTCGTGACGACCAAACGAGACGCTTGGAACGGTACGTCCAGTCTCTATCGGGCGAATGCCCGGAATTATAGCGTTCGCGACGCCCCAGCTACCGACCCCACTTAGCAATCAAGTCACCAAACAGCGAAGTTTGGCCCAAACCGTCGACCTGATGTTGAGGTAATGCCGGTGAAATCACGGGGGTCGAGTCGAAAATTGGCGACATGTCGTCCGATACTGTGGTTGAAGTGGTGCGATTTGTCTGAGACGATGGATTGTCGAGCCGAGGTAGCTCAGTTGGTAGAGCAACGGACTGAAAATCCGTGTGTCGGCGGTTCAAGTCCGCCCCTCGGCACCATAAGCCTAAACGTGAAATCGGCCCCGGATACTTTTTTGCTCCGGGGTCGTTTCGCGTTTGACCCACACTTTGACCACCACCAGCTTTACCGGAGCCGTTTCCACCAGATGAGTGAGCCGAGTTCCGGGTCTCCTGAGCCTCGCCGCGAGCTTCTCGAAGACGCACGCGCTGCGTTACTACACGCCCAAGTAGAGCTGGACGACGACAACCCGCCGGAAGACATCGACCTAGACCGGGCACGACGATGGGTCGATCAGGCGGCACACGCCGTCGAAGAGGCGTTGTATGAGCTCGAGCCTGGGCGGAACGAACGAAGACGGATCTAGGACACCAGCGCCCAGCTCCGATAGTCCGTCACCTGCCACAGCACCGCTAGCTCGCGCCTGTCCGGTAGCCGCCAGACGAGTAGTCCGGTGCTGCCGAGTCGTGGTTCGTTAAGAAGGGCATATTCTCATAAGTTCCTACAGCCAAGCTCAACCGCGGCATAGTAACCATTGTTGCCGTGTGCTGCGTTGTCTCCCGAGAAGTTGTGCGGCCACGTATGATGCGATCCTAAATTCTAGCGGGACGACACCGGATTTCTAGCGGGACGACACCGGTATAAAAGGGGCTGCACATAATGCACCTGAAGGTGAACGACGAATCGCACGAGGTCACGGTCGACGCTGAGCGCACATTGCTGAGCGTTCTCCGGCATGAGCTGGAACTTACGGGCACAAAGTACGGATGCGGCGAGGGCAACTGCGGCGCATGCACGGTGCTTATAGATGGCGAGGCGACACGATCGTGCATAACGCCGGTCACGTCCGCCAGCGGTCGGGACATTATGACCATCGAGGGACTGGCCGATGGTGACAATTTGCACCCGGTTCAAGAAGCCTTCGTCGAGCATACGGCGTTCCAGTGTGCGTACTGCACATCTGGATTCATCATGAGCAGCGCAGCCCTGCTGGATCGCAACCCGGCACCCGATGACGACCAGATTCGTTCGGCCCTCAGCGGCCACATATGTCGGTGTGGCGCTTACGTCCGCATCCTGGCGGCGGTGAAGTCTGCCGCCGGTGAACCGGGTTCGGGTGACGGGGGTGCGGGATGAACGCTTCAGAATCGCAGCCGGATATCGCCATAACCGTCATCGGACCACCCCGGTGGACGCCAGAGCCTGACCCGCGTGTGCCCCACGGCGATCCGGCAACTCTGTTGACGATCGACGCCGATGCCATAGTGACGGCGTTCTCCGGCAAGGTGGAGTACGGGCAGGGAATTCGGAATGGGTTCGCCATGGAGATCGCAGACGAACTCGACGTTGTGGTTGATTCGATTCGGATCGTGCTTGGCGACACCGCACTTGTGCCACAGGACCGCGGTACAACCGGTAGCGCTTCTACGAGGACCGTGGGAATTCAGCTTCGCCGCGCCGCGGCGACCGCCCGACAGGCACTGGTAAATCTCGCAGCGACTCGCCTTGAAGTTGATAGCGGCGCGTTGAAGACTGAGGACGGTCGTGTTGTGTCCAACGATGGCGCAACCGGCGTTGATTACGCAGATCTGTTGTCAGGCCAGTCGTTGACCCTGGACGTCCCTGATGTGGTCGAGGTCAAGGCGGTCAAAGATTTCCGGTTGATGGGCCGTTCCGCCCGACGTATCGACGCCGTTTCACGTGTCACCGGCGCTGCGAAGTATGTGCGGGACGTGGTGGTGCCGGGGATGCTGTACGGGAAGATCCTACGGCCGCCGTCTTACGGGGCGAAGCTGGTCCAGGTCGACACGGCTCGTGCTAAACGCGTGGACGGGGTGATTTCGGTCGTACAGGACGGCGATTTTGTCGGCGTTGTGGCTGAACGTGAGGATGTGGCGGAGTACGCCGTTGAGGTGATTCGCGCTCGCTGGGAGGAGAGTAGGGACACCGCATCTGACTGGAATATTCCGGCGCTCCTGAAAGAACGAGCAGAGGTGCCGACCGCGCTTCGTGATGAGGGCGATCTTGAGTCGGCCTTTGGCTCGGCTAATCGCGTGTTTGAGAACACCTACTACGTGCCTTACATATCGAACGCGCAGATGGAGCCAAGCGCTTCCGTAGCGCGCTGGGATGACGGCAATCTGACGGTCTGGTGCGCCAACCGGGGGCCGTTTGCGGAGCGGGACAGCCTGGCGGAGATGTTTGGTTTGCCCGCGGACAAGGTCCGCGTTATTGCGGCCGAGATCGGTGGATCGTTCGGCACAAAGACGCCCACGGTGTCGCACGAGGCCGCACGGCTTGCGCGGGCCATCGATGCGCCTGTTCGAGTTTCGTACGACCGCGCCGAGGAATTTGCGTGGAGCACTGTGCGGCCGGCTGCTACGTTTGAAATTAAGAGTGGCGTGGACGCCAATGGAAAGATCGTGGCGTGGGACTACACGGCGTTCCACGCGGGTGAGAACGCATTCCGCGGACAGCGTGGGGCCGACACGATGTATGACGTGGACAACGTCCGGATCGCCGTTGCTGCTTCGGAATCGCCCCTGCAATCGGGTTCGTACCGATCGCTTGGCGGCGCTACGAACCACTTCGCACGCGAAGTACACATGGATGAGATCGCCGTCGGATTAGGCATAGATCCGCTTGAGTTCAGGTTGAACAATCTGTCTCACGAGAGACTACGAGGCACGTTAGTCGCCGCTGCGGAGGCCTTTGGATGGGAGACTCGTGACAATAGCTCCGGCAAGGGATACGGCATGGCTATCGGCTACGACGCCGGTAGCTTCACAGCCCAGATCGCTGAGGTCACGGTGGAGAACCAGGAAGCCCGGGTAGATCGCGTTGTCGTCGGGTTCGACTGCGGGCTTGTGGTTAACCCTGACGGAGCGCGCAACCAGATCGAAGGCTCAATCGTTATGGGCATGGGCACCGCTCTGTGGGAAACGGTGGAGTTTGACGGCGGCCGGGTTTTGAACGCCGGATTCGCTCGCTACCGAGTGCCGAGGATAGGTGATGCACCCGAGATCGAGGTGGTGTTCACGGGCGGCGACGATGTTCCATCATCGGGCGCTGGTGAACCAGGGATCGTTCCGACCGCAGCAGCCATTGCTAACGCTGTACGTGACGCGACGGGAACGGCTGTAGAACAGTTACCTATCGTGCCGAACCTGTAGACGTTTACTCGTATTTTTGCGGCAGCTCGTGCGAGATCACGGTTGCCGTCGAATTACGTACAAGCGCTCTGCCCTGATCTCGTCCGCTCGATCGGCTAATTCCTCTATGTCGTCTGTGACGTCCAGGTGGCATCCGGACAGTGCATCGGCATCACCTTTTGCGATCTGCATGAAGGTCGCGATCGTGTCCGACATCGGTGTGAATCCTCTTTTAGCGGCACCTTCAAATACGGCTTGAATAGGCGCATCGAACTCGTCCGAACTGCGAGCGAAGTCGGTCATCCCTGTCTCCACGACGCCCGGAGCGTACGCAAACGCGCTAACAGAGAACTCCGCCAGTTCGTGGGCGAGAGTCCTGGTGAACTGCGCCAGGGATGATTTCGACGACGAGTAGCTGCTGAGACGTGGCACGGCCATCGATGCGACGCCGCTCGACAGGTTGATGATCCGACCGGAGCCGTTTTCGATCATCTCCGGTATCACCGCCCTTGAACACAGAAACGGACCTCGCACGTTGACGGTGTGGGTGTGCCACCAGCTTTCAGGATCGGATTCCCACAGCCGACGGCCAGGGCCTATTGCTGCCGCATTGTTCACTAACAGATGGACCGGACCGAGTTCTGCCCGAACGTCGTCCACCATTGCGGTGATGCTCTCGGGGTCCGACAGATCGGCGACGATGGCGTGGCAGATGCCGCCGGCTGTAGTTATCGCAGCGGCTGTCTCGTCAAGCTGTGACTGAGTTCGTGCGCAAATGCCGACTTTCATGCCCTCGGATGCGAGCGCCTCGGCGATAGCCCGTCCAATGCCACGTCCTGCGCCGGTAACGAGCGCTACCTTGCCTTCAAGTGAATTTGTAAGCGATTCGGCTGGTGTTATCGAAGTCATCTGCCCTCGTATTTTTCGGTTGTCGTCGGGACGTTTAAGAGAGTCGCACTGGTGCGTTTGCATCCGTTTCCATCAGGGTACGTGAGGTATGACAGGTTCGCACGGGATTTGATTCGTGTTCAGGCACGATCAACAATCGTGCTCATGATCGTCAATGCAAGGATGTACTCGGTGACCTCGGGCGTTGGAGAGTTGTGGAGCGAGCTACTGGAGAACATCGTCCGGGCCAGTGGTGGTAGTCACGACGTGCTTGACTACCCGCCGCCACAACCGTTGGGGCCGCTCTGGGCGCGTGACGACAAGTCGGCGGTGTTCATGTGCGGTCTGTCCTGGAGCTTGAGCGATCGGGACGATTCGATCCTGGTTGCGCCGGTACCATCCCCAGAGGCGTACGGCGGGGAGCCGGTTTACTGGAGCTACCTCGTGGTGCCCGCGTACTCGAAGCACAAATCTATTCGCAACACCTTCGGCGGCAAACTGGCGCTTACGACGAACGAGTCACAGTCGGGCTACTACGCTGCTCTCGAAACGCTCATGGATCATTCAGGACATGAGCCGCTTTATTCGGAGCTGGTTGGACCAACGATCACGGTTCCGGAGAACGTGAAGACCGTAGCCGAGGGACGCGCCGATATCGCTTCGATCGATAGCTATGGATTCGATCTTCTGACGAAACATCTTCCAGAGTTGACCGAGCGAGTTCGGGTTGTTGGGACGACGGAGAAGACGCCAATTCCGATGTTTACGTCCTCCGGCGAGCCTTCGGTCGACCTGAGAGAAGCCTTTCTGGAGGCCCATAATGATCCGGCAAACGGCGGATTGATGGAGGCGTTGCTGCTGGATCGGTTCGTTGTGCCGAACCCGGAGACGTACGCGCCCTACCCGGCTCGGCGCGCACGGGTGAACGCTCACTGGTCGATCCACAGGTTGAGCGAACTCGAGAACGTGGCTCTGGCGCCTAATTACGATTAAAGATTGAGTCAGAGCATTGCTGACTAATGCTCAGGATAGAAGTGTGTGATGAGTAGTTGGACGGACGTTTTAGTGGTCTCGCCGCTGGCCGATGGAATGACCTAGGTGGTTCGTGCGCCCTACTCGTACGAGATCGGAGAACTCGGCAGCGGGGACCTGATCACAGTGGAGCAGGGGTTTCAGACCGATTTCGCAAGCGTTCCCCGGTTGTTGTCGCCGATTGTGGCACGCTGGGGACAGCACGGAAAGGCGGCGGGTGTTCACGACTACCTCTACTTGGACCAGGGACGCTATAAGAAACAGTCGGACGAGATATTTCGTGAAGCGATGGGCGTACTCGGGGTCGCCAGATGGAAGAAGTTCCTTATCTACCGGGCCGTGAAGTGGTTCGGCGGTGGCTCCTGGAGTAGCAATCTGAAACGGAGAGAACGCGGCGTTGATCGTGTGCAGCCGTTACCGGTGAGGTTGGTTGAGGGGCGGACCTGGTAGGGGGCCTCGGCTTCGCTCGGGATGACAATCTTGCCATTGCCGATTTCTGCGAACTCTTGGGACGCGACCCACACCCAGACCCTCTCCCTCCCAGAGAGAGAGCTCACCTTGCCTTCTGCTGACTATTAATTCAGCGCTTTAGCGGCCTTCTTTTATGAAGTCTGCTACTCGTTCGCCCATCGCGATTACCGTTGCGTTGATGTTGGCTCGTACGCAGTCCGGCATGATCGACGCGTCGGCGACTCGCAGGCCGTCTGCTCCGTGAACCTTTCCGAACTGATCTACGACCGCCATGGGGTCAGACTGCGGCCCCATCTTTGCGGTGCAGGAGATGTGGTGGCCGGTCATGACCTCTCGCATCATCCAGTCATCCAGCGCCTCATCCGATTCAAGATCCGCAGGTAGCGGGGTGAGTCGTTCTTCAATCAGCTCCTGCATGTCGCCCTGTTCGCCAAGCTTCACCAGCATTCGTATGCCATCGCGGAAGCGGCGGCGATCCTCTTCTTCTTGCAGGAAGTTGTAGTCAAGGATCACGGTATCTGACGGGTCCGCCGAGTTCAGTCGAACCTCACCAGAGCCTTTTGCGAGGTTGATGCAGAGGTTCATCTGGATGCGGTCAACGTCCGTTCGCAAACCGCCTCGGTCTGATCGCTCGCTGGCCGCCGTCATCATGTAAACGATCATGTCGTTCTCAAGCGGCGAGCCCTCGGCCGTGTACCGGAGAGTCAACTGGATACGGGGTCCCATCGCATCGAGATCGACTTCGGGCTTCGTCTTCCAGTTGACGAACAACATGGGGTGATCTCGCAGGTTCTGGCCTACGCCCGGCAGGTCCAGGAGCGAGTCGATGCCGTGCTCGTTCAAATGGTCGGATGGTCCAATTCCTGACAACATCAATATCTGCGGCGAGCCGACCGCACCGGCGCTGAGGACGACCTCGTTCGCCTCCACGACATAGGTCTCGCTGCCGGATTCGACCTCTACACCGGTCGCCCGTGGCCTTGCGCCCGAGGTATCGAACACCACACGGTGGACCAGCACGTCAGGTCGGATGGTCAGGTTGAGCCGATGTCGGGACTGCCCCAGGTAACCGATGGCGGTGGACCAACGGATGCCGTTGGGGTTGTTGAGGGCCAGCGGTCCTACGCCGGTGCTGCCCGGTGCGTTTGCGTCTTCGCAAGCCGGAAAACCAGCGGCTAGGCACGCTTTTTCGAACGCAGCGCTGGGGGCAAGCCACTGCTCTCGTGGGAATCGATGACAGACTATCGGGCCATCAGAACCGTGGAAGTCGCCGGGGTCGTCCTGGTACGTGGTGTCGGTCTCGATCTTCCTGAAGTACGGGAGCATCTTCTGGAAGTTCCACTCATCGTTGCCCCATGACGCCCAATCGTCGTAGTCCTCCGGCATGCCGCGGAGGAAGATCTGGCCGTTGATCGCGCTGGAGCCTCCGGTCACACGGCCCCGTGGCACCTGTATCTCTGCCTTGTCCGTAGCCCGGGCGACGAACTGCCAGTTGTGCTCACTGGTCGTGATCTCGGTCCCGGTTGCGTAGCCGTACTTAACCTCGTCCGGCAGCGAGTCGATGTCCGGGTAGTCCGGACCGGCCTCCAGCAGCAGGACCGAGTGGTCCGGGTCTTCAGAGAGTCGGGTAGCGATGGAGGCACCGGCCGAGCCAGCGCCGATAACGATGGTGTCGTACTTCAAATTAGGTGTTCCTGTCGAAGAACAGCCGCGTGATGTGCGCTGCGGATTATGGGTTACGTCGTTTCAAAGGTTCTGCAATACGTGCAGAAGTTTCGTCATCCCGAGCGATGCCGAGGGACCTTCACCGGCGCGTTCTACTGCCGAAGATACCGATTAAGTGAGGACCTTTGTCCTTCCTCACCCTGTTCCCTCTCCCACCGGGAGAGGGAACAGGCATGACGCCCCATACGAGAGTTATGGCTGCGGAGAGAACGGGGCTGCGTTCATCATCTGCGTGGACTGCTTGATGATCAGGCCTTTCGTCATTGGCTGGTACTCGTTCACCCAGCGGGGGTCGCTTCGGAAAGCGGTTCGAGCCTTCTCGTAGTGAGCGTAGTCCTCGTACGCCCAGATGTGGACGACCCTGTTCAGGGTTCCGATGTCTGTGTAGTACCAGCCGGCAAGTTTGATGCCGTGGTCTTCACGGACCTTGAGGCCCACTTTCTGAACCGCTTCCAGATATTTCGGGACCTGTCCAACGGCTATGTCGTAGGTACGCATGTCGTAGATCACTGACTGTTCTCCCTTGGTACTTTTGGGTACTTTTGGTGCTTTTCGGTGTCGTGGTGTTTTATTAGCGTCCGTACGGCGCATAAAGCCAGACCCGGGACGCAGAGTCAAGCCATTTGACTATTCCTGGCTGCTTCTGGAGGCTACTTCTGGCGCTCCACGTTGGCCCACGTTCCGGAGTCGATCGACTCTTCAGCGGCCAGTCCTGTGAGTTGCAGATCTGCCATCGTTGCCGCGCCGGATCGTGTTTCGCCTCCAATCTGAATCGCTGAGACGAAATCGGCCACCGACTCGTGCATGCCCGGCCACTCGGCGTGCGGTTGCAGCGAAGGGAGGAACTCGTTCTGCCATTCGGGGTTGTTGGCGGTACGAAATCGCAGCTCGCCCCGGAACAGGTCGGCCTCTAAATCGCCAGCGCTGCCGCGAATGCTGATCCCTGCGCCAAGTTCTCCGACCGACTGGATGTTGGCGTCGAACGTTCCCCATATTCCGTCGTAGTCGAGTTGTACAAGCGTCTGCGATTGCATACGTCCAGATACGCCGGTCCCTTCCTGTACGAGTACACGTGAGGGCCTGCGTCCTAGCGCACGATTGAGGGGGTCGAGGTACCAAGGGATGAGTTGCAGCGCGAGGCTAACGTCGGAACCGGGTATCGCTCCCCACCCGGATGTCATCGTTACCGACGCAGTGTGGGGCGTGCCGATGGTGCGATTTCTAACTATGGCCGCCACACGGTCTACGACTGGAAGATATGCGAGTTCGAGATCGGCGTGGGTAATTCCACTGGCGTTGGCGAGTCGATCTATCTCACCACGAATCTCGCTGCGCTTGTCCGACAGCGGTGGTTCATAGAACAGGGGCAGGCCGGAATCGAGTGCCGCCCCGATTGTTGGGGAGTGCTGGCCTTCAGTGACGGCGATCATGACGGCGTCAACCAACCCCGGATCAAGCAACTCTCTAAAGTCTGGCGTTACGAACGCATCCGGTCCCAGTGCCTCACGAGCGGCGTTCTGTGTGGCGTCGCTTCGACCGGCCGCTGCGACTACTTTTGCACCGGGAATACGCGCGATCGCCGGAAGGTATGCGTTGATGGCCCAGTAGCCAAAACCGATAATCCCAAGGCGTACATGTTGTGAATCAGACATGGGCGACATCGTACCGGACTGCCCTGAGCCTTGACCCTCTCGTACGAAGCGATATACATTTGAGGTAGCCGATTTGCCTTGGCAACGGGGTATCGGTGAACAACAAGCGGAAGTGGCTCAGTGGTAGAGCATCACCTTGCCAAGGTGAGGGTCGCGAGTTCGAATCTCGTCTTCCGCTCCACAGGAAATAATGCATTCATAAACCCTCGTATCTGCGGGGGTTTATGTTTTTACATCTGTTTTTCTGGGAGTTTCTCTGGCTTCACTTGATAACCTCATCAACTCCAGAACCACCAGATCGGCCAAAGTACGCTAGAGCGCGCCGGTCTGTCCTGGTAGTCAGTCGGTAAACGTTAGGTAAAGTTAATCGGATCGGACTGGTTGGCCCATGGAAACCTCTGCGTGCCCACCCGCAAGCGCCCCATTTATCTCTACTAAGAGAAGCCCGTTGCCTATTGGCGGTCCGCCACGTATTACCACTTGCTTATGACTAATACGTTTTGGTGAGACAAGCAACCGTCCCTCCGTCAAATGTGACACGCACGCAGTATGCGAAGAGTGTCCGCCTGGAGGGACTTAAAAAAGGGCCGATAGGTTATCGAACAAGCTGCTTATCGCCGGGGGGTCAATATCCTCATTCCACTGCACGGTGGTGGTGGTCAGCGGGGTATAACAGGACTCGAAACGGTGATCATCCTGCATCCCGTTCGTCGTGGTGGCGTCGGTTTTCCCTTTCACGGTGCTCAGCACGGGAATATTTTCCTCTGAGCGAAGCAAACAGACGATCTTTGCGGGCCTAGACGGAGTGCGTAGTTCACTCCAGCCGCGCGGTTCCGTTATTGCATATAAGGGATCACTAGACGGAACTACCGGCACGATCTACAAGGTCAGTTTTGTCGTCTCGAACGCCGCCAAAGGTGAAGCTATCGACCTGACACCACCGTACACGGTTGCCAGTGATGGCGACGACCCGGACATTGTTTCCGGGGCGCGTTCCGAAACGATTATCTCTTATTCAGATTCAAACCAGTTCATGAGTGATCTCCCGTGGTCGATTGCCTGGCCCGGATATGACAACGGCGACAATCTCCTGGAAGACGGGGAGGCTGCCGAGATTACGGTCTGGTTGGCCGACCGAGTGACTACCTTGACCGACGCCACGAACTCGGGCGGCATAGCCTTGATGGACGGATCGGCAGGCGATGGTGGCACCGGCGGATTTGCCGCCACATGTACGGTCCCTGGCGGCGACGACAGGTGGACCATAGAGATCAAGCCTGACGATGGGTCAAAGCTCAACATCGAGCGATCTCTACCTAGCGGACTGAAAGCGATCATGGATCTCCGCTAGTTCAGCCGCCAGATACTCGGGCTACTTCAGCTACTCCGGATCTCGTGAGCGCCCCCACCCCGACCTCCTAACGTTCCGAGAGCCTGGAGGGTTGGC
>Ga0114999_10002510_pt1 | contig 24020 bp, 18 predicted proteins | sample ArcticOcean_MG_C_3_FD_89820 | JGI IMG/M metagenome (GOLD analysis project Ga0114999, IMG submission 89820) | Marine microbial communities from western Arctic Ocean - ArcticOcean_MG_CB8_126 | ecosystem: Environmental > Aquatic > Marine > Oceanic | place: Arctic Ocean: Canada Basin | collected...
AAAAGAAGAGCCAAGAAGAAAGGGCAAAACCGGGATCCCACCCCTTCCCGCGGGGGCGAGGGGGCACCAGGGGGGGGGGGGGGAGGGGGGGGGGGGGCGGGGGGGGGGGGGGGGGGGGGGGGGGGGGTGGGGGGGGGGGGCGAGACAGTGGGGCGGGGCGGGGGCGGGACAGTTGCACCACTTTAGCCGCATCTCGACCCATAAGGCAATGCCCTGGTGTGCCGCTCGAATCGCCGACCGCTGATCGCTACATTCGTACGTGTGAGATTGCTGGAGACTGGACATTTCGTCGCGGTCCAATGATGGCCGCTGTGGGTTTTGGAGAAGAGAATCATGGACCTGATGAGCACATTGAGCGGTTCATTGATGGAGTCGTTTTTTCCGGCGGGATGGGACTTGGCAAAGCTCGACGCCTGTGTCGCAGACGATCCAACGACGATCACCGAGCGGCAGGACTGGTGGCACGACGACTTCGAGTTGCTGCCTTGCCAGACCCTGCCCGACTTCGACACGATGCTCGGACACGAAATCGCCGTGACGATCGCCGAAGCCCGCAAGCAGGGCCACCAATTGGCCATGATCCTGCCGGTCGGCCCGATGGGAATGTACCGCTGGGCCGTCTACTTTCTCAAGGAATGGGGCATCTCGTGTGACCACGTCCACGGTTTCAACATGGACGAATGGAGTGATGCCGATGGCAATACGCTTCCATCGGGTCACCCCGGAGCGTTCGAAACCGCGATGGCCAGTGCCTTCTACGGACCACTGGGCGACTTGACCGTCCCGGTCGATCAGCGACACTTCGCCTCCAAGGAGGCACTCCCCCACTTCGCTAACCAGATTGGTGAGATCCGGGCCGCTGGCGGCAAGTTGGCCGTTCTGTTTGGAATTGGTCGAGTCTGCCACATTGCATTCTGGGAACCTCAATTCGCCGGCGAGTACGACTCGACCGACGACTGGAAGGCGGCCACGCATCGGCTCGGTGCCCAATTGCATCCGTTGACGATCGAGCAGAACGCGGTGACGAGTTTCAAGAGTCGCACGACGCTGGTGCCGGCGTTCGCCAACACGATCGGCCCAGGCCTGTTCCTGGGTGCCGACAAGATCATCGGTGGCGCCGACGGGACGTTTTCTCGAGGAATGATGTGGCAGGGTCTGAGCCTGTGGATGACCCTGCGACACGACCCCACGCCCTGGATCCCCTCGACCTTCATGCCCACACAACCCGGCCGACTCTTCTTCCTCGAAGAACTCGCCGGACCGCTCGAACCCGAGTGCAATTAGTCGGGGAGGAGGGCTAGAGGACCTCGGTCAGCACGTCTTCGTGGACAAACAGTGGCAGCGGCGGGTCGTAATGGACCGATATCGCCAACGCATCGCTCGGACGACTGTCGACCTCGACCAACTCGCCGTTGATCCGGATCCTCAGCACGGCAAAATACGTGTGATTGCGCAGGTCGGTGATGACCACATCCTCGATCTCACCGCCCATCTGCTCGACCGTCGCCTTGAGCAGGTCGTGAGTCAAGGGTCGAGGCGGGGGATCTTCCGTGATCCGGCGATTGATCGCACCGGCCTCGAACAACCCGATCAGGATCGGAAACGATCGGTTCCCGTCCAACTCGCGAAGGAACACAATCTGCTGATCACCGATGTCGTTGATGACAATCCGAGCGAGTTCCATTCGGACAAGCATGTCGATGACTCCAACCTGGGACAGCGGCGCGCTGGATTATAGTACGCCACGACGTCCATTCAAGACGGCCGATGGTTCAACCGTCGCCGAGTTGACCGAGAATGCCGTTGACTCGCTCAAGCTGTTCTCTGAGTCCGGCCAACGTGCCACGCACTCCGTCAACCACTTCAGCCGGCGCCTTCGACACGAAACTCTCGTTGGACAATTTCTTTTCGTGACCGGCAATCACGCCGTTGAGCTTTTCGATTTCCTTCAGATGCTTGGCCCGCTCGGCCTCGCGGTCGACGACACCCTCGAGATCGATGTACCCGTCCGCCTCGCCCAAGGCAAAACTCGCAGCCCCCTCACTCTGGCTGACATCCGGCCCCAGGGCAATTAACTCGGAATTGGCCAGGTTCAAGAACTGCTCGGCCACCGACTCGAGATCCTCCGCCACGTCCGACCCGCATCGGACCGACAAGGACAGTCGAGTACTGCGGGGAATCGAGTAGGTCGAACGGACGTTTCGCACCGCCACGATCAACTCCTGCAATCGCTCGAATCGCCCCTCCAGTTGCTCGTCCTGCCACTGGGTCGGCAACACCACCCAATCGGCTCGCATCACGCTTTGGGCAGCCGGCTCGGGCAACGGAAGTCCGCGACACTCAGCCCACTCGGACAACCGCTCCCACAGTTCCTCGGTGATGAACGGAATGATCGGAGCCAGCAGCCTCAGCAACGCGTCGAGAACTCCCACCAGGACCCGCTGAGCCATCGCCCGAGCCTCCCCGTCGCCCGACTCGGACTGCAACCGAGACTTGACCATCTCCAGGTACCAATCGCAGAACTCGTTCCGGGTGAAGTCGCGGAGCGTCCGTGTGGCCTGATCGAACTGATAACCGTCCAGGTAGCCGGTGACCGTGGCGGCGATTCGTGAGAGTCGGCTGAGAATCCAGCGGTCCTCGATCGCCAGTTCGCTGCTCTCACCCGGACCCGGTACTGGAATCGGTCCGGGTTCGTAACCTTCGAGGTTCAGCATCGCGAAACGCGCGGCGTTCCAGAACTTGTTACAGAAGTTCCGCCCCGCCTCAAAACGCTCGGCCACCATCCTCGCCACCGACTCACCCTCGTCCGGGACGTACCACGGGCTGCTGTACTGCCAGGCCTTCCCGCAGCCACCGCATTCGACCCGAGGCTTGTCGCCACCACCGGGTGTCGCCTGCTGGTGTTGGATTTCCTGAGGTGTCACATGGCCGCATTCAGGGCATTCGTACCCCACCGGCAACCGAATGTCCTGAGTCTCGCCGGCGAAACCGGCGATCGTGAACCGCACGGCATCGGCACCGTAGCGGTCGATCAGGTCCAGCGGATCGACCCCGTTCCCCTTCGACTTCGACATCGTCTGACCAAAGCCGTCGAGAATCTTGGGGTGAACGCAGACGTGCGAAAAGGGAACCTCACCCATGTTGTACAAACCGGCCAGCACCATCCTCGCCACCCACAACGTGATGATGTCGCGGCTGGTGACCAGCACACTGCCGGGATAGAAGTAATCGAGACTCGCGGACGAATCGGGCCAGCCCAAAGTCGAGTGTGGCCAGAGTGCCGAACTGAACCACGTGTCAAGCACGTCCTCATCCTGCACCAGTTCATGACCGCCTCCCAGCTCGTCGCCCTCGAGATCCGTCTCGGCACAGACCAGCCAACCACCGTTCTCGGCGTCCTCACGCCAGCACACGTCCACTCGATCCGCAAACGCTGCCTCCAGGTCCTCCGACTGGCAGGTTCGGCAGTACCAGATCGGAATCCGATGTCCCCACCACAGTTGGCGAGACACGCACCAGTCGCGTTTTTCTCCGAGCCAATCGAGGTAGGTCTTGGCATACCGAGACGGAAAGAATGTGACACGACCATCCTCGACGGCATCAATCGCCGATTGGGCCAGGTTGTCCATCTTCACGAACCACTGGTCCGAGAGATACGGTTCGATCGGAGTCTTCGACCGATCACTGTGAGCCAGATCGATGACGCGGTCTTCGCAGCCGTCGTAAAGCCCCAAGTCGTCCATCGCCTCGACCACACGCTTCCGAGCCTCGTAACGATCCAACCCGGAAAATTGGCCGCCGTTGCCGTTGATCGTGCCGTCCGAATCGAGAATATTGATCATCGGCAAATCGTTACGCAGGCCGCAGGCGTAATCGTTGGGGTCGTGAGCCGGTGTCACCTTGACGGCTCCGGTGCCCAGGTCCTGCTTGGCCAGCAACGCGTCGGCAATGATCGGGATCTCGCGATCGACCAGCGGGACGTGTACCGAGCGGCCGACCAGATGAGCGTACCGCTCGTCACCAGGATGCACGCAAACCGCCGTGTCACCCAGCATCGTCTCGGGCCGAGTCGTCGAGAATCCAATCGTCTCGTCGGAATCGACCACCTTGTAGCGGAAGGTCCAGAATCCGCCCTCAACCGCTTCGTAAAACACCTCGTCATTCGCGACAGCGGTCTGAAGGAACGAGTCCCAGTTGACCAGACGCTTGCCTCGATAGATCAAGTTGTCGTTGAACAGCTTGAAGAACGTCCGACGAACAGCCTTCGAGCAGACGTCGTCAAGAGTGAATCGAGTCCGCCGCCAGTCACAACTGGCGCCGATCAGCTTCAACTGCGACAGAATCTTCTGTTCGTAAGAGTCCTTCCACGCCCAGATCCTCTCGACCAACGCCTCACGACCCACATCATGACGCGTCAGCCCCTCCTCCTCCAGCATCCTGCGTTCGACAACCGCCTGAGTGGCGATCCCGGCATGGTCGGTACCGGGCATCCACAACGCCTCGAAACCCTGCATCCGTTTCCAACGAGTGATCAGGTCCTGGAGCGTCCCGTTCAACGCGTGCCCCATGTGCAGAGCACCGGTGACGTTGGGCAAGGGGATCATGATCGTGTGCTGAGACTTCTCAGAGTTCGGCTCGGCGTTGAACTCTCCCCGCTCAGACCACTCGGTATACCACCGCGATTGAGCTGCGGCCGGATCGTATTGCTTGGGAATCTCCGAAGGCATCAGTCGGCACCTCGTGTTGTGGCCCCGCCGGCATCCCCGCCGGCATCCCCGCCGGCATCCCCGCCGGCATCCTTGTCGGCATCCTTGTCGGCATCCTTGTCGGCATCCTTGTGCAGCTTGTATTCCACGCTATCGACCAAGGCCAACCAGCTGGCCTCGATGATGTTCTCACTGACACCCACCGTGCTCCACACCTCGTCACCATCGCGACTCTCGATCACCACCCGCACACGGGCAGCAGTGCCGAGCGACGAATTGATCACTCGCACCTTGTAGTCCACCAGCTGCATCGTCTCGACACAGGGAAATTCGTCTCGAAGTGCCTTTCTCAGGGCGGTGTCCAACGCATTGACCGGTCCATCACCTTCGGCCACCTCGTGCACTTCCCGACCACCAACCATCAGCTTCACCGTCGCCTCGGTCACCGGATCCTCCACCGCATCGGTCTCAACATTCACCCGGTAATGCACTCGTTCGAAGTACGATCGGTAGGTCCCTGCCACTTTCTTGACCAACAGGTCAAACGACGCTTCAGCCGCCTCGAACTGATAGCCTTCGTTTTCCAGATTCTGGACCCGCATCAGGATCTTCGCCATCAACTCGTCGTCCTGCTGCATCTTGAGTCGAGTGGTGGCGGCGACGATGTTGGATCGTCCCGAGAGTTCACTGACCAGAACGCGGCGGACGTTGCCGACGGATTCGGGAGGCACGTGTTCGTAACTGGCAGACACCCGGTTGACGGCGTGCACATGCATGCCGCCCTTGTGAGCGAATGCACTTTGGCCGACATACGGCTGGCCGGGCCGGAAATTCATGTTCGACAATTCGTAGACGTACCGAGACAACTCGACCAAATGCTCGACACCCCTGTCGTTGAGTACCTCGTAACCGGTTTTCTTCAGAGCCAGATTGGCGATCACGCTGATCAGGTCGGCATTGCCACAGCGTTCCCCAATGCCGTTGATGGTGCCCTGCAGATGCACGACTCCCCGGTCGATTGCGGCCAGGGAATTGGCCACTCCGACATCCGAATCGTTGTGGCAGTGAATCCCCAACGGCACATCGACCGCCGCCGCCGCCGCCGCCACACCCGCCACAATCTCCTCGGGCATCCGGCCCCCATTCGTATCGCACAGCACGATCGTGCGCGCCCCCGACGCCTCGGCTGCCGTGAGAGTCTTCAAAGCGTACTCGGGGTTGGCTGACCAGCCGTCGAAGTAATGCTCGGCGTCATAAATCACCTCGCGACCCTCGGCGACCAGAAACGCAACCGAATCGGTAAGCATCGCCAGGTTTTCTGCCAACTCGACCCGCAACACTTCACTCACATGAAGGTCCCACGTCTTGCCAACCACCGTGCAGACCGGCGCCAGTGAATCTCGCAAAGCCCGCATCCCCGTGTCGTCCTCGGCCGCTATGCCACGACGCCGAGTCATCCCAAAGGCCGTCACCTGGACGTGCTCGAGATCAAGATCGCGGACCGCGCGAAAGTACGCGGCATCCTTCGGGTTCGACAACGGATAACCGCCTTCGACGTAGTCGAAGCCAAGCGAATCCAGACGCGACGTGATCTGTAACTTGTCCTGGAGCGAGAAATTGATCCCCTCGCCCTGGCTGCCGTCTCGCAACGTCGTGTCGTAGATCTCGATGCGTGGCATCAGGCCCTGACCATGCACTGTGTCTCAAACTCAAAAAAGAACGCCTCAGGCAAAACGCAAACCCGAGGCGACTGACGCGGGCGGTCCGCACACGGTCCCTGACCCAGCCCTGCATGATAGGTCGGACACCAAAGAGCGTCAAACCTCGCTCGAACCGACGCTCACAGCCGATTCTCGCACCGAACCCTCGCCACTCGTCAATGCGTCCCACTCCTCCATCGTGTACATCACCTCGCGTGCCTGAGACCCATTGTAGTCGCCCACGATCCCGTCCTCGGCCATGAAATCCACCAATCGAGCCGCTCGGCCATAACCGATCCCCAGGCACCTCTGCAACAATGACACGCTGCCACGAGCCTCGCGAATCACGACTTCGATCGCCTGCTCGTACAAGTCGTCCCGTTTCTTGAGATCCTCGAACCCCGTACCTGAACCCGAATCGGCAGAACTGATTTTCGTCAACTCGTCCGAATAACTCGGCTCGACCTCGCTGAAGAAGTCGATCACGTCGTTGACCTCCTTGTCACTGACAAACGTGCCCTGAGCCCGGACCAGGTGACTGGTGCCGGGTGTCAGGTAAAGCATGTCGCCGTTGCCCAGCAACTTGTCGGCTCCAATCTCGTCCAACACCACGCGACTGTCGGTCCGACTGGCGACCTGGAACGACACCCGCGCCGGTAAGTTCGACTTGATCAAACCGGTGATCACGTCGACTGTCGGCTTCTGAGTCGCCAGCACCAGGTGGATTCCGACCGCTCGAGACTTCTGAGCCAACCGGATGATGTGCCTCTCGACATCCTTGCCAGCCGACATCATCATGTCGGCAATCTCGTCGGCCACAATCACGATGTATGGCATCCGCTCGGGAACCTCGTCGGCCTCAAGCTCATCCTCCTCCAAACCCAACCGTTCCAGGATCGTGCTCCGATCCAGGGCGTTGTAACTGTCCAGATGCCTGACCCCGCAACGGGCCAACAGCTCGTACCGATCCTCCATCTTGTCGACCGCCCACGCCAACACCGCCTCGGCCTTCTTCATGTCTGTGATCACAGGATGCATCAGGTGAGGAATTCGACGGTAAGGACTCAACTCGACCATCTTCGGATCGATCATCAGCATCCGGACTTCGTCGGGCCGACGGGTCATCAGCAGCGATAGAATCAGCGCGTTCAGACAGACACTCTTACCCGTCCCGGTCCGGCCGGCGATCAACAGGTGAGGCATTTTCGCGAGATCGATGGTCAAGACACGACCGCTGACATCCTTGCCCAGGAACACCGGCAACCGCTTTTCAGAGACATCCTTAGGACTCGTCTCGATCAACTCTCGCAACCGCACCATCACACGACGCTCGTTGGGCACCTCGATCCCCACCGTATTCTTGCCTGGAATCGGGGCCACCACGCGAACCGTGGGCACACGCAAAGCAATCGCCAGATCGTCGGCCAGACGACTGACCTTCTGAAGCCTGAGTCCGGCTTCGAGTTCGAGTTCGAATTGAGTGATCACCGGGCCAGTGTCGATCGCGACGACCCGAATGCTGAGTCCGAATTCCCGAAACGACTGCTCGAGCGTGATGGCCGCCACCTGAGCCTTCTTGGCCAACAATGCGTAGGGAACCTCCTCGGATTCTTCCAGCAGATCCAAGTCCGGTAAAACATGCTCGTCGTCGTCCTTGCTACCAACTGCCTCCAGCCGCTCGTAAATCTCCTCACGCTCATTCGACTCCGCAAGCGGTGGATTCACCCGCACCGGGTAACCGAGCGGTCCGCCCGGCTGCTCGTCGATGCGACGTACAACCGGTTCGGCCACCACATCCTCAAACCGTTCCTCTTCCCGCTCGACTCCTTCCACTCGGATCGCCGGCGACTCGGCCGCCAAGGCCACCTCGACGTCGATCGCCAGAGTGTCCGACACGCAAGCCACACGTGACACGGCCTTTGTCTCGACCCACTCGGCCGCCCGACGACTGCCAGCTCGCTTGGCTCCAAACTCCCAACCACTCCTGGACAACCGCAGACCCCACAGCAGGGGAGTGGCAGCCCATCGCAGCAACCACCACGCTCGAGGAGTTTCTCCGGTCAGCACGAGACCTGCGATGGCCATCGACCCGATCAACAACTGGCATCCCGCCACGGTCAATCGACTCGAAAGCCAGATTATCGACCAGGCTCCCACCCAACCACCACTGCCGGCAACAAGCCCGCCGGACAGGCCCGGAGCCAACGCCTGCAACGCAGCAGACACCGACGCCAACAACAAGCTCCAACCAAACAGCCACTGCCAGGCCGACACGCGGGAATCGCCACGCAACAGACCAATGCCCAAGCTGAAGACAGCAGCGGCCACCAACCAACTGGCGGCTCCGAAGGCAACGTGCAGCGTGTGAGCAATCTGAGCACCGGGGGCACCGACGAGATTTCGGGAAGAGTCATTGGGAGGATACACCGAGACGCCGGGCGGATCGGCCAGGTCGGCCGAACCCAAGCTGGCAACCAGTACCACCGCCAGTACCAACAGCAGTGTCGCCGTCATCCGGCTGTTCCAGTTTTGCATATCCATGTGTCATTCCTCCCTCGGCGTCCAATCGCATCTCCGACCGGCCGGCACCATCGACAACACCGACAGCAAACAGCTCGCTCGCGCCAGCCATTAAACGGGTGCCGTGCAGACCGATCCCGCCAAAGGCTAGCACTCGCGGACGCTGCGGAAACCGGCATCAGGCCGCCGGGCGTCGCCTTTTGACAACGCGACCGCACGACCCGGAGGATTGTGACGATTACGTCGACTCTCAGGACACTCGACCGGCCGGCCTGTCAGGCTCAAGACCATCTCTGGTCGATCCACTCGATCAACTGTGTCGCGAGTTCGCTCTTGGGGCCAGACCACGCAGCCACCACCGACCCGCTCGAGTCGATCAACTCGATCGAATTCGATTCCGCCCCAATCGCCTCGGGACCGTTCAACACGATCGCATCACAGTTCTTGGCTCGCAGCTTCTGCAAGGCGCCCTCGCGAGGATTGCTCGCCTCCAACGCAAAGCCGATCACAAACCGATCGGCCTTGCCGGACCCCAACATCGCCAACACGTCGTCCGTCTCGATCATCTCGACCGACACCGCATTCCCCGTCTTGGTCAGCTTGCCCTCGTGGCGAACTCGAGGCCGGTAATCACACACCGCCGCCACAGCCACCACGCCGTCACAGTCGCCGAATGCCCCCAGGCACGCCGCCCCCATCTGCTCGGTCGTCTCGACACTCACCAATAGGCAACCCTCAGGAGCAGTCATCGCCACCGGTCCGCTGACCAACACCACCTCGTGACCCGCCGCCACAGCTGCCGCCGCCACCGCATAACCCATCCTGCCGCTGCTGGCGTTTGACAGATACCTGACGTCGTCAAGGTACTCGCGGGTCGGACCGGCCGTGATCAGGATCCGCATCCACTCGCCTCACCCGCCTCACCCGCCTCACCCGCATTCGACAAACCCGATCCGCTGCCAGACTCAGCAGCGGGAAGCGACTCGCAGACCGCAGCGATTCGCTCGAGAATCTGGTCCGGCTCGGCCATCCGACCAACACCCACCTGGCCACAACTCAACCAACCCTGACCCGGTTCGATCAACTCGTAACCGTCCTGCCTCAACGTCGCGATGTTACGGGCGACCGATGCCTTGGCCCACATCTGGCAGTTCATCGCCGGAGCCATCAGCACCGGTCCTTCGAAACAGAGCAGGGTGGTCGACAACAGATCGTCGGCGAGTCCATGAGCCACGCGGGCGATCGTCTGCGCCGTCGCCGGAGCAACAACCGCCAGCTGTGCCCTGCGGGCCAAACCGATGTGCTCGCCCTGGTGATGCTCGCTCGGAGCAAACAAATCGCAGTGAACCTCTCGGCCGGTGAGCGCTTCGAACGTGGTGGCGCCGATGAACCGTTTTGCCGACTCAGTCATGACGACCGAAACCGCCGCGCCGGCCTGCACCAATCCACTGGCCAGCGCAGCCGACTTGTAGGCCGCCACGCCGCCACTGACGCACAGCAGTATTTCACGACCACGCATCCGGCTGTCTCCCAGCTGCCCCCGCAATCGGCCACCGTGGCCTCGTCCGGGTTACAGTTCGCTGAGATCCGGGCCGGAATCCTGCAGGATCTGGTCCAAGTCCGGAGCCCCGTCTTCGGCCAACGCGACGTTGCCAGCACTGTCGAGGTAGATCTTGTCGTTGAGAATCTCTTCGACCACGATCACCATCGCGTTGTTCGTCACCAGGTCGACCAACGGCCGAGCACCCCGGTTGAGTGCCACCATCCGCTTTTGAATCAGGGACGACAGCCTGAACCGGCCGCCAACCTTCTGAACAATCGCCTCTTCTCTGAACGCATCAAGCATGGCTCTGCTCCTCCCACGCCGACAAAATTGTTGTGATTTCCAAAACCGCCCGGTCCAGGTCGTCGTTGATGACACTGTACCGGTATCTCTCGGCCTGCTGCACCTCGCGGCTGGCCGTCGCAATCCGACGTGAGATCGCTTCGGGCGTTTCCGTCCCCCGCGACTCCAATCGGATGCGATATTCCTCCATTGACGGGGCTAGAACGAAAATCGTCAAGGCACCGGGGTATCTCTCCATCACCGCCAAGGCCCCTTCGACGTCGATTTCGAGCAACGCCCAAACCGATTCCCGCTCGGCACGACTGATTTCTGAGGCCAATGTCCCGTACCAGTCGCCCACACCGTGCACCTCGGCACACTCGACAAAATCGCCTCGCTCTCGCTTTGCCGCAAACTCCTCGTGACTCAGAAAAAAGTAATCCTTCCCGTCGACCTCGGCCGGCCGAGGTCGACGTGTCGTTGCCGACACCGCCTCACGCAACCGCACCGGACTCTCATTCAATAACCGGTCCACAATCGTCGACTTGCCGCTGCCACTGGGACCCGACAAAACCAACACGCGACTGACACTGGCAGGAAACTTGATCTCCAACTCCACTCACTCCACGTTCTGCAGGTTCTCTCGAATCCGATCCAACGCCAACTTGCTCTCGACCACCCGGTGAGCAATCTCGATGTCGTTGGCCTTCGAACCAATCGTGTTCGTTTCGCGAATCATCTCCTGGCACAGGAACTCCAGCTTGCGGCCCTGAGACGTCTTGCTGTCGAGAATCTGTTGGAACTGGTCCAGATGACCGTCCATCCGCGACAACTCCTCGTTGATGTCGCACCGGTCGGCAAACAGACTCACCTCCCGAATCACGTCCGACTCGGAGACCGTCGCAACTTCCCCGGACAACACGCCGCCCACTCGGTCGAGCAACTTCTGGCGGTACGATTCGGACACCCGTGGCGCCAATTCGCGGATCGCTGCCAATTCGATCAACAACACGCCGCACTGATGCCGCAGATCCAACTCGATCGTCGCACCCTCCTCGCGACGAAATCCCCCCAACTGCTCCAATGCCCCCGCCAAGGCCACCTCCAAACCCGACCACAACTCCATCGGGTCAACCGATCCAGCCCGATTGTCCCGGATCACTCCGGGTAGACCCAACAAAGCCTCCAATGTCACCTCGCCAGACAACTCAAGTCGCCCAGCAATTTCTCGCATCTGAACGGCGTACTCGCCCAGAACAGACTCGTCGACCACTGTCCGGACATGACCCTCCGGTGAGTTCATCCGCGCAAACACGCTGACCGTGCCGCGGTGAATCCGCTCCCGAACCGCTCGCTCGACCCGACCCTCCAACGATGCACACGAATCGGGCAGCTTCGACACGATCTTCAGGTAACGATTGTTGACCGTCCGTACCTCGACCGTGAACAATACGTCCGTCGCCTGATGCGTCTCAGCACCAAATCCCGTCATGCTCAACAGCACAATCGTCTCGCCTGTTGATCCACTCGAGCCATCACTCGCCAGACTTCGCAGCCGGTTTCTTCGCAGCCGGTTTCTTCTCAACCGCCTTCTTCTCAACCGGCTTCTTCTCAACCGGCTTCTTCTCAACCGGCTTCTTCTCAACCGGCTTCTTCTCAACCGGTTCGGTATCGGTCGAGCTCTCAGTTGTGTTGCGTTCAGGGAGGCTCAAACCGATGTCGTCGTCCATGATTGTCACTCTGGACGATTCTTCTCTGAGTTTCGGAATCGCGTTCTCGGCATTGACGATCTGGACGGTGAATTCCCAATTGCCGTCAGCCGTCTTTCCGCCGTCGTATTCGATTTCGACAGTCGCCCGCAGCTGGGTCGTGTTGGCCTTAAACGTCAGCGGCTTTCCCTTCAGTTCGACGTTGTGCAGGCTCTGCACCGCAGCACGAACGTTCGCCTTGATCGTTACGGTGACGTCTTCGGCTGGAGTTCCGTTGAGATAGACCGGGACAATGACACTCATGCGGTCGTCACCCTCCCAACGGGTCACCGCGTCGAGCAATCGGACTTCGGGCTGATCGAATGTCACGTTGCCTCGATCGGCTCGCAAAGTGATCCCACCGAATCCGGCCAGCAGGACCCACAACACGGTCAGCACGACGGTGATGCCGGTGAAGGCGTCGCCGGCTCGAGCCCCAAAGGCACTCTGGCCTCCCATGCCGCCAAGAGCTCCAACCAGTCCGCCCCCACGCCCCTGCTGCAGCAGGATGATCAGGATCATCAGCGTGCCGTCGACCGTCAATGCCCAAGCCAACCCGGTACTGGGGCCTCCTATCAGCCACCCGACCAAGAAGCACAGTGCGGTCAGAACCAGGAAGAGCAGATAGACCTTCCAGTAGTTCTTCAGATGTTCAATCAGGTCCTTCACCAGGTCGTCTCCGTCGCGAACAACACGCGATTGGGCAGGGTGGATTGGGTGGAGCGGGGCAGGGTGTGACAGGATGGGGCCGGTTGAGGCCGGTTGAGGATAATCCCAAGGAATACGAGCAAGTCAGAGTTCCCTGGCTGCGTCGATAATGGCAACAAACGACTCGACCGACAGACTAGCTCCTCCGACCAGGGCCCCGTCAACATTGGGCTGACTCATCAACTCAGCAGCGTTGTCCGATTTGACACTGCCTCCGTACAGAATCCTTGTGGACTCGGCCACTTCGGAATTGTAGCGAACTGCAAGCTGGTTGCGAAGGTGAGCGTGAGCCGATTCGGCCTGAAGAGTGGTCGCGGTCAGGCCGGTGCCAATTGCCCACACCGGTTCGTAGGCCACCACCAGCCGTTTGATTGTCTCGGCATCGACCGCGGCCAGGCCGGCCAGCAACTGTCGCGACAACACCGCCTCGGTTTCACTCGCCTCACGCTGCTCGCGAGTCTCGCCCACACACAGAATCACATCCAGGCCCCCTGCATGAGCGGCGCTCACCTTGTCGGACACCAACTGGTCGGTGTCACCCAGCAACTGCCGGCGTTCACTGTGGCCCAGGATCACCCAGCCGCAACCGACATCGGCCAACATCTCGCACGAAACCTCCCCGGTGTATGCACCCGACGGCTCACACCAGGCGTTCTGGCCGGCCAACAATACACCCGACCCGCGAATCGCCTCGGCAACCGCCTCGAGCCAGACAAATGGTGGAGCGATCAGCACGTCGACCGAGGACGACTCGGAATGACACTCGGCCAATCCGCCAGCCAACTCGACCGCGTCGGCTCGACCCGTGTTCATCTTCCAGTTGCCCGCAACAAGAATCCGCCTCATCAACATCACCTCTTCCTGTCGTTCTTTCTCTTCCTGAAATGCGTCCCAACCGGGTTCTCACAACCGGAACGCCACCAGCCGTGATTCAAACCGCATCCCCGCCCTCGCCCGGCACCGGAATCACCTTCTCGCACAACTCCGCCAACTGCTTCAGACTGGCCATCACTTCGGCATACTGTTCCGGCAACAGAGCCTGCGGCCCGTCGCTCAGAGACTGCTCGGGACAGGTGTGCACTTCGATATGCACACCATCGGCTCCGGCGGCCACCGACGCTCGTGCCATCGCCGGGATCAACTCGGGCCGACCCGTCGCATGCGACGGATCGACGATGATCGGCAAGTGACACGTCTGCTTGACGTTGGGGACCATCGCAAGGTCGAGTACGTTTCGGGTCGAGTCTTCAAAGCTGCGAATGCCGCGTTCGCAGAGGATCACCTGTCGGTTCCCCTGGGCCAGGATGTACTCGGCCGACATCAACAGATCCCCAACCGTGGCACTCATGCCACGCTTCAACATCACCGGCCGCGACATCTGGCCGACCTCGCTCAACAGGTTGAAGTTCTGCATGTTGCGGGCTCCGATCTGGAACACGTCGGTGTAGCGATCGACCAGTTCGACCTGCCGAGGGTCCATCACTTCGGTCACCACCGGCATCCCCAACTCGTCTCCAACATCCCGGAGAATCTTCAAACCCTCCTCGCCGAGTCCTTGGAAACTGTAGGGGCTGGTGCGTGGCTTGAAGGCGCCCCCACGAAGAATATTGGCACCGGCATCACGGACCGCCTGCCCGATCTCCAGCAACACCTCACGACTCTCGATCGCACACGGACCGGCGACCATCCCCAATGAACCTCCACCAACCGAAACGCCACGGCCCAGGTCAATGACCGTATCCTCGATCTGGAAGTCGCGACTCGCAAGCTTGTACGGCTTCAGGATCGGCATCACCTTCTCGACGCCGGGGAATGCACCCAACGGAGCATTACTCAGAACATCCTCCTCGCCAATCACGCCGATCAGAGTTCGCTGCACTCCACGACTCAACTCCGGCTTCAAACCCAAGGACTCGATTTGCTTCTCAATATGCGCGATCTGCTCGTCCGAGCAGTCGGGCTTCAGAACAATGATCACGGTCGCACCTTCAGTCTGGGGCTGGGACTCGAGGAGTCCGACGGAGCCGGGGGAAATGGTGGAGGGTCTGTGCCAAGTCGGCCGATGGCGGGAAACGCAACCTCTGGTGGGACAGGCAATACGCCGAACATGATCAACGACGCTCAGTCTAGCGGTTCGCTGCGTGGGTACGAACCCAGAACTTCCAACCGGATGGCCTGCTTGCCAAGAGCCTCGAGGGCCCGCTTGGCTCGAGCCTCGCTGGCATGACCCTCGAAGTCGAGAAAGAACAGGTAGCCACTCTCGGGCGCCTGCAACGGAAAGGACTCGATCCAGGTCAAGTTCAGCTTGTTCTTCTTGAAAACACCAAGAGCATCGGCCAACGAACCGGGCCGGTGAGGCACCTGCAACAGGATCACCGTGCGGTCGTGGCCCGTCCGTGACAACTCGGCGTCACCAATTACGGCAAACCGAGTGATGTTCTCGTCGTTGTCCTGGATCGATGACTCCACCACCGGTATGTCGTACTCGGTCCCAGCCTGCAGACTGGCAACCGCGGCGGCTCCCGGCTTGTCTCGAGCCAAACTGGCCGCAGTCGATGTGCTGGCGACCTCGATCAGACGAGCCTGAGGCATGTTGCGACTCAGCCAGTCGCGGCACTGAGACAGCGCCTGAGGCTTACTGTAGATCTCGATGATCTCGCCTCGGCTGCACCGCGACAACAGGTTGTGGTTGATCGCAATTTGGACCTCGCCGCAAATCCTCAAGGGCATCCGAGTGAACATGTCCAACGTGTCGATGATCCGACCGTCCGTGCTGTTCTCGATCGGCACCACACCAAACGCGGCATGACCCCGGTCCACCTCCTCGAACACCGCAGCAATGGTCGTCACCGGAATCAAATCGGCCCACTTCCCGAATCGCTCGATCGATGCCAGGTGAGTGTAACTGAATTGGGGACCCAGATAGGCCACTCGTGTCGACTGGATCGAACGACGCGATGCACTCAGCAACTCGCGGTAAATCCCACGCAATGCCGCAAATGGCAGTGCACCCGATTCCTTCTCCAGACGAGACCATAAGGCGTCGTCCGATTCCGGGTCGTACAGCACTCGCTTGGGATCCGACGACAACGACAACGACTCGATCGTCAATCGAGTCCGCTCGTGAAGCCGCTTCACCAACTCGAGATCCAACTTCTTCAGACGAGTTGCGATCAATGACGCCCGCTTGGCCGACTTCGACGAACCACTCGCTCGTGACTTGCCGCCCGCTGACTTCCTGGCCATCGCTAATGCCTCCAGTCCCCGACAACTGCCGCCCTGAAACCCCGCATCACGATCCCGACACATCAACGATGGTAAAGCTGTCGGCCGACGCCACAAGCAGACTCACTCAGATCCCAATCCCGGCCCAATCCCGTACCAACGGACCGCAAACGCCAGGCCACTCAAACAACGCCTATAGTGGCCGAATGTGGCCAACACAGGCCAACACAGGGCAAAACACCGCTTCGGCGTCTTTTTACCGGCACTCAAGCACACTGTCAAGCACCCACCGACGACTCAATCAGAACCTGCCACTTTGGCACTAGCCGACCCAGGCCCCAACTGACAATATCGTGCCATTATGGCATGTGGCGGCGGGCCGATCGACGAGGACACCATTCTATTTATTGTCGCAACATCTTATATGACAACATGTTGAGTATTTTTTAACGACTCGCGAACTCTTGGCGCACTATTTGCAATCCCTATACTCGTGAACGCCGACTCGGGATGGCCATCAAGGCACTGCGAGCCGTCGTTCTTGCTAGAAATACGAAGCGACAACTAAATACAAGAAGATACGAGAAACCAGTATCAGGCAACCAGCCGCGAGGAATCGCGAGGTGAGGAAATAGAGATGGCAATGGAAAACGAGAAGGTGATCGGAATCGACCTGGGAACGACCAATTCGGTGGTCGCGGTGATCGAGGGTGGCCAGCCCAAGGTGTTGGCCAACCAAGAGGGGAACCGTTTGACGCCCAGCGTGGTGGCATTCACGGACAAGGGCGAGACGTTGGTGGGCGAACCGGCCAAGCGTCAGGCGGTCACGAACCCTCAGAACACGGTCTATTCGATCAAGCGATTCATGGGTCGTCGTCACAACGAGGTGTCATCGGACGAGAAGTCGGTTCCGTACACGGTGGTGGGCGAGTCCGAGGCATACGTCGAGGTGGAAGCGTCGGGGAATTCGTACAAGCCACCGGAAATCTCGGCATTGGTTCTGCGGAAGTTGAAGGAAGCAGCCGAGAGTTATCTGGGTCACAAGGTCAACCGCGCGGTGATCACGGTGCCGGCCTATTTCAACGACGCCCAGCGTCAGGCGACCAAGGACGCCGGCCAGATTGCCGGTCTCGAGGTCGAGCGGATCATCAACGAGCCCACTGCCGCGTCGTTGGCGTACGGGATGGAGAAAAAGGAGGACCAGAAGATCGCGGTCTTCGACCTCGGCGGCGGCACATTCGACGTGTCGATCCTTGAAATCGACGACGAGTGGGTCAAGGTGCTCAGCACCAACGGCGACACGCAACTCGGTGGCGACGATTTCGATCTCGTTCTGATCGACCATTTCGCCGACGCATTCCATGCCGCAGAGGGCATCGATCTCCGCGACGACCCCATGGCGTTGCAGCGACTGCGAGAAGCGGCCGAGAAGGCCAAGCAGGAACTGTCCACGTCGCAGACCACCGACATCAACCTCCCCTTCATCATTGCCGACGACAGCGGGGCCAAGCACCTGCAACTGTCGATCACTCGTGCCGAGTTCGAACAGTTGATCGACAACCTGGTCGAGAGATGTCGCAAGCCGATCGTCGACGCCCTGACCGACTCGAAACTCGAACGTTCCGAAATCGACGAAGTCGTCCTGGTGGGCGGTTCGACTCGAATCCCCAAGGTCCAGGAATTCGTCAAGGAACTCTTCGGCAAGGAGCCTCATCGTGGGGTCAATCCGGACGAAGTGGTGGCCCTGGGTGCGGCGATCCAGGGAGGCATCATCGCTGGCGACGTCAACGAAGTGGTGCTGCTGGACGTGACCCCACTGTCGCTGGGGATCGAAACCGAGGGCGGTATCATGACCCACCTGATCGAACGCAACACCACGATCCCTACATCGCGGAGCGAGATCTTCTCGACCGCCATCGACAACCAGACCGCCGTCACCGTCCAGGTCTACCAGGGCGAACGCCAGATGGCCTCCGACAACCGACAACTTGGACAGTTCAACCTCGACGGCATCCCACCAGCTCCCCGAGGTGTCCCTCAGGTCGAAGTCACATTCGACATGGACGTCAACGGCATACTCAACGTCACCGCACAGGACAAGGCGACCAACGAGAAGCAAACCGTGCGGATCGAAGAGTCGAGCGGCCTGTCGGACGAAGACATTGCCGTGGCTCGGGCTTCCGGTGAAGAACACGCCGAAGACGACAAGAAGAAACGCGACCTGGCCGAAGCCCGCAACAAGTCGTCGAGCCTGGTCTACCAGACCGAAAAACTGATGACCGAACACGCCGAAACTCTCGATGACGATTCGAAATCCGCACTCGAAGCCGCCATCACCAAGGTCAACGAAGCCGCCGCCGGTGAAGACGCCGCCGCAATCGACACGGCCGTCGATGAACTCAACCAGGCCGCACACGCACTCTCCAAACACATGTACGATTCCGCCGACAACAACCCAGACGAACCAAGCGACGACTCCGGTTCGAACACCGATGCCGGCGACGACGTGATCGATGCGGAATTCGAAAAGAAACCCGCCGACAACGATCCCCAGGACTCCGCGTCGACGGATGACCAAACTGATGCCGATACGGCCGATGCCGAAACCGAGGACGACTCGGCCGAGGATGTGGACGCGGTTGACGAGTCGGAGGAGAACTAGAGAAGGAGGAGCGTGATGAACTTGCCATTGGACCGCCTGACAATCAAGGCCCGCGAAGCGGTGATGCGGGCTCAACAGACCGCCGAATCCCGGCAGCACCAGTTCGTCACCCCGTTGCACCTCCTGGGCACCTTGATCGAGGATCCGCAAGGGGTCGTCGCCATGCTGTTCCAGCGAATTGGCGTCGACACGTCGACTCTCGCATCACTCGTCAACAGCGAAATCGACCGACTGCCTCGCGTCACTGGCGACGCAACACCACGGGCCGCTTCACCCGATTGGCCGGCCCTGCTCGAAGACGCCAGCCGACGTGCCCTGGACATGGACGACCGATACCTCTCGATCGAACACCTGCTACTGGCCCTGATCGACTCGAATGACACGGCCGGCCGACTGCTCAAACTGTCGGCTGTCGAAGAACACGATGTGCTCGAAGCACTCGAAACGATCCGAGGCAACCAGCAGGTCACCGACGACGCACCGGAAGAGAAGTACGATGCGCTCTCGCAATACGGCACCGACCTGGTCGTTCGGGCCCAGGCCGGTCAACTCGATCCGGTCATCGGCCGAGATCAGGAGATCCGTCGCGTCATCCAGGTGCTCTCGAGACGACGCAAGAACAACCCGGTGCTGATCGGTGAACCCGGAGTCGGTAAGACGGCGATCGTCGAGGGGTTGGCGCAGCGGATTGTCCGAGGCGATGTGCCGACGCAGTTGGTCAACAAGAGTGTCGTGGCGCTGGACCTGGGGGCGTTGATCGCCGGAGCGAAATATCGCGGCGAGTTCGAAGACCGGCTCAAGGCCGTGCTCGAGGAGGTCCAGGCCTCCGACGGTCGAGTCATCCTCTTCATCGACGAACTGCACACCGTCGTCGGCGCCGGAGCCTCCGAAGGATCGCTCGACGCCTCCAACCTGCTCAAACCCATGCTGGCACGCGGCGAACTGCACTGTGTCGGAGCCACCACGCTCGACGAGTACCGACAACACATCGAACGCGACGCCGCACTGGAACGCCGCTTCCAACCGGTGCTGGTCGAAGAACCCAGCGTCGACGACACCGTCTCAATTCTCCGAGGACTCAAGGACCGATACGAAACTCACCACGGAGTCCGAATCACCGACCAGGCACTCGCATCGGCCGCCAGCCTCGCCGATCGCTACATCGGAGATCGGTTCCTCCCCGACAAGGCCATCGACCTCATCGATGAAGCCGGTAGCCGCCTGAGAATGGAAATCGACTCGATGCCCGCCGAAATCGACGAGGCCACCCGGCAATTGACTCGGATGAAAATCGAAGCCGCCGCGTTGGAAGACGAGGCCGCCGAGGCGAATGAGACTGGAGACAGTGAGCCGTTCCAGAGCCAGGATCGGCTTGAAGAGCTCAGGCGGCAAATCGCCGATCGCGACGAAGACGTCACCCGCCTGCTGACTCAGTGGGAAGCCGAAAAGGCCGTACTGTGCCAACTGCAACCGCTGAAGGAATCGATCGAACGGCTGCAGGTGGCCTACGAGCGAGCGTTTTCGCGAGCCAGGGAATCCAATCTCAACGAAGACTTTGTCACCGCTCACACGGCCGAAGCCGAACTCGCACACGAGCAATCTCGACTCACCGTACTCGAAACCCGAATAGCCGCCACCGAAACCGACGACAGCAACAGAATGCTCAGGCAAAAGGTCACCGGCGAAGACGTGGCCAAAGTAGTCAGCGCCTGGACGGGTATCCCCGTCAACCGGATGCTGCAGCCCGAACGTGACAAGCTGATGGAAATGGAATCAGTGCTGCACCAGAGCGTGGTGGGACAGGATGAGGCGGTCGAAGCGGTTGCCCATGCGGTCCGACGGTCTCGCTCGGGACTCTCGGAACCGAACCGACCCGTCGGGTCCTTCCTGTTCCTGGGACCCACCGGAGTCGGCAAGACCGAACTCTCCAAGGCCCTCGCCGAATTCCTCTTCGACGATCCCCGTGCCATGGTGCGGATCGACATGAGCGAATACATAGAATCGCACTCGGTCGCTCGCCTGATCGGTGCCCCACCCGGATACGTCGGTTACGAGCAGGGAGGCCGATTGACCGAAGCCATCAGGCGACGGCCGTACTCGGTGATCCTGCTCGACGAAATCGAAAAAGCTCACCGCGATGTCTTCAATGTCCTACTGCAAGTGCTCGACGACGGTCGCCTGACCGACGGACAAGGTCGCACCGTCGACTTCTCGAACTCACTGATCATCATGACCAGCAACCTCGGTAGTGCAGACATCCTCGCACACGTCGAAGACAACAATCGCCAAGCCATCGACGATTGCCTTGAACAGGTGCTCTCCGATGCGTTTCTCCCGGAATTCCTCAACCGCATCGACGAAACCATCGTCTTCTCACCACTGGAACCGTCAGACATCCGACTCATCGTCGATCTTCAACTCGTCAAACTCACCGCGCAACTCGCCGAGCAGGGACACCGACTCGATATCACCGATGCGGCTAGAGACTTACTGGCCAGCGAAGGTTACGACCGGAGATTCGGAGCCCGACCGCTGAAACGAGTGATTCAGCAGAGACTGCAGAATGGGCTGGCCAACAGGCTGCTGGCCGGTGAATTCCCCGAAGGATCACTGCTCAAGATCGACGGGCAGGGCGACGGGTTCGTCTTCACCGCCGACACTCACGTCGAAGCAGACCAAAACCGAACGCAGGCTGCCTCGAGTCTGACGTCCGAGACAAGTTGATCTCGACGGCTGGCCAGAACTCCTGCCAGCACTCAGTCGGACGCGGCGTCGTTTTCGAGATCGACCAGCGGAGAAATCCGCTTCACCTTCTCGACAATCGCCTGCTTCTGGCTCTTGTTGCTCGCTGCGGCAAATTCCTTCCGCAGCTTCTGAAGTTTGTGACGACGATGCCGTCGTCGAGCAATCTCGCGGTCGCGTTCAACTCGTCCCATCGGTGGGCTGGTCCTAGTCGAAAAGAGCATTACAAAGAGGCAAACAAACGAGTGAAACCGGTTGTAGCAACCGGCCGAGAGTCGGTCAATCGAGGGCTCCACTCACATCAACCCAACGACCATCCGCATCCGACGTCAGGACCGCGTCCGCCACGGCCTGAGCACTCGCTCCGTCACGAAAACTCGGCACCGGATCACGTCCTTCGACGATCGCCGAAACGAATTCCCAAACCAGATCGTACCGAAACACGTCGCTGGGCACGCCCTCTGCCGGATCGCGAGGGCTGCCCTCCGGGACCAGGAACTCGTCCGGAACGGCCACCGTCTGCAAACTCTCGCCGTGACGGCCCATCAGGATGTTGTTCGGATCGGTCAACCGGTAGACCGCTGAAGCCTCGCTGCCGTTGATCTCGGCCCACTCGAATCCATACCCGTCGTTGTAGTGCCCCTTCATCAACGTGCTGCCCTCCCAGACTCCAACAGCACCACTTTCGAAACGACCTACCAACGCCGACCAGTCGTCGACATCCGACGGATCACACGTCCCGCCACCGGGAATCTCGGTTCGTCGTGCAAACTGGGCAATGGCACCACAGACCGAAGCGATCGGACCCAAGAGATCCTGAGCAAAGTCGATCCGGTGGATTGTCATGTCGTACAGATCACCGGCACCCGCCTTGTCCTTGTACTGACGCCAACTCCAACTCGTTTCGGGCAGGTCCAGAAATCTCTGGCTGCGAAAATGCCGAGGCGTCCCCAATTGACCGCCGGCCACCAGGTGACGCAGGTAACGCATCGACGGAGCGAACCGATAGGTGAAAGCGGTCATGTGCCGCACATCCGCATCCCGCGCCGCCCGGTACATCTCGGCCGACTCCTCGAAACTCAAGCCCAACGGCTTCTCGCACATCACGTGCTTGCCGGCAGCCACACAGGCCAGTGTGATCGGTGCGTGAGTAAAATTCGGGGTGGCGATGATTACCGCATCCACATCATCCGACGCCGCGATCTCCTTGTAATCCAACGTCGTCCACACCTCGCCCCAGGCAGACCGACGCTCTGCCAACAGGGCTTCGTTCGGGTCGCACACGGCGACCAGCCGGGCACGCGGGTCGATTCTGATCCCCGGAACATGGTGGTAGTCGGCAACCGCACCGGCCCCGATCATCGCAATCCTCACACTGTCACTCATCGTGCTGTTGCCTGCTTAAAATCCAAAACGGCTAGTGGCTGTCGTCGGGCTCGTTGTTTGTACCCAGATCCGCCACCAACTTGTCGACCAGGACCAGAGCCTGCCGTCGGTCGCGAATGTCTCGATTCAGCTGAGCGGTCCGAACCGAATCCAAAAGTATCTTGAACAGCGGCCCCGCACTCAAGCCGACTGCCTTCAAATCGTCTCCGCTCAACAATGGCTCGGGATCCAACTCAGCCGCCGACACCCTCTCGCATAACTCGCGACACCACGCCACATCCACTCCAGACCGACCGTCAGCCGCCTCGATCGCATCGACCAATTCCAGCAACGCGTCCCGTGACGGGTGAGCCAGCACGGGGAAGAGATCCGACGCGAGTTGACTCGATGCGTCGCTCAATCGACCACGATGGGCCAGCAGCCAGCTTACCAGACCCGTTTCCTGGTTCGACAGTTTCAGCCTGTGACACACGGCAGAAGGATCCGGCGTGTCGGCCAGCAACACAGCCAGCCCAACCATCGCCTCGGCACTCTCCGCCAATCGCTCGATCCTGGCGACCGCCACCTGCTGGGATCGGACCGGAATCTCGGGAAACACCGCCGACAACAAACCCGTCTCGACTGCCAAGGACACCGCCACCGTGCGACCCGAATGACCCAGCATCCGCCGCCACTCACCAGAGATCCGCTCGGCACTCACCACCACGATCTCCTCGGCATGAGCCTCGATCGCAGCGGCAGTGGCCGGATCCAGAGTGAAACCCAGCGACGCGGTGAAACGGATCGCTCGCAACATCC
>Ga0114999_10002517_pt1 | contig 23975 bp, 31 predicted proteins | sample ArcticOcean_MG_C_3_FD_89820 | JGI IMG/M metagenome (GOLD analysis project Ga0114999, IMG submission 89820) | Marine microbial communities from western Arctic Ocean - ArcticOcean_MG_CB8_126 | ecosystem: Environmental > Aquatic > Marine > Oceanic | place: Arctic Ocean: Canada Basin | collected...
CTGTTCGAGATCGATAGGTAAAAGGCGCCGAACCCGACGCTCGAATTGCGCTAGTTCAATGCCTAATAGGCTCCGCGCGTCAGACTCTGAAATCGGCGGCGTCTGCTCGTTAACGGGGCGTCCTCGAAAATCGCGCGTCGACCCGTAGGCGTAAGTCCAGACGTTTGCGGGGCACAAATAGGGCTCCGACGAAAACCCCTCAAACAGACAAATCAGATCCACGCCCGCGTCGCTAGTTTTCATGTCCATAGCTCCGGCGATCAATCACCCGCTCGATCCGAAGATATTTGATCCGCTCGTTGGAGACATGACGCCAGACCGTGCCGCGCCCATTTTGGATCTGAAACACCGTCTCAGATATCCCGATCTTCACGATTACCGCGGGTTCGCCATCGATGAAGCAATGTCCGCCCTCGTGCCAGGCCTCATCGAATTTGAACTTTAACCCAGTGATCAGATTGGCAGCCCAATCTTTCATCGCCAAACCAATGACGAGCGCCAGGGTGGCGGCGATCAGCGGCGTTGACCATGACGCGATGTCGTTGGATAGGGTAGTCACCTCATTCATTTTGACCTCGTCATGCTACGCGCGCCGAACCAAAAGCTGACGACAGCGGCCCAAACGGCGCCCGTCTGATCATCCCAAATTTGCGGCAGTGCCTCGGAGACCATCATGCCCTCCAGCACGACCAGCGCGTACAGTCCGACGCTCTTGATCGCAATCAGCAGTCCGAGTAGCAGGTAGGTCACGACCGGCCTGACGGATGCGCGTAATCCTCCGACCCAGCCGTCGTTCTTCATTGTTGCGTCGTGCCGATAGATCGCCCTTGTCTCTGCGATATCTGCCTGTACGTTGATCTCCTGGAGCTTGAGCTCCGATCCCAGGCGCATCTGCTCCATCTGCCGGTCGACCATCGCGAGCTCATGCGCTCGGTCAGCCTTATCCTGGAAATGCTCGAAAATCCTCGGCGCGAAACTTGTAGCGAACCCCAACACGGAGCCCAGCAACGTCAGCATTAGGTAGCCGCCATCACGATAGCGATTACGATAAAGGCCGCTGACAGCGCCATGCACCAACGCGCCATGGGTGGCTGTCTGCCATACCATTCAGAAGCGCATTCCCACGCATCAATCAGTCTGTTCATCATCGATATCCTTTCTTTTGAGCGGCCAGTCAACCGACCCGTCGCTGCCAACTCGCGCCATCGTGACGCCGAGTAATTTTTGAACACGAGATAGGGGCCGCGCCCTAGTCGTGGCGCTGACATACCTAACTTCGACTAGGTGAAATTCTGGTTTGGAGTTACGCAAACGGGCAATCGCGAGGTCAGCCGGACCATGGCCGACCACGTTTCGATAGACCATCCACCCGCGATGCAGGAACCACGCGGCGGCTATCAATTCGCCGCGCGCGCCATCGGTGTGATTCCGATACATTTTAGTGCTTTAGTAGGTCCATCACATAAAAAAAACCGGCGCCAAGCGCGGCGAGCGCCGCGCCAGCCTTGATCAACAGCCACCCGGCGCCCTTGCCGATCGCAGCCATCTCCAGTAGCTGGTCGAGCTTGATTTCGATGCGCTGAAGCCGGCGCTCCTGTTCGTCTGTGCGCGTTTCCAATCGCGCTACCCGTTCAAGATCGCTCACCTGGTTTTGCCTCCTTAACATGCCCGGCCGTACCCGCGTCGAGCGCGCACGCCATTTTCCCTTGCGGGTGGACAGCTATCGCTGTCCAAGTTCCGGTTTCGGAGTTTAGATAGATGGTTAAGAGATTCCCGGCGCGGGTAACGCCGATGAAAACTTGGTGCTCGCCATGCGTTTTTTTGAGATTATGATCCGCGGCCGCGAACGGCGCGCAGCTTTCTCTTGCCGCCGCTGGAACCGGGATAAATAGAGCGGAGATGACCACTGGCACCAGCCAGAATAGGCATCTGCGCTTCGCCGTCATCTTTGCTGCTGTCTGCGTTGGTAATCCAGGGTGTGCGCCGGGCTCGTTATCGATGGCACTACAGGCGCGACGGCCTGGGCAAGTCGGCTGACGCTTTGTCTCTGGGGAGCCACTTCCTTCAGATACTTCTCCAGAGCCTCTGGGGTGCTATCGAACAAAAGGTCTCCCAGCTTTTGCTTAACCCCCGGCGACACGGGATCGGAGCCGCGCGCATAATTAGCCGCCGCGCCGAGGAGTCCCCTGACGCTCGTCGGCGGCAAGGGTAGGTCGTCGACAACTCCTCCCATAGCCTTGATCGCTTGCTGGAGTGCGGCCGTGTCGGAGCCCATGGTAACAAAATTATCTCTCCGCATCCGGCCAAGATGCTTGACGGCCTCCTTTTTGATGGACTCAGCCCCGTCCTTGCCAAAAACCTGGGAGAGCTTGGTGGTGTATTGCAAAATGGTTTTTGAGATATCGCCGCCAGAGTCGAGATTTTTGAGCGTCCGTTCAGCGAAGGCGTCGGCCACGCCTATTTGGAACGCACGTTTTTCCGGGGGCGTTTTCAAGCCGCCCATGATTTCGGCCAGCTTCTCGCCTTTTTGCGTCTTGGGGGAGAAGAACAATTCTCCCATCTCGCGCGCATCTTTGAGAAGGAAGTTCTTATGATCGGCGTCCAGCAACTTCCCGTACTCCGGGCTTTTGCCTTTTACCCAATCCACGAATTCTTTCCGCGTGTTGTTACGAAGGGCCATGGCCTCGAAATCGTAATTGTCGGTCAGCTTACCGAACGGATCTCGGTCTACCTCCAGCGCTTTATCGAGGGCTTTTTTAATTTTTTGCAGACCTCCTACCGACATTGCAATACCCCCGCCGGGTGCCCCCTCCGCGACCCGGACCCTTTTAATAAGAGCGTCAAGGTCCGGCATCTCGTTTCCTGCCCGCTTGCCTTCCTCCCGCGCTTTCTCTTGCGCCTTCGCATAGGCTTTTCGGAAGGACGGCCTATCCATAATATCCACTAAATTGTCGTCTATCTTTACCGAGGTGGCCTTGACCTTTGCCCACGCCGGCGACCGTTCGATGGGTACGCTTACGTCCTTTCCTGCCTCCGCGATGTTGTCATCGATAGTCCGCAATAGGCTGCCTTGGTCTGCGCGGCGCGCTTCCCTAATCGCCACGGCTTTTCCAGCAGCGTCACCCGGGTCATCTGCCACTTTGGTAAGAGTTTTGGCCAGCATGGTCATCGGTTGGCCAGTGTCATAGGCCGTGGCCCCGTCGCCTAATTCCTTGTACTTGGCGATGAACTGGTCGACGGACATGCCTTGATCGCGTGCGGCTCTTGTTATGTAGGCCTTCGCGGCTGCCGGTATCGCCGGAGATTTTGCCCCCATAAAATACTTCTCAACTATGCGTTTAACCGCATGTCCGAGGATTGGCGCAACGCTTCCGGTTAACGCGCCCAGCGCCCCGCCCATCGTGGCGCCGTCCCACTCCTTGCCAGGTTCAGCATACCCATGCCCAGCCACCGCGCCTTCGCCCATGCCCGCGGCGCCTTGAGCCAGTATCTTTTTTCCGAGGCCCGCACCCGGCCCTACGAATTTATCGACTACCTTCGCCACCTTGCTCGCCGGAACCAACGCCCCCGCTATCGTGGCGGCGCCAGACGACACCGGGTTTGCTTTCTCATGCTTCTTCCTTCGGTTGTAGAGATGGCGCATCCCCTTGTCGTACTCTTCGCCAAAGTCGACATCCTCACCCGTCAAAAGACCTCCGACTTTTGATGCGGCGGCATTGACGGCAGCGTTGACTTTGTTGCTTTGGCCACCTGTTGCGCCCATCACGATATCGTTTATATAGCCCAAGACATTTTCAGAAGCCGTCGGGGCTGGGCCGCGAGCCGGCGGTGGCGCCAGACGTGCGGCAACAGGGTCTTTCTGTTTCCTAGGGGACTTCATATCTCGCAGCATCGCATCCACGGGATCTAGCCGAGTCTGGGACTGTTCCATATTAATTCCCCCTCTGGGTACGGCTATTCCATTGCTCAAGGATGTCGTCACCAGTCAAATTCAGGTTTGGTTCGACGAACGCCGGACGTTCCTCCGCGTCCCCCTGTTCGGGCTGGTAACCAAATTTTTGGGTATAGAAGAAGGTCTGAAATCGCATACTCTTCCCACCCGGCATCACGGCGTTCTTATTGCTCTTGAACGCGCCCATCAATTCGTCGCTGGCGTTTTCCCATTCTTTTCCCATCCCCCCAATCACATCATAGCGGCGCTGCAATTGCTCCAGGCTCTTCTCAAGCTCACCCGGACTCATGTCCCAGCTAATAGCGGCATAGGCATTTTCAAGGAGCTTCACCTCGTAGTTACTGACCTGCCCCAGCGCGCCGCCGGTTTTGGAGTTGTCACGCATCTGGGTTAGACGTTTGAATGCTGCCTGGCCTTTGACTGATGTCAGGAGAGCTCGGAAAGTCGATGCTTTTGTCCCTGGCATCATAGCCATTGCCGCGCCTTGATTGCCGGTAACCCAAGAGGGATCTTCCCTCAACATATCTAACGCGCGACCAATATTGTCACGGTCCTGCCCAAGCTCGTAGCGAACCTCCGCTTTCCTCCTGATTTCCTCCCTGCCGGCCCTTGCGGCCTCGCTGTTTGGGACCACCCCGTAAGTAGGATTACCCTCTTTATCCATTTTGATGTAGCTGCCGTCCTTATTGACCGTCAGACCTGCACGATCAACCTTGGTGCGCTGCATCTCCATAAACTGTTCGAGCGTCATGCCCTTGTCGATGAATTTGTTGGCCTTCGCGTCGGCGAATTGTTTGGTCACTCCGACTAACTTGTTCCCTGTTTTCTTGGCGTTGTGGTCCGCCAAGGCGAAGTCGTGGAGGCGGTCCCTCTCCTTAACTGCCATGTCACGGGTATGGTTGGCGACGGCAGCTAGTTCGGCGCGGGTGTATGTTCTCTCGTGAGCTGCGATTGCCCAATTGTTTCTGGTGCTGGCCAGGGTCGTCTCATGCTTACGGGTTTCGTCATCTCGCCACCGTTGCTGCTCTTCTTGCCACTCCGCCCGTTTTTGAGTTTGGTCGCCCAGAAGCCCGTCGCGCTCTATGACGAGCCTGTGACGCTCTGCATCCACTTCTTTGCCTTGCCTGTGTCTTAAATCCTGAATTGCTTGCGTGTTAGCGTGCAGGTAACCGTCCCTCGTCTTCTGGGTCTCAACACCCAATGCTGCGACCTCGGCGTTGATCTCGGCCTTACGCTCGACCGCCTCTATGGAATTGTTATGTTCGAGGCTGGCGGCTTCTTGTCTGAGTACGGCCTCTGCTGCTGCCGCAGTTTCCTTGTGGGCGGCTAACCGGTTGTCTCTGCTCTCTACGTTCTCAGCCCTCGTCGCCGAGGTTTTGACCCCTCGGCCATACTCTGTCGTCGCCGTGTCTGCTGCGTATCCCGCGTCGATATCCTTGCCATAGAGGTCAGCGCCTATTTTCATCGCGGTGTTTCCAGCGACGGTGCCGGCGAATTCGGCTCCCAATGCCATCATCGCCTGTGGCGTCATCTTTGGGGTAATCAGCGGCTTGGACCCCATCACCGGCTCCCCGACGACGTTTGTGCCCGTAAGCAAATCCGTCAAAGCGGTCCGTCCTGCCTTTTCACGAGCGCGCTGTTCCTCTTCGCGCTTCTTCTTCTCCATAGCCTCTTTGTCGCCGAAAAGGCCTTTCCCTAGAGCCGCTAGACCTTCGCCCACGCCGTCCCATTGGTTGGGCAGCATGATCGGTCGGCCTGTCGCCGCGATGGGCGACGGCGCGCGCGGCGGGGCCAGCATCCCAGCCCGCTGCTGCTGCGCTGCTTGCATGACGGCGAGAGGGCCGCGGCCTAGTAAGCCTTTCTGGTTACGCGAGAGAAGCGACATCCCGAGCCTCCCTGATTTTGCGATCGACGACGACGTCCATGGCCGTCCGGATCATGTGTTTAATCCTTGGCTTGTCGGCGATCCATTGAGCAAAAGCCTCGCCGTGGGTGGAATATAATTTGAAGAACCACCGAGGGCTTTCTGTGACCACCCATTCCCGGAAGATCAACCATCGCGGATTGTCAATTCCGTACACCTCGCGAGCTACCCAACACAGAAGCCCGGCGGTGCCGCCAAGGCCACTGGCCAGGCTACCCAGGCCTCCCAGGAGTGACCCAAAATTTAGCCCCGATCGCTGTACCGGAGTCTTTTGGATCGACCCCATTGGCGTCATGCCGAGCGCAGACTGGCGCACGCCAAGCTGCTGCAAAGGGTGGTTTTGCTGTTCGTAGAAATCAGCCAGGCGGAGGTCAAGACGGGCTTGCTCCGAGTCACGCTGCGCGGCGCCGGACCCAGATAGCGCTCCTGCGTAGCCCATGTCCCGCTCCATCCGGGCCATGCCGCTGTCCAGCATCTGATTAGATGCCTGTAGATGCCGGTTCAGATTGGCATCTTGCGATCCGAGATTTGCTCGCTGCACGGTCATCGCGTTGTTCATCGCGGCGTCGTAGCCGCCTTGATTAAGCTGGGCGGCGGTCCGAGCCGCTGCGTCGGCGAACCCCCGGTTGGTCTCGCCCTGGGCGACGCCGTGGCGGCTACCGCCGAAAGCACCGGCGCCAACTGCGCCTTCGCCCACCTGATTCAAGGCCATCTGGTTTTGCCGCTGTAGCTCGCCCATCGTGGTGTCGACGACGTTCTGCTGATACGGATTCATAAATTGCTGCGCGACGCCGGTCACCCCGCCCGCGGACATCGTCGGGGCTTGCGTTCCTGCCACCCGGCTGGCCACGCCGTGGCCGAGGCCGCGTGTGGCAGCGCCGCCAGGTTGGCCCATGCGGCGGATCTGGTCGAACGCGGCTCGCTCGTCGCCGCTGAAATTAGCCAGACGCTCGCCCAGATACGGCATGTATCCAGAATTAGCCTGGGTGCCGGCCAGAGCCAGAGTCTCGTTCGCGAATTTCTCGTACTCCGGCAAAACGCGCGACGTGCTGGTCGCGGTCGAGCTACCTCCACCTTTACTCATAGTATTTTCTCCAAAATAGTGTGCGGCTCGGTGTAGCCGGTTAAGACCCGCCGCCAGCCCCGTCGGCCGACGACTTCGACACTGTCGCAGCCGAGCTCGCGCGCCCAATTCTCGATGTCAGGCAACATCTTCGTGACCAGTTCAAACCGGTTGCCGGCCGCCAACCAAATTCGCGCCACCCGTTTTTTGGGATGCTCTAGGATCTCAGTAACCACGCAGCTTTTATCGGCGCACCATATCTGCGCGGCGCCCTCCTCAATCGCTCGATAAACATCGATGATCGAGTGCGTGTCTTGATGCTCCAGCGCCGCCTCAAGCATCGGCTTGGCAGTAGCCCAGGTCTCTGGGTCGATCATCGACTCTGGAGATCGTTGATCAGGGTTCCGACGACATTTCCAAGTTCAGCCAGGCTGGCGGTTGACACCGCCAGAGACCGGCTTGTCGCCGTCGTCGTGGCAGTGAATTCACCGGCAACTCGCGCTGCGTCATCCTCCGACGCCTGGTTCAAAGCACGCACAAGTTCCGCCGCCCAAGCCATCATCAACGATGGGTTAGTCGGCGGGTCCGGGTAGCGCGTGGTCATCGTGCGGCATCTAACTGTTGGACGTCGAAGCGGATCTTTCCTAGCCGCCATTGTAGCTGGTTCGAATTGCTGGAGACCTTCCAGGCGATCTGCCTTCCGGTGATCCTAGTGTCGATCGTTTCGGTCGTGCTGGTTATTGAGCTCGCGGTGTCGCTGGTCTCGGGGCCATGCGGGAAGAGCCGCGCAAAAAACTGGAGAGATAGGGCATTGCTGGCATCGCTGTCGACGAGAACAAAATCAGGGATAGCTTGCCGAACATGGAATAAATCTTCGCCCTCGGCGACGAATGCCCCGCCCGTTCTTATGGAATACGGGATCGGAGTCCCATTATTGCCGGCGCCGGCCATCTCGTGATTGTAGACAATGCCATCGCCATCTACAGCCGTCGGCGATAATTCGATCGAACGGTCGAGGTACGCGGTGCGGGAAAGTTCACCAATCCACCATATGTCCGGGCCTTCTTTGTACGACCAAACAACCACCCGATCGATATCCGACGATCCGGCAGAGGGGTAAAAAAACCCAACTTCGCCGAACTCAACATTTGAAAACCCAACGATCAGCGCCCGCTGCGTCAGGTTGACCCCTGGACCGCGATCGGCATCAAATACATGCCGGAGAACCGGGCACGGTAGGGACCGCACGGTCCCGTCATACGCTTGAAATTGCCCATCGGACATCCAGACCGCAAACGCGTCTGATCCGGCCACGGCTTGCTGCCCGAGGATCGGCGCCGTGTCGGCCAGCTTGGTCAGTTGGAACACATAAGTCCCACCGACATACCTAAATGAGTACACCGACGTGTCGGTCCAAATTAGGATTTCATTTTTTAGCCGTTTAGCAGATCGAATGGATGATCCATCAAGCAAGCGGATGTCCCCGGCATCATTCGTTGCGGCGGCAGTCCAGGTAGTCAGAGTCCCCTGGCTTGCCCAGCGGATTTTCATAGGGTCGCCGTCTGCTCCGAAGCAAATGAGATGACGGGACGCCGGATTAACGATGATGAAATTACATAAGGGAGCGCCGGTTACGGCGACTGCTCGGGCGCTGGTTCCGTTCGTGCTATCCCAATGATAGACACTCGACTGGGCACCCGGACAGGCTAGGGCATCCTCACCATAACTCTCTATACTCCAGACTCGCGGGTCCAACACCACGTCGCTGGAGGCTCTAGCAGTGTTCCAGGTCGAGGCGCCGTAGCCAAGAATTCCGTATCCGTATTCAAACGCGCCGACCGCTGCACCGGGGCGGAGGAGCCCCTGGCCGGTCATCGACGCGCCGCCGCCCGTAGCGCTGGATGACGCGTTCGACGCGGCGGTGTACGTGTAAGTCGTAGTGTCAGCGACGGTGGCGACCGTCTGCTCGCCATTGATCGTTAGCCCGCCGACGGCGCCGGAGGCGGCAGCTATGATGACGCGCTGACCGACGGCCAGGCCGTGGTTGCTCGACGTCACCGTTACCGTCGGACTTCCGCTCGTAGTGGATATACCGTCAGTCCCAATCGCGACAGCCGCCGCGGCAATAGGAGTGATGTCGTAAACGGCGCCGCCAGTCAGCATCTGGAGGTGCGTATGAGACCCAGCGAAAATGTTGCGGACCCCCGCCAGGTCGCTGGAGCTCATCAGAGTCCTGACCTTGCCGGACAAGGTCTCAGAGGTCTTGACTTGCCAGCCGCCGATGGTCTCGGCCTTCCCGCCGACGAACCGGACTAGGTTGCCGTCGACAAATTTTAGCGACGGTTGGTCGTTGCTGCCTTCGGCGTCGTCGGTGAAAATGCCCGGTCGCGGCTGAAGGGCAACGATCGTCATCGCAGGGCCACCGCGTTGATTTCAAATGCATTCACCTTGGCAAGCGCGGTCGAGACACTTAACCCCGCGTTGAAGGTGAAAAAATTCTCGCGGTCCGTAGCCCCGAGCGTCTTATTTGGCATATGGAACAATCCCGACGCGGAAAGAGTATTGCTGGCGGAACCACTTCCCGATTCCGTCGTGCGTATCTGAAACGGCATATTGACCGTGCTGCCGGGCGAGCCGGATTTCCATATAATCCCAACTGTCATATGTGTCGTCGTCGGGATTGTGACCTCCGCAATCAACACATTTAGCGAGATTTGAAACAGCTCGCAGCCGGTCGGCGGGGTGATGCGATTGTTGGCGTGGTCGGCCATCCCCCACAGGTCCGAGGTTTCATCAGCGGCGGCCCACGTCAGTGCGGCCGCGTCGCTGGTATCGGCCAACGAGACGTGCGTGACAGTCCCCACAGAGCAGAACGGGAGGCCGTTGACCGCCACGACATTGGTGCCATCGCATCGAACCCAAACTGGACGACCGCTAGACGGGATTGTCACACCGGTGCCGCCGCTGGTCTTCACCGTCACTGAGTACAGGTAGTCGGTGGTCTGGGTACAAGAATTCGTTACACAAAATAATTTGCTGTTCGCCGGGACCGTTACGGTCCGGTTTGCCGGTATGGCGCCGTTCAGCAAAAGGTGGCTCGGCCGCGACTGATTGGAGGCATAATTGGTGGTCGTGAGCGTCACGTCGCCGCTGGCCAGAGATATTGTCACTGTCCCCGCGACGGCCTCCTCTATCAGATCAAGTTGGGTGTTGAGTACCCCACCCCAGGCGTTTGAATTGTCGCCCGTGCCCTGTTTTTCTAGGCCGAGGATGCTGGTCGCAGACGATACCATGGTTAGTCCAATCTAGTACGTGAGGCGTACAAGCGGGTTTCGAGGACCGCAATTCGGGTCTTCAGCTCCATAAGCTCTCGCTCATGGGCAAATAGCTTTGTATTCTGCACATGGTCGCTCGGTATGGGCTTATCTTGGTTTTCTTTTAGATCGGTCTCTATAGTATGTATTTTTGAGGCGGCAGTACTTAGCGAATTTGTAACAGTACTAATCCTCGCATCGAGCTGGCTGTATCCCCACACGGCGAGGCAGACAGTGGCCAACACCTGAATCAGGAACGATAACGAAAATTGAATGCCTGACTGCTCGTTGACATCGAAGGTTTTTTTGGCCGGCGGTTTCATCGGCTCGCGGCCATTTGTCCTAAATCCCGTATTTAGTTTCGAGGACTGCGGAAGCGGCATCTAGTGCCGTCGAACCAATTTCCGCGTTCCACATGATGATGTCACCCATTCTCCATGTGTTCGGGAGTGTGGCTGCTCCACTTACATCTGAGCCGAAACACCCAATATTTAAAATACCCTCGGCGGTCGATGTTGGTGACGAATACGTAGATGTAAAACTTTCGCTGACACCATCGATCATGATGTGACCTGTAGTAGCCGCCTCTCCGATTGAAAGACCGAAAGTGTGCCACCCTGCCGTCAGAGTCGTTGTGTGTGAAACTTGCTTGGAGACACCACTGTCGTGCATGATCTGTAAAGTTATTATCTCCGATGGACTCATCGTTAGTCCGGCACCTTTTCGGTAAGACGTATTATTGGAATTAAATATCGATGGGTTGTCGCTGCCGGCTTCGAGAACGACGAACATCGCAAAAATGAGCGACCATGCCGCGTTGTCTTGAACGATGGATTTCATAAACGTGGATTCTAAAGCGGTTAAAGCGTTCCCCCCGTCAAACAGCAGATATTCCGACGACGACTCATCGCCGGGCGTCCCCGTAAACGTAGGGAATTCGGTGGCTGTGTGAAGATCCGTGCCATAATGGAGCGTATAGACATCCGAAGCGACGCCCGTGGCTGGGGATGCCACGGAGTTTAAAATCATACGGGACCCAGCCGTGTACGATGACAAATAGCCAGGGAGCCACGCCAATTCCTGGTTATCAGTTTCCCCCAAGGATGACAGGAACGCCGCCTGCCCACCGGAGGACCCGCCGCCGCCGACATTAAAGGCGCTACCATCCCGCACATTTTTTACGGGTGTGTCGGATATATTCCCGCCAATTAACTTCATCAGCCGATCACACTATAGTTGATCTCTACTGACAGATCACTCGCCGCAGAGGCTTGCATGACCAAACTTTCATCTTCTTGTAAGGTCACGTTCATGGTGTTGTCATACACGACTAGACTGTTAGCAGCGGCGACACTCACATTGTGGATGCCGCCGAGATCACTACCAGCCACGACATCCGCGCCGATCGCCGCCTGATATGTACCCACGTTGGAGTGCATTGGGGTGCCGTCCTGATCCCGCCTCTTCAACTGGAAGGTCGCGGCGGCGGTCCCATCGATGTTGTGGACAGCCAGGGAGTGAATCCGAATCAATTTACCACTCGCGGCTATGTTACCGAGAATGTTCTCATCGGTCGTCGCCGTGCTAATGATAGTACTGGCGCTGTAGCTTGTGACACCTACTGTGCCAGTAATTGCTGGATTTGCCATATTGACTTCCCTTTATACAACGCCTAGCGCAATCATTGCGCCGAGACCATGACTTGTATTTGCAACAGTGATTGAAGCAGCCGCATTAGTAACCGAGATACCAGCACCCGCCGTTATCGTGGCTTTCGCAAGCGTATTGCCGGTGGTGTTGCCGATAAGTAGCTGACCATTGGTGTATGAGCCCTGGCCCGTCCCGCCATCGGCGACCGCCAAGTCGGTTATGCCGGCGACCGATCCGCCGGTGATCGATATGGCCCCGGACCCTTGGGTCGCCATGGTCCCCAAGCCGAGCGTCGTCCGCTGGGCCGAGGCATCAGCGTCGTCAACCAGGGCTCGACCAGCCGTCGAAAAGGTTGCCAGGCTGGCGGCTCCAGAGCCGGTAAAGTACGCTAGCCGGTCAGCCGCCGATGTTAGGCCGGCGATGGCGGCAAGATCGGCATCGTAAGCCTGGACATTGGTGCCGATCACGAGCCCCAAATTAGTTCGACCACTGGAGGCTGAGGAAATATCTGACAGGTTATTTGTCGCCGTCAGCATACCTGAAGCACTTATGTATGCGGCTACCCAAGACGAGCCGTCATACGTTTTCATGGCGTTTACACCAACACTGGTATCAAACCAAAGGTCGCCGGTTGTGACGCTGGCCCCGGTTGGGGCCGTAGCGGAGGCTCCGTGATATTGCGACTCGAACAGCGCCAGCACGGCGGCTGCTTCTGTAGCGCTGGTGGCAGCAGCGGTTGCCTGTGCGGTGGCCAATGTTACTTGAGCTTCTGCAAGCGTTACTTGAGCAGCGGCAAGTGTTACCTGGGCCGCGGCTAGAACTACTTCAGCAGCACCAGCAGAGGTAGCCAAAGCGACCTGGTTTGTAGCCAGAACTACTTGAGCTTCTGCTAAAACTACTTCAGCGGCCGCGCTTGTGACGCTGGCGGCGGCGGCCGTCGCGCTGGTGGCTGCGGCGTCGGCATAATGAAGCGCACTCAGGCTCGTGGTCCCATCAGACAGAGTCTGGGTAGCCCCCGCGACTCCGGTAGCGAGCTTCCCCGCATCCGTTTTGCTGTTCGCCGCTTGGGTGGCGAGGGACTGCGTCACAGCCCCAGATACAGTGCTCCAAGTTGTGCTCATGCGATCATCCTCATGCCGTGCTGCATTACAAGCGGCGAGGCTGGCGCAAGCGCCTCGGCCGTCGCCTTGTTAGCTGCCTCGATGGCGGCGCCGCGCAGCGCGACATAACGGGTCAGCATCGTATCATCCATCAGGAACGGCGCGGCCTCGCAGAGCGTCGAGTACAAATAAACATCGGGATGCGCGGTCAAAACCGCGCTTGTGGTGTTGCTGGCGGAAAGCGCCGTCGAGGATGTCTTCCGGTAGTAGAGTAGCGAGGTTGTGTAAGCCTCGGAATCTGGGATCGGCCTAAACTGGAGGCGGTCACTCACCACTGCGTAGGCGACCGGCCGCCCAGTGGCGGTCGACGGGTATTGATTGATCAACGCTTGCGGCGACATGGGCGACAAATCGATTACCGGGTTCGTGTTGGAGATGTAGAGTCGCACCATCGAGACGTAGTCAGCCGGCAGATCCTCGTATTCCTCGTTCACCGTCGCCTCGGCCTGGCTCATCAGAACGGAGGTCCGTAAGACCCGGTCCATGTAGCTCTCCGCCAGATCAATGAAATCATCGATGCGGTCCGTCAGGTCGCTCCGGTTAAGCCATGTGGCGACGGAGGCCTTGAGCTCGGCGTAAGTGGATATGGCCATCAGAGAGCGCGCCGAGTGGTAAGAAACGCGTTGTTCTCACTAAGCCATTTAGCCCACTCGCGCGGCGCCTGATCCGGGCGTCCGAAGCGCTGAATAAGCTCGAAATACATGACGACTGGAATGTCGGCGATCTTTTCTCGATGGTTCTGAGTATTGCCAATCAGATGTCCCCGCTCCCAAGCGTTACGATCCGCATTGGCGCTTTCCTTGATCGAGTCGACGTTCTGGCGCTGGACACCAACGACGCCAAGGTCGTTGTCGTACTCCAGCCGGCTCTCGTACCCGATATCCGGTCGAGACGTCAAAATATGGTCGAGTGCCATAAGAAAATCCATCTATGGGAAGGGTGGCGTCTCACGACGCGTAAAAGAAAACGGGCGCCCGAAGGCGCCCGCTCTCAGTATCAAACATCTAAGTGAGACTAAGATCCAGAAAGATCATAGACCGCACCATGTGCCTTGGGCGTGATTTTCATGCTCCACTCATTGACAATTTGGAATTGGGTGGAGTCACCCGTTTTGCCAATGGTGTTGACCTTGAAGTTCCGTCCAGTCAGCGAACACATTGAGTAATGATCACTGTCAACCAAGAACGCACGATCATTCGCCATGGCTCTATTAATCACCACCGACAACTCGCCGAAGTCACTCAAATAAAGGCTGACCGAACCAATGATAGCCGCTTCGCGTGGAGCAGTATAATTGATCTGGTTAGTCGCTACAGAGCCCGAGGATAGGTCACTGAAGTTAACTTTATTTGTCGGACTGAGTACGAGAATGTCCGGCTGGCCTCCGTCGTTGTACGCCGCGATCATTGCCTCGTCGATTAGGGCGAGGGTGAGAGCACGGTCAGTACCGGCGAAGGTTGGGATATCCGTCCCGTTGCCCGTCGGTAAAGCTGACGTCGTGCCAGCCGTCGAGATCGAGGCGTTGGTGATCCAGGAAGAGAGCGTGCCGGCATACCGAGGATCGGTACCAGACCGCGCACGATCAGACACGAGGCTTTTCTCGATGTCCTTTCGAAGCTCAAGACCCTTCAGAGATTTCTGGTAAGCGACTTCTCGGTCCCTTCCAGCCTTATCGGTGACATCGAGGGTATCTGAAACAGAAACCGCTTTCTGACCGATCTGGTGATAGTTCCCAACGCGGGTCGTCGCGGTCGGTGTAGCGTAGTTCGCGTCACTTCCCTCGTTAACCGCATTCTCCGCCGCGGCGGCGAGATCCTGGACCTGCCACTCAACAAATACCCCCTTGGTCACTTCTTTTTTAGCATTGGAATAAAGGGGGGTTTCTGCCGGATCAATACGCATTATGACGTTCGAGAGTTGCTCCCGTTCGCCGATGGCGGCGCCGCCGCCTTTGCCACTGTCAAACAGGGCTGCTTGTGCTGTAGCCATACTACAAATCTCCTTATTTTTTCGAATTGGACATGAGGAAATTGACGGCATCGTCAAGTTTCCCGGTTCTGGAGAGTCGATCGAAGGCTTTTCCGCTCGACCTAGTCGCATTGCTCTTGCGTGATCCAGGCTGGCCACTCTTTGCCGATGGAGGAGCCCGCTTAACCCGTTTTGCCTCGGCGCCTTTGGACATCAATGTGTCGAACTGCCACGCTTTATGCAGGAGCTCGACAGCCCTGGCGTCGATTACCGTGTCGACCTCTTCCTGAGAAAAGCCGACGCTAGTCGCGTATTCTGCTAGAGATCCCCGCTCCTTGTTCGCGGTCTCGGTATCTCTCCAGCCGGGTATCCGCTCCAGGAGGTTATTCCGCTGCGCATCAAGTTCTTTTTCAAGAGTGACTTGCTGCTCGGCGTGATGTTGTTGCACCAGCACGTTTTGCCGGTTTTGCAACATCGAAACCTGTTCCCGCCTCTCTCGCCACTCGTCTCGCTTGGTGAGATATTCAAACGGGTCTTCCTGCTTGAGCGCAGCCCAATCGGGTTCTGGCTCTGATTGGCTGAGTTTTTGCTGAATCATAGCAAGTGCCTGAGCGTATTGCTGACGCTCACTCGCCGCTTGACCTGCCTCGGCTTCCAGCGCTTTTCGCTGATCGGCCAGAGCCATAGTCTTTCGGCGGTAGTCCGCTTCCCGCTGATAACCTTTTGCTGCTTCTTCAAGGGTGACACGCTCGGTCTGGCCATCGATCGTTACATCGATGTACTCCGCGGGTTCCTCGTCCTCGTCAGGCTCAGGGTCATCGTCGTTGGCAGTGTCGACCTCGAACTCCTCGGCGTCGTCGGGTTCTACCTCCTCCGCTTCGTCGCGCTCGATCGCGGCCGCGACTTCATCGGCCTCCAGTTCCTCGTCCGTTGGATTGTCCATTTCTGGGTCCAGGAGATTCGCTGCGTCGTCTAAGCTCAAGCTGCCCTCGGGCGTGGCTTCGGCCATGGTGGTCTCCGTCGTTCTGGTGCCAGCGCATCACTGCGCGAGCTTCAGGCTGCCTTACAGGCGTGGCCTAAGATAATGCCGTCTTGGTCATGGAGTCGCGCTGGCTCGATGCGAGCGCGCCGGTCCGAATGAATTGCTCTAGATGGCCGCGCACTTCACGTAGCGCCGCCAGGTATCTGTAAATGGTTTCGCGGTCGCCGGCCTCGTTGAGCGGCGAATCCTTCCAAGCCTCGGTGTAGTATTCCTCTAGCCCGATGAACGCCTCGATGAGCATAGGATCGCGCATCAACGTCGATGCCCTGGCCGCTCGGTCCATCTCCTCGTCGAGCGTCATCAACGGCTCATATTAATATTGCCCTGACCACCGGGGAGGCCGGCAGACATCTTGATCGCTTCCAACTTGGCCTCTTCAACTAGCTCGGCGCGGCGGAGCTCGATTTTGCCAACGGCGATCTCACGCTGCACTGCGAGGTCGCCTTCCATTTTGGCGCGCGCCAGTTCCATCGAGGCGACCATCTTCTCTCGTTCCAACTCAATGCGCGCGCGGCCCTCTTCGATCTTGGCTTGAACCTCCATCTGCTTCGCCTGGATGGTCGCTTGGGCGACCGGGTCGATTGGCGGTTGTTGCTGTTGCTGCGCGGCCTCTTGCGCCATCTGCTCTGCAAGCTGCTCGACCTCGGCAGGACGGTTGATAAAAGCCTCGGTGGCCTTGAACCCAGCGGCCTCGATCATTTTCTCCAGGGTCGCGGCATATTGCCCCAAGTTGACCAACGGGTTCTTTGGTCCCAGCGTCTGTAGCAGTTGCTCCTGCTTGGCCGCGATCATCGATAGAAACTGCATCTTCTCGGCAGTCTGCCCGGTTCCCAGCCCGACGTTGACCGATAGGTCCATCTCCGCGTCCCAGCCGCTAGGGTCGATCGGCACGAACTCGTTACGCAACCGGATCGTTTTCGGCTCGTCTTGGTAGGTCGTGATTAGGCGCAGGATGATCCGAAACAGATCCTTGACGCCGGTCTCCGCGAACACTCGGGCGATCATCTCAATTTGGCTTTGAGCGCCGCTTACCGTAGCGGCCACAGCCGTGGCGGTGGCGCTCTGAAGCGCGTTGGCGTCTAGGCCCATGCTGGCCTTGCTTATGCCCGTTCGCTGCTCCTTGACCTGGTCCATGTAACTGAGAACAGCCATGGCGTCCCGGCCGACCTGGGGGACGGTGAGAGGCTGGACGGCTCCCATCTGGCGGACACGAACAATGCCGCCAGGCCGATTGGTCATCAGGTCGTCTAGGTTGGTGGCACCTTCCAGAGCCAACACCCTCGAATTGTTAGTCAAATAAATGTTGTCTAAGGTGCTTCTGAGGAGAGCCGATTTCGTCAACTGGATATCAAAGAGCTTCTCCGCAATGCTCTGGCCTATAGCGCGGTGCGGCATCAAGACCGGCGACAGTAGCGCGAACGGCGGCACATCAGAGTATTCATTACGAACGACGTGGTAATCCTCGCCGATGGTGCAAATGCGCCGGTTCTCCGCGATGCCGTCGTCGTCCGCATCGACCTTCATCCAACACTCGGTGTAGATCACCTCGCGCAGCGTATCGTCTGCCGGGTCGTTCTCCAGGCCGCCATCCAGGTCTTGGAAACGGCTCTGTCGCTCCTGGCTATGGATCTCGTCAGCCGAGCCGGCGTAGCTCTCCACCTCATCCGCGTCATAGCCCATGGCGACTAGGTCTGAGATCGTCACAAGAGTCCGATGAGCTACGAACCGAGCGTCGTCCAAACTCTTGGCACGGGTGTCGATCAGGAACTCCTCTGGAGCCACTAGATCCAACCGCACGCGACCCTTACGGATGCGGCGCTTGATGGACACGTCGTATTCAGAGACCTGCTCTTGCATTTCGGCGCCGCCCTCCAGGGCGACCTGCGCCTCCTGGGTAATCCGCACATCCTGGCTGATGATGTCGACGGTGTCATCGGCCAGCAAAGCCTGTAGCTCCAGATCAGTCAGGCCCTCGAATTCCCTCTCCTGGACGGTCTCTTTTTCCTCCCAGCAAGCCTTGATTACCCCAACCTTGTTGAGCAGCGCGTCTTTGAACCAATCGTGCATCAGGCGGAATCCGCCGTTCTCGCTCTCCACAATATAGTTGGCAAGGTCGGTGGCCTGTTCCGCCGCCCTGACATCTTCGGGGCCGCGCGGCACAAACCGGACATAGTCTGAGCTCGCAAAAATCCGCATGAGTTGCGGCATCATGTGGTCGATGACCTCGCTCAAGTCGCGGCTTACAACCTGGCTGCGACCGACCTCCTCGTTCCCAAAATGCTCGCCGTGGTAATACTGAAGCGCCTTAATGCGCTCTTCGCTGAACGTGCTGTCGGCATAGTTCAGCGCTTGCTCGACCTCGCTCTGGACGATGTGGCGCAGGTCGTCGTCGTCCATCATGGTCATACGGACTCGCCACCACCGTCGCTACCACCGTCGCTACCGCCACCACCACCACCACCTTCGCCACCACCACCTTCGCCGCCACCACCTTCGCCACCGTCGCCGCCGGACTCGTCGATGCCCCGGAAGCGGTTGCGCAGGATCTCCCGGATGGCGTTTGGAGTGAACTTTTCGCCGGTGCGCCAGTTCGTCGCCTCGTTGATAGGGTCGCCGCCAATCTGGAGCAGGCCGCTGTATTCAGCGCCTGGGTGGAGGTCGTATGTGCCGCCGCCAGCGTCATCGAACAGCGACATTGCATCAATGGGTGTTTGGTCTCCGAAGTTGGCGCCGCCAAGCGCGGACTGAATGTTGAAAATGTCGTTTAAGCTCCACGCGCCGGTTCCAGCCGCCGCCGGCGGAGCGCCGACGGGGGTAACCCCGCCTTGGTCCTCGGTCGCGTAAATGTCGGATGGCTGGACCGTCTGAACCAACGGTTGGGCCGCGGTGCTAGGATTGACCAGAGGCATCAGCATGGTTGGCTGCTGCGCCGAACTGCCGGCTGGAAGAGGTTGAGTTGGAAAGCCACCCGTCTGGGGCATCGGGTGGTACCGGCCCTGCTGGGGAACATTCGGGTTCGGCATCCCCGGCTGCCACCAATCTGGCATGGCCATGTTTTGGGCTTGTGACATATAAGGAGTCATGCTCGGATCATACGGTCGGCCCGTCAGATTTTGGACGCCCTGGAGTTGCCCCCCAGCAAATGACGAAAGGAGCTGTTGCAACTCATCATCCGGGATCAGGCCCTCATAAGGGTCGGGCTTGTGGATCGGAAGACTCGGGTCGATCTGGGGGCCAATCGGGTTAAATTGGTGCCCGCCGATGTTAAATCCTAGGTTAGATGGCATCGATATCTCCAGATGGGGCGACCGCCCGCTTCGCTCGCTTCAGGATCGGCTTGGCCGCGGAGATCGCGCACTCGCGATGGCGGTCGCAACGGCGGGGCTTTTCGCACGCGCCGCATATCTTCATCGGACTTGGACCGATCGCACGGCGCAGGTAGTACGTCTTCGCATTGCTCATCAAACGATTCCCATCGTTGCGTATTCGATCGGTCGGCTCCATCCGTAGCCCTTGCCAGTGATGGAGCTTTGAGCCGAGGCGAAGGTCAGGATTAACGAGTCAGCCAGGTCAGGCGACTTGCCGCCGTAGCGCTTCTTTGATTCGTCTTTGGACTCAATCTTGATCTTCCCAGCGCTGGTGTAGGCATAGCGAGGGAGGCAAAGCTCGTTGATCAAAACGTCGTCATCCGGGATGACACAGTTGCGCTCCTCCAGCCATTCGCGTGCGGTCCACCACAACTCATCACGCAACCGCATAAAACGGTCGCCCATGGCGCTGGACTCAGCGACGTTCACCCCGCGAGCCGGAAGGCCGAGCTCTAGGGCGCGATCCACCAACCCGCTGCCGATCCCAATCGAATCAATGCAGATCTCCTGGGGGCGGGCTTCCGATCGCATCATGTCGTACTCGGCTTTTACTCGACCGCACGTCTCCATCAAATCCAACCCGCTCCAAGAGCGGATGTCTAAAACCGCATTGCCCTGGCGCTTGCAGAGCGCCGTTCTGTCCATCCCAAACCGCGCCGGGTCGAGGCCCCAAACGATGGGGGCTGACTCGGACGGATCGACGTCACGCTTGGCCGCAGCCTCGGCTAAGTGCCGCTGGATCACCGTGTCGTCATCACCCAGCGGGAACTCGCCTTGAACGCGGACCCGATAGGTGTTCGACTCCTCGCCGTATTGCGTCGCCATGTCGGTGATGAAATCAGGGTTCACCCGCGTGCTATCCGCGCACGATACCGTCATCTTTGTCCAACGGTCAGACGCAGAGCCATGGAAACAATCGTAGAAATAGCCCGTGGAACGCGTCGGGTTGCCCGTCAAGATCGTCTTGGCGCCCAGGCTGGACATAGCGCCCTGCCCGACCTCGAAGACGTTATCCGGGACACCCGAAGCCTCGTCGACCACGAAAAGCATGTGGTTCGCATGGAAGCCTTGCAAAGCCTCCGGTTGTTCGCGGCGACTTGTTCTCGCGACGGCGAAGCTATCTGGCTTGCCTCGCAGGAGAACCTTGTCGCTCTTTATTTCTATATCGCCCTTGCCCATCTTCATGGCGTCGCGCCAGCGGCCAAGCTCGCTCCACAAGACGTCCGATAGCTGATGGGCGGTGTTCGCTGTCACGGCGACCTTTACGCCGTTTGAGCGAGTGGTCAGCCACCAAAGAATTACCCAGGCGAGCATCGTTGTCTTGCCGACGCCGTGACCTGATTTAATGGCCACACGGTCGCTGGTGACGATGCTCGTTAGAGCCTCTTGCTGCCAAGCCTCCGGTTCGGCGCCGAGCACTTGCCGGACCCAGGCGACGGGGTCGTCGCGCCACTCCTCTAGCTTTTGCTGGACGCGTTCGTTTGCCAAATTTTCACCAAAATTTTTTTTCGGCAGGGTTGCCGATTTTTACGCCCAGCCGGGAGGACGGGTGTTTTACAGAGCACGACCCCAGGAAAATTTGGCCGGGGGGGGATGCCGCACTGCACCATTACATGCTGCACTGCACCTACCGCACCGCACCATGACCTTGGATCGGAGGCCGAGGCGTTGTCGCATAACCTCTATTATGGGAAATTGAACCCTAGCGTTTCCGCCGTTTTTTAGGCCTTCGCACATTCCCGAAATAGCGCGCAACATTCTTTCGCGCTAACCTATTGATTTACAATCATCTTTAATTTCGGCGCGTCGGCTTCTATGCGCGCCTCAAGTTCATCCAATTCCGACGCAAGCGATGTATTTTTGCTCTCGATCCGGTCGACGAAGAGCCCCAAGGCGCGACCGAGCTGGGTCCAGGCGGCGGTTCTGGCGCTCGACGTGTCGCCGCTGGTGGCCTCGGCGTGTAGCCCTGCCACCACCATCTCGGGCGTAACACGCTGGAGATCCGCGCTGAAATCAGGCCGTAGCGCATCGATCGCTTGTCTGATCCTGTCCCGAGATATCGCACGACTGGCGTTCGCGTCAGCTCCATTGGCGCTGTAACCGGCCTCGATCCAGGCCCTTCCGGCGTTGCCACCGGAAATGTATAGCTCGACGAATTTCCGCTCCCGGATGTTCAGTCCGTATTCGTCTCTATCCGCCATTGTCCGCCCATAAAAAAAGCCCGCTGAAATCGCGGGCGGTTTACTCCGCCCCCGAACCTACGTGCTTATTTTTGTTTGTCAACACCCGCCGCCCACGCGGCGACCTCGGCGCTATCCAGGCGCTCCAACGCGTCTACAAGCGCAGTCAACCAGCGACCATCCACGCGGCATGCGTTGCCGATGGCTAACCGCGTGACGCCAACACGGTAGGCAATTGCTTGGTGGCTGAGGCCTAGAGCCCGGAGGCGCGCCGATAGATCATAAAAAGTCATGGCGCTATATAACAGGTGTAAAAATAACATCTACTTTTTTATGTTTTAATGATTGCAAAGATCAAATAATTGATCTATTCTGATCTTAGTCGCGGCGATCAAGCCGGGCGAACGGGAGACGAAACATGACCGCCAACATTCAAACAGACGTAACCAACCGAGTAATCGCCGCGATGACGACCGCCGGCACCGACTGGACCGCGCCGTTTCGCCGGTCCACTGGCGGCGCCGCACGATCCGTAGACGGCCACGTCTACCAAGGCATCAACGCGCTGTTACTCGGTCTGCAAGGCGGCGGCGTCTGGGCAACCTATAACGCATGGAAAAAGCGCGGCGCTCAAGTGTCTAAGGGCCAGCGCGGCACAGGCATCGTATTCTTTAAAACTATTACGAAAAAAGATAGCCAAACCGGAGAAACGGAATCCTTCGGCCTTGCGCGCGGCTACACGGTTTTTTCGGCTGATCAGGTCGAGGGATGGGACGGCGCCACGCAAATCACGCCGGACCCTGTCGAGACTGCCGAGGTTGCCGAACGGTTCATTGCTGAAACTGGGGCTGTGATCCGGTATCAGAACGGGCGCGCCTACTACTCGCCACAAGGCGACTTTATCAGCGTGCCGGCAGACTGGCGCAACACTCCCGGCGTTGACGCCAGCGCCGGGCGCTACCTCACCACATTCCACGAGCTCGGCCACTGGACCGGCGCCGTCCACCGGCTAGACCGCAAATTCGGCGCGCGGTTCGGTGACCAGGCCTACGCATTTGAGGAACTGGTGGCCGAGCTGACCAGCGCGTTCCTAGCCGCAGCGCTTGGCGTTACCGGCGAAGCCGACGCCGGCCACGTCGAGAGCCACGCAAAATATCTTAACTCCTGGATTGCGCGCCTTAAAGAAGACAAGCGCGCGATTTTCACGGCGGCGGCGGCGGCGCAAAAAGCTGTCGCATACCTATCCAACGCCGAACAAGTGGCGATAGCCGCCTGATCGCCATCGGTTTGCCGGAGCCGTCGCGCTCCGGCTCTCCGATGCCGATGGGGCATCGCTAACCAAGGGATTCCGACCATGGACCTAATTTGGCACACTGACCCCGGCCATGAATGGCTTTTCGCGAGCAACGCCCAACTGCGGACGCTAGGCATAACCAGCGCTATTTTTTCCCGGTATTCCTACCGCGATCGGAATGGCGTTTACGCCGAAGGAGACGCCGACGCGGGCGTTCTGTTCCGCGCTGCCGAGGGCGTCGGCATAGCCATCAATCACAGCGCCGAACGACACCACCAAAAAAACGCGCCGTGTCGCAGCATGGCGCGCTGCAACTAACGAAGCCCCAGAAAGGGAGTTAAAAAAATGGCCACGTTTACGATGGAAAATACCGACGGATACACGCCGGAGGATTTGGTTCAGTTCAACATAGAGGAGGATGCGATTCTGGCAGAGATCGAACCGGGTAGCGCCGAATATCACGCCGCCGTGCAAGCATTCCAACATGAGATAAGTCGGCGCAGCATCCGCCGCGTCGGCATAGTTTCGCCGGAAATCACGCTGGCGACCGCTCGGATGCTATATGACAGTCTCGACGACCTGTTGATGGAGATAACCGACGGCTACAATAGCACGGCCTTTCAGGACGACCCGATAAAACAGCGCGCGATTGAGGGAGCCATGGATGCGGCGCACTACGCCAGGAGAAAAATGGGATGGACCTAGAAGAATTTCGGCGCGCGGGCCTCGCCCTTTATGGGCGGAGCTTCGCGTCCGGACTGGCGGCGGATCTAGACATTGCGCCTCGGACTATCTCCCGAATGATGTCAGGAAAGATCAATATACCGCCCGCGCTCCGGCCGCTGATCATGGACATCATGCGGGAGCGGGGGCCGGAGATCGCCCGACTGCTGAAAGAAATGGAGGGTCCGATTGACGAGTCGCTTATAGGAGTTTGACCCCTATCTAGGTTTTTACGAGTCGCCTATAGGAGTTTGACCCCTATCTAGTTTTACGAGTCGCCTATAGGAGTTTGACCCCTATCTAGTTTTACGAGTCGCCTATAGGAGTTTGACCCCTA
>Ga0114999_10002524_pt1 | contig 23910 bp, 22 predicted proteins | sample ArcticOcean_MG_C_3_FD_89820 | JGI IMG/M metagenome (GOLD analysis project Ga0114999, IMG submission 89820) | Marine microbial communities from western Arctic Ocean - ArcticOcean_MG_CB8_126 | ecosystem: Environmental > Aquatic > Marine > Oceanic | place: Arctic Ocean: Canada Basin | collected...
ATTAATGTATATTCAATGCGACTAATCAATGAGTTAAAAACGTTTATTTGGCACAACGGTAAGCCACAAGCAATGAGAAGTTATAATGATGATCTTGTTATCTCTCTAGCAATAGCATGTTGGGTCCGCGACACAGCCCTAACTGTTAATCAACAAGAGCTAGAATATACAAAGGCATGCTTAAATTCAATGGTACAAGTTAATACTAGAATCAACACCACAATGCCAGGAATGGAAGGATATAACCGCCAAGAAGCTGTAGATGAAAAACTCTTTCAATTTAAAGAAGATTATAAACAGTATTCATGGCTCATTAAAGGATAAAAAATGGCAGACAGCACAAAAAACAATCCCGCTAACCCCCAATCAGAACTATTTCGACGGCTAACTAGACTTTTTTCGGGCCCAATTACTAATTGGCGCACCCAACAGAATCGTAAAATTCGTCGTACTTCTCTAGATCGATATGCTACAGAATTCAGATCGGCATCGGGTCAGCAATTCCGGAAATCGGAGTATAGTCCTTTTGATGTCATGCATTCTAAAATCATGGCACAACAAAACCGTGCCGAACGATACACAGATTATGAACAAATGGAATATATGCCAGAACTGGCTTCGGGTTTAGACATTTATGCCGATGAAATGACTACTCACTCATCGCTAGAATCTATGTTACATATTAAATGCCCTAATGAAGAAATACGTGCAGTACTACACTCTCTTTATACAAATGTGCTTAATCTAGAACATAATTTGTTTGGTTGGTGCCGGTCCATGGTTAAATTCGGAGACTTTATGCTTTATTTGGATATTGATGAACGTTTGGGGATTAAACAGGCAATCGCTCTTCCTATAAAAGAAGTAGAACGTCTCGAAGGCGAAGATCCAACAAATCCTCAATATATCCAATATCAATGGAACTCGGCTGGTATGACTTTCGAAAATTGGCAAGTGGCCCATTTCCGTATTTTAGGAAATGATAAATATGCCCCCTATGGGACCTCTGTTTTAGAGGGCGGCCGCCGTATCTGGCGCCAACTCGTTCTAATGGAGGATGCAATGATGGCCTACCGAATTGTGCGCTCCGCAGAACGAAGAGTTTTTTATATGGATGTAGGAAATATTGCCCCGCAAGATGTAGAACAGTATATCCAAAAAACTATTACAGCCATGAAAAGGAATCAAGTGGTAGATTCTAATACTGGACGCGTGGATCTTAGATATAACCCTTTGTCTGTGGAAGAAGACTTTTTTGTTCCTATCCGTGGCAACGATTCATCAAAAATTGAACAACTTGCAGGCGGCGCCTTTACGGGCGATATAGATGATGTTAAATATTTGCGTGATAAACTTTTCGCAGCCATTAAAATACCTCCTGCGTATTTATCTGCCGACCGGGAATCATCCGAAGATCAAACTACTTTGGCTCAAAAAGATGTACGTTTTTCGAGAACTGTTCAGAGACTACAAAGAGCGGTTATTTCGGAACTGGAAAAAATAGGCATCGTGCATCTCTATACATTGGGATTTCGAGGAGATGATTTAGTTAGTTTTCGATTAAAACTTAATAATCCTTCGAAAATTGCCGAATTACAAGAAATGGAACATTGGAAAGCCAAGTTCGAAATTGCCGGAGGAGCGACAGAAAATTTCTTTTCAAGGCGCTGGGTTTCTGAACATATTTTTGGGCTTTCAGAAGAGGAATTTTTAAGGAATCAGCGTGAGATCTTTTTTGATCGCAAATACGAAGCCCAAGTGAATGCGGCCGCTGAATCTATGGCAGAATCAGAGGCTTTCGCGGGGTCCGCCGGCGAGGGGTTATCCGCAGATCTAGGAGGAGGCCTTGGCGATGACATGGGCCTGGAAGGAGGAGATCTTGGAGGAGACATAGAAGGAGGAGACCTTGGTGTCGACCCCGCTGCCGCCACCGACGCAACGGGAGGTGATGAAGACACTACGCTTTTGGCCGCCCCGCCGGCCAAACGCGACTCTGAGACAGGGAAGGTACTTACCCATAAGTCAACAAGACCATCAGCAAAGGGCCACACATATACATCAGTTAAACATGCATCTGGTGATGGCAGAAACGGGCGCCCCCAAAATTACCGAGCAAAGGGGATCCCAAAACCAAAAACGTGGTTACCGGGTTCTCCTGGGTTAAAGAGTTTGGGAAAAGGGATTTACGAACACCAGGAATCTACTTATAATCAAGAAGAGGATCTATTATTCGAAGCTTCCAACGAAGTAAAAACTTTAATAGCAGAGTTAAGTAATCTGGAGATTAAGATAAATGAAGATGAAGCATAATAAAAAACGTAATACGGCTTTTATTTTTGAAGTATTGGTGAGGGAACTCACTAAATCTATTATCGAAAAAGATGCCAAGCAAAAGAAGATTATTTTATCTCTTATTAAAGAAAATTTTAAAAGCAACAGCGCGCTGGGCCGCGAGCTAGAACTTTATAAAGCTCTCTTAGAGACGCAGGGTATAGAAATAGATGTGGCCGAAAAACTTATTTTTGAATGCAGAATGCAGCGCTGTACTATTGATCACAAGCAACTATTTTGTGAACAAACTACACTCATCAGTAAAATTAATAAACATATTTCCAAGAGCGCTTTTACTATTTTTCTCCCCAACTATCGTAATGTGGCTAGTGTTTATCAAATCTTTAATCCAAACACTAAAACCAAACAGAGGGTTCTTCTAGAAAAACAAATTATAAATCAAATGGTAATCAAAGAGAACAAAGAGGAACAACTCCTACAGCCGATTAGCAATTTAACTTTAAAGACATTTGTCAAAAACTTTAATCATAAATATGCGGATGGTCTCATAAATGAGCAAAAAAAGTTACTCCATAAATATATTTCTTCTTTCCACGACGGGGGGACGGAAATGCGTGTATTTCTGAATGAAGAGATAGAGCGCCTTAAAATAGAAATACAACACTCTCTCAAACTTGAAGAAATCCAAAACGATTCAGATATGTTTCAAAAAACGAAAGATGTTTTAAATATTTTGAATAATACTTCCAAACGTCCCATAGATAGCCCGTTGATTCAAGATATTTTGAAGATTCAGAATTTAGTAAAGGAAATCAAGCACTGATGGCTATCACAATCAAAGTCGGAAGAAAAAAAGAAGAAATAACTCTTAAATTAGAAGCGCGCCGAACCTTGGATGGAAATATACTCATTTATGATCATGATGATATGGATATCGCGCTGCTTTTAAAAGAAAAGAAAATTTTGACTTTCCCTAAAGAAAAGGCAACCGATACACTTTATGATTCTCAAAATAGATTATTTGAATTTTTACGAAAAAAGGGACTCATTATTTTAGATTCAATTCGAGGAGGTAATATCTTCGGGTCTATAGAAGCTATGATAGCAGAGTCTATAAATGAAGATTACGATACGGTAAGTTATCTTCTATATGGAATTTCCGAGTTCATAGAACACGAAAAACCATATATGGATTATATTAAAGATTACGAACAAATGATGGATGACTATCTTACAGAGCCAACGGAGGAAGACTCCACTGAACTAGGTGAAGTCCCCCAGATGGCCCAGAAGGGGACAATACGCCCCGGATATAACTACGCTCCCTATTGGATGAGTTATATGCTTGAAAACCAAAAGAAAAAATAATGTCTCTTCTTTACTTTGTGTTAACGGCCTATGGTTTAACTCAACTTCTCTGTTATGGAAAGATCTTTGGCAAGATTAGACCGGAAGGATATTTTTGGAGATGCCCAATGTGCATCGGTTTTTGGGTTGGAGTCTTTTTGTGCGGTATAAACCCTTTCACAGAACTATTTACCTATGAACTTACAGTTATAAATTTTTTAATTTGTGGGTGGATAAGTTCAGGAACTTCATATATTTTAAATATGATTTTCGGTGATTGTGGCTTTAACATACATCACCAGAAAGGGGGTGATTAGAAAATGTTAGAAACGTTAAAAAGATGGATGCTCCAGCCAGTTCGTCTATGCAAAAACGGCTGTATGCCCGCGCGGGTGGCGCCCGCATTTTAATTTAAAGGAAATAGAGACATGTCTAAAGTTTTGCTCAGAGAATATTATGAACTTTGTGATGGCGGCATTTGTCAGGATTTATTAACTGAATCCGAGAAGGCCGAAGTCGCCAATGGAGGAATGTATCTTGTGGGCATGCTTCAATGTGGAGATACCAAAAATGGAAATGGCCGAGTATACCCTACCAAAGTTTTGGCAAGAGAAATTAAAAATTATCAAAAATTAGTTGATGAGAATCGCGCTTTGGGAGAATTAGATCACCCGGATGATTCTGTCATTAATCTTAAAAATGCTTCTCATATGATTGTCAATATTTTTATGGATGGACCCAAAGTAATGGGGAAAGCTAAAGTTTTGGATACACCCTCCGGAAAAATTCTCCGGTCACTTGTTGATTCTGGAGTTAAGCTGGGTATATCATCGCGGGGATTAGGGTCAGTTCATGAAGGCCGCGAAGGGACAATTGTAGAAGAGGATTTCCAACTTATTTGTTTTGACTTCGTTTCCGAACCGTCTACCCCCAACGCATATATGGAGTTGCGTGAAGGGAAAACTCTATCAGAACCCAATATTTTTACCAAAGCTGACCGAATTAATCGAGCTTTGAATAATGTGTTGGGGAATAAATAAATGAGCAAACTGTGGTGCAGCTTTGATAAGCACAAGCTTATGACGGAAAACTGGCGCGAATTTATCCAAGAGGAAGAGGGGTCGACCGTTATTGGGGATGCTGACGAATTAATGAAGTTAAATTTGAGAAATTTTATTGATCAAGTACAGCTTAAACCGAATCAAGCCGCCATACTGAACGGATTGGGCGACGGCGCCCTGAATGATGATAAATTTACTGTAGAGAGTGTCATTGTGACGTGCCGCGATTTGCGCCCAACACAAAATGAAGTTGTGATGTCAAAATCTCTGGAATACCCCCTGGTCCATGCCGGAGATTTTATAAAATACACTTCCAGCAATGGCCCTTTTAAGGTAGGTCCACCCGGAAACGACGCCATCATTACTTTTGGGGGCAAATATGTTATCGATGGTCACCATAGATGGTCGGCTTTATATTGTTGCAACCCCGACGCACAGTTACATGCATTTAATATTAGCAAACCGGGTGAAACAGCCGATGACGTGCTCAAGGGAGCCCAAGCGGCTATTATGCACGCGTTGGGTCGCATACCGGCCAATAAAGGAGGGGGCATCAACCTTTTCACTGTTGACCAAAAGACAGTTTTGGAGTATGTCCACATGCTGCTCAAGAAACATCCTAAAAGTGCCCAAACCCTTCACAAATATTTAGAAGAAAAGGGAGTTTTGAAAGAATACCGCCAAATGGGGACACAGTTAGTTTTTAAACCTCTGACAACCCGCGTAATATGGCCCAATATTAAAGTTTTAAAGACAGAAAGTCCCCCAATGGACTCGGCAACTAGCCGACCATTCATGCCCCAAACTGATATGGTAGGAGGAGTGGTAGCCGGCGGTGAAACCCCAGCAGCTTTGGAACCCTTAGTGAGGGGAATAATAAATACCGAAAAACCATTCCGGAAAGGCCGGCGAGGCTCGTCAATCAACCTGAATCGATTAAAAGGCCAAAAAAAGTAGCAGAATATAAGGAAAGGATTTAAGATGAAAAGAAGCGAATTAAAAAAGGTTTTAAAACCTCTTATCAAAGAATGTATCAAAGAAGTTATCTTTGAAGAGGGCGTCTTGTCGGGACTTATAAGCGAGGTGGTTCAAGGTTTGGCCGGCCAACAAATGCTCACAGAAACTACCCATGTGTTATCACAACAAAATCCTCCCGCCGCTCAATATCAGCAAGAGGAGGTAGATCCTCATCTTCACGAAGAACTCGAAGAAAGAAAAAGAAAATTAGAAGAATCTATGGGATCTCAATTCTCTGGTATTTTAGACAATACCCAACCTTTATCCAAGGGCGGGTCTCTAAACGAATCACCGTCCCAAAGTCCCCTGTCGGCTTATGCCCCTAATGACCCGGGCGTAGATATATCCGACCTCGTGCAGATGGCTGGGGGGCAGAATTGGAAACATATGATTTAAGAGTGACTAAAGGTAATATTAGTCAGTTATTTTTAGCAAGGAGAAACCAATGGCAAAAAAACCTGCACACGTTTTAGTGAGCCCCCGAGGTCGTAATGATACTCCTCAACGGATGATTAAACGATTTATAAAAAAAGTTAAAAAATATAAAATAATAGAAAAATGTAGAGAAACGATGCGATACGAAAAACCTTCTGAAAAGAGGCGTAGACAGCGGAAAAATCGCGACAGACTTATTAAAAAAGCGAATGAAGAGAATAAAGAAAAACAACCAACTAATTATAATAGAAAGAACTAGGAGATCTCCAAATGGCAACCAATAGCTATAAAAGCGGCCTCGGAAACGCGGCATCTTATCAGGTTTCGGGCCTGCCTTGGGTCTCTGGAGCAATCGATGTCGCGGCCGAAGTGGCTGCTAGCGGAGGCCCCATGCTGGTTCAATTCCCATATGTCACACAATGGCTTACCATCCATAACCATGATACAGCGAATGATTGTTTCATGGCTTTTGTCTCGGGAGGTCTGCCATCCGCCGGCGGGACTAACTTTATAAAAATAAACGATGCAGGCCCAACACATCCAAACTCGCCCACTCCACTGCGCTGGAAAGTTACTGAAATATGGATAGAGGGGCCATCGACAGATATTGATATTTTAGCCGGCCTCACCGGAATTTCACCAACTCAGATTTTTGAAAATTGGAGCGGTAGTGCAGGCGTTGGGTAATTCAAAGGAGCAAGGATAAATGGCAACCAATAGCTATAAAAGCGGGCTTGGAAACGCGGCCTCTTATCAGGTTTCAGCACTCCCTTTCATTTCGGGTGCAATAGACGTAAATGCGGAATCAACAGCCGGCACTGTACCGTTTAGAGTTTCTTTCCCATATGTCACACAATGGATTACCATCCATAACCATGATAATACGCTCGGTCATAATGTTTTCATGGCTTTTGTTTCTGGCGGTCTCCCATCGCAAGGTGGCACTAACTTTATTAAAGTTATTGACGCTGGCAACCCGGGCCCGCCCAATTCACCGCCGCCATTATATTGGAAAGTTACTGAAATCTGGCTAGAGGGAACAGCTGATGAAGTTGATATCGTTGCAGGCCTCACCGGAATTTCACCAACTCAGATTTTTGAAAATTGGAGCGGAAGCTCGGGAGTCGGGTAAGTCGCAGAGAGAATGCGGGAAACCTCCCATAAAAAGGGTCATTTGCTTTTTATAAACACTATTTATTGATGAACAAATTTCCAGAGGGAACTCATTAATGTTATCATTACTAGACCAGGCTATTGTGGACGCCGGCGCTCTCAAAGAGGCAGCTATTAAAAATGCTGAAGCCGCAGTTATCGAAAAATATGCGCCGGATATTAAAAGGGCGGTGGAAACTCTTCTAGAACAAGAAGATGGTGACGAATTCAATATGGGATTGGGAGCTGATGAAGAGGCTTTAGAGGTTGACAGCGAAGATGGGCTAGAAAACTCAGAAATAGTAGATGAAATACCCCTAGCCATTTCCCCCGAAAAAGAAACGGATGTAATCGAGTTAGATCTAGGAGAATTAAGCAAATTGGCTGATAAATTAACAGCCGATGAAATGGGCAATCAAATGTCCCATAAGGTCGCAGCACCAGATGACCCCGAAGGTATGCGTCCCCCTCCTTCTCACGATGACTCTAGTCCAGAAAGTGTTCCTGTGCCTATCTCTCTGGAAGAAGAAGAAGAAATGGATATAGATGAGCTTCTGGAAGAATTAATAGTTGATATAGATCCTAAAAGTATCGGAACCGGGAAATTTACACCCGATGGTATCTTAGATTACCAGGAACAATTAAAATTAGCTCATATGGCTGGCACCCAAACCCAAGCCGAGCTAGAAGAATTACGAAGTGCGATCGAGCGTTTAGCAGAAGAGAGAAATAATATTATTTCTAAAAATAAAAAGCTGCTTAGGACGGTTCGAAGCCTTCAAGAAAAGTTTGAAAAAGTTAACCTCTCAAATGCGAGGTTGCTTTACACGAATCGAGTTTTGACAAATAACTCCCTGAATGAGCGACAAAAAATGAAAATTGTTGAATCTTTGTCAGCCGCCGATTCAATCGAAGAAGCCAAGGTAATCTTTGAAACCCTTCAAAGCGCTGTGGGCAGCATCCATCAACGGAAGCCGCCACAATCACTGCGCGAAGCTATTCATCGACCCTCCAACGTTTCTTTGAGACGAGAGCCGAAATCAGCAGAGAGTCCAGAAGTGTCTCGAATGCAGATTTTAGCAGGCATTAAGAAAAATGAACAACAATAAAGGAGAATTTTACAATGTCAGTACTTAAAAAGCTAACTGAAGGCATTGTTCGTCGCGATCTTTCTAAGGACGGTGAAGCACTTTTAAATAAGTGGAAACGCACTGGTCTTTTGGAGGGCATTCAACACGATCGAGGCCAACATGGAATGGCAGTCTTGCTTGAGAACCAAGCAAAGGAACTTCTTCGTGAAACCAGCACTATGGCTGGTGGAAGCGTGGAGGGTTTTGCATCTGTTGCATTCCCAATCGTCCGTCGAGTCTTCGGCGGCCTAATTGCTAACGATCTCGTTAGCGTTCAGCCCATGAGTTTACCCTCTGGTCTGATCTTCTTCCTAGATTTTACCGTGGACACCCTTACGGGCGCCGCACGTCTAGGATATCCAGATGGATCATCCATTTATGGTCAAGGGGCAATCGGCTCCCAGATCACGGGTGGCGTTTCGCTCAGAGGAGCCCTCGCGGAAGAAAGCTTTTATTCTTTGAATAATGGTTATTCCTCTCCTACGGGTTCTTCCGTCGGCCTTAACTTTGCAGTAGTGGCCTCGGGTACAGTTGGTAATGCGGGCACCTGGACTTCAACTACAACCGCTGGTACCACGTTCGCTGGTACTGGATATGGAACTTTGCAGGATGCATTAGTTCGCTTTGATCCTGATTTGAGTGGATCCAACGTCGCTGTGGCTTTGGGTACTCTTGCCCAGTTCCAAGGTGGCGCATTGATTTCACCGCACGTTCCTGACGGGCAGTTGAATGTAAAGGACTATATTACCATTACAATCACCAACCTCACCAACCCGGTTAATCCCCAGGATACAGGTCAGCAAGTTCGTCGATTGACGCGAGATGACTTGGATGGTGTTGCCCCGACAACCAATATTGCTACCGATCTCTATTTCGTTTGCGCAGCAACCGGTTCAGAGTTAACAACTGACCTTTCCCGTTCTTTGGACAATGCGTCTCAAGGTTCATGGGCAGTTGAAGATGACTTCCAGCAAGGTGGTGCTTTAGGCGCTATCGTAGGTGACCCTGCATGGGGCTTGGAAGACAACGAGCGCATCCCCGAGATTAACATTCGAGTTGATTCCGTGGCTGTTACAGCAATGACCAAAAAGCTCAAAGCTAAGTGGACGCCAGAATTGGCTCAAGACTTGAATGCGTATCACAATCTCGATGCCGAGGTTGAGTTAACGTCTATCCTGTCCGAGCAAATTGCGCTGGAGATCGATCAAGAGATTCTCGAAGATCTGGTCAAGGGTGCAACCGCTGCTACTCTGTTTTGGTCACGTCTTCCTGGTAAGTTCGTGGATCGTGAGCGAGGTACCGTTATTAACGCTGCCGGCGCGCAACCATTCCCAGATTTCACGGGTAATGTAAGTGAGTGGTATGAAACCCTCGCTGAAACTATCAATGATGTCTCAGCACAAATCCATCGCAAAACTTTGCGAGGCGGTGCCAACTTCGTGGTGACCTCGCCGGAAGTTGCCAACATTCTTGAGTTTACGGCAGGATTCCGTGGGCAGGTTACTCATGACGACGATCGAGGTTCCATTGGAACCGTTAAGGTCGGAAATCTGAGCAAGAAGTGGGATGTATATGTAGATCCTTATTTCCCCCGGAACGTTGTTCTGGTAGGTCGTAAGGGATCTTCTTTCCTCGAAAGCGGATATGTATACGCGCCATATGTGCCACTCCAGATGACTCCGACCATTTTTGGACCGGAAGACTTTGTGCCGCGTAAGGGTGTTATGACTCGTTACGCCAAGAAGATGGTTCGACCAGATATGTATGGTCTTGTCGTTGTAGAGGATTTGCTAGGTTAGTGAAATAGGCTAGTTAAAAAACTTAAATATATACCCTCCTCTGGAAACAGAGGGGGGTTTTGTGTATATAAAAACTATTTAAAGATGGAGGAACCTATATGGCACTACCCGTTTTAACCCCTATAAGTCAGATGAGCAAATCTATTTTGCCTATCACTGGCACCGCTGCGAATGTTGGAACCACACTCCCTCTCTCTATTTATGGAGTCGTGGGAGAATCCTTATATGACGCAAACTTCGTTTCCGGCGCGGTAGACCAGGTGGCCTATACTTATAAAAAACTAGGAGGAGATGTTTTAGATATCGAACTCAAGGAAGGTAATGTATATGCTAATTATCAGGAAGCAGTTCTCGAATACAGTTATCTAGTGAACCTTCATCAGACAAAAAATGTTCTTTCTGATGTTTTGGGTCAACAGACAGGGACTTTCGATCAAGATGGTCAGCTTCTCACCGGGCCCGCAGGTGTTAACCTAAAATTCCCTCGCTTTACTTTCCAATATTCTCGCAGAGTTGGCGATGGCTATTCTCATGAGGCTGGGTTCGGAGGAACTATTCCGATCTATTCGGCTTCTTTTAATCTGCGTCAAAATATTCAAGATTATGATTTACAAGCTATTATTTCGCAATCTGCTACAAGTCCAACCTCAGACTTTTTTGGGGTGGTTGGAGATAAACGATGTATCATCCGCAAAGTTTATTTTAAAACGCCTCAAGCAATGTGGCGCTTTTTCGGATATTATGGCGGATTAAATGTAGTGGGTAACCTTTTGTATTATGGTCAATATACTGACGATTCTACTTTCGAAATTATTCCGGTGTGGCAAAATAAACTTCAAGCCATGGCCTATGAAGATCACTTATGGACACGATTATCTCATTATTCATATGAGCTAAAAGACACAAGATTAAGAATTTTTCCTACACCTCAAGTCATCGATACCTATAATAAAATGTGGGTTGACTTTAATGTCGAGCCAAATGCTTGGGAGAACGACAATGCCTATGATATGGGGATTGATGGAATAAATAACTTAAATACAATCCCTTTTGATAATATACCTTATGAAAATATTAATGCTATTGGTAAACAATGGATCCGCCGATTCTCTTTAGCTTTATCTAAAGAAACATTGGGACAGATCAGAGGAAAGTTTTCTTCTATTCCTATTCCCGGAAACGATACTCAATTGAACGCCACTGAACTTTTGGGCCAAGCCGCGACCGAACAAACAGCTTTGAGAGATGAACTGAAAGAAATTTTAGAACAAGTTACATATAATCAACTTATGAAAGATGACGCAGAAATAGCCGGATCGGTGGAGGCGATTTTTAAAGAAATCCCCATGCTTATTTATCAAGGATAATCTAATACATGGCAAATGACGATGAATGGAACGATGGCCCTCGCAAACCCAACCCCGATCAGGGGAAGTGGGAACAGCCCGAAGCCCCCCCTCCACCTCTCTTTTTGGGAGAAAAAGAAAGAAATTTAGTTAAACAGGTTAACGATGAATTGCTCGAAAGAGTGATAGGCCAACAAATAGTTTACTACCCGATTTCCCGAGATAAAAGTAACTATCATTCGCTTTACGGGGAAGCCATCGAAAAAAGTTTTTTATCCCCCGTTAGAGTTTATGCTTTAATTGAGTGGCCAGATGCAACTACAGTTTATGCAGATAATATGGGGTTGGATAAGGAGTGGCATTTAACTATTCATTTCCATCGTAGACGGTTATGTGAGGATCAAGATACCTTCGTCCGCGAAGGAGATTTTATTTTATATGGGGAAACTTTGTATGAGATTACTAAAACATCTCTACCGCGTATGCTTTTTGGGCAAGTCGAGCATGCATTTGAAATATCGGCCGTCTGCCTAATGGCTAGAGAGGGACTTTTTGATGCCCAGTGAAAAAGAAAAATATAAAGGTTATCGGGAATATTTTACAGATGATAAAATAGCTGTACAGGATGAAAATCCGCAGCAAGTAGTGCAGCCCATGGCGCTTACCCCCTCAACTATTGAAACCATAGATAGAGCCCTCTTCAACTGGGTTAAGAGTGATTTAGATATCTTTGCTACCACCAATAAAGGGTGGAAAAAAGTAAATCTTATATGGGTAGCCAATGAAAGAGCATTCCAAATAAAAGATAACAAAGATATGCGGGATGCGAACGGGCGCCTGATACTCCCTTTAATGACCGTCAATAGAACCTCGCTTATTAAAGACCCAAATATGAAGGGAGTGGCTTGGGCTCATATCCCTCCCAAAAACGATGCCCAAGGGGGAGCGGTTCCATATGCGCGCAGGATCAATCCAGATAAAACTTCTAACTTTAATAATGCTGACGCAAATAAATTAACGAAAGGGAGGGATGAGAATTTTCCTCTCCCGAAGACTAAAACTGTTTATGATACTTTATATTCCCCGATGCCCGTGTATGTGGTGGCCAACTATGAGCTTATTTTGCATGCGGAATATCAGCAACAATTAAATGAAATGTTTTCTCCTCTTATGGTACGAACTGGCCAAATTAGTAACTTTTTTATTGAATGGGATGGTCACCGGTTTGAAGGCTTCATAGAGGGAGACTTCGGAATCGAGAATAATACTTCTAATCTCGGAGATGAAGAGAGGATCTATAAAGCCACTATCAATTTAAAAATATTGGCTTATTTGCTCGGCGCTGGAAAAAACGAGCGCCGTCCATCGTATGCTACTCGGGAATCTTTCGTACAAGTTCAGATCCCTCGTGAGAGGGTTATTTTTGGAGATGCACGCCCATGGGACAAGCCACCCACAAAGAAATGAAGTCTATAATTATATAGATTTTGAGTTTTTATTAGACTATTTATAGGTTGAAAGCCATAGAATGTCAAGGTCCATATTTTAGGATAGGAGAACTATTACATGTCCGTTAAGAAATTTAAATTTGTATCACCGGGGATATTTCTCAGCGAGGTTGATAACTCCCAGGTACCCGCCGATGATGAGGCCATGGGTCCCATTATTATTGGGCGCGCCCCCTTCGGGCCAGCTATGCGCCCGATCAAGGTGCAATCTTTTTCAGATTATATTCAACTTTTTGGAAATCCAGTTCCTGGACGCACTGGCGGAGATGTCTGGAGAAAAGGCAATCGCGCAGGACCTACCTACGGAATGTACGGAGCTAAAGCCTATTTTGAACCGAACGTAGGTTCGGTTACATATTTACGTCTTCTAGGATGTCAGCACTCTGCCGTCGAATCACCGGCCGGCCTCGCTGGTTGGGAGACAACGAACGATAATACCACAACAATTAACGATAACGGCGGCGCCTATGGACTCTTTATTTGCCAAAGCGGTACCGTTAATCCAAGACAAGGATATCTTGGAGGAATTTTTTATGTTGAATCAGGCGCCGTTGTTTTAACTGGAAGTTTGGCATCTTCCGGCTCGGGCCCCGCCGGCTTCAATGTGACGGGCGGTACCTGTGGACTCTGGGAGCCAAATGTTGCTTCTAACTTTGAATATAGAGCTTCTATTTTAGATGACTCCGGCGCGGTGGTGTATACGACCAACTTTAACTTTAATGAGAGTTCGGATACTTTTATTCGAAAAGTATTTAATACCAACCCACAACTAACCAACGCAGATGTTGTCGACAGCAGCGGGTTTTCTCAAGGACAAAATCTTTATTGGCTTGGAGAAAGTTATGCGAGCTGGATTAATTTAAAAGCTGATGAGAAAACCGTTGCTACCGAACGTATTATTGCGGCCAACGCTTATGCTACTTTGGTTCCTTTGGAACAACCAGGAGTAAATGGTCATAACAAAGCTGATTATCGTATCCCTTTCCAGGAAGCAAAAACTGGATGGTTCTTTAGTCAGGATATATCGACCGATTCGGCTTCATTCGCGCCCGATAAAATGCCGCAACTTTTCCGCTTCCATTCGCGAGATGGGGGACGTTGGATTCAAGACAATCTTAAGGTGTCCATCTCCAATATTACGGCTGGAGATGCCGCATCCAGTATTACATCTTTGCAATACGGAACATTCTCCGTTATTCTACGATCAGCTTCTGATACTGATAAGGTGCCAGAAGTAGTAGAGCGCTATGATAAACTTAGCTTAAATCCAGCTTCTCCAGACTATATTAAAAAGAGAATTGGTGACAAATTTATGATTTGGAGTGATGTCCAAGATCGATTATTAGCCAGGGGAGATTATAATAACCAATCACGATATGTTCGTATTGAAATGAATAATGTATTGGACGATGGCGGTTTTGATCCCGCTTATCTTCCCTTCGGAGTTTATGGTCCTCCCAAATTTAAATCTTGTCTTGTAGGATCTGGTTCAGTTTGCACGGGATCTGATGCAAGTTGGGTCAATGGAGGTACGAACTCTATTTATGCCATCACAGGCGCCGGAGCCGGTATTTCCACCGGCTCTGCTTCGGTTTTTGGAATTCCTCAATATACCGCATCCTTAAACTTCCCAGAAGTTGCATTGCGACACACTTCCTCTGCCGGCAAGACTAATCTGGACCAGGCTTATTTCGGCCTAACCACTCAGTTGAATATGGAAAGCGGAATCAACGACCTCTATGATAACGGGTATGCAGATTACTTATGGCCAATTCCTATGGCTTTGGCTGAAACGAATACACTGACCCACGAGGGCCCGGGATATGAGCCTCAGTGGGTGTTTACGCTAGATGATTTGGTGGTCGGACAGACTTCATCTGCCGGAGATATTACCGAAGTATTTTGGATCTCTGGATCCAGAAATGACATGTCATCCATAACCGCAGGAACAGCCTCATCTGGGTCACCGAATACTTTTCAAGCCGTATTGGACGCAGACTGTAGTCGATTTACAGCCCCATTATTCGGAGGTTTCGACGGATTGGATATTACTGAGCTAGAGCCATTCCGGAATTCTTTGTTAAGTTCAGTAACTGAAACTAGTAGCTCTCCTTATTACACATTGCGCCGGGCGATGCAAACAGTGGCGGATCCAGAGTTTGTGGAGTGCAACCTAATCACAATGCCAGGAGTGACAGAAGAGAGTTTGACAACGGATCTGATTGAGATATGTGAAGCACGAGCAGACGCTTTAGCCTTGATTGATATTCCGCATGTATACACCCCTTTCACTGAAAACGACAACCCTGCATCCTCGCGGTATGGTAGTGTTACATCGGCCATTTCATCCCTGAAATCCCGACAGCTTAACACTTCCTACGCATGTACTTACTATCCATGGGTACAGATCAGCGACACGGATGCGAAGAGAACGCTGTGGGCTCCCCCTAGTGTTGCTATTTTAGGCGTGTTCGCCACATCTGAAGACAAAGCGGCCGTTTGGTTTGCTCCCGCAGGATTCAACCGAGCCGGCTTGAGTGCCACATCGGCCATCCCGGTAATAGATGTTTCTGAACGACTTGTTTCAAAAGATAGAGACCGGCTTTATGAAGCTAATATTAATCCGATTGCCAAGTTCCCAGCTGAAGGAATCGTAGTTTTCGGCCAGAAAACTTTACAGCGCACTCAAAGCGCACTGGACCGAATTAATGTAAGGCGCTTGATGATTTATATCAAAAAGAAAATATCACGAATCGCCGCCACTGTTCTTTTTGATCAGAATGTTCAAGTGACATGGAATCGTTTCCTGGCCCCCACGAATGGATTCTTGGCCCTGGTACAGGCCAACTTAGGCTTAACCGAGTTTAAAGTTGTCTTAGATAGCACCACCACCACCCCGGATCTGATTGATCAGAACATTCTTTATGCAAAGATATTCTTGAAGCCAGCAAGGGCAATCGAATTTATTGCAGTTGACTTTGTTATAACTCGGACTGGAGCTTCTTTTGATGATTAAAAATATTTTTCATACTACTTATCCATACCAACCCAGGGAGATCATGACTCATGCCCGCAGTATCTAATTTTTGGACCACCCCCACAGGCGGCGACGGAAGAGATCCGAAAAGACAATATAGATTTCTTGTCTATTTAAATGGGATGGCCTCCGGCGCGACATGGTATGCCAAATCATGTAAAAAGCCCGAGATTACAATCTCGTCCATCGAACATAACTATTTGAATCATAAATTCTACTATCCCGGTCGCGTAGAGTGGGGTGAAGTTAGCGTAGTTTTAGTAGACCCAGTATCTCCAGACGCAGCTGCCCAAACCGCTAAGATAATCCAAGCTTCCGGCTATTCCCCTCCGGCGACCCCGAATGATACAACCACTATATCAAAGGCTGCCGCCGTCCAAAACTTGGTAAGCGTGATAATTCAGCAAATCGATGGAAAGGGTGCGATGGTGGAGCAATGGACGCTTCAGAATGCCTTCATTATCGGAGTGTCTTATGGAGAGTTAGATTATAGTGGAGACGACTTAACCGAAATTACGCTCAATCTTCGTTATGATTGGGCCGAATTGAAAGATTCCACTGATAAGGAATGGTTCGCTGCGGTTGTAACTCCAGTAACGAAGCCAACGCCAACATAGTGATAACCAACAAAAATAAAATTAACATAGAGGTGTTATTTGGCTAGAAATAATAGGGAAAGGACAGGAGGCGCCGCGAAGGGCAGCCCGAGTCCCGCAAGCACTGGAGCCGGTGTACCCGAAAATGGCTCTTTAAACTTTTCGATTCCGACAGAATTTGTGGAACTCCCTTCCGAGGGGAAATTATATTCCGACACACATCCCCTGTTTGATCAATCGCATATCGAAATTCGACACATGACAGCAAAAGATGAGGATATTCTTTCTTCACGTACATTGCTAAAGCAAGGCGTAGCTTTGGACCGCCTTTTACAAAATATTGTGGTCAATAAAGCAATCCCTCCCGAGAGTTTATATGTGGGAGATAAGAACGCCATTTTGGTGGCGGCACGTATTAGCAGCTATGGCGCAGACTATAAAACTAATATGGTTTGCCCGACTTGTTATACGAATCAAGAAGTTTTATTTGATTTACAGGAACAGAATATTTATAAAGGTGATGATTTCAAGAATTATGATATTCGATCAACCCCGGAGGGCACCTATATTATAAAAATTCCCACCATGGGTCTCGATATTGAAGTTCGGCTATTAACTGGAAAGCAGGAAAATCATCTAGCCAAACAGGCAGAGAAAAAGAAAAAACAGAAACTTCCAGAAACGATGACAACCGATCAATTTAAAGTTATAATTGTCTCAGTCAATGGCCATACCGAAAGATCAAATATTACATCTTTAATTGATTTTATGCCGGCGAAAGACGCGCGCTACCTTCGAAGCGCCTATGAGTGTATCAATCCCAAGTTAGATTTAAAACAACATTTCACTTGCGAAACTTGCGGATTTGAGACTGAAGCATTGGAGGTTCCGTTTACGACGGACTTTTTTTGGCCTAAACAATAAATATATTGAAAGTGTATATGAAGAAATGTTTCTGCTCCAATATCATATGGGGTGGTCATTTATAGAAGCCTACAACCTTGCTATCACCATCCGAAGATGGTATCTGAAACGCTTGCAAACACAGTTTGAAAAAGAAGCTGAAGAGACAAAAAGGGCACAAGGCAACTCGAACCCGGCACGAACTCCTCCAAAGCGACCTCCCGGGCAGTAGATAGGGTCAGATCTTTATAGGTCTGACCTTATTTTTTATATATTTAATACTGGGTGGCTTACTATTTATAATGGAATGAAGGAATTTATTTATGGAATCTCTTAACGAAGAACAACTCGTATCTATAGAAATTGATTTGGATGAACTAAAAAAGAACCAACTTAATGAAAGTTGGTTAGCTATGTTTGGCGGTGTTATCAAACTCATACTAGGCAAAATGTTTTCTCCAGCCTATGTCAAGCCTGCAGGCGGCTTTGTTAGTGTTAGGGGATCCCGAAATGAGGTTAATTCTTTTGCTCGTACTTTAGGCCGCGAAAAGAAATATTTGGAAGCACTTACCAAATTTGGATTAGATGATCCGCGTACTTTTCAAAATAAATCAAAACTCACCTTGGCTATTAAAAACTTTGAAGCTCAAACAGGTTTGATTTGGCCCTTTAAATAATGGGAATATCAAATAAATGGCTGAAAGCGTAGATGATGTATTAAAAAGACTTGGAGTCGCGGAAGATAAACGCGCTGACGTTCATGTTGCCATTGCCAATCAACGCAAGAGATCCACGGAATATCTAGAAGAAGATATCGTAGAGATGCAGAAGAAACTTGATTATGAAGAGCAAATCCTCGGGTCAAAGAAAAGTCAGTTAGAGATTTATGAATTAACAAATAAAATAACGGCCGCCGAAGGCAAGCGCGACGTATTAAGGCTCGAAAACGACCTTGAAAAATATACAATAAATACCGAATCATATAAAATCACTCTAAAAGCACTTAATACAGCCAGGGACCACCTACGCGTCGACGAACAACGCAATGCAAATTTAAGAGAATGGAGGGACACATTCAAGAGTATAACTGGCATTTCCAATGACTGGGAAAATAGTTGGTGGGGAAAACTAGCAAACGACCCGCAGGCTTTTAATCAAGCGTTTAAAGAAACCTTCAACGCAATGAATATTCTTCATTCAACATCAGCTAAGATCGTCGAAGGCTCGATTGCCATGGCCGCTGCCCAGGACCAGGCTTTAGTAGGGTTCAATGTTGCTACGGGAGCCTCTGCGAAGTACGGAGAGGAGTTAATAGCTTTAGAACAGGGTATGTATACTCTTGGTGTGGGACTTGAAGAGGCTTCTGCGACCATGGGCGCCCTGGTTCAAAATGTGTATAACTTAGAGTCTGTATCTAAAAAGAGTCGGGTAGAGCTAGAACAAACAACAGCACTCTTAGAAAAAATGGGAGTAGACGCAAGTGTCACCACCCAAAACTGGCAGTTCCTCACAGCCGCGATGGGAGTCTCTGGCGAGCAAGCTACAAAAATGCAGCAAGACATGTTTTTAACCGCTCAATCTCTTGGTCGACCAGCGAAAGAAATGGCTACGGCATTCGAAGCCAATCGAAAAGTTATGGCTAAGTTTGGGAAAGAAAGCACCGAGGTTTTCAAAAAACTATATGTTAATGCCACTAAAGCCTCGATGTCGGTAGAACAACTTTTGAGCATCACAGAAAAGTTTGATACTTTTGAGGGCGCTGCTACATCAGTAGGAAAACTAAATGCTATTCTCGGGGGCCCCTTCCTGAATTCAATGGATATGGTGATGTCTACCGATCCAACCGAAAGAATGAAAAAGCTATCAGATGCGGTTAATAATGCGGGTTTAAGTTTCGATGATATGAGTTATTATCAGCGTAAGGCGTTGGCGGACTCCATGGGATTAGCCGATGTTAGCGAACTTGCTCTTTTAATGGCTGGTGATTTTGATACTATGACTGACAGCCAAGAAATGAGTCAAGAACAATATCAAGAACTCGCCGCCCAAACAAAAGACTTTAATACGGTTATGGATGAAATGAAACAAATCGGCCGTATGTTGGTGGTTGATTTCTTACAGCCCCTTGTCACAGTCCTCAAAACAGTATTTGAATACCTGCAAATGGCAGCACCCGTGATCAAAGTATTAGCTGTTGGTATCCCCGTCCTATCAGCCGCCCTGGCGATCAATGCAATAAAGTGGAAGGTACTCGCCGGCGCCATCAGGGAGACCAATTTTGCTATGAAAATGGGCCCGGGCGGGTTTATTAGTCTGATGGTTACATTAATAGCAATGAGTACTCAAATGAATGGGTTTTTTAGAGTCCTAACGGCTGGTCTTATAATGGCAACAGCAGCGTGGATGGCTTTGAACGTCGCGAGCGGCGGATGGATGTATATTCTGGGAGGCCTTTTAAGTGTTCTTATCATGCTTATTGCATGGGTATTCCAAAACGATGTCGGGGCCTCCACCTTCCTTGAGGGTCTTTTTAAGATGGGGCATGCTTTTATGGAAATAGGTATAGGTATGTTATTTGCCGCTGCTGGAGTTTGGCTGCTATTACCGGCACTCGCAGCGCTTCTTATGATGTCATTGCCTCTTCTGGCGGCCACTCTACCGGGCGGCGCATTTTGGAGCTTGTCTACTGGTCTGGGGTGGATAGCTGATTCTATGAATAAGATGGATACTACCAAACTGGGAGCATTAACGGGTCTTTTCAAAGCATTGGCTGAAATAACTGGCGAAGCTGCTGAAAATATCAGGGCAATGGGAACAGGAATAGCCGCCATGGGCGCCGGATTTACGATGATGTCGATGAGTCCTTTGGGAATAGCCTTGGCACCGGCGCTCCTCGCGGGAGGGACCGTGACTTCCATTGGTGGTCCACCCCGAGTCCAAGCAGGATCAGGAGCCCGTGGTGCTGTTGGAGGAGTCCGCACAGGAGGACGAGAAAAGCTTTTACCCCTTACGGTCAAAGTGGAGTTGGACGGTAATAAACTGGGTAGTTTTGTGAAGGACGTTGTAGTTAAAGAACTCAATGTTAATAAGGGATAATATTATATGACACTTGTACCTGCCGCAACAACTTATGCTAATAAAAAAGACGCATATATTTATATTGAATATCCTGGTATTGGCTTAACTGGGGACAAGGCCGTCAAATTCAAAGGGTTTTTAACAGAATATACGGATACCGTGACGGCCAACTGGAACAAAGAAGAACTTTTACAACGCAATGATATGATTGCCACTTATAAAAATACAACCCGAACTGTTTCCATAGGTTGGAGTGTGCCCTGCAACGACGAGGCCGACGCCAAACTCAATTTGCAACAAAATGCTATTATGATGAGGATGCTTTACGGGTCCTATGCGATACCCCCCGGGATGCCAGCCGGAGGGGAAAAGAACCTTGCCCCAGGAACTCAAATTCTTCAGCAACCCCCTCTTCTTAAGGTGCGATTTGCTAATTTGCTTAAAGAAAAAACTGGCGAAGGTTTATACGTTGTTGTTTCTTCTTTTTCTTTTTCGCCCGATTTGGAGGCTGGTTTTTTTGATTCGAAATCAGGCCAATTTTATCCCAAATCATGGTCTTTGAGTCTGGAAGGCGATGTATTACATGCCTCCGACTTAGGGTGGACAAGCGAAGGTACGTGGAGAGGAGAAAAAACTTTTCCCTTTTTAGCCGAGGAGTACGAAGTGGTAGGTTCGGATGCCGGTACGGCCACCGGCGGGGGAAACACGAAGCCGGCCGCCGAGACCCCAAACGACGGTTCACAAAATCAGAACGCCGAAGAGGGTTCGGCTGCAGTACCAATCTCCCCTGAATCGGGCGGCCCCGATCCAGCCCCTCCCGCGACACAGCAACAACAAAAACTGACCGAAGCGTCCAAAAAAGCCGATGAGCAGCTGGAGCCCACACCGGTCCCAAGCGATGAGAACGCCCCAACCGACACCGGCGTCGACTACACCGGGCCCAGTAACCAGATGTTGCCCGCCACATAAGGAAATATAAAAAATGGCATCAGGAAGATATAATAGCAGAGTAAAACGTTTTAATAGATCCGAGATTTATGAAGAACTACGAGCAGAGCGAGGGGTTAATCAGATTCAACAATATTTAACTCAACGCATTTATAAAATTACGGAAGAGGATCGAGCATCAATGGCTACAATCCGTCATATTTGGGAGACCGGAGATAGATATTGGAAACTAGCAGCTAGATATTACAAGAATCCCGATTATTGGTGGATTATTGCTTGGTATAATCAAAAACCCACAGAGAATCATGTGAAGCGCGGTGATGTTCTTTTGATCCCGACGCCTCCCGAACGATTAGCCGCAAAATATGTGCGCCCCAAGAATATATAAAAGAAAGGAATTTAAAAAAGAATGGCTAAGAAACTAGAACCAGGCGAACCCGGATACAAAGCGCCGGCCCCCGAAGGGGTCCCTGATGTCGCGCCAGATATCGGGACTAAGGGCGCGAAATCCGGGTTTGGTTCGACCATACAGCAGAATGGCCTGCTTATCCAGGCCGGCGCTCATTTAACTATATATGATCTTATTCAATTCGGCCCAGGGGGCGTCATACCGGACGTTCTTACGCAGGATTTAAATGGAGCGTGGATCTCCCAAGACGCGTCAGCGGGGAGAGATATCCAGGAATATCTTAAGGAAAAACTTACTGGAACGGGGGGAGATACCCCGGCCTCATTTCCTTCGAAGGCCGGATCCGGGTGGAAGAGCCAGCCAGAGATCACGGCGAATATTAAGGGCGCCTACCGTGATAAAAAAACACTGGGGCTGGCGATTTTAGATTGGGCTGGATTTGTAGGTTATCGCTGGATGCAGGGCGCCAAATTGAACACCGAATCCGTTGGCGTCGAAGTCGTCAAAGGCGCCGCGCTTGAAACTACCTACTGGGACAGCCTAGCTGGCGCTTATTACGATCAAGGCGGTAAAGGGTTCACTTATGGAGGTGAATATCTTTCGAATGAGAATAATTATGCCGGCACCACGCGTCTTACATGGGATTTAGCATTAAATATTCCCCTTCATTTGGACAGGGTGCGCCTCATGTGGCAACCCGTCGGAGGAATAAGATCCGAGTTTAACTTCAGTGAGTATTTCTTAACCGCCGACAATGTAACTCCTCATGGCGGTGATTCCACCAGTTTTCCCACAACCGGTATTCACGATCTCAACAACCCAGCCGCGACTGTAACCTTAGATCATTTGCCATTCGGTGGTCGTTTCTTTCTAATGACAACTCAAGAATTCTGCCAAGAAACTGGAATAGACATTCGAGCATTAACTACTGGGAAATTCAAGCCCGTAGATTACAACTATATTTCGGGCGATCGTAAAGACACTCTTCTGAACGAGACTGATGGCGGACCGGAAGTACTCACTCAAGAAATGGTTGAGGACGCCGGCGCCGATTGGACAATTATTTATAATCGCCGCGATGCACGAAAGGATTTGATGAAAAAGGAGGGCGCCGCTAGCGGCAACTACGGTTCTAAGCTAACTCCGGCCGATATTTTAGCTTATAACTATTTTTATATTAATGAAGATAAAGCCCAAGCCGCCTTTAATGTTCCCAAAGAAATCGATACTTTAAATGATATCCTAGCTCATCCAAAAAGCACCCCCGAAGATATCGCAGCTGCAAAGAAGAAAATCAAGTCTAAACTTAAAGCCGCGAAAAATCGATGTGACCCGGCTGGGGATATAAGCCCATACGGCCGCGAGGGGAGTAGCACTGCCGAGCTAGCTTTTAACGAAAAATGTGTGTTGGCTGCTAATTTAACTTGGCTAGCCTACGCGAACCGTATGCGAGGATTTCGAATTAAAAAATATAAACATATTGAGTTAACAGATGGCAGCCCGCCGGATTTTATAAATAAACTTTATATGCAAGAAGGATTCATGGAGTTTGCTCACAATAGTACAAACCTCCAGCTTTCCCATATGCTACCATTTTATCGCTTTTATAAAATAACTTACGACGATGGCTGTCCTAATGATCAAGTGGAAATAGTTTTTCCTCAAAAATCTGATTTACTTTCGATGATTAGTTCTCATGGGCGCGGGCAAGTGGGGGTTAAAAATATTGAGTGGAAATATATTAGCGACAATGTGTCAACTGTTCGAAACGATATAGAAGCTACTGTAACTTTATTTTTCCAAAATTTTAATGCCTTAACGGAGGTACACGACCCGGGTGATAGACAATGGC
>Ga0114999_10002525_pt1 | contig 23908 bp, 30 predicted proteins | sample ArcticOcean_MG_C_3_FD_89820 | JGI IMG/M metagenome (GOLD analysis project Ga0114999, IMG submission 89820) | Marine microbial communities from western Arctic Ocean - ArcticOcean_MG_CB8_126 | ecosystem: Environmental > Aquatic > Marine > Oceanic | place: Arctic Ocean: Canada Basin | collected...
ACCCGTCGTCCTGGAGCGCAAGGGCCACGCGCCAGGGGATGCCGGCCAGATCCTTTGGTTTGAGATCCGCGACCTTCCTGCCCCCGGTGGGCACCGCACCATAGGATGCCGTCGGGCGTCCCATGTTCGTCGTCGTAGCCTTGTGACCGGAAGATCCGCCGCCCCCGATGTAGCTGTCGCCCAGATTCAACCAGACCACGCCGTCGGGTCGCAGCACCCTGCGGATCTCCCTGAATATCTCGACCAGGCGGGCCACATACTCATGTGGAGACTCCTCGAGCCCGAACTGTGCGTCGATACGCGCCGCACCGCAGTCGAGGCACTTTGAAGCATCCACCCCCGGCCTCAATCCTGTGGAGTTGGTAAAAGAAGCCTTCTCCCAGATGGCCTGGCCGCCGATGCGGTGCTTGCAATCGGCGTCGCCCCCCTCCCATGTCCCCGTTCCATAATCACGGAGGCCCCAGTAGGGCGGGCTTGTGCAAACGACCTGGACGGACTCGTCCTCGAGCATCTTGAGACCATCCACGACATCGACGCCGTAGATGAGCCTGGCAGACGGGGGATCATCCCCCACTGGATACTCGATTGTTCTGTCGATCACAGTACGGCTTCTCCGTGTACGTGGTTCCCATCTGACTCTACCGGGGACCCGCAGGTAGGGCACTCACCGAGGTCTCCGAGGATCTCTGCCACCTCGGCCTCTGCGGCGGATGCTTCGGCTTCGGCTTCTGACAGCTCAACTCCGAGTTGCTTGAGGGTCGACTTCCTCTCGTCCATGTTCCGGCGGAGCTCGTCCATCTCGGTGAACAAGGACCCCATCTTCTGTGCCTTTGCGATGGCTGCATCGGAGGGTGGCATATTCTCTGCCGCCGCTTCATCGAAGCCAGCGAGGGCCTGGACCTCGGACTGGACTGCAATCAGGGAGGACTTGAGGATCTCGGCATACTCCGCCGCGTCCCGTGCATCATCCGCAGCTGCGTAGAGGGTGGAGTCAGGATGTGGGATGGCATCTGCGCCCTTGAGGGCCGAAACCGACCCCCGTGCATCCGAGAGGCGGCATCGAAGGTCGTCGAGCCCCTTGATGGCCGCCGCTATCTTGCCTGTGCGTGCAACCCGGGATGCAAGATCCCCTACAGATGTGACGGCAGCATCGAGACCATCGAACCCCTCCATCTGATCCGCATATCCCTTGAGATCCTTACGCCTGATCTTGAGCTCGGTTCCGGCCTTGCGCCTATCTGATTCGGACGCCTTGAGGGCTCTATTGAGTTTCCCCACCCGCTCAGCATCGGCCACCGCCTCGGCGATGACGGATCCCGGCTGGTCAACGAGGAACACCTGGTCGAACTGCTGTGCCGCATTGGGCCACAGCTCTCGGCCACCGGCCTGAATCGGGAGCACCCCGAACTTCTTGATCTCATCGGGAACGTCACGTCCTGGGTGGATCGTGGTGCCATCCACCTCGTAGGTGGGCTTGATCTTCGGGCCCTTCTCCCAGGCCACCTTGCCATCGGCCCCGAAATCCATCTCCACCCTGAACTTGTCCTCCCCGTGCCTGACAACGGAACCCTCCTCCTCGAGGGCGGCGTTGCGGAACAACCCAGACACGGCGCGCATGAGGGCGCTCTTGCCGGAGTTGTTGGGGCCGGTCACAACTGTGAACCCGTCCACCTCTATCTCGGCGTCCTTGATGGACTGATAGTCCTTGATCTTGATCTTCACTGCCATGTGTCACCTCCCCATGCGGATACGGAAAAGGGGCCACGAAGGACCCCCTTGTCTGGCTACCCCTGTGGGGAACCGGACTCGAACTCCTCAAGAAGTGCATCCATCGCTGTTGGGTCCTCCTCCTCTTCCACGACCACCTTGCCCATGTGGGGTTCCACCATAGCGAACATGACGGCGGCCACATCGGGAACCACCTTGAGAGCCTCCCTGAACTTGGTGAGGCCCTGTGCCTTGATCTCGGAGCCATCGGGTGCCGTCCACGAGTAGAAGGATCCACTCTTGCGGACGACGTTGTATGCCTGTGCGATCTCAAGGATCGTCCGCTCGTCGTCGATGCCGAACCCGCTCTTGAGGTAGAACTCCTGCTCGTGGTGTGCGGAGTCGCTGACTTTGCACTTCTCGAGCTTGGCCTTCACGATGCACCCCGTCACCTGCTCGTCGGGCTTTCCACTGATATGGTTGAAGGTCTTCTCCTTCTCCTTCTTGACGACGCGGAGCATCATCCTCACGGCAGAGTAGAACTTCCAGGCATGTCCTCCCTGTGCATCCGTCGTAGGGCCTCCGTAGCCACCCGTGTTGATCTTGGATCGGATCTGCGAGATGCCAACAATGGCCGTACCACTCTTGGCAGCCACGGCCTTGAGCTGAGGGAGAAACTTGCTCCACTTGGCGGCGAGGAGGCCGACACGGCCCTGCTCACCCTTCTCCTGACTCTTGAACCAGTCTTCAGGAACACCGGCACCCACAGAGTCAACCACAACGAGGTCAACGCCAGCGGCGCACATGGTCCACATGTAGCGAAACCCATCCTCGAGGGTCGTAGGCTGAATGAGGAGAAACCTGTCCTGGTCGGTCACGGGGACACCGAGGATCTCGGCATAACGGGGCTCCACCTCGTTCTCGAAGTCGATGTAGCAGACAGTCCCTCCAGCGGCGCACGTCGAAGCGGCCACGGTGAGGGCAAGAGTCGTCTTGCCAGCTCCCGCCTGTCCATAGAGGTTCATGATCCGACCTCTCGGGATTCCCGGACAGGGGCGGATTCCGTGAATGTTCGGGCGACCCCCGATCAGATAGTCGATGACGAGGGATCCAGAAGGGATGTGTGGAGCTGACTCCCGCATCTTCCGGGTGTCGAGTTGTGCCACCCCATCATCGGTCCCCTTGGGAAGGCTTGAGCGAACGGCTGCCAACCCCTTAGCCAGGGCAGAACCCGAGGTTGCCTTCTTTGTTGCCTTCTTCTTTGTTGCCATCGTGCGTCTCCTATGGGGCGGGGCGCTCCGACCATAGGTGGAACCGCTCATCTGCACGATGCAGAATGCCGGATCGCACTGTCTGGCCGGCTCGCTTACCCCGACTGTAGGTGTGGATCTTCGTAAACTGGTGTGCCTCGACTATATCGAGGTCTTCTTCGGTGAGGTCGCCGTCGTACAGGCGCCAGAACCGGGTCGCGAGGTGGGCCGCCATGTAGGCATCCGCCTCGTTGTGATTCCACCGACCCTTGCCCCCTGTGTCAGCCTTCGCAGCCTCCACCATGTCAGGCTTCCCCATCTTCCACCCCTTCGGGCGATTGGCGACGAGGCGAGCCTTGGCCTTGATCTGACCTGGGGAGAAGAACACGACATCCACCTTCCCGACTCGCAACGCTTCGCAGGAGTAGAGAAAGAGACCGTACATGCCCTCGCTGAACAGGTCATTGAACACGGGGTACTCGATGCCGACTCTGTCTGGGTTCGTAGTCTTTACAAGGTTGCTGAGACTCTCCCGGAGCTCAATGTACCTGTCTACGAACAGCGCCTTCGAGGATGTCTGAAAGCGACCCCGGTCAGGGCACCTATCCACACCTTTGGCGCAGTCGTCATGTAGAGCCCACCCAAAGTTGGTCAGGCTCGGGTCGAGTCCGAGAACAAGCATTAGGCCCCTTTGCCCACCCCGGGTCCACCCCCGCTGGGTTTCCAGCGGGGGTGGTCGGAGCATTGGAGCCTAGTCGTCGAGAAGGTCGTCGAGAATATCGTCCACATCCCCGACATCGGCAGCGCCGTTGTCGCCGGTCGGTGAGGCCGAGATCCCGCCGAGCTTCTCGCGGATCTGGTCGAGGGTGAGGTCACGTGCGATCTCGTCCCGAATGGCTGGCACAAGAGCAGAAACGGCCTGGATGATCTCCGCGCCCCGCTCCTGCATCTTCTTCGACTTGGATGCGAGCAACCCTGCGAACAGGTTCTTCTGCGCCGACACGAAGCTCATCTTCTGATACTGCGAATCGGTGCAGTTGATCACGAGATCGTTCGTCCCGAAGTGGAAGTTGGCGTGGTTCGGCTCAAGGTCGCGGTACTTGTTCTGTCCGAACACCCACGGCATCACATCGAAGTCGCCCCTCTTGAAGAGATCCTCGTCCAACTTGCCGTTGGACATGGTGGGCCACACCACGATGATCGTAGCGATGGAGGTGCGGGCGCCGTCGGGCGCATACTTGGCGTACTCGGGTCCCTTGTCGAACACATAGCCGACGTTGGGGATGTAGAGGCGACGGCCACCGACGAACTGCGGGGTCTCGCCCTCGAAGTTCGGTGTGCCGTCCTCGATGCCCTCCCACCAGGCGAAGGAGATGCGGTAACGCTTACCGCCCTCGCCCTTGAAGCGCTTGCTCTGCTGACCGATACCACGGTCGCCTTGACCGAATCCGAACTGTTGAATGAAATCTGACATGTCTCTGTCCTCCTGAACGGCGATTGGTTGAAGTGTGACGTGCCTCTTACCGGGCGTTGTCGGGACTGCCGTTCAATGTCCCTACGGATACGGGCGGAAGGTGGACCCCCCCTACCAGTCTCCATCGATCAATGCGTCGAGATCGAAGTCGCCATCATCGACGACTTCGGGTTTTGGTTGGTTGGTTGCACCCCCGTCATCGGAACCCTCCACGGAGTCGGGGAGGTTTGACAGGATGGCGTCATACATCTGCTGCGCCTCACCGTTGCCGTCACCGTTGCCGTCACCGTTGCCGTCACCGTTGCCGTCACCGGTATCGGGTGGACTGATACTATCGTCGGCCAGGAGATTCTCGAGAGGGGTGGATGTTTCCGAGAGTTCCTCGATCAACTTATCGACCGAGTCGCCCTCGCTCTGGACTCCTCCGGACGTTCTGATGCGAATGGAGGCTGGGAGGTGTGCCTCCGACCCCCACATGGATCCAAGTGCGATCTCCTCATGGCACAGGCGTATCTGGTCTCGCAGACGGCCCTGTGTGTCCTTGAGGTCATTCTTCTTGGCCCGCACCACGGCGATGGACGACTTGATGTCCTCCACATGCTGCATGGTGGTGGTCAGTAACCTACGTTCATCGCGCACCTTCGTGCTGGCGATGGCCTCCCTGTCCCTCACACTCCGGCCTGCACGTACTTCAGGGTCGTTGGCGAGCATGTCTTGCAGCTTGAGCTCCAGCTCGGCCTCATCCGCACGCATGGTCCTCGTGAGGAGGGCCATGCTGTGTGAAAGGCTGATCTCGATCTCGGTGCAGCGGGATACACGTTTCTTGCATCCGGCGACCTTCCCATTGAGTCTCTTTGGACCGAACCGGATGGGGTCGGGATCAAGCTCCACATCCATGCCAGACAGCTCGTCATAGACGGCATCGATCTCCTCGTCAGTCCATGCTCCGGGCGATGATTCTCCCATGCTAACCCCCAATGATCTCTGCTACGAGGTTTGCGAACGAGCGCCTGATCTTGGAGACCTCGACATCCCGCATATCCTTGCTGATGTCCCCACCGGCGGCAGCTCCCTCAACGGCAGCGATGTCCGCCTGCATCTGTAGAAGTACACATGCCGTCCTTGCCTCCTTGAGGGTCATGGCTCCAAGCGGAGTACCATTCTCGCCGGAAACATTCACGGTATCGGCTCCGGGTCCAGACACATCGTCCTGGACGGAGTCAAACTGTGCGGAGAACCCCACGAAGTGATCCCCCCTGGGGCTCTTCACGGAGCGCGTGGCCACCACCTTGGTAATGCGGAGTCCGTCCTTCACCCGTTTCAGGGTCTCGCGGATCTGGTCCTTGTTTTCGTCAGTCATTATGTTGTCCTCCCTCTGGGGTGGTTTCTCTCCCCTCTTCGTTACGGGATGGTGCCTCGGAGGGACCCCCCTTTGCGGCAATCCTTTCGGAGAGGGCGGTGTACCTGAATGCCTGCTTGTCGTTGGCGATGGCCTTCAGCATGGCAGACTCCTGCCCCACCAGGACGACCTTGCTCTTAGCCCGCGTGACCGCCGTGTAGAACAGGTTGCGCTGTAGCTGGAACCCAAACGACTCCAGAACAGGAAGCACGATGACATCATATTCCTGCCCCTGACTCTTGTGGACGGTCTGCGCGTAGGCGAGCCGTAGCAACCTGGCCGCCGTCTTGATGTCCGTGGAGATCCTGTAGGGGCGGGGTCCATGGATCTTGACCTCGATGCGCTTCCTTCCGAGGTCAATGCCCGTGACCTTCCCCACATCGCCGTTGTAGACCCCGAGGTCGTAATCGTTCTGCACCACCATCACGCGGTCGCCCTCCCGCACATGTCCCGAAGCGATGCGGATCTCTCGGGATCCAGCACTGGGGGGATTGATCATGTCCCGCAGCTCGGAGTTGAGGTTCGTGACCCCCGCAACGCCCCCGTGCCTCGGTGAAAGGACCTGGAAGTTTGACCTGGTGTCATACAGGCGGCGCGTCACCTTCTTGATGATCTCGAGAGCGGCAGCCTCACTGGAGGCGGCGATGAGGCGGAAGTCACCTTCGAGGGGCGGCGCACCCCCAGCATGTATGGCGTGAGCGGCGATCACGATGTCGGATGCCTCCTCCTGCCGGAAAATCTCCCGGAGGTCGGTGACGGGAAAGATCCCGCATGACACCAGATCCCGCATGATGTTCCCGGGGCCGACGCTAGGGAGCTGAGCGGCATCCCCGACGAAAACGATGTGGGCATCAGGACGGGTGCCTTCCAGCACCCTCCATAGGAGCTCCATGTCGAGCATGGACGACTCGTCGATCACGACGATCTTTGCGGGATGCGTGTTGCCGGACCCGTAGGACCAAACCGAACCCCCCGCTACACGAGCTCCAGCATCCGACTCACCCGAGATCCCCTCGTAGACAGCCTCCCGCTTATCGGTAGAGCCGGGAGATCCACCGAGAGCTCTATGTATGGTGGAAGCCTCCGCACCCGTGATGTGTGAGATGCGCTTGGCAGCGATGCCCGTGGGGGCCATGAGAAGGCACCCACTCTCGGCCTGGCTTCCAGAGATGCTGACGCCAGCTATCTGGAGGGCCTTCACAAGCACCCTGAGGGATGTAGTCTTGCCCGTCCCCGGAAGGCCCGTGATCACCGAAACTGGATGGGTCATGGCCTTCACAACCCCCTTGAACTGTGTGTCCGTCAGGTCGATGTCGAGAGACTCCATGGCCTCCTTCGCCGCCTCCGAGTAGAACTCGTCGGGATCCCCGTGCCTCTGCGGTTCGACGCAACAATGCTTGAACAGAGCTGTGAAAGGACCGTCTCCGCCGTAGTCGGCAAAGTAGAGTTCCACCTTCTTCAGCAGAGCTTCCGCAGCTTGCATCTCGAACCGGTGCATATCCGGGGTGTAGACGAGGGTGCCCCTGTCGGGGATGCCCCTGTCGATGAGAATGCGACCCGCCTCGTCGGCGGCCTTGAGGGCGGTGGCAATCTCGGCGTCCGGAACAGACGATCCGAGTGTGTCCCTCGCCGCAGCCAGAAGGGAGGAGAGGGGAAGCATGACATGGCCGTGCTTGCGGGCGGTGCGTACAGCGTGTGAACACGCCCCAATGATGCGACCCGGATCATCCATGGGGATTCCCATGGACGCTGCAACCTGGTCCGCATGGGAGAACCCGAACCCAGGAACCTCGACGAGGGCCCACGGATCCGTTGTCAGGACGTCGATGGACTCGTCCCCGAACACCGTGAAGATTCGGTTGATCTCCCGGGTCCCAAACCCCATGGCCTCCATCTTCGGGATGGCAGAGAAGAAGGCGCGCGCCTTCTTCCACGCCAGAGCGACTTGCGCTGCCGCCAAGGGTGTGACCCCCGGCACCTCTGTGAGGGCCTTCTCATCCTCCAAGCTGCTCATGAACGAATCCCCGAGTGCAGCCTTCAGGACGGCAACTGTACGAGGACCCACCCCCTGGTTCCGGAGAAGGTTCTCGGCAGCCTCGGGGGTCATCCCGCCGCGCAGGACAGGGGCTCTACTGATGAGGAACTGGTGTCCGAACTTCGGGTCATCAACCCACGAACCCTCTGCCCCAATCCACGAACCGGGGCGGGGGGGTGCGCCTGCGATGGATCCCTTTGCGACACACCTCGACCCTATCCCTCCTTGTTGAGAACTCTCAGGATCCCCAGGATCATCCCTGTTCAGGGAGAAAATGTAGAACGGTTGGGACTCATCACTGAACATCACGGAGTGGACCGTTCCAGAGATATATTCGGTCACAGCTCCTCCTTGAGCTTCTCGGAGAGGGTCTGAAGCACGGACGACAGATTCGTTGCCCGGGTCAGAAGATCCCCGATGTCGTCGGAGCCGGCGACGGCCTCCGCATCGAACTGCTCAACAATGACCAGCATGGAATGGTGGCCCTCGAGGAAATCCAAACCGAGTAGGGATCCCCCCACGGCCCACGGCTCCTTGGAAAGGATGCCCTGGGCGAACACATGGTGAAGCCATCCAGGGCGCTCATGATGACCCACAGGACAGGATCCTGTGGGTTCCCACATGCACGAACCACCGCCCCACCCCTCCGTGGGAGGATTGGGAGGGTTGTGGTGTACGGTCACCATGACCTTGCACCCGAGGTGCGGGGTGAGGGCATCTTCAACGATGCCACCGTCCTCCGAGCACAGATGCCCGTCGGCGTCCCTATAAAAGACGCCCCCGAGGATGGATGGGGCACTAACCCCCTGCATTTCATTATCCATAGAAGGATTCATACCCGTGATACGGGAAGAGGGTGCGGAGGGACCCCCCGTACTACGCTATGGAGCAGGAATCGCCGTCACAGAACTTATCCGTAACCTCGTGTTCGGCGGCCTCCAGATTGAGGGGGCCTACCTTCGCCACCATTCGTTCGTACTGCTTCTCCGTGATCTCGATGTAGGGTGCCTGCTCGTATCCGTGGTCGGCCAGTGGAAGGAGACTCACGCTCTTGAGTCTGTCCTCGAACACCTCCAAGCAGGACTGAATCTCCGCTGCCTCATCCTCGGAGAAGGTGACGGTGACGCTCACCTGGTTGTCGGCCCACCATCGCTGGAGGTCGGCGGCGTTGGCGAACTGCTCCCAGATCCCCACTCCGGACTTGCCCTTCGAGAAGTGCTCCTCATGGACTGGAAAGGAAACCACGACGGTCTTTGGGGCATACTTATCCACCTCAATCTTGTACCCAGCCGCCCTACAAGCATCCACAAGGGGACTTGAGTCGTGGACCCTGATGTTCCGGATGTAGAACTCGGAGTGCGGATAGTGGATACCGGGGGTGGCTCCGCAGAGGAGACTCACAGTCCCCGACGGCTTGACCGAGGTGGTCTTGACCGAGTGCGGGATGCACATCCACTCGCTATAGATCCGGTCGAGCTCTTGGATGTACCCGTAGCCGGCATCACACCACTGAAGGTACTGCCGGCGCCCGAGCTTCTGGATGGCCTGGATGATCCCACTCTGACTGCAACCGATCCGGCGGTTGCGGAGCATGACGGCATTGGTCCTGTCATCGTGCGTCGGAATCAAGGTCACCGTCTTGGCATACAGGTAGGCCATCTTCAAGGTGCGCTTGTAGTCCTCGAGGTCATCGTGATGAGCTGGGAACGTCTCGACCAGGCAGCAGAGCTCGAAACTCTCGAGACTCTGTTCGGAGCAAGGATTGGACCCCATCACCCGGCGGTCCTTGTCATTCGGTGGATCGACCAGACGCCCGTAGCGGCGCATGGTGTCGAGCCAGATGACCCCAGGCTCGCCGTTGGCGGCGATGCTCTCGGACATCTGACTGTAGTCCATCCCAACTGTCCCAAACACGGAGTTGTTGCTGGCCCAGCGGTGAGTGCGGAGGGGATGGTCGGCAATCTTCGCACGGAGTCGGACGGCCTGCGTCGTGTCACTCTTGCCCTTGCCCTCGAGGCCGGCGAGCTCCCGACTCCACGCATTGATCTTGGTCGGATCCTTGAGGGTCCTGAAATCCTGATCCGAGGGATCACCGAACATGATCTCCGCCGTACGGCGGACGCCTCCGGCCACGACACACCTGCCGATCAGGTTGAACACGTCGACGATGACAGTGGAGGTGATGCGGTACGGCTTCTCGTTCTTCGGGGCCAGAACCTTCGAGATCGAATCCACGAGCTCCTTGAGGGGACCAGAGCCGGAGGCGATGCCGCCGAACCCGCTGATGGGGGATCCCTCGGGACGCACTTGAGAGTAGTCGATGGTGCGGGGGTAGTAGCCCTTCCCCACAAATGAGTTGAGTACGACCTTCACCAAATCGACCCACCCCTCGCGGCTGTCCTCAACGACGAAGGGCTCATCGGTGTAGCGGGGCATCTGGACCTTGGCGGTGCCGGCCCCCTTGCAGTCCCCTCCCACGCCGACGCCCAACATGCTCATGTCCATGAGGAAGCAGAACGGGGCGGCGAAGTCGGTGCCGATGTCCTGCGTTGAAACGAACGCGCAGTTGTTCAGGGCCGCTGACCCCTTGGTGTAGACCAGGTCGGTCCCCATGGTCCAAAGACCACGACCGGGAGGGAGCCACTTGAACGAGAACATGCGCTCGTACATCTCCTGCGCAGTCCTCTGTGCCTTCGGCTCGTTCCAAGGGAGGCCGAGCTTGCGGCAGTGGATCTTCTGAACGTTGAAAGTCCCTTCGACGACGCGCTTACAAGTTTCCCACCAGGATTCAGTCGAACCATCTCCCTTGTCTCGGGCGTAAGTGCGCTTGAATGTGAAGAACCCGACGGGGCCCCAATCGGGAGCTCTGTCCCTGTATGCCTCGACGAAATCCGCTGATAATGAGAAGGTCCTGACCTTCCTGCCGTCTGCATCCGTTGGGAAGAACTCATATTGCATGTGTATATCTCCGTGTTCCTTGTGTTCATCGTTCGGGCGGGGTGCCCGCCTCATAACCCCGGCTATCGACTCGATACCGAGGACCCCGCAGCAGCCTCCGCCAACCCGCACGAGAGCATGTTCCAAGGCGACGCCGCGCCATACCTTACCGCAGCCTCGGCCCCCGCCAGGACCGACAGAATCTCGGCGCAGCCCGTCGAACCCCACTTCCGGGCGGCGGGTTCAATCCGGTTCTTCCAGACCCATGGATTGATGCCTACCGCTGCGGCCGCTGCGGATCCGAGGGAGGTGGATGAGGCGGCTGACCACTTGACCACCGAGGGGGTCAACCACCCCACGGCCCACATCGTCGGATCCTTTGAGGACCGGGATCCAATGCGGCGTGCGGCGGAGAGAATGGCCTTTGCTGACCGTGAAGCCAGTGCCTCCTCGAGCTGTGCGGGGCCAAGCTCGGCCACCGCGGATATGGATCCAGCCACATGACCGGGTTGAATGTCTGGGGAACCCGATATGCGGGCCAGCGTATGTGCCTTCAGGACCTCAAAAAGGATGGCCCCAGGGTCGTCCCCTGAACGGGCGACCAGAGCGGCGGCGAGTCCCTGACCCATCGGGGTTCCCAGACGGGTTGCCTCCCGGACAGCCATGCTGGCTGTAAATGCCGCAAGTTCCCATGGCTTGCCGGGAATGTTGAACGTCTCGACCAGATCCTTCTTGAACAGGGGTTCGACGAGCTTCTTGAAATCCTTCTTCGTCGCACCCTCGTGTGCAACGATCACCATCATGTCGGGGTCATCGACAGCGGACTCAACCAAGCTGGCTACAGCAGACGGAGAGGGTGCGGGGCCCCTGACAATATAGGCGGAGCGGGCAGCCTCGAAGAAGATGGATCCAGATGCGGCTGCGGCCACGGATGCGGGGTCGTCCCCCGAGAGGCGAGACACATCCCACCCACTCTGGAACAACCCGAGCTCCAGATCAGCGACTCTCCTGGACACCTGCACAGCGCAGTTGCCCTTCACAAGTGCGGCGGTCATCTTGGACCCCCGAGGAGGACGTGTGCGATAGAGGCCTTTGATTCACGACCGAGGCATGGGCGGAGCCTTGACCAGGCATCCGCCCAGCGGGGATCTGCAAGGAAGGCGGCAGGATCCGTTGCGGCGGCATGTGCGATGTCGGCTGCGATGCCGCGCGCCAAGTCGATGGGGTCACCACCGAGGATTGTAGCCGCCAGCTCTGCGGGATCCGCCGACAAGAGGCCTGGAGGATCGTCGGAATCGGACGAACCGGGACACCACTCGGCGAGGCACCTTGACCTGATCGTGGGGCGTACACCCCCGAGGTCGCTAGCCCACAGTATCGGCATGGCGTCGGGATTGGGTTCCTCAACCATTTTGAGGAGGGCGTCGGCAGCCTCGTCGGTGGCCGCATCCATGGGGCCTATGACGACACAACCGGCCTGATCTGAAACGGGTGGGTTCCTGTGGAGAGAGGCGAAGGCCCGTGAGTCATCCTTGCGTACACCGGATCCCCCGAGGGGTGGGCAGAGCTGCCTACCCCACGAATCTGCATGGGACAGAGCCGCCTCGAATGCCCCTGGACCGTGGAAGATGCACGTGGATGGTGCCCTCTGCACCTCTATGGTTTTATTGGTCTCTCCCAACAGCTCCTCCAATCCCTCCTACGGAGGCGGGCCTCCCGGGGACCCCCCATCTGTCAGGTTGCGACGTGGAACGACCCACCGCAGGAGAGGCACTTGTAGCGGACATCGAAGCCACCCCCCGGCCGCTTCTTCTTGAACACGATGGAGGCTGTTTTTCCTTCACAGGGGCGGCATCCCCTGCAGGAGATCCAAACAATAGGGGACGTCTTGGCCGTCATTGTCTTTTTCTCACCCGTCTTCATTGAATCCCCCATCCCACTTGGCAGACCACCCGGCCTCCCTTGAAGGGGCAGTGGGGCCACCGGCTGGTTCCGGATCCCCGAAGGGCAACCCGAGATCCTCGATCACCTTATCCGCCCTGGCGATAATGTACCCAATGTCCCCAGCCTCCAGAGCACTGGTGAGGTTCACGGATGCCTTTGAGAGAGCTCCCGACTCGATCTGCTGTGCAACCATGTCCCAGATAGCCCAATGGACCGATATGGGACGGACCCACAGGTCATGGGGATCCTTCTGCACCGTAAGGCGCACCACGACACGCGCCGACGGAGCGGCCCTGTGAGATCCGGGGAAGTAGGGGATGGCCAGCCCGAGGGCCACATAGGCTGCGGCCAGTGCGACCGGATCTGAAGCTCCCTTTTCAGGGAGGGGGGCGGGGTCCCCAGAGTAGGGGAGCTCGTCCCCCAATCCGGAGGCTGGATACAGATTGTTGTCAGAGTTGTCTGGCATTGGATCCCTCCTATACGGAGGTTTGCCGATAGATGGGCGACCGTGAAGCCCACCCCCCACCCCGGTAGAGGGAGGGATTTTCCACCGAAGAGGAGGGAGAGCTAACTTTGGGGCTGGAAGTTACAGATTGAGGCTGGAACTTCCAGATTGAGGCTGGAAGTTCCAGATCCGCAAGCTCAAGACACACGAATACAAATCCCGTAGATGAGATTTTCATCTACAAGTTCCAGGATTCCGCACCCCGTCAGCCTTTTCAGCCGATTATCTTCAACACGCACCCCATTTGCGGGGCCCCGTTCCTACTATCAGGATCAAGGTAGAGATTCTCATCAGTCGTTCAGTCGGCTACGCCTCCCTCTCTCCCTATACATAGGGATCTGCTGGGGGAAGGCGACCGTAGAGGGCTATCCGGAATCTAGTCCCGTGGACTCCCTCTGGGTTCCCGCTTCCTAAATGGAAGGTGGGGACACCCTGAAATATGGGTCGTTGCTCTCAAAGATCGGTTGGGAGTTCTCCCTTCAAGGGCCTCCAGGCGGGTCCATACGTCCCCGCATCCTTTCAGACTCAGTGTACATCAACGATCCTCAAAGCAGCTGGGGATCGCCTCGGCCCCTGGAACAATACCTACAAGAGGCGTGAGCCCGGGGAGTTACCACCGACACCCTCCCAAAGAAGGGAGGAGGCTGAACATCCGTTACCATCCTGCAGGAATGTTTGCAAGCACATCATCTGCGATGGGTAGCCTATCTGGAGTGATTATTGTGTGGGCATGGAAGGACAGGTGCCCCATAAAGCTAAGTAGAAGGCCGTGAAGGAGAAATGAAAATGGGAGTTGTGATCGACTTGAGGGACGAGCTCAGGATTCGACACCTGGCGAGAATGCTGGTTGAGGATCTCGGACTTGATGTACACGAACTCGGAGGTGAGCCTTTGGACTTTGCCAAGGATCTTCTGTCCCGCGTGGATGGCCTTCCTGAAGGTCACGGGGAGAGCATCGAGGAAGACCACCCTGAGCTGTTCGAGCTCCTCCGCAAGAACAAGCAGAAGGCTGTGGGTTGAGGGCCTTTGCAATACTGTCACTCGGGATTCTGCTTTCGTGCGGAGCTGGAGTGGAAGATGCCCCCGACACTGAATCTCACTGGCACGACCGCTACGTAGCGGACCACTGCGCCAGATGCCCCGACTGCTGCGTATCCGACCTCGACTACCCCATCGACCGCAAGGACGAGGACAAGTTCTGCTCGGTCGATGTGTGCCCGGGGCCCTGCTGCCCCTGCATCACGGGCATAGATGGGCTGTGGTGGATCAACTACACGAGCTTCGGGACCGACGATGGAGCCTGTACACGTTGAAATAGCCCTGCGGGTGATGCTCTACATCATCGTGTCCGCATCCGTCCTGTGGTGGCTGAAGTCGGATGACTGGGACGATGGGGTCTAGGGCGCTGAACTCACCTGGGCATCGCAGGATGCCCAGCACACATTCACGGCGTCGATGTCTGAAACCCTCTCCTGACACCCTGCATTCAAGAAGCAATCGTGTACTGCCAAGAGGTGGGCATCCCGCTGTGGAACCCACACCCCGAGCCACCAAGTCGCCCCGAGGCTCAAGGACACCAACACACATGCACACGCGATTCTATCCATCCACAACATCTTGAACCTCCAAAAGCATTTCTAAAGTACCCCACATGGCGTCGGCCTCCCCCTCCCGGTGGAGGGCTTCCAGGAAGGATGCCTGCTCCCGCCTGTACATCTTGATGTAGCGGTCCCCTTCAAGGGCTGCCCTCGCTCTCTTCACATTGGCAATCCTGTCAGCGAGCTTCAGATGGATGGCGCCGGGAACCGTCGGGATGACCCGCATCGGGAGTGCCTTCCTTGCTGCTCTGTTCTCGCCTTCGGGGTCATCCGTGACAGCCCTGACAAGCTCTGCCACCCTGCGACCCAGGTTGCGTTCTATGTCCTCGTAGGTGGCCCGCGTGTCCTCGAGGGTGTCGTGCAGCCATCCCGCAGACATGAGAGCCTCGTCGTCCCCGTGGCCGAACCGGATGAGGATTCCTGCCACATCCTCCAGGTGGATCGAGTAGGGATCACGACCGTACATCTGCCCTTCATGCAGATCCAGGGCCATGTCCCGGGCGCGCTCCACTTTGTTTGACTTCACCATGTGACACCTCCATTCATGTACGGATGGGATCCCCCAACGGACCCCCTACCCCCCGTCGAACGGGGACTGTATGTCTACGACATACTTGACACTTCAATATAGGGAGAATAGTATTCAACCTGTAGTGCCACGACCCGCCTGTTATCAGGCAACGTCACCGGCTTTACCGACCACTTACCCCGAGCTGCACAGCAGCCGAAGGAGAGAGAATGAGTTCGAGACAGAAGTCCGATGTATGCCCCCCACAAAATAAAGAACACCACCGCCTGACGATCCAGTGGATCGACGACAACTGGGAATCCAAGGCGAAGCCGGCCATCATGAAGGTGATCAGCCGGAAGATGCGGTGGGTGACTCCCGAAAGCGCGGAGGACATCGCCTCTGACCTCCTGATCAAGATTCTGGAGTCCTCGTCCATCGGACGGTGGCTCGCTGGCGGTAACACCGTATCCCCGTGGGAACTCGCCAACTGGGCATACCAGGATCTCCTCGATGACTTGGAGAAGCAGGCGCAGGACGGCTCATGTAGAGGCCAGAACCCCGCCCTCCGAACCCGATCCGAACGCAAGGCCGTGACCGATCACGGATCCTCAGCCCGACCCATTCATTCAACCCCTGCACCGTTCAAGGAGCACCGCTCCTATGACGAGGACGGAACAGTCTCCTCGAAGGACATCGAGGATCAGTCGGATGATGCCCTGTCCATCCTCTTGATGAAGGAAGTGGAGGCAGCCCACATGGCGGCGATCCGCACTGGGTTCCCGCAGGGGACTGAAAGGATGAAGACCCTTTACCAGTTGCTCCGGGAGGACAAGGTGCGGTCGGAAATCGCCCCCCTCCTCGGCGTATCGAAGTCGAGGTGTGCCACCCTCGTCCAGAACCTCCGCTGGTGTCTACGCCACGGACCCGACGAGATGCGCAGGCTCCGTAAGCATTACGGGCAGTGAATCAGTCTGACTGTCCGTGGTCGGAGTCGCCCATTTCTGACAGCACCCGCATCGTGGCATAGAGGATCACGTTGCACCTAGGATCCGTCTCCATGGGCCCACCGTACTCATAGCAGAAGTCCACGCCCTCGTCGTCGAGGATCACATCTGCCACATGCTCGGCGTCGAAGAAGACGTGTACAGTCGTCCAACTTGAGTGGGCCAAGATCCCCGCCCCGGATGAGCAGAGTTCGTCCACCATCCGACCAGTCCAGATGACTGGCGCTGCTGATGACTTCGGAGCCTTCACACCTCGCTCCAGGATCGGCTTGAACAGGGGGAGGAGACTCATTCCTCGTCTCCTTCGTCGATGAAGCACGCCTCGTAGAGCATAGCTTCGACTTCCTCCCTTGTACGGGCTCCCCGAAGTCGCCCGAGCTCCGCTCCATCGTGCTCGTCGATGAGAACGATGGTCGGGATGCTCATCACCCGGAACCTCTCCACGGCTTCCTCATCCTTCCCAATGTCGATGGCAACGACGGCCAGGTCCCCATCCCACTCGTCTGCGATCTCCTGGATGACGGGTTCCATGGCCCGGCAAGGACCACACCAAGGGGCCTTGAAAACGGCCAGCACCGGGATCTCCGAGGATTCGATCAGGTCAGATAGATTCATTGGGATGCCTCGAACCAGATGGTCTCAAGCTCGTCGGATGTGCGCCGGGGTACACGGGTGAAGGCGAGCATGGCCGCACACAATGCTGCCTCGTCGTCCTCACCGAGCACCTTGGCGACGGCGTATCCGAGCTTGGCGGCCTCCCTGCCATCTTTGGCCTCCTGGTCGCGGGTCTGGTTCAGGAGGGCCTCAAGGTCCTCGGCCACCTCACCCGCCTCAAGGTCCTCGGACTCATCCGAGGCATCCGTATCAGCGCCGTAGTCCATGGACGCCATCTTGATGCAGAGCTCTATCCCACCCCCTGCCACCGCAACTCGGAGCCCTTCGGAGGAGGCCGTCCTGCGGTCTGGGAAGACCGACGACACGGCTGCTGCAACCCTCGGCCTCACGCCGTACCCAACTAGTTCTCTATACATGCTCATCTCCCGTTCCAGGCCAGCTCGAGAAGCTCTGCCAACTCGTCATCAGATTCGACTTCCTGTTCATCTTCCTGCTCGGAGTGGCGCATCGGCCTGAACGAGCTGTACCCCCCGTATGACTTCTCCAGACTCCCGAATCCCAGGACCCTTCTACCGCCGCTCCAGTCGAACAGACCGCCAGTCCGCCTGGCGGTGACTCCCACCGTCGTGTCGATTTGCTCGAGGTCGTATTGGTAGTCGGAGCCCTCCAGAGCGGATCCACCCATGCTGCGGCCGGGGCCTTCTGGATAGAGGCCAGGCTCCAGGATCTTCGTCCATTCGATCCGGCTCATTTCATAGTCGTGGAGGATCCGCACGGAGGCACCCGGAAACTTCGCCTCGAGGGCGTTGCGGAGCGCAGCGGTGAACCGCCCCGCATCCGTCGGGCGTACGAACAGGGAGGATGCCACCTCGTATTCGACGAGCAGCCCCTCGTAGTTCTCATACTCTGTGGTGTGAATCACGCTTCTCCCTCCGGCTATCAGGAGTGGAGGGGGATAGGATTCCTATCGTTTCTGCGCCGCTTCCATGTTGGCAGGACCGGAGGTGGTCCACGAAGCCCTGTCCTCGTCGGTTGCCTGGTAGAGGGCATGGTAGAGGCGCCGTGCGGCCTCCGCATCGGCGAGGGCTGTGTGAGCCCCCTCCTCGGACCAGCCGAGCCAGCGGCGGCAGTTGACGAGGCTCACGGATCGGAGACCCGTGGGCTTCAGGTGTTCGTGGGCAAGGGTGATGGTGTCGATGACGCCGCGGTGCGACAGCTCCTGATTGATGCCCGCATCAGAGAGCATGGTGGTGAGGAACCCGATGTCGAAGTTGACGTTGTGGCCGCAGACGACAGCTCCCTTGAGTCTCTTAGCTACGGCGGAGGCCACCTCGGATGCGTCGGGTGCGCCCTTCCACGCCGCAGGGGTGTAGCCATTGATCTCAAGGGCGCGGGGGTGGGCATCCTCGATTCGCTGTGGAGCCACCTTGGACTCCCACCGCTCGATGGTGCCGTCCTCATGCTCGGTGATAATGGCGACCTCGATCACCTCGTGGCGTCCGGCCACAAGGCCCGTGGTCTCCGTGTCGATGAATGCGATGCGTCCCATGTTTCTCTCCTGTCAGTGGACCCTACCCTGAATGAAAAGGCCCCCGCCCGGACTATGCCGGACGGGGGCCTGGGCGGACGACCAGTGAAGGACCGCCTGTTGCCCTATGCGACGAGGCCAAATACCTCCTCGGCGGTGGCGTCGGTGACGACGATTCCTGCCGAGGTCGCTGCGACCGCCGCCTCACCGCCCACCTTGAGGCGGAAGGACTCGGTAGCATCGAGGCGGTACTGACGCCAGCGGCGGGAAGGGAGAGCCAACCACGAGGTGATCAGCCGCTTCGCCACCACATCACCTCGGGAGTTGGAGGGCGGGATGGGTCCGTTGACGGACGCTTCCAGCACTCGCTCCTCGACGCGGATTCCACTGATGTGGATGCTGCCGGCCTTCGGGGTGCGGGAGTTGCTGGGGTCGCCGCCGCCGATGTACACCTTGCATCCGGGGATGGTGGTGCCGTCCACGACCAGAGGCTCGTAGACGTGGGCGGAGGTGGACTCGTTGGTCCCCGCAAGGGTCTTGGCGATGGACGCCTTGAGAGCGTTGAACGCCATGTCGAAGTCAGCCGCCGTGATAGCTGCGCCGCTCTTGCCCGAGATGCCCTTGGCGTTGGCCTTGGCAGCGAGGGTGGCGAACAGGTTGGCATCGTTGGCGAGAGCATCATCAAGACGTGCCTCGTCCCGCTCCTTGAGGCGCAGGTAGTTTGACCCGCCGATGAGCAGGGCGATAACGGTGTCGTCGCCGTGGCGAGTACCGTTCTTGCCACCCACCATCTTGCCGACCTTCTGGACGGACACGGTGAGGAACTTGTTGACGAGGTGATCGCCCACGAAGCTGTCGTGAAGCGCGAGTGAGGGGCGTGTGGTTCCGTTGGTAGCCATGTGAAGTCTCCTTGACTCTTGCCCGCTGTGCGGGACTGGGGTTCAGGTTCGGGGGCGGTTTGTCTGCCCCTTCCACACTATGTACGGACGGGATTCTGCAACGGACCCCCCACCGTCAACTTTCCTCCGTTTGGACGGGGTGGCCTGCCTTGGTAGGGGCGGTGCCGCCCCTATATGAACCGTGTGGGTAGAGCTACAGCGGCGACAGGAGCACACGAATGAAAAGAAGACCATCACCATCAAGGGTCGCAGCACGCAAGCTGGCGGGCACCTACTTGAACCCTGCGGCCAAGGCATCCACCCTTGAAGGTGCTACAGGGGCATCGAAGGGCACCTGGTCGAACAGCTCCAATCCGCTCAAGGCTGCTATGCGCTCGGGGGATTTGCCTCCGGGGCTCCACCCCTCTTGGATGGATCCCCGAGGAAAGGGACCTATCACCAGCGATACAGTCCGAGCTCTGGATGCCATACTCTCGGGTCACCCGACGCTGGCGGGATCCGATCTCGCAACTGACATGTGGATGTCAGGATGGTTCTGGGACTTCGGCAAGAAGTTCGCCGCCAAGATAGGGGACGGCAGCCTTGAGGTCTCCAACCTCGGCCGCGCATTCTCCCGGTTTTCCCAACGGCGGGCCAAGGGAGAGAAACGGGATGATGCATCCCGTCGCCGCAAACTCGATGAATCCTCGGGTGAGGTCCAGGATCAGGCCATGGGGTTCAATGGCGGTCCTGTTGATCTAGAGGATGCCATCCAACTCTCGTGGGGTACGCCCCTCGGTCTAAAGTTGAAGTCATGGCTCCAGTCATCCATTCAGGATCTCCGCACGGAGAAACAGCAGCGGTCCATGGAGGCATGGCTTGATGCTCTACAAGGTAAGGGTGCCAATCAACGGGGTGCCTTCAGTGAAGCCGCAAAGAAGCTCACGGATGCGGGGTTCCCGATGTCCCGCAAGGGCGTTGAGAAGGCCGTGAATAAAGGGATCGAACAGTTGGCCCAGAAAGCGGACAGTGATCGTGAGCTCAAGGACATCCTTGAGGACATCTCCGACAAGTTCCTCGGGTATGCGGAAACCCAGAAAATCCCGGCCCAGAAAAAGAAAGCTGCAAGGAGCGTCGAGATCCACGATGTGGATTGGATGTCGGGGCAGGAGCCCCAAGATGACCTCGACGATGATTTCGGGCTGAGCCTCGAGCTGGAGTTCACCGTCACGGGCAAGTTCCTCTCGGGACTTCTCGGGGTCCAGGAGAGGGTGCTTCAGGCAACCCTCCAGAACCTCGACCGGCGCCAAGCTCTCGGGCGACTCGGCGGATCGGCCACCGCAAGGCGGATGGTCCAGCAGATCCTCCAGAAGGCGCGGGGCGATGTCGAAGCCCTTGTGAACCTCTATGCCTACGATGAGTTCGGCCACGGGGCCAAGGTTGTCTCGCTCGAGCTGTCGGACAATGACTCCCGCTGGGATGTGAAGATCGACCCCCGCAGCGAGAAGATCCGGTACACGGTCGAGTTGGCGGGAATCGGCGAATGGATCGGGTAGGAAGATACGAGAAGCTCAAGCAACCCGGCGGTGGGCCCCTTGAGGAGGTCGAACCCGTCGATTTCCCTTTCGGTGGGATCTACCAAGGCCCCCGGTTCGCTGATGCGGCGGGTCTCCTGTTCACCTCTGATGGGAGGATCCTCCTCGCACTGAGGGCCGGCGGGCAGGCCCGGCAAGGGACGTGGGCCCTCCCGGGCGGATGGGTGGAGGAGGGGGAGACACCCCTCCAAGCCGCCGTGAGGGAATCACAGGAGGAGCTCGGCATCCGACTCTCGCGGGGTTCCCTGTTCCTCAAGAACTGCAAGATACGATGGCACGGCGTTCTCTACATCGCCTGGCTCACCAGGACCCCCGTGGCCTTCCGCCCCCGCCTCGACCACTCCGAGCACACCCAGTACAGATGGTTCCTTCCTGGGGACCTCGCTGGCCGCCGCCTCCACGAGGGGGCCGAAGATGTCATCGCACAGCTCGCCCCAGAGTTTCTCGAGGGCCGTTGACCGGGGCAGGGGGTCCCGATGGACCCCCTATTCCGTACCCATAGTAGATGAACCCTCCCGTTCAGCGGGGGTGGATGCGATGTACAGAGATATGGAGACGAAGATATGGGAACCACCACCACGGCGGAACTGATTCGCGACGGGAACGAAGCTACCTTCGTCGTGGACATCAAGAACGTCCCCTCCGAAGACCCCACCTCATATGCCCACGGCTTTGCCAGGGCCCTATGGAACGATGACCCAACAAAGGGTCACTTGAGCATACTCAAGGGCCTCTCCAAGGCGTTCAAGGCCGGCTTCCAACACGGGGGCAGGGTTCGTAGGGGCGAGAAGCCCATGCCCACCTGGGCGGGTAGCAACGACGAAGAGATCCTCGAGCTACGCTGAGAGGCACCCTATAGTCGGAGAGCCTTCGTGATGTACTTGATCTCGTCTTTGGACAGAGGGACCTTGTCGGCCCTCTCAATGAACAGGTGGTTGATGGTGCGTTCGCCCGAGCGGTAGTCCTGATCGTCCTGCGACACGACCCAATCACGGGGGCCTGGGCTGCTTGAGCTCCACTCCAGCCAGCTCGCGTCATGCGATGCGCTGTCCACGGCCTCCTCCAGGGAGTCGAAGTGACTGTCCTGGTAGTCCCAACCCTTGTCATCGGTGTCGCCGGCCTCGACGGCCTCCTCATCCCACGTCTCGTAGGTCATGCTCGTCAGGTAACCCTTCCACTGTCGCTTGGTGCCGGGGTCGAGATCGTCGAACTCGTCCTCGGTGATGACCGGCGGCATTCCTGCGGCGGTGCGGCCCTCGTCGTCGGCATAGGGCATCGAGCTCTGCATGGAGTAGAGGTCGTCCTGGATGGCGTTCTGCTGGTCAAGTAGCTTTTGGGCTGTCTCTGTGCCCCTCTTGGCGAGTGCCACGACCCCCTTGTACTCTGGACCGTCTCGCTTGGCGCCCTTGGCGATGAAATCCATCACTTCTTCGTAGGCGCGCAGGCCGCGATACCACTGGTTGTGGGCCTCGTTGAAGTCCTTGACGACCTTGTCCCAGTTCAGGGACGGGGGCGTGATGTGGTCGTTGAACATGCCTGCGGTCCGGCCGTAGTTCTCGAGGTAGTCTGGGGTGTTCCACTTCTCCAACTTCTGGATGATCTTCTCCTGATCTCGAACTCCCTTGCGCCGGTACTCCTTGCGGAGATCCCTCATGCGGGCTGGTGAAGGCTCCACCATCCCGTCTCCGGTTACCCCCTCTGGGCCAGCATCCTCCCAGATAAGTTTGTCGAGATCCTTGTCGGACATATCGGAAAATGGACGCCCAGCGGTGCGGCCGAACCAGGCGGCTTCGAGTCCTTGCGGGTCAGTGCTCATTTCCGTGTCACCTTCCACCCTGCCGAATGGAGAGCCTCCTCGACCTCATCGAGTACATCCGTGGTGAGATGGGGTTCCTGGGGAACCTCGTAGTCGTTGTCGGTCCAGTGCTCGGTCAGCAGATCAATGATGTCCTTGAGATCGTAGGAACAGGTGACGAGGAATCCTAAATCGTTCTTGTAGGACTCAACGGCCTCCGTCACGGTGGTATCTGGACCCCTCATCAGTGCCATGTGATGCGCGTCATCAACCTCTTTCAGGAATGCCGCCATGGCCTTCGTGAGCTGTCCGATCCCCATCGCCCCGAACCCGGAACTCGCCCTGAAGTCGAGGAGGATCGTGGCCCCCCGATGATCCATGAAGACTCGCATGTCCTTGAACGCTGCGCCCTGTTTGCGCTGGGCCACTCGTTGTGCGGATGGTTTCGTCATGGTGTCAGTCCTTCAGCCAGATAAGGTCGCCGTCCTCGAGCTCTCGGACCTCGACCGTCGCCGCCTTGACCTCGCCGGCATCCCATCCGGATTCGGACAGGTCAGGCTGCGCATCATCGCCGCCTTCGCCGTCACCGGGGAGTTCGGATGAGTCCCTGTCAGGGTCAGCCGCCTTCAACAGCATCCCTGCGATGGCTCTGGCCATCCGCTGAGTCTCGCCGGGGTCATAGCCGTGCTGACTCATATCCGGCTGTGCTGCTACGGACTCTTCTTCGCCGGGGAGCGAGCTTGAAGGCTCGTCGTCAGCGACTCTGGAGGTCATGCGTGAGCGGGACGCCTTCTTGTCGTCCTTCTTGTCCTTGCCCTCTTCCTTCTTGTCCTTGCCCTCTTCCTTCTTGTCCTCACAGAGCTGCTGCATCTTCTCGTTGGGGAGCTTCTCGCAACCAGCTTCCTTGTCGCCGTCGTCTTTCTTCTTGGCCTCCTCCTTCTTCTTCTCGCAGTTCTCCACCATCTTCTCGTTGGGGAGCTTCTCGCAACCGGCGGTCACCGTGGCGTCCGGGTAGCTGGCGAGCAGGATTTTGGCGTAGGCGCACTTGGTTTCCTTTGAGTGTGCCTTCAGGAAGCCTGTGATGAGGGCGTGCCTGGCCGCCTTGCGGCGGTGCAGGTCGTAGGCGATGCGTC